>ERZ724526.1038-NODE-1038-length-15091-cov-4.666135_pt1 | contig 15091 bp, 11 predicted proteins | sample MGYA00376059_ERZ724526 | MGnify/ENA primary metagenome ERZ724526 (study PRJEB28724, sample SAMN07190883) | activated sludge metagenome | isolation source: activated sludge of sewage treatment plant in Hong Hong | place: Hong Kong | collected 2016-03-17 ... | reverse complement strand
ACCAAAAGGGCTTACACACGATTGTATGTAAGCCCTTGAAATCCTTGGTTGCGGGAGCAGGATTTGAACCTGCGACCTTCGGGTTATGAGCCCGACGAGCTGCCAGACTGCTCCATCCCGCGTCAGAGAAACGAGATAATACAAGCAGGCTTGGGGTGTGTCAACAATATTGCGCAAATTTGTCGTCGAATCGCTCTGGCAGCTGGATTGGCGACACTCGCCGGGGCAGGGGGCTGGCGGAAACCGTACTGTATTGATGCGTAGCAAAAAAGGCATTGCCATAAAAAACAATAACTCAGCTTGCTTTCTTTGTAATATGGATTAAATTTGAGTTACAACTGTCGATGATTGCGGCATAACACGAAAAAAGCAGGGAGGTGACGGTTGTTTATGGGGGTGCATTCCGCTGTGGGGGTTGCGCCGGTGATCGTCGTCCCGTAATTGACGTACAGGGCCAGAAAAGAACTTCAATCAGGCCAATCCAACAAAAAACGCTTGCTGCCGATTAAAAAGCCTCTGCATTGCAGAGGCTTTTTCTTTTTTGGCGGGCATCCGACATGGGGGCTCACCTGCGGCTGAAGTTCCGCTGTGAGCCGGTCACGCTGGGTACAGTGCAGTGCGGCTATGTCTCAATCGGCGGCCCAGTGTATCCAGCCGAAGTAGTAGGTCAGCAGTACGATCACGCCGAAAATGATGCGGTACCAGGCAAAGGCCATGAAGTTGTGGCTGGCAACAAAGCGCAGCAGGGCGCGTACGGCAATGAATGCGCTGATGAACGAGACTACCGAGCCGACCGCCAGCATCGGGATGTCGTGTGCGCTGAACAGTTGCCGGTATTTGAGGAATTCGTGCGCGGTGGCGGCGAACATGGTAGGGATGGCGAGGAAGAACGAGAATTCGGTTGCCGTTTTGCGCGACAGGCCGAACAGCATGCCGCCGATGATGGTGGCGCCGGAGCGCGAAGTGCCGGGAATAAGTGCCAGGCACTGGGCAAAGCCGACTTTCACTGCATCTTTCCAGGTCATGCTTTCGACCTGGTTGATCAGCACCGGTTTGTGGCGTCGTTCGACCCACATGATGATCAGGCCGCCGACGATAAACGCGATTGCCACCGAGACGGCGTTGAACAGATAGGCCTTGATCATTTTCGCAAACAGCAGGCCGATTACCGCTGCCGGCATGAATGCAACCATCAGGTTGAGCGTGAAGCGTCGTGCATCGGGGCGCGTGCCCAGGCCACCGATCACGTCGCCGATCTTGGCGCGATATTCCCAGCAGACGGCGAGGATGGCCGCGAGCTGGATTACCACCTCGAAAACCTTGCCTTTTTCATCGTTGAAATTGAGCAGTTGACCGGCCAGGATCAGGTGGCCGGTGCTGGAAATCGGGAGAAATTCGGTCAGTCCCTCGACTACGCCGAGAATCAGCGCTTTCAATAGTATCAACAGGTCCATGCGTGCCTTCGCGAATGACAATCGGATAAAAATACAGCCTGCGATTGTAGCAGGCTGTTGTTGCGGCAATTGGCGGGAGTAACGATTTATTACACTTTACCCGGCACCGCCATGGGCGGCGTCAGCCGGCAATGGCAACAGGCTGGCTGCAGTGAGCAATGCGGTGTGGATGGAGGGGGCATGCAGGCAGGCCGACATCGGGCCGGGGTCTGCCGGATGCAAAAAAGGCCCTTGCGGGCCTTGGTTCGGCTCGGGTGAATCGGGCTTATTGCTCGACGAACGCACGCTCGATCACATAATCGCCCGGCTCGCCGATGCGCGGCGATACCTTGAAGCCGCGCGCATCCAGCAGTGCGCAAGTGTCTTTCAGCATCGACGGGCTACCGCACAACATGGCGCGGTCGGTTTCCGGGTTCAGCGGCGGCAGGCCGATATCGCTGAACAGCTTGCCGGATTCGATCAGGTCGGTCAGGCGCCCCTGATTGCGGAATGGTTCGCGGGTGACGGTTGGGTAGTAGATCAGCTTGCCTTGCACGTGTTCGCCAAGGAATTCGTCTTTCGGCAGGTGATCCTGAATGAATTCGTGGTATGCCACTTCACTGACGGTACGCACGCCATGGAACAGGATGACTTTTTCGAAGCGCTCGTAGGCGTCCGGATCCTTGATCAGGCTCATGAACGGCGCCAGGCCGGTGCCGGTGCCGAACAGGTACAGGTTCCTGCCCGGTTTCAGATCGGACAGAACCAGCGTGCCGGTCGGTTTGCGGCTGACCATCAGATCATCGCCAACCTTGAGGTGTTGCAGACGCGAAGTCAGCGGGCCGTTCTGCACCTTGATGCTGAAGAATTCCAGTTCTTCTTCGTAATTGGCGCTGGCAATACTGTAGGCGCGAACCAGCGGGCGACCGTTGACTTCCAGGCCGATCATCACGAACTGGCCGTTTTCAAAACGCAGCCCCGGGTCGCGGGTGGTTTTGAAGCTGAACAATGTGTCGTTCCAGTGATGAACGCTGGTTACTTTTTCGATATAAAACTTGCTCGACGGGGTCGTCATGATTGCACCTGCCTGCCAATGCCTCTGAAAGAAGAACGGCATTATAAATTAATGCCTTATATCTGAAAATGGCATAATCTTGATAAGGGTTATCCAAATAATAGATATAGATGCGTTTCACTCTCAAGCAATTGCAGGCTTTTGTCGCCGCAGCGCAGGACAGCAATGTATCGCAAGCGGCCAAGGCGCTTTCCCTTTCGCAATCGGCAGTTAGCACTGCGCTGGCAGAGCTGGAGCACCATATCGGCCGGCCGTTGTTCGATCGTATCGGCAAGCGCCTGCAGCTCAATGAGACCGGCAAGCAATTGCTGCCGCGCGCGATCAACCTGCTGGCACAGGCGGAAGAACTGGAGCAGTACGCCCGCAGCGGCGAGGCTACCGGCAATTTCCGCATCGGCGCAACGCTGACGATCGGCAATTATCTGGCCGCGCGGCTGATCAGCGAATACATGCAGATATATGCGCAATCGCGCATCCAGCTCAAGGTGGCGAACACCTCGCAGATCATCGACGGTATGCGTCGCTTCGATATCGACGTCGGTTTGATCGAGGGTGAGTGTTTCGATCCGGAAATCCAGACTTTGCCGTGGTGTGACGATGAAATGGTGGTGTTCTGCGCTCCTGACCATCGTCTGGCGTGCTGCGCCGAAGTCGGCCTGGAAGATCTGGCACGCGAGGCGTGGATATTGCGCGAGCCGGGGTCGGGGACGCGTGCGCTGTTCGATCGCGCTGTCACCGGGCGCCTGTCGCAATTGAATGTGCGGCTCGAACTTGAGCATACCGAAGCGATCAAACGAGCCGTGGAGTCCGGTCTCGGTATTGGCTGCATTTCGCGCTTGGCATTGCGCGAAGCGTTCCGGCGCGGCTCACTGGTCGAGATTGCGACGCCGTATTTCGATTTGCGCCGGCATTTCTATTTTCTGTTGCACCGCCAGCGTCAGCTGACACAGGGCGTGGACCTGTTTCTGGAGCTGTGTCGTCATGCTCGATACTGAAGCGATAGCCAATTTTTACAAAAAAATGTGAAAAATTCCCTTGTGTTTTCCGGGGAATGGGAAATAATGACTCATGACTTCGGCCGGAGACATCATGCTCGAATCCGTGAATTTGCAGGCCATGCCGGCGCAGGCGCTGATGCAGCAGGGCGCCGAGCTGCTGCGGCCGCTGGTGCGGCTGATGCTCGCCAACGGCGTGACCTATCCGCAGCTGGCGCACGTGCTCAAGGATGTGTTTATCGACGAAGCGCGACGCGAGTTGCTGACGCAGGGACGCAAGGATACGGATTCGGCGCTGACGCTGCTTACCGGTGTGCATCGCAAGGAAATCAAGCAGCGCGGCCAGGCGCTGCAGCCGTCGCTGCCGGATTTGTCGCTGGCGTCGCAGGTATTTACCCGCTGGCTGACCGATCCACAGTATCGCGACCTGTCCGGCGCACCGCTGGCGCTGCAGCGTACCGGCGATGCGCCGTCGTTCGACACGCTGGCGCGGTCGATTTCGAAAGACCTGCACCCTCGGACTATTCTGGATGAGTTGCTGCGCCTCGGGCTGGTGCAGCAGCAGGACGAACTGCTGACGCTGAATGGCTCTGCGTTTGTGCCGCAGAGCGGTTTTGCCGAGCGCTTGAGCATGCTGGTGGCGAACGTTGCCGATCATCTCGGCGCCGGCGCGCACAACCTGATGCAGCCGACAGCGCCGATGCTGGAACAGGCGGTGTTTGCCGATCATCTGCATCCGGCTTCGGTTGAGTTGTTGCTGCAGCGCGCCCGCGATCTGTGGCAGCAGGATTTCCAGTCGATGGTGGACGAGGCGACGCGTCTGTGTGCCAGCGACGAGCCGCGCGGCGGCAGGCAGCGGGTGCGCTACGGCGTGTATTTTTTTACTCAACCGATGAATGACAGCGCGGATGCGGGATGGGCCCCTGCCGCCACGGAAGGAAAGGAATCAGCATGAACAAGAAACATGTGTTGCATGGCGCATTGCTGGCGCTGTCGCTGGGCGCGGCCGTTGCCTTGCAGGGCTGTAACGGCGGCAGTGCGGACAATACCGCATCCGGTTCCAGTGCCGGGGTGGGTTCGGGTGGCTCGGGTTATTCCACCGGCACGGTAACCGGTTTCGGTAGCGTGGTGGTCGATGGTGTGCATATCGACGATCGCAACGCGACCGCCGACAGCGAGGTGTCCGGCGGCACTACCGAGCCGGCCGACGTCAAGCTGGGGCAGCGCGTGGAAGTGGAAACGTCGCAGGACGGCGTAGCCAAGGCGATTCACGTCATGGCCGAAGTGATCGGCCTGGTACAGTCGGTCGATAGTGCCGGGCAGAAGCTGGTGGTGGCCGGTCAGACCGTACTGATCAACAGCGATGCCAACAAGGGTCCGGTTACCGTATATGACGGCTACAGCGCGCTGGCTGACATCCAGCTCAGCGATGCGGTTGAGGTGCATGGTATCCCGGTTGCCGATACTGCCGGCGCGGTACAGATCCAGGCTAGCCGCATCGAGAAGAAAACCGCACTGTCGTTCGTGCGTGTCAGCAGTAAGGTCAGCAGCCTGTCTGCCGGCAGTAAAACTTTCATGCTCGGCAGCCTGATTGTCGATTACAGCACTGCAAGCATTGTTCCGGCCAATCGTCAGCTGGCCGACGGTGTGCGCGTGGTGGTGTTCGGGCCGAGCGTGTCGGGCAATACACTGAGCGCGCGCTATATCCGTATCGCCGAGCCGAAAGCCAAGGGTGTGGTTGCCGAGGTAGGCGGCGTGGTCAGCAAATACGACAATGCGGCGCAGACGTTCGAAGTCAATGGCGTCAAGGTCAATGCCAAGAATGCCGCCATCGTTCCGGCCAATCGTACGCTTGCCAACGACGCCTATGTTCGCGTCAAGGGTACTTACGCCGATACCGGTGAGCTGGTTGCCAGCCAGGTGGAAATCCGCCGCAAGGCCGACAGCGATTTCATTACCGAGGTGTCGCTGAATGGCTCGATTACCGATTACGTCAGCCTGTCCAGCTTCAAGGTGCGTGGCGTGCCGGTCGATGCAGGGTCGGCTACGCTGTCGAACTGCCCGGCGACATTGAGTAATGGGCTGTATGTCGAGACCGCAGGCAATGTCGGCAAGACCGGCGTCGTTGCCACCAAGGTGAGCTGCAAGGATGCGCCGGAAGCGGCCAGCATCGAGGTGCGGGGTGTTGCCAGTGCAGTTGACCCGACAGCGCTGAAATTCACCCTTACCAGCGGCGGCAAGGCTTTCGATGTGCAATGGAACAGCCAGACCCGCTTCAGCGGTGTAGCCGCGGCGACGCTGAACGGCGCGCAGGTGAAAGTGGAAGGCTACCTGAAGAGCGGTATCCTGATTGCCAAGAAGATCAGCAAGTAAACAGCGGAAGAGCGCCGGCGCCTGACGTATCCGGGCGTGGCGACCCTCTGTCGTGACCGGGCGCCCGCGTGGCGCCCTTTTTTTGTATCCGGCTCAGCCGAACCGGTAGGACGCCATCACGACTTCCAGTGCCCGGTCGAGCAACAGTCGTCGGCCGATGTCGTCGCCAGCGGCGCCAGCCGCCACCATTAGCGGCAGCAGGTGGTCCTCGCGCGGATGCGCGGCCCGTGCCGCGGGCGCGGCGCTCCAGTTGGCCAGCATTTCATTGCGCAACTGCGGCGTGGCGCAGACGGCGCGGTGCAGATAATCCTCGAACTGCATCGATACGGCCAGCGATTCCGGCCGGCCGAAGCCGCGCATATTGTGATAGCTCAGCCCGCTGCCGAGGATCAGCACGCCCTCGTCGCGCAATGGTTGCAGTGCAGCACCGAGCCGCAGGTGTTCGAGCGGATCGTAGCTCGAGCGCAGCGACAGCATCAGCACCGGAATGTCCGCTTGCGGATACATCAGCGCCAGCGGCACAAACGCTCCGTGGTCAAAGCCGCGCAGCGCGTCGCTGTCGCAGGCGATGCCGGCCTGGCCGAGCAAGGCGCTGACACGCCGTGCCAGTTGCGGCGAGCCGGGCGCCGGATATTGAATCTGGTAAGTGTGCGCGGGAAAGCCGTAATAGTCGTACAGCGTTGGCGGATGCTCGGCGGTGGCAACGCTGAACCGTGGCGCTTCCCAGTGACCGCTGATGACCAGCACCGCCAGCGGCCGCCCCGGCAATGTCTGCGGCAGTTGCCGCAGGCTGGCTTCGCTCAGTGCGAACAGCGGTCGCATATCGTCCACCCACGGCCAAGGGCCGCCACCGTGGGAAATGAATAGCGTCGGAAATCTGCTGCCGCTCATATCGTCCTCCTGTTCCGTTGCCATGGTTGCAAACTTGCGCTTGCCGGCTGGCTGCGCCAGTATTAATCTGCTGCACGGTTCGTCGCCGGTGCCATATATGCACTGCGTGCGCTTGTCATTCAACCTGTTCAAAATAGATCAAAAGCAGGTTGCGGGGTTGTCTCTGCTGTCCTGGCGTTATCTGTGCCAACCCCGGCAAATTCCATCCGGCCACAGCGGCATTCCTGTCGCCACACCTGCCATGTGAGCCAATCCGGATTCGCAGTTCAAACAGAAAAGGGTTTGTTGTGGAAAGCAGCAGTCCTGTTGTATTGCGCAATTCCAATCGCATGGTGGCTATCGCCATCGCCGGTATGTCGCTTGCCGCTACGGCACTGGTCATCTATCTGCTCAACGGCAGCTACCAGCGCTACCAGGCCAGCGCCGCCGAGACGTCGCAGAATCTGGCGCTGAGCCTGGCAAACTATCTGCATGGGCATTTTCAGGCTACCGATCTGGCACTGCAGAGTGCCACCGACGAATTCCGCTTGCTGCAGCAGCAACAGCAATTCGATCCGGACAGCTTTTCCGCGTATCTACGCACGTTGCGCCAGCGCGTGCCCGATGCAATCGCCGTACGCGCTACCGACCGGAATGGCACTGTGGCCTATGGCGAAAGCGTCAATCAGGCATTGGCTCCCAATCTCGACAATCGTGAATTTTTCCAGCGCGTACGCAACCAGCGCACGCTGGTCTTCGGTTTGCCGGTCAAGTCGCGCATCACCGGGCAGTGGGTGCTGCCTATCCTGCGGCCGCTGCAGTATCCGGACGGTGCGTTTGGCGGCGCGGTGTACATCAACACCAGCAAGGATATGCTGATGCGCGTGCTCGGCTCGTTGAAACTGGGCGAGCATGGCGCGATCGTGATGTTCGACCGGGAGCGCCGGGTGCTGCTGCGTTACCCGGAGCTGGCCGAGTTGCAGGAGGAGCAGCTGATCAGAGTGCGGGCGCCGGAGATTCTTGCGGCACTGGCCGCCGGCAAGCGTGTTGCCACCGATTCGGCACGCAGTGCTGTCGATGGGCGCATGCGGACCCTGACCTACCAGCGCATTGGCGATTATCCGGTGTTTGTCTCGGTTGGCCTGGCGGAAGAGGATTATCTTGCGCCGTGGCGGCACGAATGCTGGATCGGCGGCATTTTTCTCGGTGCGCTGGCGGGCGGGGCGTTGCTGCTGTATTTCAGCATCCGCCGCTACTGGCAGATGCAATTGCAGCTGCAGAGCCTGGATGCCACACGTGAATCGAACGAGCATCTGGCTGCCTTGCTGAAAGCGATTCCCGACCTGCTGTTCGAGCTCGACATCGATGGCCGCTATCTGGATTACCGGGCACTGAACCAGGACTGGCTGATCGTGCCGTACCCGCAATTCATCGGCCGTACCGTGTGCGAGGTACTGCCGGCTCCGGCGGCCGATGCGGTGCTGGCTGCGCTGCGGGAAGCCGGCCACAAAGGTGTGGCCTACGGCACGCAGATTTGTCTGCAGGTGCCGGCCGGCGAAATCTGGTTCGAGCTGTCGGTGGCGCGCAAGGTGGATTTTCGCAGCGGCAGATGCTCGTTCATTGTGCTGTCGCGCGATATTAGCGAGCGCCGGCAGGCCGAAATGCAGATCGAGCAGCTGGCATTTTCCGATGCCCTGACCAGATTGCCCAACCGCCGCGTATTCATCGACCGGCTGCAGCAGAGCATGGCCAACAGTGAGCGCAGCCAGCGTTACCGCGCCTTGCTGTTTCTCGATCTGGACAAGTTCAAGACACTCAACGATACGCGCGGCCATCAGCTTGGCGACAGGCTGCTGGTGGAAACCGCCGACCGGTTGCGGCGGGCGGTGCGCGAAGGCGATACCGTGGCCCGCCTCGGTGGCGATGAGTTTGTGGTGATTCTGGAGCAGCTCAGTGAAGACAGCCGCGAGGCGAGCAGCCAGTCCATGCACGCGGCGGAAAAAATCGTCGAAATGCTACGGGTCGAATACGATCTGGACGGATTTGCCTATCGCGGCTCCACCAGTATCGGCATCGCGCTGTTTCGTGGCCACGAGGTCAGTAGCGACGAACTGCTCAAGCGCGCCGATCTGGCCATGTATCAGGCCAAGGCTGCGGGGCGCGACACGGTGCGTTTTTTCGATCCGCAGACGCAGGCCAATATCGAATCGCGCATGGCGCTGGAAGTGGAGCTGCAGCATGCGGTATTCAACGAGGAATTCATACTGCACTACCAGCCGCAGATCGATTCCCAGGGCAAGTGCATCGGCGCCGAAGCCCTGGTGCGCTGGAACAGTGCCAAACATGGGGCCGTATCGCCGGCGAGTTTTATCCCGCTGGCGGAGGAAACCGGGCTGATTCTGCCGATCGGGCATCGCGTGCTGCGCGAAGCCTGCATGCGGCTGCAGCAGTGGCAGCACAATCCGCTGCTGGCGCGGCTGACGCTGGCGGTCAACGTCAGCGCGCGCCAGTTCGGTCTGCCGACGTTTGTCGAGGAAGTGCGGCAGATGATCGGGTTTTATGGCGTCAACCCGGCGCTGCTCAAGCTGGAGCTGACCGAAAGCATGCTGATCGACCATGTCGACGAAGCCATCGCCAAGATGCAGCAGTTGCGCGCAATCGGCATCCAGTTCTCGCTGGATGATTTTGGTACCGGGTTTTCCTGTCTCAGTTATCTGAAACGCCTGCCGTTCAGCCAGATCAAGATCGATCAATCATTCGCCCGCGACGTACTGTCCGATGCCAACGATGCGGCGATCTGTCGCACCATCATTGCACTGGGCGGCAATCTCGGGCTGGAGGTGATTGCCGAAGGCGTGGAAACCGCGGCGCAGTGGAGCTTTCTCCGTGCCGAGGGATGCCAGCGGGCACAGGGCTATCTGATCAGCCGGCCGATGCCGGGTGGTGAATTCGAGACTTGGGTGCAGCATCTCGGAGCGGCAGCGTGACCGCTCCGCCGCAAGAGCCGCCGGTTACAGCGGTAAACGGCGGCTTTCAGGCTGCGTATGAACCCCGATCGCGGGCGGGGCTCAAGGCTGTGAACAGGAGCTCAGGGCTGTCGGTTTTTGCGCCGTTGCGTGGCCAACCCGACTACCGTCAGACCGGCCAGCAGCATGGCGTAGGTTTCCGGCTCCGGCACCGCGGCTACATTGAGATTGTCCAGTGCCGTATAACTGTCCTGGGTGCCGTCTTCGACCCGACTGAGATGTAGCGCCGACAGCCCGCTCAACCCCAGTTTGAATGTCTGGAACGAGTCACTCAGCGCCAGCGTGGTGGTGAACTTGCCACCGCTGGCGAAATCTGCGCTCAGAGAGACTGCGCCACCGCCGTTGGTGTATAGCTGTTACCCAGATCCAGGCTGGCCAGATCGAACTGTGCATTATCGTCGCGGCGGATGTCGAGTACCCCGCCCGCACCCCAGCCCCAGATCAGGTACTGGGTGCCGTTGTAGACGTTCACGCCATCCAGGTGGATGACTTCCTGATTGTCGTAGACGTTGCCGTACCAGCTGCTGGAAAAAGTGAAGCCGCCGGAGCTGAAACTTGCTGCAGGCTGGTACAGCGGCAGGTCTTCAAAGGTGACGGTATTGCTGTTCGCCAGTGCGGGGTGGCAATGAACAGGGCCGCCAGGGCGGCTTGAATGACAGGCTTGTGCATGGTCTTGAATTCCGGATTTATGGTTTTGATTGTGCCGGATATCAATATGTCATATCGGGCGGGGCGTTGCAATCGTGCCGGTTTCGCCGCGTAATCAATATATTGGCCTGTATCCGTATTGTCGAATGTTGTTTCTGCCAGGAGTGGCTATGGCTGCGGCTTGCTGCGTGAACGCTTGCTGTATTGCGGATGTGTCGGCCGGGCCCGGCGGTGCGGCTCCCGGCCATGGCCGACGTGCATCGCCGTGCCGGATCAGGGAATGTCGTCGGCGGTTGCGGCTTGTGCGCCGCGGGCGGGAATGGTGCCGAGGCGCGTTTTCAGTGGCAGTGCCTCGTGGTTGAATACCTTGGCGTAATGCACTGCGTTTGCCATCACTTTTTTCACGTAATCGCGGGTTTCGTCGAACGGGATGGTCTCGGCGTAAATGGCCCCCTCCAGCGGCACATTGGCCTGCCAGGCGCGCGCGCGGCCGGGGCCGGCGTTGTACGCCGCGGTGGCCAGCACCGGTAGTCCGCCCAGCGAATTCTGCACGGTTTTCAGGTAATAGGTGCCGAGCTGCACATTGGTGCCGATCTCATTGACCATGCCCTGCTGGAAGTGTTTGATCCCCAGCTTGGCGGCAACCCAGCGCGCCGTTGCCGGCATCAGCTGCATCAAGCCCGAGGCGCCGACGCCGGAGCGCGCCACCTGCACGAACCGGCTTTCCTGGCGCATCAGGCCGAAGACCCAGGCATCGTCCAGCCCGACCTGCTTGGCGTATTCGCTGACCACATCGCGATAGGGGGCGACATAACGCAGGCTGAAATCGTGCACGTTGACGGTGCGCTCGGCCGCATAGATGGCGCGGTCGTACCAGTTATTGCGCGCCGCCAGCTCGGCTGCGGCCAGCAGCTGCTGGTCTTCCAGCCCGCGCATGCCCCAGTTCCATTCGCGCGTGGCTTCGCTGCGCCAGTCCATCTTGTACAGCGCCAGCGCGCGCTGGATACTCGGCAGCTGTTGCATCGCGCGGATTTCGCTGTCCGAAGGCTTGTAACGCACCGCAGCGGTTTCGATCACGCTGCCCAGGTCTTCGCGTGCCAGCAGGCCGTAGTAGTGGTGCTCGGCCGACAGCGGCGCGAGGATCTGGTTGGCTTCCAGTATCCGGTTCTGCTGTCGTAGTGCGCGGGCTTTCCAGTAGCGCCAGGCCGGTTCGCTTTGCTGCGCCGCCGGCATGGTGTCGATGGTGGCGAGCACCGTGGCCCAGTCCTGCAGCCGCAGCGCGGCGCGCACTTTCCATTCCAGCTGGTTCTTGTCGAGCCGCGCCTGGGCGCCTTCGCGATACCAGGCCAGCGCTTGCGGATTGTGTTTGCGCGCGGCGTTGAACGCGATCTGTGCCCACACGTAGTGGCGGTCGGCCTCACTGACCTGCTTGCCCATCTGGTTCCAGTATTCGGCGGCCAGATCGGCGTCGCTGCGCGCCAGCCGGTACAGCGCAAACATCGCCAGCTCGCGGCTACCGCGGCTGGCCAGCGACAACTGCTGCTTTTTCAGCGCCAGCGCCGGGTTGGCGGCAACGCTGTCGAGCTGTTTCAGCGGCAATGTCTCGGCCGCCGGCAGCAGCGCCATCATGCGCCGCACCAGCGCCATGTTGTTGGCCTCCAGCCCGAGCCGGGCGCGTTCCCAGATGTCGTCCTTGCTGAGCAACTGGTTCTGCCGCAGGTAATCGAACAGCTGGCCGCACGATTCCGGCATGTCCTTGCCGCTGAACCACAGGCGTTTCGCCAGCGTCAGCGCCTCGGTTTCCTGACGCGCGTTGCGCGCCTGCAGATTGAAGCATTCGAGTTCGGTATCCGGGCTGATCAGCGCCGGATATTCGGCCGAGAAGATTTCCCAGCGCCCGGCCTTGCCCAGTGCCTTGAGCCAGTCGCCGCGCAATTTGTCCGCCAGCAGGCTGCCGGGGAAGGTTTGCAGGAAGGTGCGCACCTGCGCATCGCCAATGGTGTCGATCTGCGTCGTCAGCAGCCAGTAGCGCGGGTAGATTTCCAGTGGATCGCCCTGCAATTTGTCGGCAAGCCGCTCCAGTTTGCCGGTGTCGCGGCTGCGTACTGCTTCTTTGGCTGCTTCCAGATCGGTTTGGGTATTTGCCGCGGCGCCGTGCGCCAAGGTAAAAAATAACAGCAGGCCGAGCCCTATTCGTTTCATGGCTAAGGTAAAATTGTGGGTTTCGTGGAATTCGGCGTGTTTCGGGTGGTATTCCCGGGCGTAGACACAGCACGCAAAGGCAAGCCACAGCCAGTGCTATAGCACGACTAGCAGGCGCCGACAAAGTGATGCTTCTACCGCAACGGGATTATTGCATGTGCATGCGAGTATTCCGCCTGCGCATTTGAAGGATACCACACGGATGCCGTACGTCAGCCTCAATCCTGCCACTGGAGAGGTTTTGCAGCAGTTTCCCGGTTTCGACCGGGCTCGCCTTGCCGATACCCTGCAACAAGTCGCTGCCGCCCAGCCTGACTGGGCCGCGCTGAGCTTCGCCGAGCGTGGCGCCTATCTGCGCCGCATCGCGCATTGTCTGCTGCTCAATCGCGAGCGTTACGCCGGACTGATCACGCTGGAAATGGGCAAGCTGCGGCGCGAAGCGATTGCCGAGGTGGAAAAATCGGCACTGGTGTGCAATTTCTACGCCGACGAGGCGGAACGCCAGCTGGCGCCGCAGGTGATGCCGTCCGACGCCAGTCACAGCTACGTGCTGTACCAGCCGCTGGGCGTGCTGCTTGGCGTGATGCCGTGGAATTATCCGTTCTGGCAGGTGTTCCGCTATGTCGCGCCGGCGCTGATGGCGGGCAATGCCTGCGTGCTCAAGCATGCGTCGAACGTGCCGCAATGTGCGCTGGAAATCGAGCGGATCTGCCGCGATGCCGGTCTGCCGGACAATATTTTCCGTACATTGCTGATCGATTCGGCGCAGGTGGCCGAGGCGATCGCTTCGCCGCATGTGCAGGCGGTCACGCTGACCGGCTCGGAGGCCGCCGGCCGCCAGGTGGCCGGCGCTGCAGGCATGGCGATGAAGAAATCGGTGCTGGAGCTGGGCGGTTCGGACCCGTTCATCGTCCTCGCCGATGCCGATCTCGACTGGGCGGTTGCCCAGGCTGTGCCGGCGCGCTTCACCAATGCCGGCCAGTCGTGCATTTCCGCCAAGCGCTTCATCGTCGTGCCGGAAATCGCCGACCTGTTTGTTGCCCGGCTGCAGACGGAAATCGCCCGGCTGCAATGCGGCGATCCGCTCGACGATACCACCACACTGGCACCGCTGGCGCGCGCAGACCTGCGCGACGAGCTGCATCAGCAGGTGCAGGATTCGATCCGCGCCGGCGCGGTGCCGTTGCTCGGCTGCGAACCGCTTGATGGCGCCGGCGCTTTTTATGCTCCATCGTTGCTGGATCGTGTGCAGCCCGGCATGCGCGCCTACGATGAGGAAATCTTCGGCCCGGTGGCGCTGGTGCTGCGCGCCAGAGACGAAGCCGATGCGATCCGCATTGCCAACGATACCCGCTTCGGCCTCGGCAGCAGTATCTGGAGCCGCGACTTGCAGCGCGCGCAGGCAGTTGCGGCGCGTATCGAGGCCGGCAATGCTTATATCAACAGCCTGGTGAAATCCGATCCGCGCCTGCCGTTCGGCGGCATCAAGGCATCGGGCTACGGTCGCGAACTGTCGGGCCACGGCATCCACGAATTCGTCAACGCCAAGACGGTCTGGATCAAGTAATTTTTCGCCTACACAGCGGATGCGGGTGTAACAACGGCCAATCCTGTCAATGGATTGGCCGTTTTTTCTGCCGCAGCGCAGTTGTCAGCGCCGCCCCGGTTGTGCCGGTGAGCCCAGCCAGGCGCTGGCCGGCGGGATGCGTTCGCCTTTCAGCACCAGTGTCAGCGGGCCGAGCAGGGCGCCGTCGCCGACTTCGGCGTCGTAGAGCACGGTGCTGCGGCTGCGCACGGTGGTATTGGCACCGATGCGCACCTTGCCGATCTTCATGATGCGGTCTTCGAACAGGTGCGTCTGCGGCCCGGCCCAGGCGTTGATTTCGGCGTGGTCGCCGATTTCGGCGCAGTCGAATTCGGTGATGTCGGTACTGTCGAGATAGGCGCCACGGCCGATTTTTGCCCCCAGCAGGCGCAGCACCGGCACGATCATCGGCGTACCGCGCAGCAGGTCGACAAAGTTCGGCACCGCAATCGCTTCGTACAGATTGGTTACCGCTTCGCTGAGCCAGACGAACGACGTCCACATCGGCACTGCGCGCGGCTGGTAGCGGCCGATCAGCAGCCATTTGAGGGTGAATACCAGCAGGAATGCGCCGATGCCATAGATAAGCCCGCCGATTGCCAGATCTTCGATGAAGGCAGCGATCGAGTCGTTGCCGACGTCGCGGAACGATTCGAGCACGATCAGGTAACCGACGCCGATGGTCAGCGCCAGCGGCAGCACGATGCGCATTGCCTCAATGGTGGCGCGCGCCAGCCGGCGTTTCCACGACGGATTGAAAGTCAGGTGTTCGGGGAAGCCGCTGATGGTTTCGCGCGCCGGCAAGCGCAGTGATGGTGAACCCATCCAGGTGTCGCCTTCGCGGATCGCATCGTTGCCCGGTGTACGGCTTTGCACGCCAATCA
>ERZ724526.1034-NODE-1034-length-15116-cov-4.546378_pt1 | contig 15116 bp, 12 predicted proteins | sample MGYA00376059_ERZ724526 | MGnify/ENA primary metagenome ERZ724526 (study PRJEB28724, sample SAMN07190883) | activated sludge metagenome | isolation source: activated sludge of sewage treatment plant in Hong Hong | place: Hong Kong | collected 2016-03-17 ... | reverse complement strand
GAACTGTTGGTGAGTTGTTCATTACCATATGCGGGAGTAGTGAACCAGGCACTGATGTCCCAGGAAGAACCACTGGCGACGGCAAGCGGTGTTGCACAACCGGCCAGTACGTTATGTTGGTACTGGAGCTCATTGTTGGTGGCATTGGCTTCGCAGTTGGCACCATCAACCAGGAGCCCCGTCGGGAAACCCGCGATGGCGCTGTTGAAGATGCTCGTCTTGCAGGAACGGCGAAGGTGGGAGCCACGCTTGAAGTTGCTGTTGATTTGCGTGGAAGCCGTAGCCATCGGCCCGATAATCGTTACATTGGAATAGATGGGCTGCGTCAGCGGGTTGTTGGTGGACCCCGTCGCATCGTTATCGGACTCGAAGCCGTTCGAACCGGAAACGTCCGCTACATTGCTGTCACGCAAGGCGACCAGGAATTGCATCTTTCCACGGAAGCCGAAGTCCGTGTCGAAATCATCATCCAGTGTACGGTAGGAGATCAGGTGCTTCGCGTTCACCGTACCACCAAAGCATTCGAATGCATCGTCGCCGGAGAAGCTGACCATGACATAATCGATGGTAGTTCCGTTGCCAACGCCTCCGAGTGTAAGTCCGTTGATCTCGTTGTTCGGCTGAAAGGCGATTCCCGGAAATTCTATCCGGACATACCGCAGGGTTCCAGAATTATCGGCGTCATCTGTTCCGCCATAGAGTCCTTTGACGGGATCCACACCGCCTTCGATGACTTTCTCGCCGGCAGGATCATTGATAGACGCTTTCCCAAGGATGATCAGTCCGCCCCAATCACCATAGGTGCGGGTGCCGACCGGCTCGTTGGACGTGAAAACGATCGGTGCGGATGAGGTGCCGTCAGCCCAGATCTTCGAGCCACGGGTAATAATAAGGCTTCCTTTGGTGGCTTTATCGCCCTTGATGACGGTACCCGGTTCGATCGTCAGTTCCGCGTTGTTCGTTACATAGACGAATCCGCTGAGCAGGTAGATGTTGTTGCTCGTCCAGGTCGTGTTGGCGCTGATGTCGCCGCTCACGGTGATCACACTTTGTGCGCGCACGCCCAGGTTGAGTCCCAGGAGCAGAGCCGCGAGAATGTAGAGTTGTTTCATGTCTTGGTTTTTGATTGGTTCTTGACTGCAAAAAAAGAACGACCGGTTTACCCGGTCGTTAATGCTGTCTGAATCCTTGTTTATGAAATCGTGAACGACGTGTGAACAACGCCGATTCACCACCCTCAGGCTTGCATGAACCGGTAACCGATTCCCTTCTGGGTGGTAATGAAATCAGATCCCAGTTTTCTGCGTAAACGGAGAATGTGGACATCAATGGTCCGGTCATTTTGGGAAGGCTTGCGCTTCCAGACCTTTTCGAAGATCTCTTCCCGGGTAAATACTTTACCCGGTTGTGCCGCCATCAGGTGCAGCAGCTCGAATTCCTTACGCGAAACCGGTACAGGCTGCTGGTTGAGATACACGGCATAAGCCTCACGATCAATGATCAGATTGTCTTTGCTATTGGCAAACTGCGCCCGTCCGTTTGCCTGAAAGTCAAGTCGGGCACGCAGCCGTTTGAATACGATCTCCGGGTCCAGCGGCCTGCGGATAAAGTCGTCGGCCCCTGCATCAAAGGCCGCGATCTCTTCCCGGCTTTCATTGCTATGACCCAGGATGATGACACGAAGATTGCGGTGCTGATGAGCCGATTTGATGGAAAAGCATAGTTCCAGGCTTGCCAGAAGATTGTTTCCGGAGTCAAGGATGACAGCGCCGGTATCCAGGTTGGCCAGTACGGGCAGGGCATCGGAACTGCGATGCACCCACGTGAGCGAACAACCGGCATCACTCAGGAATTCTGCAAGCTGGCGGTGTTCGGCGGTGGATTCGGCTACGAGAAGTAAAGGTGCTGCGGGTGCGTAGGACATGAACATCATGGTCATCGAATTAGTTCCGCGATCATGCCCATCAGGATCTGTGGACGAATCGGTTTGGTGATAAAGTGGTCACCACCGGCCTCGATGGCGTTCATGGTGGTGTATTCATCCGCATCGGCCGTGAGAAATAGTACGGGAATGGTCTTGGTTTCATCGTCCTGCTTCATCTGACGGCAGGCTTCAATGCCATTGATTCCCGGCATCCGGATATCCATGATCACGAGGTCGGGATGAACTTCGTGAGCGACACGAACCCCATCACTGCCATTGTAGGCCTTATAGACCAGGTAGTTCTCCCTGGAAAGATTGTAGCTCAGGATTTCGACTACATCCGGTTCATCATCTACCACCAGGACTTTTAAGGGCTTGTTCATTTGTTCGGTTTATCGATTCAAAGATGTCCACCCAACGTAAACCCGCGATTAATCCGGGGTGAATTAATTGTTAAGACCATTGGCTCAAAAACCGGATGCAAACGCATAATCGGCTTCTGTTAGCCGAAATTCGGGATGACGGATTACGGCGGGCTGGATGGCAAACAAAAAATGTTCGATGAATTCCGTTTCCCCATCCGGATCAAACCGGATGGTCCCGAATACATTCGATCGCTGTCCGCTGAGGACCAGCACTTGAATTCCATCCGGCTCTTTTTTTATCCGGATATCAAGCAGACTCGAACAGGCCCCTGCGGGCTCCTCACGCACGGCTCGCAGGATACAGTTGAGTGGATCCTCTTCGATTAGCTGGTAGCCGAGGGTAACAAAGACCGATTTGCAACGGGAATGCAGGGCTGCTCTTTCCAGGTGATAGATTCGGAGGTTCATGGTCATATGAATTTGATGGTGAAATAAGGCTGGTCGTGTTGAGAAAAAATTAACGGACCGTTACGCTTCCGATAAGCCTCCTGGCTACCTTAGCTAGAGCAAGATGAGTACTAAGAGAAGAAGGACCATACTCCGCTGGATGTGGGCAGGGGTATTCGTGTTATTGTTGGTGATCGGTGGAATCGGCTATGTGGCCTACGAAAGGATCTATCAGCCCAATGTTGAAGTGGCCGACCCCAACCGGAATTTCCTGTTGATCCCTACGGGAGCCGATTTCGATGATGTGATCAACCTGCTGCACGAGAAAAAGGCGCTGAAAGACGAAGCTTCCTTCCGGTGGACGGCCGGGAGGATGAAATACGGTTCGGACGTGAAACCCGGTCGATATAAGCTCCGGTCCGGGATGAGTAACCGGGAACTGGTTCAACTCCTTCGATCCGGACGGCAGACACCGGTCAAGTTGGTTTTCAACAACATCAGGACTACGCGCGAGTTGGCGGATCGGATCGGGCAGCAATTGGAACTGGAACCGGATGCGCTGCTGCATCTTCTGGAAGATAATGACTACCTCCAGCCACTGGGTTTCAATGCAGGGAATGTGCTGGCCATGTTCCTGCCGGATACCTACGAGTTTTATTGGAATACTTCGGCGGATCAGTTTCTCCAACGCATGAAAAAGGAGTATGCGAAGTTCTGGAACGCTTCGCGGCAGCAGAAGGCGAAGCGGATCGGACTACAACAAGTGGAAGTCTCCATCCTTGCCAGTATCGTTCAACAGGAAACGAATCGCAACGACGAGAAACCCATAATAGCCGGGGTCTATCTGAACCGCCTGAAAAAGGGGATGCGCCTGGATGCCGACCCCACGCTTGTTTACGCGCTTGGGGATTTTACCATTACCCGGGTGCTCAATATTCACAAGACCATCGACTCACCCTACAATACCTACCTGTATGCCGGTCTGCCTCCCGGACCGATCTGCCTTCCAACATCCGCCTCGATTGACGCGGTCCTCAATTATCAGGCGCATAACTACTATTATTTCTGCGCGCGCGATGACTTCTCGGGCTATCACGCGTTCGCGGCCACCTATGTACAACACCTTGTCAATGCGCGAAGATTTCAAAAGGCGCTGGATCGGCGAGGTATCCGTAACTGATCATGAGATACACCACTGTTTTTTTGGTCTTCCTGCTACTGGGTTGTTTTTCCAAGCTCGCCGCGCGGGAGACGCCGGTATTACTTTTTGTCAGCAAGGCGGATCAACCGGATAGCCTGGGTTTTAACCTCGTCGAGCAGTTGCCCGCATTGATTGAACCCTGGATCAGAGAGGGAAAGGTGACGTTGTGGGATGGTCCAAAGAAGAATTTTGCCATCACACCGGAAGCGCTCGCCCGGGTGGAGCGTAGTTCGGGTACCTTGATCCGTGACCTGCCCCAACTGTTTATCTACGAATACTGGAACCTTGACCAGAAAAAAGGGCGGCTCCGGACGTTGGGATATTTTCTCTCTTCCCGTACAACGTCCGGGGAAGAAGTTTCTTTTGGTTATGTCGATCATGCTCCCCTGGACAGTTTATTCCGCGCCTCGCTGCTCAAACTCAACGCCAATGGCGATTGCAAACTTGACTTTGGAACCGTCTTGCTGAACAAGTATTACCTGTACACCATCCTTCAATTTGGCAACAAGCAGGTGAAAGATGTTGTCGATGCCCTCCGGTTACGCGAATCGGTCCGTCAGTTCGTTACCGGAAAGACCGGTGCCCCGGAGCATACCTGCAAGCGCATAACCTGGATGGTGGAAGATTCCATGACGGTACGGGATGAACCAACGGCCGCAGCGGCAAGGCTGCTGGGTTCTATACAACAATACCTGAATGAAAATCGGGAAGTGTATTTCAACCTGGGTGGTGATGCTTTAAGCGATTTTACTGTAGAGAAACCGCTCCGGCTCTCCGCGATAGAAGTCGAAGAGGAGTGGCACCGGAACGGCGAAATCATCGAATCCCGGCTTAAGGCCGTCCGCTTTTGGGTGGACGGAAAACCATTGAGATCCACCTCGCTGGAGGACCTTGCGAGGATGGAATTAGTAGTCGGTTTCAGGCAGTTTTTAGACCTTTTGAACGAAAAAGAGTTTTATTTTCGCATCCTGCAATTGAACGACGAAGCCATTGCGCCGGATCGTTCGAGTGGGCTGAAAAAAGCCCTTCAGACCTGGGAATGGAACCGGCTTTCTGAGTTCGTTCCCTGAAGACTTAGGGCGTCACAGAAGATATCGAATGAGCAAGATCAAGTTTGGAACCGATGGCTGGCGTGCCATCATCGCGAAGGATTTCACCGTTGCCAATGTGGCACGCGTCGCAGAGGCTACGGCAGCCTGGTTGAAGAAGCAAAAGAAACAGCCTCATATTGTATTAGGTCACGACTGCCGCTTTGCCGGCGAGCTGTTTGCCGAGACAGTCGCCAAGGTGCTCTGTGAACGCGGCGTCAAGGTTTCCCTGGCCAGGGGATTCGTTTCGACTCCGATGATTTCCCTCGGCGCGGTGAAACTGAAGGCCGATCTGGGAGTCATCCTGACGGCTTCTCACAATCCGCCTTCCTACAATGGTTTCAAACTGAAGGGCTCGTTCGGCGGCCCGCTCAGTCCGTCGGATGTTCAACAGATTGAAGATATCATCCCGGACCACTGCTCGCTTGACCTTGACCGGATCGTTTTGGCAGGATTTGAAAAGACCGGGATGCTGGAATATGTCAACCTGGAAGATTTGTACATACGACACGTCGAAGCGAATTTTGACCTGGAAGCTATCCGTCGTTCAGGAATGAAATTGGCGTATGACGCCATGTTTGGCGCAGGTCAGAATGTAATGCGCCGACTATTCCCCGACATCACCTTATTGCATTGCGACAATAACCCCGGATTCCACGGGCAGGCGCCGGAACCGATCCATAAAAACCTTCGCGATCTCCACCAACTACTGACCAGCACCAAAGGATATTCCTGTGCTGTCGTAACCGATGGCGACGCCGACCGGATCGGCATGTACGATGGCGAAGGAAACTTCATCGACTCGCACCACATCATCCTCTTGCTGATCCACTATCTGGTAAAATACAAGGGAATGACGGGTAAGGTCTGCACGGCTTTCAGTACCACACCCAAGGTGGAGAAACTATGCAAGCATTACGGTCTGACGCTTGAAACGGTCAAGATCGGATTCAAGTACATCTGTGAGATCATGGTGCGGGAAGATGTACTGATCGGAGGGGAGGAGAGCGGTGGAATCGCCATCAAAGGTCATATCCCGGAGCGCGATGGAATCTGGATGGGATTGGTGATCTGGGAATTCATGGCGAAGAGTGGAAAAACCCTGCCGGAACTTATCCGGGAAGTGTACGACATCGTCGGTCCGTTTTCTTTTGAGCGAAACGACCTGCACCTTGATCAGGCTGTGAAAGACCGGATCGTTGCGAATACCGCGGCTGGTGCCTATTCGGCATTCGGCCCCTACAAGGTCGCGAGAATAGACGACCTGGACGGTTACAAATACTTCTTTGATAACGAAAACCGGGAATGGCTGTTGATCCGCGCTTCCGGAACTGAGCCGGTGTTGCGGACGTATGCGGAATCATCAACCCGCGAAGGCGCCTTTGCGATTCTGAAAGCCGCGCAGGAAACCTTGTTGAAATCCTAAACTTGTTGTTGTTCTCTAAAAACTTGAACCATGGCACACGATATTGATTACCGCATCCTGGGCGACGACATTCAGGCGGTCGAAATCGAATTGGATCCGGGCGAGGCCGTTCGCGCAGAGGTCGGTGCCATGCTTTTCATGGAAGATGGAATCCAGATGCAAACCGGAACCGGCGGCGGCATCTTCTCCGGCTTGAAACGGATGATCTCCGGCGAGAGTTTTTTTATCACCTCTTTCCTGAATACCGCCAATAATAAAAGCAGGGTCACATTCGCGGCTCCTTACCCGGGAAAGATCATCCCCCTGGACCTGACCCAGTACGGCGGTACTTTTCTTTGCCAACGGGACGGCTTTCTATGCGCCGCACAGGGTATCGATATCTCAGTGGAATTCACCAAAAGACTCGGTGCAGGATTGTTCGGAGGAGAAGGTTTTATTCTCCAGCGCCTATCCGGTGACGGAAAGGCGTTCGTTCATGCCGGAGGTGCGATCATCCAGCGAACCCTGAAGCCCAATGAAACCCTGCGCGTCGATACCGGTTGCCTGGTCGCTTTCCAACCAAGCGTAGACTACGACATCCAGTTCATCGGCGGCTTTAAGAACGTGCTCTTCGGTGGAGAGGGTTTGTTCTACGCCAAGCTAACAGGCCCTGGAATCGTGTTCCTGCAAAGTCTGCCCTTCGTTCGACTCGCTGACCGGATCATGGCCGCCGCCGCCTGGGGGCGGAACAAGGAACAGTCGTCCGGAATCGGAGGATTGCTCGGAGGCATCATCAGCGGAAGAGACTGACCGGTAGCTTTCCGGTGATCAACCTTTTGCCGACTCTTTTTTTCGAAGGTGGTTGATGATCATGTAGCCAAGCCCTAAGAGGTAAACGGCGGTGATTGCGTAAGCCATGTTGTTTAGTTTTTAATGAGGTATTGATTCGATTGTTGTTGAAGATTCGATTGCGAGCGGATGGATACGATATAAGCGCCTGCCGGCATTTCCTCTGATAGGGTTACGAGGCTTCCGGTAGCAGGTTCTGAAAGTTGAATTTCAGTTATCAACATCGTTTTCCCCGTCATATCGGTAATGATCACCTGAGCATCACCGAAGCCTTCCGGTAGCAGGACGCGGAATTGTTCGTGAGCGGGGTTGGGGTAGATTTGCAGTTGTTGGTCGTTCAGGTTGAAGGTGCCCGTTGACTGAAAGAGGAACGGTTCGGAGATTGCTGAACAGCCTGCCGCATCCGATACGATCACCTGATAGCTGCCTTCCTGAATGGCGAAGTGACTTTGTTGCGTTGCGCTGTTGATGGAGGAACCGTCCAGGAGCCACTGATAATTGTCGGCAAGGCTGGAGAAAAGCTGGTTGCCTACCGAGGTGATAACCGGACTGGCGGGCGTCGCATGCACCGTGATGTAGTTGATCTCCATCCTGCTGTTCGTGCCTGCCGCATTTTCAGCAAGCAGCATTACGCTGTAAACCCCCGGAACGGTATAGGTGATCACCGGGTTGATATCCGTGGATTGTGCAGGCTGACCACCCGGGAAATACCAGGTGTAGTTGGTTGCAAGCTGACTCTGATTCGAGAACTGAATGGCCGAACCCTGGCAAACGGACTGGCTGCTGACGGTGAAGGAGGCAACCGGCATCGCACAGGATCGCGTCTGAACGTCGATCTGGTCAGTGCCGGTGCAGTACCCATCGCTGATTGTCAGGGTGTAAGAGCCGGCCAGGTTCGTCGTGTAGCTGGCTGCAGTGCTGCCATCCTGCCACAAGTAGGAAAGCATCCCGGCCGGGCCGGTAAGGGTGATGGAACTGGCATCACAGATCGTGGTATCGGAGCCCAGGCTGAAATGCGGAGCATTGCGTTCCGTGAGATTGAAAGCCGCAGTGGTTGCGGTACATCCGTGCCAGGAAATGGTAGCCTGATAGGTTCCGGCAGCTGCCTGCGGGAGGACCGAACCCGTTGCCCCGGTATTCCAGAGGATGGAGCCAGGGGAGAAGATGTAGAGATCGACGGGTTGTCCGTCGCAGATGGCATTGCCGGTGGGGGTGATCAGGGGCTGGTCAAGGCGGACGAACACCAGCGGGTCTTCCGCCGTATCGGTCAGGGCACAGGTCGCGGAAACTAAAGCAATGTTGAAACGTCCGGGATCAGTATTGGTGTACTGGGTGTTGGTATCATTGGAGAACAGGATCCCGTCGGCCATCCAAAGTGTAGCCGCCGCGTCCGTAGAGTTGTTCGTCAGGATGATCGGCATGCCGATGCAGGTGGTGTCGATGCTCAGGCCGATCGACGCGTTGGGTTGCCGGCATTCGAAGCGAGAAACCCAGATATCGGATGATCCCTGATTGCTTGAAAGCAGACCGTCGGTGCTGTAGGAGTAGGCGCCAAGCAGAAAAGCATCGTCTTGCGTCGGGGCGATGCTGCTGGCGCGCTCAACCGCCGAACCACCGGCTGCCATGCTCCAGCAAAGGTCAAGGTTACGGGAGGCGCGCAGGATCCAGGCGTCTTCCAGACCCATTCCCCGGCGGATGTCGCCGTCGGTGGAAAGGGTGCCACCTGCCGCCAGAAGTTGATTGTTGCTTGCCAGGGCGATGGCGTAGAGGGCATCCCCCTGGCTTCCACCATAACAACGGCTGTCGATCAAATTACCGTTAAGGTCACAGCGAACCAGCCAGCCGTCCGAAGAACCATGGTTTCCATGCACGTCTCCATCATTTGAACTGGTGTAACCAGCGAGAAGGAGTTCGTTCCCGTTGAGTGTCAGGGCACTGAAGCTTTCACTCATGGTTCCACCCATGCAGGCAGACCATTGCAAGTTGCCGTTACCGTCGAGGGAAACCACCCAGCCATCATAAGCGCCGCGCTTGCCGGTCACCTGCCCGTTGGTGGAGTTGGTGCCACCGCAAGCAAGAAGATAACCGCTGGTGGAGACGGCAAGTCCGTAGCATACTTCGTGGTTACTGCCGCCAAGGCTTCGCTGCCAGAGCAGGTTCCCGCTGGCATCCGTACGGAGCAGCCAGAAGTCCTGGTTGCCATGCTGACCATTCACATCCCCATCATTGGAATAGGTTCCGCCACCCAACAGGATGTCTCCATTGGGAGCCAGGGTAATGGTGTACAACAGATCGGAAGCGGAGCCGCCGTAGGTTTTTTGCCAGACCAGGTGGCCCGTTGCGTCAACCTCGAGCAGCCATGCATCGAATTGACCGTGGTTGGCGGTTACATCACCATTTTGTGAGGCGGTATAACCCGCGATCAGCAGGTGTCCATTCGGGAGTGCTACGAAACTTCCGGCAACGTCCATGGCGCTCCCACCGAAGCAGGATTGCCAGAGCATATTGCCGTTTGCATCCGTTCTGACCAGCCAGATGTCCGAGGATCCATGAGAACCGATCACAGCGCCATTGGTCGAGCCTACGGTCCCCAGGATCAGATTTCCACCTGCGGGCATTTCGATCACTTTTGACGGGTAATCCATTCCGCTTCCTCCAGAGCTCCAGTTAATTCCGCTAACCGGGGGAGCTAATGCCTGAATTTTCTCGTTTTTCGAAAAAACGGCCAGAAAAAGGAAGAAAATCGAAATATATCTCATGCGGTGACTTCAGGTCGGTGGAGTGATGTAAATATCCACCCCGACACCGCGGGCTTTCAATTTTATTCGGTAAAAGGCTGTGAATTATGGGCTAATGAGGCTTTAGGGTAAGCGATTGTTTGGGTTGAGCTGCCGATGAAAGGGTCGATTTTTAGTGAAAATATTGGCAAGACGCGAAATTCTTACAATTGGAAGGGATAGGTTCCCGATGACCAATCCTTTGGATTAGACGGGGCGTTAAACCCACTGTGTTCGATCAGGAACACCCCCTCTGAACCATCAGTAAAGCCTTTTTTCAATCCCGTAAGATTGAATGGTTCCAATCAGCCCCGTAAGGCTGAAATAAGAAAACCCAGCCCCGTAAGGCTGGGTTTCTTTTTTTAAATCAAGTTTTTAGGCCAGGGAAACCGACTTCCGGGTCACCCAGGAATGGATGCCGAACAAGGCGGCAGCATAAAGCAAGTCGGCAGCCAGTTGATTGGCGAAATAAGGTAGTCCGGCGGTATAACTTTGTCGAACCCCTTCCAGCGTCATCGGATAGAGTTGAATGTCAACATACCAGAATGGGAGGTTGGTCAGCAGGAAAAACAGGATCGATCCGGTAATGGCCGAGGCACCAATCTTCAGTACACTTTCCCGGTTACGCATTCGGCTACCCAACCAAACGTAAATTCCAAAACCCAGGTAGACGGGGAGAATGGAAGCATGAAATCCCAAAATCAGGTCAGTCATGAACAGGGCGGCAAACGGAAGCAAGTAGGCTTTCCGGCTGTCCTGAAGCCTGGATCCTGAAAACAGGGACATGGCACCAAGTGCCGTAAAGTTGAAGGGATGCGGAATAATGCGGGTCGCGGCGGCAACCAGAATCAACCCGAGTATCCAGAGGGTTTCTGTAGTGGAGGTCGGCTTACGGTTCATAGTAAGATGCTGTACAAAGATAGTTTTTTTGGTTTTGTAGGAGAGGTCTTGATTTCAGAGGGAATATTGAAGATTCAGGAAAGCCCCGCGTCCCCGGCTCGAAAAACCAAGAATCTCCTCGTATCGGGTATCCAGTAGGTTTTCGACCCTGCCGGTTAGCTGGAAAGTTGGAGAGAGTTTCCAATGGAAATATACGTCGAGCAGTGAATAGTCGTCAACGGTACGACGTCCTAAGGCACCGTAGGGACCATAGAGTGCTTCGTAGTAGTTGTCGTTGCGGGCGCTGACATACTGAACGCGTGCGCTCAACACAAGATTTTCCCGGACGCTCAATTCGATTCCGGCTGTCATCGTATTAGGGCGTCTGATCAAACCCCGCAACCGCTTGCCTTCCGATAGGAAGGCACCATTGCTGAAGGCCTGTAACGTATAGCCGTTGGTTTGCAGTTCGTCCGACGATTTGATGTCCAGGTAACCGTCGATCATGCTCATGGATGCAGTCGCTGTCGCCTTGTTGCTGAGTTTCGTTCGTACGGATAGTTCAGCACCATAGGCCGTTTGGTTGCCGATGTTGATGTATCGGTCACCCCGGTAATCGTCCCGTGACCAATCGGTCCCGAGCGAATCCACCGGGACTGCAGCGTTCCACAGGTAAACGTAATCGATGATATCTTCCGTACGGTTCCGGAAAATGGAAAAGCTGAACTCCGAACTCGCCAATTGCTGACGGATCCCGAATTCAAGCGATTGAGAATATTCGGGGGTGAGGTCCTTGTTCCCGCGTGTGGTCGGCGTGTAGCTGGTTCCGTCCCAGGCCTGATAGGTTTCCGGTGCGTAAAGCTGGTAAAGGGAGGGGGGATTATATCCAGACGAAAAGGATGCAAACAACAAACTGTTCTCCTCCAATTGCCAGCTTGGATTGAGCTCAAAGGTCCGGATCGATCCGAAGCTGCTGTGGTGTACGGAGCGAATGCCGGCGACCAATGAAAATGGACGCAACCTGTGTGAAACCAAATCACCACCCAACCTGATTTTCAGATAAGGTGCGGTGAGTTGGGCATCGGGGTTCAGGGAATCCAGTGTGGAGCGGGATTCGAAAACCGAACCGAACGCCGTGCTGTAGTAAAAATGTTCCTGATTCATTTGCTCGCTGGAGGCGTTGATCCCCGCGAGCATGCTCCACGATTGACCGAGATAGTGGGCGAACAGATCTCCGTTCAGTTGTTGGCCGGTATAGCGGTCATCGGCAAAATTGCCATCATAGTTACCGGTTAGGTCGATCCGGGACGAGTCATTCAGCGAGAGACGCTCGCTGGACGTCCAGCCGCCATTCAGCCCCAACTGCCAATTGCCTTTTTTCCACTTCAGCTCGCCGCTGATCAACTGACGGGTGAAATCAAGGTTGTAATTGTCGTCATCGGTATAGGCGCTTCGGTCAATGTCGGTTTGCATGCCGGTTCGCCGATACCTGATTTGTGACGACCAGTTTCCCGACGTCCAACCGCCGGCGATTGAAAAGTTCTGCTTCTTCCAGTCATCCTGGTCACGGGGAATGGCGGAAGTTCCATCGGTAGTGTCTACGGTGGCATCCAGGCCGTTTACCGACAACAGCTCTGTTGAAGCGGATACCCAGCAACCGTTCTTCCAGCGATGACCCAGATTGATGTCCGTATTCCATTGGCTTCCGGAGGTGCGAAAAATGCCCGCGCCGGTACCGAGGCGAAGGTTCCAGCCTTCTTTTTCCGGCTCGCGGCTTTGCAACAGGATTACGCCTCCGACGGCTGCACTTCCAAAAACCGTACTGTGCGAACCTCTCAATATTTCAATTCGATCAAGTGAACTCAAGGGCAATTCACTCAGATCAGCAACACCGTTCACACTGCTGACATCATTTATCCGGACTCCATCAAGGTAGATAGCCGTCTGATTGCTGTTGCTGCCACGCATGAAGATGGTCTGGTTGGAACCGGGTGTTTGACCGGCTCCGAGCAGATAAATGCCTGCCAGACGCGACAAGAGCTCTCCCAACGTTGTACAGGAAGTATTCTCAATCGCTTGTCTGTCCAGTACGGATACACTCCGCCCGATCGCGCCGATGGGTTCCGGCGTACGGCTCGCGGTGATCGTGACTTCTTTGAGTTCTCGCTGCAGGGTATCCGGCGCCTGCGCCGATACCGGGTCTGATGCGTGCAGCAGCCAAAGCAACAGACCTGTCCTTGTAAGTTTCCGGTGCATAGAGTAATGCTTTACTCAACACCGGGCAAATCGCGGAATGAAACGAAAGAAAAGAGACTCTCGCCATTCATGCTTTTTACCCGAAAGCTGATGGTTAACGAACACGGCAGGTCTTCTGACTCATCCCGGTTTCACCGCCTTCCCGTTCGTGGAACAGTGGCAATAAGGCAAAACCTCTATTGGGATTCACAGCAGCGGGAACTGTTCACGGTTTTCACGTGATTCCCTTTTCATCCGCCGAAGGCGGAACCGCATTCCGGTGCAAGATAGACAATTCAGGAAACAAAAAAACAGAGGTTAACCGACGCTTATATCATCCTTTCGCCAAACGGATGTCGGATCTGCCACGATGCTCCTTCATCTTCGGTGAAACTTGCGGCCATCCGGTTCAAGAGCCGCTGGATCCCTGCGTTTCGGGTTTTGAACCGGTCCCGGAAGGGGTGCGGCCGACAGCCACAAACAGCCTTGGCTTCCCGGGCGGTTCGACCCAGTTCAAGCTTAGCATATCGGTCACGGATTGCATGCTCGATCCCGTCCAGCAGGATGTTGAAATAGAGTTGGTGGGTGGCATTTACTGTATAGTCCATACCGATATAATGAACTTCCAATTCGTCGCCATGGCGGATATACGATGCGAACCCCACGAGCCGGTCTTGGAGGAAATACCCAAGCATGCGAAATCGATCGCCAAGCGCCGTAGATAACGCCAGGAAATAGCATACATCCACTATTCCCATCCGTACCACTTGCTTTTCCTGGACCGAACGAAACAATCGATTGATCGCGTTTGCGCCGGTTCGGACTTCCGCTGGTGTGAGCCATCTCCTTTCCAGGAGGGCTCCGGATCGTCGGATCTTGACTGCGCGTTGGCGGTATTTCTTTGTAAGTGCGTGCAGATATTCGTCAAAGGAGTTCCAGGAAGCCGGCAGCGATAGTTGCATGGTCAGATCCGCCTCGAACGGATGATAGCCTGCGTTCTCAAAGACTGATTCGTGCCAATACTCCGGCAAGTCTTTCAACAAGAGTAGATCGTAGCCCAACCGTCGGGCTTCGATTTCGGTTGCCTGCAGTAGCGCGGGAAGATGGTTTTCGTCGGGACAATCGATCATGGGCTTCCCGACGGAAAACAGGTTACCAGCCATGATTACCCGGAAGCGACGAAAACGCAGCGCGATCATGGCCAGTAGTGTTTTCCAGGTCGTTTTTGGAAACTTAAAATTCCTGGAAGTGAAATTAAGTACCTGAAGGGCGATACGGGCTACAGGTTGACCATCATCCCGGTAGTAAAGCAGACCATACCGGAAACTCAGATCTCCGGGTTGCGCTTGTTCCAGGGCTGCGAGATAACCGGCATCGAGGGTGTCTGTCGAGGACGATGGGAACGATGTCCATTCGGAAGCGATTCCCGCCTCCAGGATACTGTCAGCCCAATGAATTCGGTAGCCTTGAATTGGTTCGGAATGTACCGGCACAAGCATCAATCGCTTTCAACCTTGTTGGAGGAAAGCAACATTAGAAGTAAGACGTGCGAGGGCTGAAAAAATTGTATCCGGCGCTCTGGCAATTAAAAGGTTATTGCTGAACAGCGAATTTCCTGCTGAGGCTTCCTTTTTCACCGTTTAACCGGACAAAATAGATACCGCTGGCTAGCCGGTCGGTCGGTAATTCGATACGCTGGAAACCCGCAATGAGACTAAGTTCGGCGCTCCAAAGCAACTGACCGCCAGATCCAAGCAACTCCAACTGGTAGTTACCGGCATCCGGGCTTTCTACCAGCAGTTCTTTTTTGTAACCGATGGAACCGGTCACTACAGCGGTAAGGTCGTGCAGGGTTTCACAACTGCGGATTTTGATCGGGTCGAAGACCTCGTACACACCGTCAAAATCCGTTTGCGTCAACCGGTAAAATCCGATACCCGGCAAAG
>ERZ724526.1027-NODE-1027-length-15152-cov-4.114261_pt1 | contig 15152 bp, 13 predicted proteins | sample MGYA00376059_ERZ724526 | MGnify/ENA primary metagenome ERZ724526 (study PRJEB28724, sample SAMN07190883) | activated sludge metagenome | isolation source: activated sludge of sewage treatment plant in Hong Hong | place: Hong Kong | collected 2016-03-17 ... | reverse complement strand
CCTGCATTTCTTTAAGAGAACTATAAGTGTTTTTTTCTTTTCTTGCCAGGTTCACCATTTCCTGGATAATAGAAGACGAATTGATCATTTTTGATATTTTGAAAAGTGCGTAAAAATAAAAAAGCCCGGATTTATCCGGGCTTTTATTTTCAAGAGTTATTTTTTACTTTTTACTGGATTTCTTTGCTGAAGATTCTGCTACGGGTTCCTGAAATTTACCATTACCTTGAATCATTCTTTCGAGGTTGTGATACAATTTGCGCAGATCATAAAGATTCTTATAAACTTCATCTAATTCAGTTCTTGTGGCCAACGGCAGGTTAGCAAAGAAAGTATTTTCCATTTGCTGGTCAACTCTTTGTTTTATTTTCATCTGAAGGCTACTTACTTCCGTCATTAGTTTGCTATAAGCGTCACTATTAAATAATTGTGTAAAAGTCTCATCACCCAACATGAGCCAATCCTTGTACAAATTGACCACACTATCAATTTGTTCACCCTTTGATAACTTGTCAGAAATCTTTTCAGAAAGCTTATTCATTACATTTACTCCATTTTGATAGATCATGTATTGCAATTCGCTGTTCTTAATTTGAAAAGCAGTCATCATATCGCTAAGTTCAGACCATACTTGAGCCTCTTTAACCTGCTGATTATTTCCCATGAGCTTTGTCAACGGAGAAACTGCATCATTCATTGCATTTTTCCAGGTGGAATAAGTTTCCCATACGTTGTTGTAAGGATTTACTCCAGCCTGAGGCATATAGGAATTCATTTGCTTTGAAAATTGGTTCATTGCCACACCCCAACTACCGTTTACATTTTTCATAAGATTGAAAAAATGCTCACTGGCCTGATGAATATTTTTTTGATGTTCTTCCGGCATAAATTTGAAAAATGAATCCATAAATTCTTTATACTTATCTGCATTCATCATTTCAAAAAGCCTGTTGGACTGGAAGGTCTTATCATTAATCGATTTAAACAATGGTGCCCATAGTTCAAAAAACTTTCCAATGTGGTCCTGCAGACCACTAAGTCCTTTAAACGCATCACGTGAAGAAATGCCATGAAGTTGGTTTGCCCAGTCCTCATAAGCAGCAGTCATGGTTTTGGAATATTCTTTGACTTGATTTAGCCATTGGTTCATTTGCTCATTGGCCTGCTGATTCATAAAGTTTTGCATCATGTGTGCGAAGGGATTCTGAACATTCCCGTTATTGTGCATCCATGGATTATTCTGACTGAACTGGTTCCAATAGGTATTCATTTGATTGAACCAATTATTCTGTTGGCTCATGTATTGATTCCAAGCATTCATCCAATCTTGATTCTGACCCGATGTGGTGTTGCCAGATGCATTGTTAAACATATTTTTAGTCCAGGTCATCTGGTTCTCAAACCATTGGTTAAAAAACTTCTGAGCATCGTTGCTTGCAGTATTCATATTCTTTTCAGTTTGTTCAATTTTCTGGTTTAAATCGGAAGCCCATTCTTTTGACTTCGTAACGCTTTCTTGAAAAAGTTTATGACCTTTATCAAGTGTTTCACTTACGAAAGGAACATTTTTGGTAAGATTTTTGGCAGATTCTACAACCTGATCCATTACCTGGGTTTGTGCATCAATCATTTCATTCATGAAATTGCTGCTTTTTTCTTTATTTGACATAATCTTTACTTTTGATTAAAAAATATATAGTAAAATTGTGACGCAAAGTTACTACAAGGGGCTTCGCTCCATTGTAAATAAATTATTAATATAGGTTAAGATGCTACAAAAGGGAGATCAATTCAGGCATATGTTTCAATACAGCCAGCATGATGTAGATACTTTTGCCAGGGTTTCAGGCGATACCAATCCACTTCACATTGATCCGGATGCTGGTAAAAACAGCATGTTTGGAAGAAACATAATACACGGCTTTTTGGGAGGGTCAGTTTTTACAAAAATCTTTGGGGCGCTGTGGAAAGCTGATGGGCATGTCTATCTCAAGCAGACCATGCAATGGTTAAAACCAATGTTTGTGGACACTGAATACGAAGCAGTAATTACCGTCAAAGAGATATTTCCGGAGAAAAACCGTATTTTATACGAATGTTCCATTATTGATGTGGAGACCGGAGAACAGACTTTTTCAGGAGAGGCGTTGCTTTTAAACAAAAAGCAATACGTCTGGGCCTGACCATCCTCCTTTTCTAAACATCAATTCGGGCATAGTGTGCATGAGTTTCAATAAACTCCCTTCTTGGAGGCACATCATCACCCATCAAAATTGAAAAATAGTAGCTCGCCTCTGTGGCGTTTTCAATAGTTACTTTGGATAGAATACGCCGTGCAGGATCCATTGTCGTTTCCCATAATTGCTCTGCATTCATTTCGCCTAGCCCCTTATATCGCTGAATATTGACGCTGTCTTCCTTTCCACCAGCGATTTCCTGGGTAATATCTTTTCTTTCCTTTTCATTCCACGCATAACGCTGTTCTTTCCCTTTCTTAATCAAGTACAGAGGGGGTCTTGCTATAAACAGATGGCCTTCTTCGATTAATTCGCGCATGTAGCGGTAGAAGAAAGTCAGAATCAGCGTAGTAATATGAGATCCATCAACATCTGCGTCGCACATGATCACGATTTTATGGTAGCGCAGTTTGGACAGATTGAGTTTGCGTACTCCTTCATCATCTTCGACAAGATGGACCCCTAAAGCAGTAAAAATGTTCTTTATTTCTTCGTTTTCGTAAATCTTATACTCCAAAGCCTTCTCTACGTTCAGGATTTTACCCCTAAGTGGTAAAATTGCCTGAAAATGTCTATTTCTGCCTTGTTTGGCCGTTCCGCCGGCAGAATCTCCCTCAACTAGAAATAGTTCTGATTCATGCGGTAAGCGAGAGGAACAATCGGCCAGTTTTCCTGGAAGGCCACCCCCTGAAAGCACATTTTTTCGTTGTACGAGTTCTCTGGCTTTTCGCGCCGCTTCACGTGCTGTTGCTGCCAGAATTACTTTTTCAATGATTCGACGTGCTTCTTTTGGGTTTTGTTCTAAATAAGAGGACAATGCATCTCCAACGATCCTGGAGACAACACCAACGACCTCAGAATTGCCTAATTCACCTTTTGTCTGCCCTTTAAATTGTGGCTCGGGAACTTTAACAGATACGACACCGGTGAGTCCTTCCCGAAAGTCATCCCCGCTTATTTCAACTTTAAGTTTTGAAAAAAGTCCGTTTTCGTCGCCATATTGCTTAAATGATCGTGCCAGCGCGCGTCTGAATCCACTGACATGGGTTCCTCCGTCCCGGGTGTTAATATTATTAACATATGAAAATACATTTTCCTGGTATCCGGTATTGTATTGGAGGGCCACCTCAACCTCTATATTTTCTTCTTTACCTTTTACATAAATGGGATTTTCACACAAGGCAGTTCTTGTCTGATCAAGGTATTTTGCAAATTCAAGCAGTCCACCTTCTGAATAGAAGTAATCATGACGGGTTGTTGACTCGTTTCGATCATCAAACAGGTCAATTTTCAGACCTGAGTTAAGGTAACTCAATTCCCGAAGCCGATGAGCAAGAACATCATAATTAAACTCCAGGGTCTCAAAAATTTCAGGGTCAGGAGCAAAAACAATCGTTGTGCCGCGTTCCGAACAACTGCCTACAATTTTGACATCTGCCAAAGGCTTTCCACGTTCGTATTCCTGCATATATTGACTTCCATTCAGGCACACCTCGGCACGAACATACTTGGATAATGCATTGACGCAGGATACGCCAACACCATGTAATCCCCCGGAGACTTTATAACTGTTTTTGTCAAATTTACCCCCGGCATGGAGTACGGTCATCACGACTTCCAAAGCAGATTTTTTCAGCTTTGGATGCATATCTACCGGAATCCCTCTCCCGTTGTCTTTAACCTGAATCAAATTGTCTTTGAGAATGCGCACTTCCACCTGTGTGCAATAACCAGCCAAGTGTTCGTCAATCGCGTTGTCCACAACTTCCCATACCAAATGGTGAAGACCCTTGGTGTCGGTACTTCCAATATACATCCCCGGCCTGCGGCGTACTGCTTCCAGGCCCTCAAGCGCCTGAATACTGCTTGCGCTGTAATCGCTGCCTTTTTGATTCATAAATTCGATTGAAAATGATGTGCGAAGATACAGCAGCAAGGCCAGATATCCAATTGAAAACTCCTGAAATCAAAGACCGCTACGGAATTAAAACGGGTACAGTTAAAATGCTCATAGGCCGATATTTTTCAGGCCAGCTAAGTTTATCATAATGATAAAGTGTATTCATACTATGCATTTTTTAGTCAGATTATCTTACTATATTTGCAAAAAACAGTACATGGCCCGCTACGATGGTATAGATTTATTTGAACTGTTACGCGCCCCATCACTCTTTATGATAGAACAACTGAGGCGCCAATCCGGTAATCATGTTGATCAGCTGAGTGACACGCAGCTGATGATTTTATTTGCTGTTGACCGTGAGTTTGGATCACAGCAAACCCAATTGGCTCAGGCCATTGGGATCACCAAGCAAAGTGTTGGTGCCAGTATAGAAGTGCTTATTCAGAAAAAATACCTGGTCAAACAAAAGGATCCTCTGGATGGACGCGCTACGCTGATCAGATTAACTGATAAAGGTTGGAAATTGATAGAAACATCGAGGGATATTTTAAAAGAAATATCTACTCGGTGGAAGGAAATAATAGGAGCAAAGAATTACAAGAGATTGCACAATACATTGGGAGAACTTCATGGAATTATCGAAAACCTAAAGCAACAATGACAAAATCCTGGTTGCTAGATGAACTTCAAATGGAAAATCATGTCCCAGAAATTTTGGAACAGCTCTTCCCATTCCAAATTTGGCTTTTGAAAGGAGAAATGGGGGCTGGCAAGACCACATTAGTTAGAAAATTATGCGGGGTGATCGGAAGTGAACAGGAGACATCAAGCCCAAGTTATAGTATAATTCAGGAGTACAGATTTAATGAAAACAAATTTGGAATCAACAATTTGTTTCACATCGATCTGTTTAGATTGCACAACTTACAGGAAGTAATAGATGTCGGAATTGAAGAAATCTTAGAAAACGGAGCACGTTGTATTATTGAATGGCCGGAATTAATTCAACCTATTATACAAGGATTATCCGTGATCTCAATTCAGATTGAAGGGAGCGGAACAAACAAAAGAATTTATAAACTTGAAAAAACACATTCATGAGTCCACAAATATTCAGCGCAGGTGAAAGTTCGTTGATGCAAACCAAAATGCAGATAATCGAAATGAATAAAGCACGTATGAAGTTCAAAATTGGAATTCCTAAAGAGAGTTTCTTAAATGAGAACAGAATTGCTTTGGTGCCACATTCGATTTACAAGCTCGTAGCGATGGGTCATCGCGTCTTAATTGAAAGTGGAGCAGGTCAAGGTGCGAACTTTAGTGATATTGATTTTTCTGAAGCAGGAGCAGAAGTTACAGTGTCGAGGGAGGAAATCTTCCAGAGTGACATCATCATAAAAGTTATTCCGCCTACGCTGGAAGAATTATCACTTTTTCAAAGCAATCAGGTTCTCATTTCTCCACTACAAATGCCCTTAATCCATACTGACTATTTACAAGCGCTCAGACAGAAAAGAGTAACGGCAATAGCGATGGAATACCTCAAATCCGAAGACGGAAGTTTTCCGTTGGTCAGAATAATGAGCGAAATCGCAGGACTGGCTGTAATCCATACAGCAGCTGAATTACTCAGCAGCTCGTCTGGGGGAAGAGGTGTCCTGCTTGGGGGAATTTCAGGGGTGCCTCCTGCCAAGGTATTGATACTAGGAGCGGGTGCGGTAGCCGAGTTTGCGACCAGAGCTGCGTTGGCGTTAGGTTCATCTGTCCGCATATTCGATGATGAAATTCATAAACTTATCAGAATTCAGAATGCTATTGGAAGACAACTCTATACTTCTACGCTGGATCCAGTGCCACTTGTCAGGCAATTAATATCTGCTGATGTCGTAATTGGGGCAATTCACAGTAAAGCCGGTAGGGCTCCGGTGGTAATCACAGAAGATATGGTGATGAAAATGAAGCAGGGAAGTGTAATCATCGATGTAAGCATAGATCAGGGTGGGTGTATCGAAACAAGTAAGGTCACCACACATGATCATCCTACCCGTGTGGTGCACGGTGTAATTCATTACGCAGTACCAAATATTGCATCCAAGGTATCCAGAACAGCATCTATTGGCATGAGCAATATTATTGCGCCGATACTCAAAAAAGCTGGAGAAGAAGGCGGAATAGAACAATTATTATATACCAATAAAGGATTCCAAAATGGGATCTATACCTACAAGGGTTGTCTTACCAATAAATACCTGAGTGAAAGGTTTGGGATTAAGTATACCAATCTTGATCTTCTACTTACATCAGGTTTTTGATATTCAGATCCAGCGATATTTTATCTTTTGATGAATCACCACCAGGCATCTTCAAAATGAGATATTAATTCTGTTCCGTCCGGCTTTGCAATGACAGCAATGATGTCAAATCTTATCGCCCAATCATGTTGATTTTTCTTCATATATTCATTGGCTGCATCCTGAATCAGCAACATTTTCTTATTGGAAATAAATTCTTCAGGACGCCCAAATTCGACAGAGGATCGCGTCTTAACCTCAATAAATACCAGCGTATTCCGGTCTTTTGCAATAATATCAATTTCAGCATGACTAAAACGCCAATTGCGATCCAGTATGATAAATCCTTTATCTATTAAAAAAACACTGGCTCGTTCTTCTCCAAATTTGCCCAGGGTAAGGTGGTGATGCATAGGATATTAATTCAAGTGTCTTTGCAAAAATCATCATTTTTTAAAGAATTTAACTAAAATCTTCAGGAAGATGTATTTGTAGTCAATCAATAAAATCAACCAGTGTGATAAAAAGTTATTGAGATACAGAACAATAGCGTACCAACGATACGATTTCGTAAGTATCGGTCATTGTATCTTACCTTTGCAAAAAAGAAGTATAGAAGATGGAAATGATGGAAATGGTGCAACGCTTTCCGGATCAATTAATCGAGGCGATGCAAATCGGAGAAGCCGCGCAAATCAGGCCAGCTGTTGAAATCAATAAAATTTATGTCACCGGAATGGGAGGGTCCGGAATCGGCGCTGACTTTGTCAGCAAATTTATTCAGGGTCATTGCCGTGTTCCCTATTTGGTATCCAAATCCTATGAGACAGCATCCTACGTTGATAAAAATACGATTGTAATAGCTTCAAGCTATTCTGGAAATACAGAAGAAACGCTGGCTAATCTGAATTCATGTATTGCGCAGGGGGCAAGGATTATTTGTATCGCTTCAGGAGGTAAGGTCATTCAGCTTGCCATGGAAAATGGCTTTGAATATGTTCGTCTGCCGGATCATTGGCCTTCTCCTAGAGCCTGCCTTGGATTCAGCCTCGTTGCGCAGTTATTCATATTAAAAAAATTGGGTTTTATCGATGATGGTTTTGAAGATGATCTCAGGGAGGCAATTGATTTACTAAAGGGAGAAAATCAATCAATAAAAGAAAAAGCAAAACATCTTGCAGATACCTTATACAATAAAAGATCTATTATTTACGCGACAGACAGAATTGAACCTGTAGCGGTTAGGTTTAGACAACAAATCAATGAAAATGCAAAAAGACTTTGCTGGCATCACGTTATCCCGGAGATGAACCACAATGAGCTGGTAGGATGGAGAGAGCATGCATCAAATGAAGTTGTTATTTTTCTCCGAAATTCAGACGATTTTCCAAGAAATCAGCAAAGAATAGAACTTACAAAAGAAATTGTAAATCACTATTGCGGAACCAGTATTGAGCTTTATTCAAAAGGCAATTCATTGATTTGCAGATCCCTTTATCTGGTTCATTTGACGGATTTTGCGACCGTGATGTTAGCCCTGTTAAATCAAGTGGATGCAGTAGAAGTCAAAGTAATTGACTATCTGAAGAAGGCGCTATCAGATCTGGCTTAATTGGTGTGTTTTTTAGGTTTGCGATGGTCATTCTTGTAACCACTTGAATTCATTCTCCCCTTTTTGTCATAAAGTCCGGATTTAGGCTTACTTTTTGGATTGCCATTCTTATCAACTTTAGGCTTAGCATTTTCCGCCGGACATCCGGTACCGCGGTTACAGGAAGGAAGTATGGTGATGAAAACTACCGTTAAACCAATCTGCACACCCCGCCGTATCAAAGTATTTATCAACACGCTACAATGAAATATTAGCGTCAAAAATATACGATTTAGCTGAAATCCGGCTAAAACCGCATAAAATATGATATTTTCCGAGGATTTTATTAATAAAAAAGTACATATTTAAATAATTATTTATATATTTGTCGCAGATTTAATAAATTAAACATTTATAAAAAATGAATAAAGCAGATTTAATCGAAAATGTGGCAAAAGCTGCAGAATTGACTAAAGTACAGGCGTCTACCGCATTGGATACGGTATTGACCTCAATTGAAAAATCTTTGAAAAAAGGTGACAAAATAACGCTCGTGGGATTCGGCACTTTTTCTGTTTCAGTCCGCAAAGCAAGAGAAGGTAGAAACCCGGCTACCGGCAAGAAAATCAAGATCCCTAAGAAAAAAGTGGTCAGATTTAAAGCAGGCAAAGCCCTTTCAGAAAAACTGAATTAAAAAATCAAAAAGTCACAAAAAAGCCGATGGCGATGCCAGTCGGCTTTTTTTTTGTGAAACGGTGAGTTCAGAAATGATTTTATAGGATTTGACCTATGTTATGGCTTAGCACGAAACGAGACACAATAAATAAATTGATTTACAGTTCGTATACATAATTTTGCAATCTCAAATTTTTAAACGATGAAAATTTCATCTATTTTATACACACTCTTACTTAGTCTGTCGACATGTATTTTATGGTCTCAAAAGGCCGACCAAACAATATTTTCGATTAATGACAATCCAGTCAAAGTATCGGAATTTGAATATATTTACAATAAAAATAATGGCAAGGAGGCCACTTATACCAAATCATCACTTGAAGAATATCTGAATCTTTATATAAAATTCAAACTAAAAGTCCAGGCAGCCAGAGAAATGAAGCTCGATACGATACCAAGCCTGATCAAGGAGCTTGAAGGATATCGACAACAGCTGACCACCAATTACCTGAATGATAAGGAGGTAGTGGACAAATTGGCACGTGAAGTTTATGAAAGACAGAAAAAAGATATCCTCATTTCACACATTTTGATCAGTCTTGGTCAGGGTGCATCACCTGCCGATACACTCAAAGCATTCAATAAGGCAAAAGAAGCTTATAACGCACTCAAGGCTTCAAAAAATTTTGAAATGACAGCAAAAAAGTATTCCGAAGATAAAAATACAGTTGGCAATGGTGGCTATTTAGGATGGTTTTCGGCCATGCTCCCGGACGGTTTTTACGGTTTAGAAACGATTATCTATAGTCTTAACAACGGTGAATTCTCAGAACCTGTAAGGACCAAGCTCGGATACCAAATCATTCAGGTGATGGATAGCAGACCATCACGCAGAAAAATGGAGGCGGCCCATATATTAATTAGAAAAGGCCTGAAATCCAAGCCTGATGAATTGGCCCGCATGCGTGCTGACAGCATTTATAAAGCTATTATCGGTGGTGCCAGCTTTGAAGAACTCGCGCGGACCTACAGCCAGGATCTCACTACCAATTTAACAGGAGGGAATATTGGATATTTTGGCATTAATCAATTTGAAGCTGCCTTTGAAGATGCTGCTTTTTCAATTCCGAAGGACGGGGATATATGTAAACCAGTTGAAACAAGCATCGGGTGGCATATTATTAAACGAATCAAAAAAGAAGAAGAACTGCCATATGAAAGAGCAAAGCGCAAAATTCAGGCAGATATTACCCGCGACAGCAGATTTAAACAGGCACAAGGTAGCCTTATTGAAAAAATTAAGGCGGAAGCAGGTTATAAAGAAAACCCGACAGCACTTGATGCATTGGCAGCAAAAATGGATAGCACATTTTTTACATACAAATGGATAGCACCGGAAAATTTGCCAAATGATGTCGTTGCGACATTAGCAAAAACTTCACTTGGCACTAAAGACTTAATAGATTATATCAAAGCCAACCCGAGACAAAGAGTACAGCTTTCTGAAGATAAAAATATAAGAAATACTTTAAGGAGCCTATTGTCAGAATTTGTGTCACAAAAATGTCTGCAGTATGAGGAAAACAGACTTGAAGAAAAGTATCCGGATTTTAAAGCGCTAATGAGAGAGTACAGGGAAGGAATACTTCTATTTGAGGCTACAAAAAATGTAGTATGGGACAGGGCATCTGAAGATACCTCTGGTCTTAAGCTCTATTATGATAAAAACAAGGAAAATTACAGATGGGATGAAAGAGCAGTCATTCAAACAATAACAATAGATACTTCCAACGAAAAGTTGGCCAATAAAATCCATGACTATATTGTTAAAAAGGGAATTACAAAAGCCATAGACAAATTTGATAGTAAAAAAAGCTTTATTTCTTATCAGAGAACAGTAGTAGAAAGAAAGAATCAGGATTCCTATATTGGCCTGCAGTTTCAAAAAGGATTTTCAACCCCAATGCAGAAAAATGCTGCGGACAACAATTTTGTATTCAAACATGTTGACGACATTTTACCAAAGGCTTATAAAACAATTGATGAAGCAAGGGGCTTTATCATTGCAGACTATCAGGACTATCTGGAGGCCATTTGGATCAATGAACTCAAAAACAAATATAAAGTCAACGTTGACCACGAAGTATTGAATAATCTTGTCAGGAGTTAATTAATGAAGGTACATAGAGAATTAAACTATGTAATTCTGCTAATTTCAATATGTTGCGGCTGCAGAAATTCCGGAAAAGCAATTGAAGGAGATAAAATTCTGGCCAAAGCCGGAGATAATATTTTGTATTTATCTGATTTTAATAAAGAAGGCAATATTTACATTAACTCAGGAAAGGACAGTATTGCAACTTTGTATGCTTACGCAGAAAACTGGTGCAGAGATCAAGTTTTTCAGATTGAGGCCAGAAATCGAATAGGCAATTCTAATGAAATTGACGAGCTGGTTGAAAATTACAGAAGTTCGTTGTATTCTGACGCACTTGAAAAAATAATTTTAAAGGAATCACATGATACATCTGTTACAGAAAACGAATTGATACAATATTATCAGGAAAACAGAAATGAATACAAATTGGATGGTCCGATCCTAAAGCTTAGATATGCAGTATTCAAAAAAAACAGTTTGGATGAGAAAACTTTCATTAAATTATGGAATAGTGATGAAATGAAGGGCTCGGCGCTGCTTCAGAAATATTGTTCAGACCATGCAGAGGATTATAAACTTAACGGGGACAGATGGATTAAATGGAACGATCTAAAAGAATCCTTTCCGAAGAGCTTAATTAATATTAACAAGTTAACAAAAAAAACGCAACAAGTCGTTCGAACAAAGGATCTTTACTATTATATCAGAATATTTGATCTCGTAAGGCCTAACGAAGAGCTGCCGCTTTCTTTTGTCAGGGAACAGGCAATAAAATCAATTCTATATCTTAAGAAATTTAAGCAGCTGGAAAACAAGAAAAAGCAGCTTTATGAAAAGGCTTTTAAAGACAAGTCAATTAATATACTTGTAAAGTAATTAACATTCTAGACCAATGAAAAGATTGATTTTTTATAAAATTACAGTTCTGCTTATTACGACTGTGGCATTAAATGCTCAGCAGTTTAGAGCAATAGATAAAATTATTGCAAAAGTAGGTAGCGAAATCGTGCTTTACTCAGACTGGCAGGAACAAATCGCATATATTAAGGACAAGCAAAACTTTTTGAGCAACAATGACGATTGCGCAATTCTTGAAAATCTTCTTGTTCAGAAATTTATGGTTCACCAGGCTAAACTTGATAGTATAGAAATAAAAGATGAGGAAGTTGAGAGCCAGTTAAATGCTAGAATTGATCAGATTATGCAATATATGGGAAACGATAATGCAAAATTTGAGGAATACTATGGTCAGTCTGTCAATGAAGTAAGAAAGAGATTTAGAGATGATCTCAAGGCACAAATACTAACTGAAAAATTGCAAAACAAAATAGTCGGAAGCGTAACGATTACTCCAAAGGAAGCTGAAAAGTTCTATAAATCAATTCCAAAGGACAGTCTTCCATACCTTAGTTCGGAAGTTGAAATAGCTGAAATTGTAGTACGACCGAAACCCAGCACTGAAGAAACAGATCATGCAAGAGAAAAATTAAGAAAGCTTCAGCAAAGAATAAGGGCTGGTGAAGATTTTGGTAAATTGGCTGGAATATACTCGGATGACCTTGGATCTGGAAAGCAGGGTGGACAATTAGGATGGACCAAACGGGGAACATTGGTCCCGGAATTTGAGGCAGTTGCCTACAAGCTGGAACAAGATTCTATCTCTGATATTGTAGAATCTGATTATGGATTTCATATTATTCAGCTGTTGGGAAGAAGGGGAAATAATATAAATACACGTCACATTCTTATTAAACCGGAGATTACAGAAAAGGAATTGGAGCAGGCAAGAGCATCATTAAGAGAAATAAGGAAAAAGATAAATGCAGATACAATTCCCTTTGAGCAACAGGTCCGAAAATACAGTGACAAAAAATCAGATACCTATAATTTTGGTGGACAACTGGTAAATCAAAAAACAAGCAACTCATATTTTGAAATTGCAGATTTAGAACCAGACGTTTATTTCGCAATAGACAAATTAAAAGTTGGAGAAATTTCAGACGTCATTGAAAGTAAAGATCCTGAAGGAAAGAAATATTTCAGAATTTTAAAGCTGGTCTCAAGATCAGCACCACACAAGGCTAATCTAAGGCAGGATTATGCCAAAATTCAACAGGCTGCAAAAGACTTAAAGAAAAATGAAATATTCAGAGACTGGCTAAATAGTCATGCTCCAAAAATATATAGCGAGGTTGATCCTGAGATTGTTGCTCAGTGTCCAAATCTTAGCATCTGGGTACATAAAAAGTCAATGGATTAGAAAATTTTTCTAAGTATAAATTGATTGGCCTCTATAATTGAGGTCATACTTAGAACTTTTAGAAATGGAGGAACTTCAGAGGTAATCATTTTAAGGTAACGGTAGTTAGCTTAATGTTTAAAAGAAAAAGTTAGCGAGAATAATTTTGGATAGAATATACGTAATTCAAATAAGAACCAGATTATTATTATAATTCTTAATCTAGGAAAATTCTGTTCAATCACGAAGTGTTTCAGACAAATACAAAAAAAAAGAGATCGGTTCATACCCCCCAGCGAACCGACCTCAGAAATTGTTGTATCTCATTCTTGGATACGTGCTAAATCGCTTTAGCAATTATATATATACATAAATCTTGCCAGATTTAAAAAAACGGTTTAAAAAATGTAATAAATTTTAAATACTTAAACCCTTTTGTTGCTAAATTGCTGTTTATCAATGACTTGTAATGAAATAATTTTTATTATTAATTATTTTACTACTGTGTAATATCTTAAAAGAAATACTTGAATAACCTTAAAATAACTATAAACGCGGCAAACAGAAGGGCCAAATAAGCTAGCAAATCACCATAAATTGCATAAAAACTTAAGTATGGGCTGAACGTAACACCTTGATTAATTGAAGAATGCACATTATAGCCTAGCGATTTGCCAAGATTTCCCCTTGCGTCAATAAAACAGCTAATACCTGTATTGGCAGACCGAATAACGGGTTTTCTGAATTCAATGGCTCTTAATTTACTAAACGCCATATGTTGTTTATATCCTGGCGTATCATCCCACCAACCATCATTTGTCATGATAAATATAGCCTGAGCTCCGTTTTTTATATACCCACGCATATAATTACCGTAAATACTCTCATAACAGATAACGGGTGCAATTACCAGGTTGCCAGCTTCAAAAACAGTCCTTTCTTTCTGGGTAGCTAACCCCGCTACGGTTCCCCCAAGCTTGTCTACCAACGGACTTAGAAAAGGTAAAAGCCTCCTGTAGGGAAAAATTTCTGCGCCTGGAACCAATCTCGACTTATTGTAAACTGGTACATTTTTTTCCAGACGGTTTTTTAAAATAACTGCGCTATTTGCAATCTCATAAGGTTCTTTAAAAGCCCGGTTAGTTCTTTTGAAAGGACTATCTAGCTCACCATCGCGCAGAAATTTTATTGTTGTCAGCCCCATAACAATCGGTATATTAAAATGAGACTCTATAAAATCATAAAATGTAATAATTCGATTGTCATCCTGAACCCGCGCTGAATTCACAGGTCCACCAATATCTCCAATACAAGTCTCCGGAAACAAAATAAATCGCGTGTCCTTTGTTAAGTTTATTTCGGCAAGTCTTCCCAAACGGGTAATTTGCTCCATTTCTGGTACAGCAAATTTTTCATAATGAGGTTCATAGTTTGGCTGAACAACACAGATTTCACCATACTTGCCCTCCGCCAAAAAATTCCTGTCAATTAGAATAGAAATCGAAACAGGAAAAATCAAAAAACATAAAATTAAAGTGATGGTGCGACGATTATTGCGAATTGATAATTGCCTTTTTGAGTTTAAGATATATTGGAAAAACAAAATATTCATTATCAGAGTCCAAAGTGTACCTCCAAAAACGCCTGTGTATTCATACCATTGTATCCAGGAAGTTAAAGAGGACCATGCATTGCCAAGGGTCAACCATGGCCATGAAATTTCCCAATTAAGATGTATCCATTCGAAGACGATCCAGAATGAAGCAAATGACCACCATCGCAAGGAAGGTATTTTTCGTCCAACCCATTGAGCGCCTATCCATGGAACAAGCATGAAGAATGAATTAAGCCAGATTGCTACAATACCAGGCAATAAGGCGGCATTGGCCACCCAATAAGTATCAAAAATGTTCCAGAGAACAAAGGCATTATAAACATAAAACAATCCACTAATTTTATTTCTATCTGCAATTTCCTGAATAAAAAAAAGCGGAACAAATCCGAAGAAAATCAATGGCGTAAATCCAAATGGGGGAAAAGATAAACCCAAGAGCA
>ERZ724526.1023-NODE-1023-length-15172-cov-5.718926_pt1 | contig 15172 bp, 13 predicted proteins | sample MGYA00376059_ERZ724526 | MGnify/ENA primary metagenome ERZ724526 (study PRJEB28724, sample SAMN07190883) | activated sludge metagenome | isolation source: activated sludge of sewage treatment plant in Hong Hong | place: Hong Kong | collected 2016-03-17 ... | reverse complement strand
AACCCGAGCGGCAATTTGTGTCTGCGGATGATAAGCAGCCTGCGCTAGAAATTCCCCTTGTGCAGAAAAAATATGCACGGTATCACCCAATGTTGGTGAATTTTCCGTACGGTTAACTGCACCCGAAAAAACCCAAAGGTGGCGACGTAATAATGATTTCTCTTTTCCTGCTTTAAGGAATACTTTTTTAGTTTTATTGTTTCTCATGCAGTCTCTTCAAAATTTAGCCTTTGCTTCAGCAGACAAGCTAATAACTAGGTGATCATATCCCGAAGCGACATATCCTTCCCAAAATAATTTGATCACTCCTCTTTTTTCTTTGATTTGAATATAACTCATTCAATTCACGAAAAAATATGTATTTTACATTTAGATAAAGTCTGTTTCCTGATAAGAACAGCGCACAACGAAGTTGACCAATGAATATCAAAGCGTTACTATAAGCATCGCTTCCATTCCCTGATAGCTCAGTCGGTAGAGCGACGGACTGTTAATCCGCAGGTCCCAGGTTCGAGCCCTGGTCGGGGAGCCACATAAATCATGAAGATACATTCAGATAAGAATCTCAGCCTCTTCTTAGGGTTTACAGCTAAAAAGAAATTTTATAAAGCGCAAAGTGGTAAGAAATCTGAAATTCTTCTCTTATCAATTCCATCAATTTAGTCTTTAATCCTTCTAGGTTTTCTATAAGCCCGGATTTTCTTGTGTAACAAACCGAGATAGTTCTTGCTGGTTTTCTAAAAATATCCAGTCAACCTGGTAATCGCATGATCAAATTGTTAAGGGTAGATAGTTATGATTATATAATAACGCAAGACTTGGCCCTGTATTGTATAAATAGATTCAGTTATTTGATGGTTTAATTGAAAACACACCCTCAGATAATTGCTCAAGCTGACTCAAGAAACTTTCAAATGGATTTTTCATTTTCGCTTCAGCACAAAAGTGATCAAGAAAGTCTACGGTAACTTTTAGTGCCCATCTAGAAAAGTCTTTTGATGCCCATGCTCTTGGAAAAATGGGCTCGTTCTTCTCCAAAAACGGTGAGACTTTAAACTTACCAGCGAGTTTATCCGCAACTTTCTTGTGCTTATCCTGTTCATCTGACCACTCAGGCCGAAAATGAACTAAAGCATTGCGAAGCGCATTGAGTACATTCACACTTTGAACAGGTTCTATACCATAATTTAATTTTTTTCCGGTACTAATCGCCAACACCAGATCGAACTTCCCGAGAATGTCATTCTTTTCTACTAACTCGGAGATCTTTTGGCATGCTTCGTTACTTAATTTATTTTTTAGAAATGTGTTATCAAACCATAACTCATTTGCGTGTGCCTCCAATGAAGCCACTGTGAGAGTAGCAACAACTATCGAATTCTGTAGAATTTCATCCCAGAATGGTCCATAAGGTTGATCTCGATTCGCATCCTCAATTGTTTTTACTCGCGCTGCACTTCTACCTGCTGCTAACAGATGATGTAGCGCCAATCCTGTTCGATATTTAAGAGATACTCTCAAGGTAGAGTTAGATCGAAGATTTGCTATTAAATCAGTCATTTATCTGATTGAGGATTATTTTCTGGCCGAATTGGTAATAAAAACTAATCAGTAGTGAGTCAATACATCAGTCGCATCTGTTTATAACAGATTTGTTGCTTCAACTTGATCCTGATAGCTGATCGTTGAAATTTGCATTAACAATACTGTGAACTGATTATCTCTTCTTATCAATTCTGCCCAATCGCATCGACCCGGAAACTAGCGCCACATTCCGTGCCTGTTTGTGCCGGTGCTGCCGCAATCAATATCTCTAAATCCTGATTGGCAGTTAAACTAGCAGCGAGCATTAACTGCACTTCTACCAACATATCCTGCTTACAAATGAGTTTGATACGGTTACGGGTAGCTTCACCGAGTACAGCCGCTAGCCGATTCATGAAATCTTCGGTACGCACCACTTTACCGATTCGCCGGTTCATGAAATAAGCCATGCCTGAATCGTTAAACTGACGGACCAGGTCAGCAGAAAGCCCATAGTATTGCTGCACAGACCAGTTAGCCTGACAAGTCCCATGCTTATGCCACTCATGGCGTTCCAAGCATGAACCGGCCGATACACTTGGCATGACTTCGGCCAAGTTGTTACGGGTCTCAGCATCAAGGTCAATTGCTGGATAATCGCAGAAATCTTCTTGCTTTTGCTTTACGTTTCCACAAAAGCCATAATCAATGCCGCATTGCCGTTGATTCGGCCAAAGACCATGCAGGGTAAAGTGGCGGGCTTGATATACATTAGGATCGGTAATACTACATTCGGGTTTGTTCGATTTGATTTCACAAAATGCTGGCTGCCAAGATAATGCGAGCACGTAGCTATCTGCATGCCCTGCCGTGCTACATTGATTTGGAGCACTTCCTCCACCCGTTCCATTTCCTTCCTGATTAACAATGCCACATTCTGCTTTGATCCAACGTTCTTTAGGACGAGCATTTGGTACGATTACCCGGTACCAACTTGGATCATTTTTTTGATTAGCTTCGATAATCGTATATTTACCAGCTACGGTTAACTGGCTTTCATCAGGATTGGTCAGTTTCTTTTTAGAAACATAGGCAGGACAGGTTTGTTGGCTCACAAAGGTGCCCGCCATTTTTGTAGCCGATACGGGGTTAGCAATAACCAGTACACTCCCCACCAACAAACCGTAGATTACGTTATGAAAGGAAATAATTCGCATGCAGTTACTCCACTAATAATAGGTTTCGATATACGATTCCTTAGCGATTAAGGTTTTTCATATACCCATCGGATTAGCGCATCCATCGCGGATCGTGCGTTACTGGCATTGGGATGATTGACAAGGAATACTACAACGGATCGACGATCTTTATGATCGAGTACATACCCCGCAACCGCTGATACATCATTCAAGGTACCGGTTTTCATATGTGCTTTGCCTGCTACCAATGAACCTCGTAATCGGCTCCTCATCGTCCCATCCACGGATGATATCGCGAGTGATGCCATAAACTCAGGCATTACCGGACTATGAAATGCTGCCACCAATAGTTCTCCCATATGGTAGGCACTAATACGTTCTCGGCGTGACAACCCAGAACCATTTTCCACTACCAATTCAGGAAAACTAAGGCGCTTGGAAAAAAGCCATTGTCTGAGCGCAATGTTTGATTGATCCAGTGATACGAATTCGGTATTACCGGATTGCCCAAGTGATTGTCCGAGCGCTAAATAAAGTTGTCTTGCTGCAACATTATTGCTGAATTTATTGATACCACGAATAATTTCAGCCAATGGGGGTGATTGATAGACCGTGAGTGGTGATATGTTTTTAGGTACGATCCCTTGCTGCACCGAACCTTTAAAAACCCCTCCCTGCTGGATCCACAGTTTCTTGAAAAAATCGTGGATATACGCCGCACTATCATGCAAACTCATATAATAAATATTCGCGCCACACTGAATTGAATAATTACCGCTCAGCGTAGCGGTAACACGCCCCCCATTTCCCTCTGGTTTACGAATATCGACGCGCATTTGGTTACGCCAATCCCCGCAATGGCCACGCGTCAGTTTCAAATTATTCTGTAAATCGAGTAATTCCGAGATGGGGTCAGTCACAATGCGTACGCTATTGCGATCGGAGTCAGGCGTAATATGAAAAGCAGTAGTACGATAATTGACCAATAGTGCTTCAGGAAATACGTTATAAGTTTTTAACGGGCTGCCATCAAATGCACCGGGATCGCCCATCGAGAACTGGTAATAGCTATTGTCGAGGATTAGGTTTCCGGTTATTTCCTTTAAACCTGTTTGGCGCAATTTACGCACCAACAACCAGAAATTTTCCAAATTAAGCTGTGGATCTCCATAACCCTTGATCGCGAGATCCCCTTTCAGAACACCGCCTTCAATCGGACCCAGTGCATAAAACTCGGTTTTCCAATTAAAAGCTGGGCCAAGCAACTCAAGGCCAGCATAGGTCGTTACCAATTTCATCACAGACGCCGGATTCAATGCTTGCGTCGGATTCATTGTGAGCATTGGCTGCTTTGCAGTTACTTCTTTTACATAAACCCCAACCGCTGTTTCCGGGATCCCAGCAGTTTTCAACGCATGCCGCACTGATTCTGGCAATTCTGAAGCTGACAGCGATAACGACAACAAGCTTAGTATCCCAATGAGGAAGAAAGCTTGCAGGTTCAATTTGATGGAGTGCCGCACGTTGATACGCTTATCGCTTAGCATAGTCATCACGATTGCAATACCCGGTCTACTATTTCGTTGGTTGATTGCCACAAATGGTATGGCCATCATCCCACCCCATCCGGTATTGAAGATCATTGCTATAACGCACGTCATCTTTGTATCCCCAGCGTGTTTTTTTTGCTGTTTCACAACCATCGATGTAGCCTTCCTTAGTTGCTGGGGGGAAGCCACTCAAGTTATAAGTCGGTCGCGTGCTTGGCGGCAATGGCCCTGCCGGGCGAGGTGCCTGTTTAGGTTGGGTAACGGGTGATGAAGGTTTGGTGCCCGGCTTAGACGGTGGCAAAGGTAACTGATTCGTAGTTGCACAGCTCGCCAAAAAGATTATCAGTAGAATGCTTGATAGAAAGTAAGGCTTTCTACTCCAAAACACTTGCACAGACTCCATCTGCGGGTTCCTCTATAAAACAGATTTAAGCAATTTACCCATCTCCGCAGGATTACGGGTAACACGAATACCACAGGCTTCCATCACTTCGATCTTTTCTTGGGCTGTGCCTTTACCACCTGCAATAATTGCACCTGCATGCCCCATCCGTTTACCGGGCGGTGCTGTCACACCGGCAATGAAACCAACCACCGGTTTCTTCATATGATCTTTGACCCAGCGTGCACAATCCTCTTCATCAGTACCACCGATTTCACCAACCATTAACACGGCATCCGTTTCATCATCGTCGTTAAATAGTTTCAATACATCGAGATGCTTCAATCCATTGATGGGATCTCCCCCAATACCAATACAGGTCGATTGACCCAGATCCAAAGCCATGAGTTGGGCCACTGCTTCATACGTTAGCGTCCCCGAACGGGAAACAACACCGATTCGCCCCTTTTTATGAATATAGCCCGGCATGATACCAATCTTGATTTCATCCGGCGTAATAATCCCTGGGCAATTCGGGCCGATGAGCAAGGTTTTCTTCCCTTGCATTTTATAGCGGGTTCTCAGCATATCACGCACCGGAATACCTTCAGTAATACAGATCACCAAATCTAAATCAGCCTCAACGGCTTCATCAATGGCTGCAGCCGCAAAAGGAGGTGGCACATAAATCACCGATACCGTAGCGCCAGTTGCTTGTTTTGCTTCTTTAACCGTAGCGAAAATAGGAATACCTTCAAACTGCTCGCCTGGCTTTTTAGGATTTACCCCAGCGACAAAGCATTGACGTCCATTAGCATATTCACGGCATAGCTGCGTATGAAACTGCCCGGTTTTTCCGGTAATGCCTTGTGTAATCACTCGACTGTCACGATTGATCAGTATCGACATGGCTAGGCTCCTTTCTGTATTGCGTTAACCACTTTCTCGGCTGCATCGGCCATATTACTGGCAGAAATGATCGGTAAGCCCGATTCGGCGAGAATTTTCTTACCAAGATCAACATTCGTACCTTCAAGCCGAACCACCAACGGTACCGTTAATTTGACTTCGCGGGCTGCGGTAGTAACCCCTTGGGCGATCACATCACATTTCATGATTCCGCCAAAGATATTGACTAATATCGCTTGCAACTTGGGATTACGCAGCATGATCTTGAACGCTTCCGTGACTTTCTCAGCCGTTGCACCGCCACCAACATCCAAGAAATTAGCTGGATGCCCTCCGTATAATTTGATGATATCCATAGTCGCCATCGCTAAACCAGCGCCGTTTACTAAGCAACCAATGTTTCCGTCCAAAGCGATATAGGAGAGGTCATGCTTGGCTGCTTCCATTTCGGCAGGATCTTCTTCATCCGTATCGCGCAACGCTACAATCTCAGGGTGACGAAATAATGCGTTATCATCAAAATTCATTTTTGCATCGAGCGCTATTACCTGACCTGAAGTCGTCAGAATTAATGGGTTGATTTCCAATAACGAAGCATCGGTTTGATCAAACACCTGATAAAGCCCTTTTAACAGGACTCTAATTGCATCAAGGCTGGTACTCGGCAAACTAATTTTCCCTGCAATATGGGTGATATCCTCATCCTTCAATCCAGCCACAGGATCAATCAAAATCTTATGGATTTTTTCAGGTGTTTTGGCTGCGACCTCCTCGATATCCATCCCACCTTCAGCACTCGCCATCAAGCAAACGCGTTGACGGGCACGATCGATCACCATACCCAAATAATACTCATGCTGAATATCTACACCCTGTTCGATATACAATCGATGCACGATTTGCCCTTGTGGGCCAGTCTGATGAGTTATCAGTGGCTTATTGAGCATGCCTTCTGCAAACTGCCTAACTTCATCGAGTGAACGAGCTAACTTAACCCCGCCCCCTTTTCCCCGTCCACCGGCATAGATTTGTGCTTTCACCACCCATCGATTTCCGCCCAATGACTGCGCAGCAGAGATAGCTTCATTCACGCTGAAACAGGCAATACCATTAGGCGTAGTTACCCCAAATTGACGTAGAATTTCTTTGGCCTGGTATTCATGAATTTTCATCGACTAACTCCTTTCAAAGGATTATGCGCTGATTGTTTCAAGATAGTGTTTAACCGCTTGCAGTTCAGCATCAAACTGCGGCAATAAGCTGGTGAGGCTTTGCTCATCATGATTCCTAGCAGCCTGTTCAATCTTTTCGCACCACTCACCCAGTACTTGGGCTCCTACTGATCGCGACGAGGATTTTAGCTTGTGTGCAGCGGCCTTTACCTGATCCAATTGATGTTGTTGATGCGCCATATGAAGTTGATCACTAATTACCTGTGCGTTTGTCTTAAAATCACCTAAAAATTCCTGAGTAATCGCTGGATCATCACCAACTAATGCTTGCAATATCCGAATATCAACAGGCGTTGCTTGCTGGTTAATCACCTGCTGCTTAGCTTGCTCAGGCACTTTGGAATCGTCACTGTGCTTAGGCATCCACTTTTGTAGTGTTTGCTTAAGCTGCTCTAACTGTACCGGTTTACTCAAATAATCATCCATACCGATTGCTCGGCACCGGTCAGCCTCTCCCTTAAGCGCATTCGCGGTCAATGCAACGATTGGAATCTGAATCGCTCCCTTTTTTGCAGCACGAATAGCTTGTGTCAACTGATAACCATCCATTTCCGGCATATGCAGGTCCGTTAGTATCATAGCATAATCACCGCTTTCCCAATGCCGCAATGCATCACGACCATCTTGCACTACATCAGCAACATGCCCAAGTAGCGCAAGTTGTTGCCGAATTACTTTTTGGTTAATTTCATTATCTTCTGCAACCAATATCAATCTACCCTGCTGCAATGCCTCTTCACGAGAAGGAGGAATAATTCGGGTCGATGACCCTTCTAAGGGTAAATTATCTTCTTCAAGTTTTGCTCGTCCTGCAGCAACCGCAACAGCATGCAGAAAAGAAAAACGATATAAAATATTGCCGTCAAGCGTTACTTGCTCCCCCTTCTCAATCCGACCTCGATGGCGTCGCCCACGTTTAACGACTACCAAATGAGGCTTATCAGGTGAATCTAAATTCAAACGGGTACGAAATGCAAGCCGTAACTCATCAACCGATGACTCATCATGACCCGCGTCGATGACCAGTAACCATTGTCCAGCCGGTAATGTTTTGATTCGTTTCCGTGCTGCAGATAGATCAGTAACCCGCTCAACATTTGCACCTGCATATTTCAAATAGGCGACGAGATCATTGCTCAATCCTTCATCAGGCCCATACACGATACAGGAAAGACCTGCAAGATCGATCTGCTTCTGGTGCGTAGTCGTTTCTGAAGGCAGCGGTTTAAAAGGAATATGAACAATAAACGTAGACCCCTCGCCCTCTTTACTCTGGACTGTAACCTCTCCTCCCATTAATTTCACGAGATGATGCGTTATCGTGAGGCCCAGGCCAGTCCCACCGAAACGTCGTGTGGTCGAAGTATCGCCCTGAGTAAAAGGGATGAATAATCGTTCCCTAGTTTCTTCATTCATACCAATCCCATTGTCCGTAACCTGAATCGAAATCATTACTTGATCATGATCTGCTTCGATCAATAACACTTGGGTAGAAACTTTACCGGGTCGTCCCTGGCCACTTGAGAATTTAATAGCATTATTAATGAGATTGACGATGATCTGACGCAAGCGCAACGCATCTCCGAGCACTTCATCGGGAATGGCAGGATCAATGAATAAGGTTAATTCGATCCCTTTATTAGCAGCCAAATGCTCGAGCATGCTGCAAGCTTTCTCAATCACAGTAGCCAGGGGAATCGGTGCAAATTCAATTTCAAGCTTACCTGCTTCAATCTTTGAGAAATCAAGAATGTCCTCAATGATTTCCAACAAAGCAAAAGCAGATTCACGAATTAAATTCGTCATCTCCATTTGATAACTACTTAGACTGGATTGCTGCAACACTTCGATCATACCAATAACACCATTCATAGGCGTCCGGATTTCATGACTCATGGTCGCCAGAAAGGCTGATTTGGCTTGATTTGCCTGCTCCGCTTCGAGTCGTGCATGCTCAAGATCTTTCATGATCTTTACATGCTCACGAATATCCCGCATTACCCCAGTAAAATGACGCTTCTCCCCTACAAAATACTCACTGACTGCAAGATAGACCGGGATCAATTGGCCATTTTTATGAACGCCTTCCACCTCTCGCCCCAAACCAATACCATGTGTTCCTGGCAAATAAGGTCGCCCCACATAGGTTTGCCCATGTCCCGTATTACAGTAGCGCTCCATATAAAATTCATGCTGACTACGGTCTGGTTCCGGTACAAGAATCGCTACATTTTGCCCAATCGCCTCATCAGGAGTATAGCCAAACAGTTTTTCCATCACGGGATTAACTGAAAGCATCACTCCCTTTTCATCGGTTGTAACGACACAGTCCACCATATGTTCGACTACTGAACGCGTTTCTTCTTCTTTAATCGCCAATTCAGCATTTGCAGTTTCAAGTTCAGCAGTCCGTTCCGCTACTCGCTTTTCTAACCCCCGATAACTGGTATTCAAACGTTCCGTCATGGTGTTAAATGCGTTTGCAAGTTTTTCCATCTCGTCCCAGCCTTCATTGGGTACGCGCTGGCTCAAATTTCCGGATGCGATCGCTTGGGCACCTTCATTCAGATTTTTGAGCGGTGTCACGACGCGGCGATTAAATAATAGCGCCCCGGATGTCGCCACGATAAAAGTCAGAAACAAAATCACAAGACCGACGGCACGCACACGATAGACCGAAGCAAATGCTTCGCTGACATCGATGTGAACGACCATTCCCCATTTCATGAGTGGGAGATAACGCCAGGCAGCAACAACCTCTTTGCCCAGATAATCAATAGTTAATCCACCTCCATCTTGCCCAGCCAAACTGTGTCGAATACCAGCTGAAAATCTCGAATCATCGAGCAAAATTTTATGTTTTAAGGCAGCATCGGGCTCTTTCTTCAACGGTGCCATGACCAAAGCTGTATTTTCACTTTCTAACCGTGTCAAAATCGTCTCACCACTTTGACCCAAGCCAACATTATTGGTTAAAACCTTAAATACAGGATCACTGTAGATCTGAAGCGCAAAAACACCACTAAATTCACCTTCGATAATGATCGGTTCCGCAATAAATGCGGCAATGGCTCCTTTAGAAGGCTCATAATACTCAAAATCAGAAATACTCCCTTTTTTTTCGCGTAAAGCACGTCTGGCAACCGCACCTAATCCGGTATCACGATAGGGTCCTGTCAGCAAACTTGTCGCAAAATCAGATTCGCGACTATAGGTAAAGACAATCCATCCATCGGTAGAAATCAGGAAAACATCGTAATAGTCTGCGTGCTTTACAAAACGCTCAAAGTGATTGCGATAGATCGCGTCTAGATCTCGGTATGCTTCAGAATTTACCCCAAATTGCTTGAAAGCAGCCGTGTATTCTTTGATCGCTTGATGCGTCGTATCGGCCGCTTGGATCACACTCGCATCGAGCATACGCTCTTTAAAATAGGCATCGATTTGTTCGATTTTTTTATCTGCGATTGAAGAAACTTGTTGAATGACGGCCTTCTTGATTTCAGCCTCAAACGTTTGCAACAGGCTATACCCAATCAGCAAGATTGGAAGTAACGCGACAACCGCAAACCATACGGCAAATCGCTGTGTAAGGGAGGTGAAATGAAACAAGATTACTCTGCCAAGCAATCCTGGTTATGCAGCAATCTCAGACTTCGTCGCGCATAATAAGCAAATGCAGCAGCGTTGCGCTGTGCACGTAAAATCCAGTCATGAGCTTCTCTTCCTAACACAGGATCGATGGGTTGAATGTTACCGACTGATGTGGCCAGTAATTGCATCCGTGCGGTCCGCTCAAAAGCAAGCGCCAATAAACAAGCCTCTTCGATACTACTAGACGCGACTAACAACCCATGATGCGCGAGTAGCAACGCTCTTTTATTCCCTAACGCTGCTGCGATCAATTCCCCTTCGTCATTACCGACTGGAACACCCGGCCATTTCGGCAGGAATGCTACATCATCGTATAACACACAGTTGTCCATATGAGAGATTTGCAATGGTACTTCTAGCATACTCAGCGCAGCTGTATGGATCGCATGCGTATGAATAATACAATTTACGTCAGGGCGGGCTCGATAAACCCAAGCATGAAAACGATTAGCCGGATTAGGCATTCCCTCACCGCTTATTACTTGCAAATGCTCATCGACCAGTAAAAGATTAGCCTCACTGATTTCATCAAAACCCAAGCCTAATCTTTGTGTTAGAAATGCGCCTGATTGATCGGATCGCGCCGTAATTTGACCAGCCAACCCAGAATCATGGCCATTATCAAATAAGATGCGGCAGGTTAAGGCAAGTTTCTGCCGTGGCGTATAATCTGCACCCTTAACATGCTTTTCCATTTGATCGAATGCATGCTGTACTAGCTGATTCTTATCTAAGTTGAAGGTATTTTGATCCATGATTATGCTCTCTGACAAAATAAGAATTGAATTTAAAATCAAAGTAGCAAATCACATCGTGCTTAGCAAATAAATTATCCATTCAGTGGAATAATGCCCGCAAAGCATGAAGAAAAGCTAAAGCTTGTGTGAAAGTATTATGAAGAAGACGTACTCAGCAAAAAATTGCTTACCAACAGGCGTGACTATGTCCTACTTAGGATGGATTCAACAAGATTGGAAATAAGTAGAAAAATAAGGCCTACGAGTTTGATAGTATTAAGCGATATCCGTCAATGCTGATACAGCTTGCAAGTAGGCCTTTCCCAAGCTCTCAAGATCACAAATACGCAATCTCAAGATCGTTATTTTGAAGAAGGGGATTATTTACGTTTGGCAGCAGCAGCTTTAGGTTTAGCAGCAGGTTGAGCTTTACGAGGCGCTTTAGTTGCTGCCGCTGCGTCAGCAAGGGCTTTCCCTGGTCTAAATTTCACTACTTTCTTAGCTGGAATTGTCATGGTTTTGCCTGTTGCAGGATTACGGCCTTCACGACTCGCACGTTGCGCAACTAGAAAGGTACCAAAGCCGACTAGCTGAATCGTATCACCTTTTGCTAGGGTTTTTTGTACGGTTTCCATAAACCCATTCAGAATCGTTGCAGTTTGTGTTTTGGTTGTTTGTGCACGAGCTGCAATTGCATCAATCAATTCCGTTTTGTTCATTGGGAAGCTCCTATTTGTGGTTGGTAAAATGATGTTGGTATTTTCGCCCGATATTTCGCAAAAAAGCAATATGTTTATGGGGTTTTTAAACAAAATTTTGCTTTGTTTGTCGCTTTTCCGACACTTTTTTCCTTACAATTACCCAAACTGGGGTTTTTACCCCAGATTTCTCTATTAATTGAGGCTTCCAATCGGACTTAGATAGTGATGAGAAATGTTTGGATTGGAAACCTCGCATAAGGTATGCTTCGTATCTGGACAAATACTGATGCATTTGAAAGACGCTTAATGGAGATATCATGCTAAATAAAAACATTCTGGATGAAATCGGCACGAAAATTAATGAAGTTATCGCGCATGGTCCAGCAAAGGATATTGAAAAAAACTTACGCACGATCCTCACGAGTATGATCTCTAAGCTTGATCTCGTCACGCGTGAAGAATTTGATGTGCAGCAAGAGGTACTTAAAAGAACCCGTGCTAAGTTGACTGAGTTAGAAACCAAAGTAGCAGCATTAGAAGGTCAATTAAAACCTTCGCCTTCAGAAACTGGAACGGCAACTTCCGATAGTAATTATGATGGTTAAGCAGCCGATATTTGGAATAAATCTCCTCACTAATAAGTCATTCCCAGCATAAACTAAGTATTTCAGTATTGAGCGCGGTATAACATGTCTCTGGCTATCTTATATAGTCGCGCCCTTTCTGGAATGGATGCGCCACTCGTCACGGTTGAAACACACCTATCCAATGGTTTACCGAGTTTTACCATCGTTGGTTTACCTGAAACAGAAGTTAAAGAAAGCAAAGACCGGGTCCGGGCAGCTTTACAAAATAGCCATTTCAAATTTCCTGCACAACGCATTACTGTCAATCTAGCTCCCGCTGATCTACCCAAAGAAAGTGGCCGCTTTGATTTACCCATTGCATTAGGAATTCTGGCAGCAACCGCACAAATTCCTCACGATCAACTCGATCAATTTGAATGGGTCGGTGAACTTTCGTTAAGCGGTGAATTACGCCCGATCAAAGGCGCGCTCGCCATGACTTATAGTGCATCACGCTCTGGGCGAGGGTTTATTCTGCCCAAACAAAATGCTGCAGAAGCAGCGTTAGTTAGCGATTCTGTCGTCTACCCTGCTGCATCGCTCCTAGAAATTTGTGCGCATCTTTGTAATGAAACCCCATTGCCACGTTATTCCAGTCCGGTATCCCCTGATACGCATTCAGTGAATTCACCGCTTACAATCGATCTACAAGATGTAAAAGGTCAGGTTCAGGCCAAACGTGCGTTGGAAATTGCAGCCGCAGGAAATCACAGCCTCTTGATGGTCGGCCCGCCTGGAACTGGCAAATCGATGCTAGCGGAGCGACTGATAACGATCTTACCAACCATGAGTCAGCAAGAAGCATTAGAAACAGCCGCGATTCAATCGCTTGCTCAAGGTCAGTTTGAAATAGCGCACTGGAAATGTCGTCCTTTTCGGTCACCTCACCATACTGCCTCAGCAACCGCCATGGTTGGAGGCGGTAGCATACCGCGCCCCGGTGAAATTTCACTGGCGCTGAATGGCGTACTTTTTCTCGATGAATTACCCGAATTTGATCGAAAAGTCCTAGAAGTACTACGGGAGCCCCTAGAATCAGGTCATATCACCATCTCGCGCGCGGCGCGGCAAACCAACTTTCCAGCACGATTTCTATTGATTGCCGCCATGAACCCGTGCCCTTGCGGCTATTTAGGCCACCCTTCTGGAAAATGCCACTGCACACCGGATCAAGTTGCGCGCTATCGGGGTAAAATTTCTGGCCCACTGCTCGATCGTATCGACATGCAAATCGAGGTTCCTTCCTTGCCACAGAATGATCTGATGCAATCGCAGTCAATCGGCGAGAAAAGTAACACTATCCGCGAACGTGTTGAGAAGGCACACCAATTGCAATATGACCGCCAGGGAAAAACCAATAGTCGCTTAACGGTAAAGGAAATCGATCGACTCTGTGTGCTGGATACAGCCAGCGAGAATTTATTGAAACAAGCGATCAATCGATTAAGCCTATCCGCAAGAGCCTATCATCGCATTTTGAAATTGGCACGTACCATTGCCGATTTGGGGAATACTGAGAGAATTAATCATCAACATATTGCGGAAGCAATTCAGTATCGTAGACTGGATAAGCATTAACAACTATCTGGTTAAGATGAACTAAAAATAACTTAATGTGAAAGCAGTGCGTTCAATCCGTTTTTTAAAAACCGCCCTTAACGCAGTAAAATCTGTTAAATAAAACTTGATCTATTATCTGATCTTAATCCGCATCGCATTGATTCAAACACAGAGAAAATCCAATGAATGATCCAGATATCCGCTGGCAACAACGGTTTGCCAATTATCAAAAAGCGTTGCTGCAATTGCAAAATGCGGTTGAGCTCAGCAATCAACGGGCACTCAGCCCATTGGAAAAACAAGGTGTTATTCAAGCATTCGAATTTACCCACGAATTGGCTTGGAATCTATTGAAAGATTTTTTGCAGGATCAAGGCAATCAGAATATCAGAGGCTCAAAAGACGCAACTCGTGAAGCATTTAAAGTTGAGTTGATTCAAGATGGCGACCAATGGATGGCCATGATCCAGAGCCGCAACATCTCCTCACATACCTACAATGAGCACACCGCTGAGCAGTTGGTGAATGCAATCATTCATGATTACTATCCTTTATTCAGGACACTGAAAAAAGAAATAGAAAAATATCAGCCATGAACGAGCAGTATTCATTTGGTTTGTCACGTACCACCTTGGAAAAACTCAATCGCGTATTTGCAAGACACGACGCCATCGATTCAGTGTTGATCTATGGTTCACGAGCGAAAGGAAATTACCGCGCAGGCTCCGATATCGATCTGACAATTAAAGGCAGCGAGATTTCATTTGCCGAGTTCATGCAAATTGAAGACCAGATTGACGACCTAATGTTGCCTTATACCGTCGATTTGTCGCAATACCGCCTGCTTGAAAATACTGACCTGGTTGCCCATATCGACCGAGTAGGACGAGTTATCTATACGCGACTGAGGAAATAACTGTGCACTCAGTTTTGGCAAGTTTTTCGAGCGTGGATGCTCTGGCTTGAAACCATCGGCCTCCTCCAACGTAACCATTACACCCCCTAAAACACCTACCTAATCCAAATCGTTTTGATATTCACGAACTCACGAATACCGTGATAGGACAATTCTCTGCCATAGCCGGAATCTTTGATGCC
>ERZ724526.1021-NODE-1021-length-15181-cov-4.309269_pt1 | contig 15181 bp, 16 predicted proteins | sample MGYA00376059_ERZ724526 | MGnify/ENA primary metagenome ERZ724526 (study PRJEB28724, sample SAMN07190883) | activated sludge metagenome | isolation source: activated sludge of sewage treatment plant in Hong Hong | place: Hong Kong | collected 2016-03-17 ... | reverse complement strand
AAATCGCGTTTTCCGCAGATGCGCCGTTGATTGCCAGACTTGCTGCGATAGACCCGGATGAGCTGTCGCCGAAAGCCGCGCTGGAGCTTGTTTATGAACTCAAGCTATTGGTGGGTAAATAGAATTTTACAAAATTGTGCTTTGCAAAATACATGCTGGGTTTCTAGACTGAATTCAGCGCCGCAAATGCTGGCGTCCTAAAAACATAACAACAAGTGTGACAGGGATGTAACCATTTCCGGGGATTTCAATCATGTATGGCAGTGGCAATCTCGACGAACTGAACGATGAAAGCACTCTGGATGCCGTGGTGCGGCTGATCGGCAATCCGGCCAAGGGTGAACTGTATCTGAGCGATGTGCGCAGCCGGGCGGCAATGGCGTTGGAACGCTATGGCCGTTACCTTGCCGGCGTGTTGCGCGAGCAATCGATCACCGTTCCGCCGGCAGTGAATCTGCAGACCGACGGCAGCGGCAAGGTGATGGTGGTCGGCGAACATCCGGAAAAACATCTGCTTGAGCGCCTGTTCGCGAGCACTCCGAAGCTGGTGAAAGGCTTCAAGGAGCTGGAGGTGTTGCACGAGATCATTCGCAGCCAGGAAGAGGCGATGCTGTTCCAGCAACTGCTGCAGCGCAATCCGGCCGCCGCCGCGAAGCGCCGCGCCACCGAATGCGCTCCGCCGGTGTTCAATCTGGGAATTACGTCGGGTGGCCCGCTGGCATTCTTCTCGCAAGTACCGCACTGATATTCCCGGGTTGGCACATGAAAACGGCCGCAGTAGCGGCCGTCAGTATTTCCGGGAGGGGACGTTTAGGGAAGCGCTGATTTATTGGCTGCGCGGGCGAATTGCTGCGCACCAAAGGCAGGCAATTCGCTAGGCAAGCTTTGCTTGCCAAGCTCGGTTGCACTCGCGCGGTGCTCGAAAGCTCGCCTATCTAAAGATATGTCTCGCTTCCTGCGCGCCGGGCTCCTTGCACTTCATCCCGCTCGCCGAATAAATCAGCGCTTCCTTAGCGGGTGAGCAGGGCGCCGCCGAGGTATTGGCCGAGTGCGGTGGGCAGTTCGGCAAAGAAATCCGGCCGCAGCAGATGGATCCGGTCGTTTTGTTCCAGCAGCGGTTTCACGTTGTCCGGCCAGTCGAGCATCTGCCACAGGCCGATGGTCAGCGCGTAGACCCGCAGCAGTATGCTGGCACCTTCTCCCTTGTGTAACTGTGGTGCGCGGAATTCAAGCTGCTGGCCGATTTCCAGCAGCTTGTCGAGCAGCCGGGATTTGAAGTCGAGCGCAATATTGGCGTCCAGATTCTGTTCCAGCACACTGTTGGCCATCGCCGCCAGGCGCAGAAACCCCGGTTCGGCGCGCAGGAAGTCGATGTAGGCGTGCAGGAATGCGTCGATCAGCACGCCGGTAGAGGTCTGTGGCTGGTTGAACAAGCCCAGTACGGTATGCAGCAGCACGTGGAATTTTTCGTCGAGCAGGGCGAGGAAGATTTCCTCCTTGGTGCGGAAATACAGATACACCGTGCCTTTGGCCAGCCCGCTGGCTTCGGCGATACGGCTCACGGAAGGTAGTTCGCGACTGTTTTCCAGATACAGCGCCAGTGCCGCATCGAGTATCGAGCGGCGCTTGGCAAGTTTTTCGTCTTCGGCAATGGCGCGCTGGCGCATGAATCGTCTCTGTGGGAATGTATTGTCGGCGCATTTTACCCCCTGGCGTGGCATGGATAAAGGATTCTTTATGTCAATGTCGTATCGGTGCCGGCGCCGGTGCTTGCCAAGCAGCAGGGGCTGGTGAAGAATAGCCCGGCGATTTTGTTCAGAATGTAATCGATGCCAGGATTCAGATACGAAGTAGTCGAGCAGGCTAGCGGCAAGACGCTGCGCGGCGTGCTGGAGGCCGACAATGCCCGGCTGGCGCGACAGCAATTGCGCGAGCGCGGCCTGCTGGTGACCGGCCTGGACGAAATCGTCGCCGAATCCGGCAAGGGGTCGTTTCTGCAGCGCCAGCGCGGCGGGGTAAGCCTGGCGCAGCTGGCGATGCTGACGCGCCAGCTGTCGACGCTGCTGGATGCCGGATTGACGATCGAGCAGGCATTGCAGGTGCTGATCGAGCAGGCGGAAAATCCGCGCGAGAGCGAGGTGGTGGCCGCGGTGCGCAGTGAAATCATGGCCGGTGTATCTTTATCCAAGGCGCTGGCCAATTTTCCGCGCGTGTTTCCCGAGCTGTATCGCACGCTGGTTGCCGCCGGCGAGGAGTCGGGCAAGCTGCCGGCAGTGATGCGGCGGCTGGCGGATTACATCGAATCCAGCCAGCAATTGCGCAGCAAGGTGATGTTGGCGATGATCTATCCGGCGATCATCAGCGGCGTATCGGTGCTGGTGGTCAGCGGCCTGCTGACCTATGTGGTGCCGCAGGTGGTCAATGTCTTCCAGAATACCCACCAGAAATTGCCCTTGCTGACCCGGGCGCTGCTCGGGCTGTCGGCCGCGGTCAAGGTTGGGGCATTGCCGTTTATTATATTGCTGGCGCTGGCCGTGTTCCTGTTCGCCCGGGCGCTGCGCAACGAGGCGTTCCGGCTGCGCGTCGATCGGGCGGTGTTGACTCTGCCGCTGGCCGGACGGCTGATTCGCACCATCAACACGGCACGGCTGGCGAGTACGCTGGCAATTTTGGTCGGCAGCGGTGTACCGCTGCTCGGCGCATTGCAGCATGTCGCCGGCGTAGTGGTCAACCGCGCGCAGCGACTGGCGGTGAGCGAGGCGGCCAAGCAGGTGCGCGAGGGTGTCAGCCTGTCGCGTGCGCTTGGCGCAAGCAAGATATTCCCGCCAGTGCTGATCCATCTGATCGCCAGCGGCGAAGCCAGCGGGCGGCTCGAACACATGCTGGAGCGTGCGGCGGCACAGCAGTCGCAGGAACTCGAAACCCGGGTCGCGACTCTGACCGGATTGCTGGAGCCATTGCTGATTCTGGCAATGGGCGGCGTAGTATTGCTGATCGTGATGGCGATCCTGATGCCGGTATTCGAGATGAACCAATTGATCAAATAGAAAAGGCAAGTAATGACTTTGCAGTCCAGGCGAACAATGCAGCGCGGTTTTACCCTGATTGAAATCATGGTGGTGATCGTCATCCTCGGCGTGCTGGCCGCGCTGGTGGTACCGAAAATCATGTCACGTCCGGACGAGGCGCGCGCAGTGGCGGCGAAGCACGATATCTCGGCACTGATGCAGGCGTTGAAGCTGTACAAGCTCGACAATGGCAGCTACCCGACCACCGAGCAGGGGCTGAAGGCGTTGACCCAGAAGCCGACGGTAGCGCCGGTGCCAAACAACTGGAAAACCGGCGGTTATCTCGACAAACTGCCGCAGGACCCGTGGGGGCGTGATTTCCAGTACCTGAGCCCGGGCGTCAAGGGTGAGGTCGATGTATTCAGCTTCGGTGCCGACGGTGCGCCGGGCGGCGAAGGTGCCGATGCCGATATCGGCTCATGGAATAACTGATCCATTACCCATGTCGCCGCACCGGTCTGGATTCACGTTGCTGGAAATTCTGGTGGTACTGGTGATCATCGGCATCGTGCTGTCGCTCGCGGTGGTGCGACTGGAGCCATCGCCGCAGCAGGCGCTGCAACAGGAGTCGGAGCGTCTGGCCCTGGTGCTCGAAGCGGCGCGCGACGAAGCGATTGCGCGCGGTGAACCGATTGCCTGGTCACATCAAGGGGCGCGTTACCAGTTCTGGCGCCGCCAGGACGATTGGCTGCCGCTACCGGATGCCGATACGCTCAAGGCACGCGAATTGCCTTCCGGCGTGGCGTTCGGCGAAATCCAGGTAAATCTGCAGCGCCAGGGTGAGGACGGCAAGCTGGTGTTTCAGCCGTCCGGTGTCAATGAATTGTTCCGCATCTCGCTGGTCGGGCCGCAATCCCGGCTGGAGCTGGTATCGGATGTGCTGGGACGCGTCAGCCTGAGTCAGAACGATGTGCCGGCGCAGAACTGACGGCTTCACCCTGGTCGAGGTGCTGGTCGCGCTGGCGATCCTGGCGGTAGCGCTGGCGGCGGCAATGCGCGCCACCGGCAGCCTGATCGACAATACCACTACGTTGAAGGAGCATCTGGCGGCCGGCTGGGTGGCGCAGAATCTGCTGCAGCAGCATATCGCACGCCAGGATTTTCCCGAGCTTGGCTCACAGAGCGGCAGCGACGAAATGGCGGGAATTCCCTTCCTGTGGCGCGAAGATGTCAGCGGCACGCCCAACAACCGATTCCGTCGCATCGAAATCAGCGTATTCGCCAATAACCAGACCGACTACGCGTCGGCTCGCCTGATCGGCTATCTGTCCAATGCGCGTTGATCCGAAGCGCCGCGCCGCGGCAGCGGGCTTTACCCTGCTCGAATTGCTGGTGGCGCTGATCGTATTTGCCATCATGTCGGCGATCGCGTACGGCGGACTCAACCGGATCTTTGCGGTGCGCGAGCGTATCGACGCGGAAAACCGCAAATGGCGGGAATTGACGCTGGTATTCGGCCGGCTCGAAGAAGATATCGGCCAGGCGGTCAACCGCACCTACCTGGATAGCTTCGGCACCCGAAAATCCGCGCTGATCGGCCATGCGCAACTGGTCGGCGTCGACGACGCCAACCTCAGCCTGATTCGCATGGGTGCCGGTGGCAGCACCGGCGTGGCGGCGGACATGAGCCACGTCGGCTACCGCCTGCGCGAAGGGCGCCTGGAGCTGATGCAGTGGCCCGCGCTGGATCTGCCACCGCGCGCCGTGCCAACCGTTCATGTGCTGATGCAGGAGGTGCAGGCGTTCGAGCTGGCGTTCATGAACGAGAAAGGTGTGTGGGAAGACAAGTGGGAGCCGGATGCCAGCGCGTCGGTGCTGCCACGCGCAGTACAGATCCGCCTGACGTTGGCGGGTGGAACACGAGTCAAGCGCGTGGTGGCGTTGCAATGAAGCAACAGCACGGAGTGGCGGTGATTACCGCATTGCTGGTGGTGGCGCTGGTGACTGCAGTAACCGGGTTCATTGCCTGGCGCCAGCAACTGTGGCTGCGCACCGTGGAGAATCAGCTCAATCTGGCACAGGCCAGGGGTATCGCTCGCGCTGCGCTGAACCTGGTACGCGCCGAGCTGCAAAACGATCGCAACCGCGATGGCAAGTACGATTACCCCGGTGAAGCATGGGCGGTGCCGATCCAGGGAATCCCGGTAGAGCAGGGCACGGCTGGCGGTGCAGTGCGCGATCTGCAGGGGCGATTCAACCTGAACAATCTGGTCGATGCCCAAGGCAGCAAATCGGCACGCGGCTTCGAATCGTTCCAGCGCCTGCTGGCGCTGCTGCAATTGCCGCCCGAACTCGCCAGCGCTTTGCTGGATTGGGAGGACAAAGATGCCGAGACCGTTGCCGACGGCGGAGCCGAAGATGGCTACTACCTTGGGCTGAATCCACCATACCGCGCTGCCAATCAACCGCTGGCGGAACTGAACAATCTGTACCGGGTCAAAGGATTTACCCCGGAAATCGTGGCAAAACTTGCGCCATTCGTATGTGTGTTGCGCAAGCCGGCAGCGGTTAATGTCAATTTTGCTACCGCAACGGTGCTGCAGGCGGTGCTGCCGGGTTTGGCGTCAAGCGACGCGGCGCTGCTGGTGCAGAAGGCGCGCAACAAACCGTATGAAAATATCGACCAGTTGCGTCAGGATTTGCCCGACTCGGTGCGCGATCAGGCGGTGGAAGCGGTGATCGATGTCAGGACCGATTATTTCGAGGCAGTGACCTATGCGCATTTCGGCAACGTGACATTATCGCTGACGGCGCAACTATCGCGTGCCGAGCAGAATTTTCCGCAGATTGTCTGGATACGGCGCAGCGATCTGGCGGAGAAAGTGCCAAATAGCCAGGCTCCGTTGCCATAGACTTCTGCGATCTGCGCAATCTATGGAAGCGTTGATTTATTGGTTGCGCGGGCGAATTGCTGCGTCGCGCGGTGCTCGAAAGCTCGCCTATCTTCATGATATGTCTCGCTTTCTGCGCGCCGGGCTCCTTGCACTTCATCCCGCTCGCCGAATAAATCAGCGCTTCCCTATGGCAACAGAGCCTGGAAATAGCCGGTTTTTTGTCGCAGATATTCATTTGGTATTTTTCTTTTTTCCAAGTGCTTGTACAATTGAAGTCGAACCACTAGACAATAAATAACGATCCGGTTCTGACCCGTTCCAACCGAAGGGAGCCCGAGGATGAAATCGAACAAACTGATCGCTGCCAGCATCTCAAGCCTGCTGCTGGCCGGCGCTGCGCATGCAGATGTACTGCCCATGGATGATTCGTCGCTGTCGGACGTGTCAGGCCTGAACAACAACGGTATTTTCCAGTATCGCACTACGGAAACCGACAAGAAAAAGGCGGAAGAGGCGATTGCCGAAATGCGTTCGTCGTTGCGCCAGTCGAGCTCCGGCAGCAACGACTTCGTCAACAAGGAAAATACCGATCGTCACCAGCTTGATCGCCAGCAGTTGCCGAATTACGACGCCGCACGCGATGGCTGGCGGGATGTGGTCGCCGGCAGCGGCGGCGACGCCAATCTGCGGGTCGGCCAGGGCGGTGGCGGCTCTTCGCTGTTTGGCGGCGGCTCGCTGGGCGGTATGGGCGGTTCCAATATGGACTGGACCGGAACCCGGTCGCGCGTGATGATCAACACCAAATAATCGGCATTCTTTGCATTCCCTGCGTATTGCGCTTTGCGCCGATACATCCTTCGCCGAGTCAGCGCTGCACTGGGTTGCACTTGACTCGGCGAATTCCATTCTGGACAGCGGCACCGGCCATCCGGGACGCTGGGCCGATACCCGTCTGATCGAATTAATGCTGCCGGCGCGCAATGTGTTGTTGGCGCCATTGCCGGCTGCCATTGTGTCACGGCGCCAGCTGGGCAGGATTCTGCCGTTTTCGCTGGAAGAGCAGACGCTGACCGCTCCCGAGCATTGCCACATCGCCGCCAGCGAGGTACGCGGCGGCAATCCGGCAATCGCGCTGGTGGCGCGCGACGGATTCGCCCGGATTCTGGCCAGGCTGGCTGAAGCTGGCGTTGCCGCGCGGCGCGCATATAGCCTGGCGCACTGCCTGCCGCTGGTGGATGGCGAGTGGCACGGCTACATTTCTTCCTCCGAAGGCTATGTCCGCACCGGTAGCGGCGGATTCAGTTTCGATCCCGATGCAACGGCCGTACCGGCTGAGCTGCAGCTCGCGCTGCGTGCTCCGGGTGCGCCGCAGCAGCTGGTATTGCATCTGGCTGCCGATGTCGCGGCCGATTCGCTGCAGCGCTGGGCGCAGGATTTGCCTTGTGCACTGCGTACGGTTGCCGATTGGGACTGGCGCACCGCCGTGCTGGCGGATAATCCGGTTAACCTGTTGCAGGGGGCGTTCGGCCCTGCTGCCGAATTCGCTTTCGACTGGCGTCAGTACCGTTTGCCGCTGGTGTTGGCCGGCGTCGCCAGCTGTCTGTACCTGGCTGGCGTACTCGGCGATTACTGGTCGCTGGCACGGCAGTACAAGGCCGCCAGCAGCGCGGTGGAGCAGGAGACGCGCAAGGTTATTCCGGCCGGCCCGCTGATCGATCCGCTGGCCCAGTTGCAGCGCAAGCTGCAGGATAGCCGCCAGGCGGGCGGTGCCGGCATGCTTGCCACAACCCAGCGGCTTGCGCCGCTGCTGGCTCCGTTGCAGCTGGCGGGATTGCGTTACGCTGCTGGCGAGCTGGTGTTGCTGGTGCGTGTCGGCGATGCGCCGCAGGTGGATGCATTGTTGCAGCGTCTGCAGAGTGCCGGCGTGAAGGCGGAGTGCAAGGCGCTGACACCGCAGGACGGTGCTTTCGTAGCCGAAATCGTGCTCAGGAGCGTGCCGTGAACGACAGCATGCGCCAGTACTGGAATGGCCTGTCGGCGCGTGAGCGCCTGACGGTCGGCGGCGGCGCCGTATTGCTCGGTTTGATGTTGCTGTATGCCTTGCTGTGGCAACCGCTGCTGGATGGTCGCAGCCGCATGCAAAAACTGCTGCCGCGCCAGCAGCAGACCTTGCGCCAGGTGCAGCAGCTGGTCGGGCAGATTCAGGCGCAACAGTCCGGCGCCGCGACGGGGCTGCGCCTCGAACGCGATTCCGCGCTGGGCCAGGCTTCTGCCAGCGCAGCAGTCTCGCCATCATCGGTGCAGTCGCTGGCAGGCGAGCGCATCAAGGTGACGTTCGATCAGGTGCAGTTTGGTCAGTGGGCAAAATTCGCTGCCGCAATGCAGACGTCCGGTTGGCCGGTGTTGACGGCTGAGATCGCCGCGCTCGATCGTACCGGCAAAGTACGCGCCAGTGCGGAATTCGGCCGCTGATGCGCATGCGCCACTGGCTCGGTGCCGTGCTGCTGTTCCTGTTGTTTCTGTTGTGGCAGGCTCCTGCCACGCTGTTGCCGCCGTTGCTGAAAAAATACACCGCTGGTCAGGCCGAACTGTCGGTCAGCGGCGGAACTATCTGGAATGGTCAGGCGTATCGGCTGGCCTGGCGCCAGACCCAGTTGTGGCAGGATGTGCAGTGGCAGTTGAGCCCTTGGCATTTGCTGCTCGGCAAGGCTCATCTGACATTGCGCAGCGCTGGACGTAGCGCCGTAGCGGAGATCGGCAGCGACCGCATCGGTGTGCAGGCCGAACGCATGCAATTACCGCTGAGCTTGCTGGGCGATGTCAACAAGGCGCTGGCGGCGTATCAACTGCGCGGGATTGCCGAACTGCAGAGCAGCGGCTTTGCCTTTGCTCTGCCGGCCGGTGAAGGCCGCCTGACGGTGCGCCTGCTCGACATCGGTTCCGGGCTGGTTGCTGTACCGACGCTGGGTGACTATCGGCTGTCGGTTGTGGCGTTGAAACGCGGCTACCGCTTTGACGTCAGTACCGAGCGCGGTGTGCTGCGGGTCAGCGGCGAAGGGCGCTGGGAGCCGGGGCAGGGCGGTTCGGTGCGCCTGCAATTGCATCCCGAGGCGCAGCTCGACGCGCTGCGGCCATTGCTGTCGCTTGCCGGGCGGCCGGGTGCGAATGGCGACTATTATCTGAGCACGTCATTCCGCTGAATTCAGCCCTGCTTCGGCCCTGTCGCCTAGGGCTTTCCCGTATGGCTGCAGACTGCCTTCCGCAGTAACTTAGAGGCAGTTTACCCACCGTTCCGGCCATTCTTCACCCGCATGCAGACCATTGACGATTATCAGGCGCGCTACCAGGCGCTCGAGAGTGTGCGCTTTCGACGCGACGCCAGTGGTCTGATCCTGTTCGATCTCGATACCGCGGCGCTGAGTGCAACCTTTTCGCTGCAGGGGGCGCAACTGCTATCGTTGCAGCGTGCCGGGCAGGCGCCGTTGCTGTGGCTGTCGGAGCGCGCATTGTTTGCTCCGGGCAGAGCGATACGCGGCGGAATTCCATTCTGCTGGCCGTGGTTCGGCCCTGCGCCGGACGGCTCGGGCAAGCCTGCGCATGGTTTCGCGCGCAGCGTGCCGTGGCGGTTAACCAGCCTGATGGCCGAAGAGGGGGCGTGGGTGGTGCGCTTCCAGCTGAGCGACAACGCTGACACCAGGGCGCTGTGGCCGCATAGTTTCGAGGCCTCGCTGACTTATCAGCTCGGCAGTTCGCTGCGAGTCGATTTCTGCGTGGTGAATCTCGATCCGACTCCATTCAGCATGAGCTACGCGTTTCACAGCTACTTCCCGGTCAGCGATATCCGCCAGGTGGAGGTTGCCGGCCTGGATGGCTGCCGCTACATCGATCAGCTGCGCGGTATGCAGTACTTGCAGCAGCAAGGTGCGTTGCGCTTTGACGGCGAGTGCGACCGCATTTATCTGGATGCCGGTGGCGAATACCTGTTGCGCGATCCGCTTGCTGGCAGAGAGTTGCTGATCCAGACCGAGCACTGCGCCAGCGCTGTGGTCTGGAATCCGTGGCAGGACAAGGCGGCGCGTCTGGCCGATATGGATGATTCGGCTTTTCAGAATATGCTGTGTATTGAATGCGGTAATGTTGCCGACAATCGCATCGTCGTTCCCGGCGGTGGCGCCCACACCAGTGCGATCCTGCTTCGCTATCGCTGAGCCGCAAGCGCGTATCCGCTCGTACAAATGCCGTCAAAAAGCCAGTCAATAATTTTCGCTGGCATCGCTTTACTGGTATGGAAATCCTCTTAAAATCAAAGTCATCAGTGCGTTTTTCCGGTTGAGGCCTGCTTCCCCGGCAAGGTGCACGGACAGAATATCGATAACGGAGGAGTGCGGCATGTTCGATTACGTCATCGTCGGTGGCGGCTCGGCCGGTTGTGTGCTGGCGGCCCGTTTGTCGGAAGATCCCTCGGTCACGGTGTGTTTGCTGGAATCTGGCCCGGCCGACACCAGTCCATTGATACATACCCCGGTTGGTGCGCTGGCGCTGGTGCCGCGCAAGCATCTGAACTGGGCTTATGAAACCGTGCCACAGCCAGCACTGAACGGGCGGCGTGGCTACCAGCCGCGCGGCAAGGTGCTGGGCGGTTCCAGTTCGATCAATGCGATGATTTACCTGCGCGGTCACCGCTGGGATTACGATCACTGGGCGGCGCTGGGCAATTCCGGCTGGTCTTACGATGAAGTGCTGCCGTATTTCCGGCGTGCCGAAAACAACGAACGCGGTGCCGATCTTTATCATGGCAGCGGCGGGCCATTGAATGTCGCCGATTTGCGCAGTCCCTCTCCGGTGGGCGAAATGTTCATCGACGCGGCGCGCGAATGCGGTATCCCCTACAACCCGGATTTCAATGGCGCCGAGCAGGAGGGCGCCGGCCCGTATCAGGTCACGCAGAAAAACGGCGAACGCTGCAGTGCCGCACGTGCATTTCTCAAGCCGGCGCTGGCGCGGCCGAATCTGCGCGTGTTGACCGAGGCACACACGATCCGTGTCGTGTTTGACGGCGTGTGCGCCTGCGGTGTCGAATATCTGCATGCCGGGCGGCGCCAGGCCGTCCACGCCAGACGCGAAGTCATTCTCAGCGCCGGCGCTTTCGGCTCGCCGCAGCTGCTGATGCTGTCGGGCATCGGCCCGGCGGATCATCTGCGCGAACTGGGTATCCCGGTGCTGCACCATTTGCCGGGCGTGGGGCGTAACCTGCAGGATCACCCGGATTTCATTTTCATCAACCGGTCGTCATCGCTCGATACGTTCGGCATTTCGCCGCGTTTTACCGCCAGGCTGTGGCACGAATGGCGCAAATACCAGACGCAACGGCGCGGCATGCTGACCAGTAATTTCGCCGAGGCCGGTGCCTTCATCAAATCCGGCCCGCATCAGCCGATTCCGGATCTACAGATTCATTTCGTCGTCGGTATGGTGGAAGATCATGCGCGCAAACTATTGCTCGGCCACGGCTACAGTGGCCATGTCTGCCTGTTGCGGCCGAAAAGTCGCGGGCAGGTAAGGCTGGTCAGCACCAATTCACTCGACGCCCCGCTGATCGACCTGAATCTGCTGGGCGATAACGACGACCTGCAAGCGATGGTGCGAGCATTCCGCATCACCCGCGAGATCATGCGCGCACCGGCTTTGGCCGCGGTGCGCGGCAAGGAGTTGCACAGCGCCGGCGTGGAGAGCGATGACGAAATTCGTGCCCTGCTACGCCAGCGCGTCGATTGTATCTATCATCCGGTGGGCACCTGCAGGATGGGCAGCGATGCCGATGCCGTCGTCGATGATCAATTGCGCGTGCATGGTGTGAGCGGGCTGCGGGTGGTGGATGCGTCGATCATGCCGACGCTGATCGGCGGCAACACCAACGCTCCGACCATCATGATCGGCGAAAAGGCCGCCGACATGATTCGTGCCGCATGCAACTTGCCGCACACGCAGGATTTCGCCGATGCGGCAATCCGTGAGCCGTATGCCGCCCGGCCATCGCCTGTTGCCGCTGCCGGCTAGTGCTACTGCTGCAGTTCGGCGAACAGCTTGCGCGATTTGTCCAGCTTGGGCTGGATCACAATTGCGCAGTATGGCTGCATCGAGTGCAGCTCGAAATAGCGGTGATGATAAGCCTCGGCCGGATAAAACGTGCCGGCCGGGCTGACCTCGGTGACTATCGGCGTCGGGTAATGCCGTGCCTGCTGCAGCTGCTCAATACAGTCCGTGGCGGCTTGCCGCTGTTGCGGGCTGTGGAAATAAATCACCGAGCGGTATTGCGTTCCGACGTCGTTGCCTTGGCGGTTGAGCGTGGTTGGATCGTGGGTGGCGAAAAATACTTCCAGTAATTGGGCGAAACCGATCTGCTGCGGCTCGAATTCGATGCGGATGACTTCGGCGTGACCACTGCGGCCGGTGCACACCTGTTCATAACTCGGATCGGCAATCGTGCCGCCCATATAGCCGGGGCTGACCTGCAGCACGCCGCGCAAGCGCCGGAATACCGCCTCGGTACACCAGAAGCAGCCGCCACCAAAGGTGGCCAGTTCGGTATTGCCTGCCATGTCGTTCTCCTGAATGTCCGGTGGATAGCATATTGACCAGCCGAAACGCCATTTGGTTGCCTGTGGTGCGAATGGCGCTAAAATCCGGGCTGATTCCTGTGGAGCATGTTGATGACCGGCCCCGTAGCCCGACCCGACTCACCCTGTGTTGCCCGCTGTTCGACTGCGCTGGGCGATGATATGTGCCGCGGCTGCGGCCGCAGCTTTGTCGAAGTGGCCAACTGGGTATGCTATGGCGCAGAAGAAAAAGAGCGGGTGTGGCAGCGTCTCGAACGCTACTGGGATCGCCAGGGAGAACCCTGTCCGTGGCTTGCGCGCGATGCCGGTACGGCTGGCTGACCTGCTGTGGCCATGTGTCTGCAAACGCGCATGTCTCAATACGAATGGCCGTTTGCCGCGGCCCGGCAGCAAGTGGCTGTTATATCGGGTGCTTGAATCGGGTATCATTGCGCCTTTATCCGTATAACCAACAATTAAGCGGTTGGGATTTCCATGACTGAAGTCATCAAGTTGCGCGGTGGTAGCGCACTCTCTTCGTTTCGCCTGAACAAACTGTTGCGTTCGTTTTCCGCTGCCGGAGTCGAAGTCGAACACGTTTACGCCGAATTCTGGCATTTCGCCGAAGTTAACCGCCCTTTGTCCAGGGATGAGCAAACTGTACTGACGCAGTTGCTTACTTACGGCCATGCTGCCGACCAGGCTGGTGAGATGGGCGAAATGCTATTGATCACCCCGCGTATCGGCACCATTTCGCCGTGGTCATCCAAGGCCAGCGATATCGTGCACAACGCCGGCCTGGATGCGGTTACCCGCGTTGAGCGCGGCATCGTCGTCTTCGTCAAGAAGCCGTCGGGCAAGCTTTCCGATAGCGACAAACAGGCGATCCTGCCGGTGTTGCACGATCGCATGACCGAAATGGTGTTCGACAGCTTCGACGCCGCCGATAAACTATTCCAGCATATCGAGCCGCAAGTGCTGGCATCGGTGGATATGCTCGCCGGAGGCAAAGCTGCGTTGCAGCGCGCCAACAGCGATCTTGGTCTGGCCTTGAGCCCGGACGAAATCGACTATCTGCAGGAAAACTTCCAGCGCATCGGCCGCAATCCAACCGATGTCGAGCTGATGATGTTCGCCCAGGCCAATTCCGAACATTGCCGCCACAAGATTTTCAATGCCGATTTCATCATCGACGGCAAGCCGCAGGAAAAAAGCCTGTTCGGCCTGATCAAGGATACCCATAAGGCCAGCCCGGAAGGCACGCTGGTAGCCTATTCCGACAACTCGTCGGTGATTGCCGGCGCCACCGTCAACCGCCTGCAGCCGGATGCCGGCAGCAACCGCTGGAACTGGCACGAGCGCCCGACCCACATCCTGATGAAAGTGGAAACCCACAACCACCCGACGGCAATTTCGCCGTTTGCCGGTGCGGCTACCGGTTCGGGCGGCGAGATCCGCGACGAGGGGGCAACTGGTCGTGGCTCCAAGCCGAAAGCCGGTCTGGCTGGCTTCTCCGTTTCCAATCTGAATATTCCGGCCTTCGGGCAGCCGTGGGAAGTCTACGAAGGCAAGGATGCGCTCGGCCAGCGCTACGGCCGCCCGGAGCGTATCGCCAGCCCGCTGCAGATCATGCTCGATGGCCCGATTGGCGCCGCAGCGTTCAATAACGAATTCGGCCGTCCGAATCTAGCCGGTTATTTCCGTACTTATGAAGAGCATGTCGGCGGCGAGATGCGCGGCTATCACAAGCCGATCATGATTGCCGGCGGCTTGGGCAATATCGACGAATTGCAGGTGCACAAGAACGAATTGCCGGTCGGCTCGCTGCTGATCCAGCTCGGTGGCCCCGGCCTGTTGATCGGCATGGGCGGCGGTGCGGCGTCGTCGATGGATGCCGGTGCCAATACCGCCGATCTGGATTTCGACTCGGTGCAGCGCGGCAATCCGGAAATCCAGCGCCGTGCGCAGGAAGTGATCGACCGCTGCTGGCAGTTGGGTGAAGCCAACCCGATCCTGTCGATTCACGACGTCGGCGCCGGAGGTCTGTCGAACGCAATGCCGGAACTGGTGCATGGCTCCGGCCGTGGCGGCAAGCTGCAGTTGCGCAAGATTGCCATCGAAGAAAAAGGCATGTCGCCGAAGGAAATCTGGTGTAACGAATCGCAGGAGCGTTACGTGCTGGCAATCGGCGAAAGCGATTTGCCGCAGTTCAGCCAGATTTGCGAGCGCGAGCGTTGCCCGTTCGCCGTGCTGGGCGTGGCCACTGCGGAACAGCATCTGGAAGTCGCCGACGAATTGTTCGGCAACAAGCCGGTCGACATGGAAATGTCGGTGCTGCTGGGCAAGCCGCCGAAAATGACACGCGACGTGGTGCGCAAGGATCTGGCACTGCCGCGTTTCGATTCTTCGATGCTCTGTCTGGAAGAGGCCGCGCTACGCGTGCTGCGTTTGCCGGCCGTAGCCGACAAATCGTTCCTGATCACCATTGGCGACCGTACGGTTGGCGGCATGTCGGTGCGCGACCAGATGGTTGGCCGCTGGCAGGTGCCGGTAGCCGATGTGGCGGTCACTGCGATGGGTTACGACACCTATCGCGGTGAGGCGATGGCAATGGGTGAGCGCACACCGCTGGCGCTGATCAGCGGGCCGGCATCCGGCCGGATGGCGATTGGCGAGGCGATCA
>ERZ724526.1020-NODE-1020-length-15191-cov-11.027616_pt1 | contig 15191 bp, 10 predicted proteins | sample MGYA00376059_ERZ724526 | MGnify/ENA primary metagenome ERZ724526 (study PRJEB28724, sample SAMN07190883) | activated sludge metagenome | isolation source: activated sludge of sewage treatment plant in Hong Hong | place: Hong Kong | collected 2016-03-17 ... | reverse complement strand
CGACAGGCCGGCATGCAGCCAGCGCGCCACCGCCAGCGGGTGGTCCAGGTTGGCGCCGGCGACTACCGGCAGGATCTGGATCAGCGCCCCGAGCATGACCATGAGCATGAAGCCGACCGTGACCAGGTGGGTTGCCGCGAGCAGCCCCGGCGTCCAGCGCGATGCCAGGAGGTCGGGTCCGACCCACAGCAGCAGCAGGCCGGCGGCCAGGGAAAACAGCGGCGCCGTGATGAAGAAGCGCAGCGGCGCCGCAAAGGGCGGAGTCTTGTCGAACGAGAGCAGCGCCTGCATCGGGCCGCCCGGTCAGCGCCAGATGAGGATTTCGAAGGTGCCGTCGGCGAGCAGCTCGGTTTCGTAGGCATGGCCGTTCTGCCTGAGCACCTTGTAGAGCGGATGCGGCTCGCGGAAGAGCAGGAGGAGCATCTTCTCGCCGGGCTTCAGCGTGTCGAGCATTTCCATGGTCTGGACGAACGGTTCCGGCGGCTCCATGTAGCGCGCATCGACGACATGCGGAGCCTTGGGATGGCTCATTCTTCCGCCAGTTCGGTTTCGAGGCGCGCCAGCAGTTCGGGTGTTTCGCCGGCCAGATGCTGGTCGCACATCGGGTAGAGGATGTTCTCTTCCTTCATGTTGTGCTGCTGCATCATGATCAGCAGGGTATCGGCCAGCCCGAGAAAATCGTCCGGATTCGCCTGCTCCAGCGCGTCGACCGCTTCATCGAGCAGCGCCCGCATCTGGCCGTGCTCCATGCGCATCACCTGGGTCGGCCCCATGCGCATCCCGGTCTTGGCTTCGAAGGTCGGGAACAGGGTTTTTTCCTCGCAGTCGAAGTGCGCCAGCAGGGCACTGCGAAAGTGGCCGAACGCCGCCCTGGCCGCCGGCAGGTTCTTCTTGCCGATCGCCTGCTCGGCCTCGGCAAAAAGATCGTCGCAGCGACGATGATCGTCGGTCATGAAGGTCCGGATGGTGGTCATGGCTAACTCGCGCGGTTGGGAAGCGCCCATTCTCGGGGTACCGCGCCACCTCCTCCTTAATCACGGTCAAGAAACCGCATGCCCAAGGCGCGGGGACGGGCGGCCGCAATTCCGCAGGTCCGGCCAGCGCCTGGAATGGAGGCTTACTTCTCCAGCACGTAGGTTCCGGGCGCATCGGCCAGCGCCGGAAAACCGCGACTGGCGGCCGGGTAGGCATCGACCATGTCGCCACAGCGCTCGCCCAGCCAGCGCGTCCAGTCTTCCCACCAGGTTCCCTGCCGGGTTTCGGCCCGGTCGAGCCAGTGTTCCCAGTGCTCGTTGCGTTCGGGTTCGGCGATCCGGTAGGAGCGCTTGGGCGGGTTGGCGGGCGGATTGACGATACCGAGGATATGGCCGGAACTGGAACGCACGAAGCGCACCGATGCATTGACATTGACGTACTTGCGAATCCGGTAGCACTGGACCCACGGCGCGATGTGGTCGTCCTCGGCGGTAACCGCGTACAGCGGCTGGACAATGCGGTCGAGGTCGATCGGCTCGCCGGCGATGGTCAGGTGGTCGCGCTTGATCAGGTTGTTGTGCAGGTACATCTCGCGCAGGTAATACGAGTGCATGGCGCGCGGCATGCGCGTCGTGTCCATGTTCCAGAACAGCACGTCGAACGGCGGCAGCGGCTCGCCCATCAGGTAGCTGCTGACCCAGTAGTGCCAGACCAGGCTGTTCGAGCGCAGCATGCGGAAGGATGCCGCCATCTCGCTGCCATCGAGGTAGCCGCGCTTGGCCATCGACTCCTCGATTGCCTCGATGCAGGCATCGTCGATGAAGACGTCGATATCGCCGGGATGGGAAAAGTCGGTCAGCGTGGTGAACAACGACCAGTGCGCGACCGGTACATCACTGGCGCCGAAGCGCTTGTTGGCCCAGGCCATGTAGACCGACACCAGCGTGCCGCCGATGCAGTACCCGACCAGATGCACCTTCGGCACCTTGCAGAAGTCGCAGGCGACACGGACAACCTCGTTGATGCCTTCGAGCAGGTAGTCGTCGAGACGCACTTCGGACATCCCGGCATCCGGGTTCTTCCAGCTCGTGATGAAGACCGAGAACCCGTGATCGGTCAGATACTTGACCATGCTCTTCTTCGGGTTCAGGTCGAGGATGTAGAACTTGTTGATCCACGGCGTCACGATGACGATCGGCGTCGCCCGGACCTTTTCGGTTGTCGGCGCATAATGGATCAGTTCGACCAGGCGGTTGCGGAATATCACCTTGCCGGGAGTCGTCGCCAGATCCTTGCCGACGACGAAGGCATCGGGATCGACCATCTGGATGTTCCTCGCCTTCACGTCGCGCATGAAGTTCTGGAAACCACGGGCGAGGCTCTCGCCGCTGGTCGTCACGAAGCGCTCGACGGCCACCGGATTGAGCCAGAAGAAATTGGTCGGCGCCACCATGTTGAGCCACTTGCGCAGCCAGAACGCGGCGCGCCGGCGTTCCTTGTCCGACAGCCCCGGCGTCTCGAAGTACATGTCCTGCAGCCGGTGGGTGAAGGCCAGATACCACTCCTTAATGATGTCCCAGGTCGCCGCATTCGTCCAGATCGGATCGGAGAAGCGGACGTCGTCGGGGTGGGGTTCGATCACATCCTCGGAGGGCATGCCCAGCGCCCGCCGCACGACATGCGCCTGCAAGGCCAGCAGGTCCCCCGACAGCGCGCTGGCGGCGCGCATCAGTTCCTGCGGGTGCATCATCCAGGCCATCTGGGCGTTGAGCAGCGACGAGGTCACGCCGTAAGGATCGGCGGCCTTGCTGATGGCCATCCCGGCGGTTTCGACCGGACTCAGGCCGCTGAGGTCGATGCCATGAGATTTTGCTGACGAGATCGCGGACATGCTGGTAGTTCCCTTGCCAATGAAGCGCCACTTATACCATAGAGACGGGTCGAATTCCTGGCCGGGGCCGGGATCGGGCCGCTGTCGCCCACCTTTGTCGCACCCGTTTCGCTTTGGCGATAGTTGGCGTAGGATGCGTCCCTAGAAATCCGCCATATCGGCACGCGCGAAAAAGGAGGGAGTACCATGTTCAAGCACATTCTCATACCGACCGACGGATCGGAGCTTTCCCGAGCGACGGCGCAGCGGGGGGTCGTTTTCGCCAAGGAGATCGGCGCCCAGGTGACGGTCTTCTTCGCCAAGCCCGAATATCCGGTCGCCTATTTTGGCGAAGGCGCCCTGATCGACCCGACCACGCCGGAAAAATTTGCCGAGCTCGCCGACCAGCAGGCAAGCGAATACCTCAGCGACGTGCAGGGCCAGTGCACGGCGGCAGGTATCGAGTGCGCGACCGTTTCGGCATCCAGCGATGTGCCCTACGAAGCCATCATCGAGGCTGCCGAAAAATCCGGTTGCGACCTGATCTTCATGGGTTCGCACGGCCGGCGCGGGATCAGTGGCCTGCTGCTCGGCAGCGAGACCCAGAAGGTGCTGACCCACTCGAAGATTCCGGTTCTGGTTTACCGCTGAGCGTTGGCGTCAGCGCGCCGCCCCGCGCGGGACGCGACAGTGGGTAGCCGTGCCCGCCCACGCCGACAGAGACGGCCGCCGGCAAAGCGCCATCAGGAGTTCGAATGCCGCAGCCGCATGGCATTCGGCTGCCGCGGTCAACGGCTCGCCAAGCGCGAATTTGTCGCCGCGCACGCAGAGCACGAAGGCCGGCGGCGGTTCCTTTCCCTCCATGCGGCGATAGACCTGCAGCACGGCCTCGGGTGGCAGCGCGTGGGTGGTGTGGGCGGTTGCGGTCGACGGGAATATCTGGTCGAAAACGAAGGGGGCAGGGGTGTCCTGGCCGGCGTCGATGAACAGTGCGAGTTCGCGGCCTTGCAGGTCGAGGGCGTGCTCGATGTTGAGCTGAAAGTCCTCGATCAGGTCGACGCGCTCGGTAAGTTCTTCATTTTCGAGCCATTCGGCCAGTCGACCGCAAAGCGCCGGCCCGATCGCGTCGTCGCCGCGACTGGGGTTGCCGACGGCGAAGACGACAACCGGCGCGGTCACGAACGGCTGAGTGTATGGACGACCTGGCCTTCGGGATCGACCAGCTCGACGGCCAGCGGCATCTTGCCGAGCGCATGCGTGGCACACGACAGGCAGGGGTCGAAGGCGCGGATCGCGACCTCGATGTGATTGAGCAGCCCTTCCGTGACCTCGCGGCCGTGCAGGTAGCGGCGGGCGACGTGGCGCACCGCTTCGTTCATCGCCTGGTTGTTGTTGGTCGTCGAGACGATCAGGTTGGCCATCGTGATCAGGTCGTTTTCGTCGACCTGGTAATGGTGGAACAGCGTGCCGCGCGGCGCCTCGATGACGCCGACGCCTTCCATCTGGCGCTCGCCCGTGACCATCAGGTCATCGCCGAGCAGGTCATCGTCGTGCAGCAGTTCCTTGATCACCTCCGCGGCATGCAGCATCTCGATCATCCGCGTCCAGTGGTAGGCGAGCGGCGCATGCATCGGCGATCCGCCGGCGTAGTCGACGAATTCCCGGCGCTCGTGTTCGGCGAACGGGGTCGAAATCTGGTCGCAGTTCTGCACGCGGGCGAGCGGGCCGACCTTGTACCAGCCATGCTCCTTGCCGATCGACTTGAAGAACGGGAACTTCATGTAACTCCACGGGCGCACCTCCTCCTCGATATAGCGGTCGTAGTGCTGGTAATCGACGTCGTCGAAGATGAGCTTGCCGTTGTCGTCGCGGGCGCGCAGCGTGCCGTGGTAGAAATCGAGATCGCCGTTGTGGCCGACGATGGACATGAAGTTCGAGCGGAAGATGCCGAAACTGTTGTAGAGGCCGGGGTTCTGGATATGCACCTTCTGGATCAGGCGCACCGCGTCGCGCGACCAGGCGACCACGTGATAGACCTCCTTGAGCAGTTCGTCGCGCTCGCCGACGGACAGCGACTTGTTCATGCCGCCCGGCACCGCCCCGGTGCCATGCACGCGCTTGCCGGCGGTGACGCGGATCACTTCCTGGCCGAACTTCCTGAGCAGCACGCCGCGCCTGGCGATCTCTGGATGCGCGGCGGCGACGCCGACGATGTTGCGCTTCGCGACATCGCTGTCGAAGCCGAACAGCAGGTCCGGCGAGCACAGATGGAAGAAATGCAGCGCATGCGATTGCAGGATCTGGCCGTAGTGCATCAACCGGCGCAGCTTTTCGGCCGTGCGGGTCAGCTTCCTGGCGCCGACGATAATGTCGAGCGCCTTGGAAGCCGCCAGATGGTGCGAGACCGGGCAGATGCCGCACAGGCGCTGGACCATGACCGGGACTTCCCAGTAGGGACGGCCCTGGATGAATTTCTCGAAGCCGCGAAACTCGACGATGTGCAGGCGAACCTGGTGCACCCTGTCCTGCTCGTCGAGCAGGATGGTCACCTTGCCGTGGCCCTCGACCCGCGAAACCGGGTCGATCGCGACGCGACGCAACCTCTCCGGATGGGCGGCTGTTTCCAGTTGATAGGTCATTCATTTCTCCCAATCCGTGGCGACTTCGGTTCAGGACGCGAAAACGAGCCGCAGACAGCGCGAATGGCACGGCAAGGCGAAGTTGACAAAGTCATGAGGCGAAGTCGCCACGGATCAATCGTAATGCATCAGGCCGTGACCCAACTCCGGTTCCCTGCCGTCCAGCAGATCGGTCAGCACCTTCCAGATCGCATCGGCGGAGGGTGGACAGCCGGGAATGAAGTAGTCGACCTGCACCACTTCGTGGATCGGATGCACCTTGTTGAGCGGCAGCGGCAGTTCCGGGTCGTTGGGAATCATGCCGTTGGCGAGCCCCGGACTGGTGTGATAGATCTCCTCGAGTATCGTCGGCAGCGGCAGGTGGTTGCGCTGCGCTGGCAGCCCGCCGTTGATCGCGCAGGCGCCGACGGCGATCAGCACCTTGCAGTTCTTGCGGAAATCGCGCAGCACATGGACGTTTTCGGCATTGCACAGGCCGCCCTCGATGACGCCGATGTCGCAATCGGCGCTAACCTCCTTGATGTCGGTCAGCGGCGAGCGGTCGAACTCGATGTGGTCAAGCAGCGTGAACAGGCGCTCGTCGATGTCGAGAAATGACATGTGGCAGCCGAAACAACCGGCCAGCGAAGTCGTGGCAACCTTGAATCTCTTCCTCGGACCATTCATCTCGGCGACTCCCGCCTGACTTCGACGGTCTCGCCTATCGACTTCCTGTCGTAGGTGCGCTCACCGATCGGCACGGCGAAACCCTTGCGCTTTCTCAGGATGACGCCGACCGGGCAAACCTGCGCCGCCTTGTCGGCCGGCGTGAAATTGGTGTCGCCCAACTGGCCGGACCTGGCATTGACGATCAGGTGCGTCGCGATCCCGCGCCCGGAGAGCGCGAAAACGTTCTTGCCATCGACATCGCGGCTGGCCCGCACGCACAGCGAGCAAAGGATGCAGCGGTTGAAATCGAGCAGAAAGTCGGGATGCGAGGCGTCGACCGCGCGGTTCGGGAAGAAGTGGTCGTAATGCGGACTCATCATCCCGAGGTAGTAGGCCGTGGCCTGCAACTGGCAGTTGCCGCTCATCTCGCACGAGGGACAGAAATGGTTGCCCTCGACGAACAGCATCTGCGTCAGCGCCCGGCGCTCACCGTTGAGTTCCTCGGTATCGCTCTCGACGACCATGCCGGCCGTCGCCCGCATCGTGCACGCAGCCGTATGCCGGCCATTGACCTTGACCGTGCACAGCTTGCACGAGCCATGCGGCTTGAAATCCGGGTGGTAGCACAGGTGCGGGATGAAGACTCCGGCCCCGGCCGCCGCCTGGATGATCGTCTGGCCTTCGGCGAAGGGAATGATCCTGCCATCGATCGTAAAGGTCTGGCTCATGCGCCCTCCCCGGAATTCCCGGCGATGATGTGTGCCGCGGCATCATCGCGCCCGGTCATCTGCCGCGCCGGAGCGAGGGCGCGGTCGAGATCGAAGGCCGGCGAGAAATCGTCGTGCTCCATGCGCCGGTCGTAGGCCGGCCTGAATTTGGCGATGGTGTCGAGCACCGGGTTGCACGCGGTGTGGCCCAGGCCGCAGTGGCTCATCGACTGCAGCAACTGGTTGAGCTTCTCGATTTCGGCGAAGTCGTACGGCGAACCGTGACCGTTATGCAGCTTGTCCATCAGGTTCCTGAGCAGCGAGGTCCCGACCCGGCACGGCGTGCAGAACCCGCAACTTTCGTGCTGGAAGAAATGCACGTAGTTGCGCGCGACCTCGAACATGTCGCGACTGTTGTCGAAAACGGTGAACGCCCCGGCGGTCGGAATGTCCTCGAAGCCGATGGTCCGGTCGAACTCGGCCGGCGCCACGCAAATGCCGGACGGCCCGCTGACCTGCACCGCCTGCGTATCGCGGGCGCCGCAATCGGCCAGCACCTGGCGCACGCTGACGCCGAACGGGTATTCGTAGAGACCGGGGCGTTCGCAGTCGCCGGAGACCGACAGTATCTTGGTGCCAGCCGAATGCCGGGTGCCGATGCCGGCGTACCAGTCGCCGCCGTTCAACGCGATCAACGCGGCAGCGGCAAAGGTTTCGACATTGTTGACGATGGTCGGCTGATCGAGATAGCCGTTGGTCACCGGAAACGGGGGCCGGTTGCGCGGGGTGCCGCGCTTGCCTTCGAGCGACTCGATCAGCGCCGACTCCTCGCCGCAGACATAGGCGCCGGCGCCGACATGGATCTCGATGTCGAAATCGGCCACCGGGATGCCGAGGATGTCGCTGCCGAGAAGCTTCTCGCGCCGACGGTGCGCCAGCACGGCATTCAGATGGTCGAGCAGATAGCGGTATTCGCCGCGCAGATAGAGAAATCCGCGTCTGGCGCCCACCGCGTAGGCGGCCACGGTCATCCCTTCGAACACGAGATCGGCGTATCGGGCGAGCAGCACGCGATCCTTGAAGGTTCCCGGTTCACCCTCGTCCGCATTGCAGACGACGACGCGCTGTTGCCCGGCCTTCAACTGGGCGTTGCGGCACGCATCCCATTTCAGCGCGGTCGTGAAGCCGGCCCCGCCACGCCCGCGTAGGTTGGCCCGCCGGATCTCGTCGAGCATCGCGATCGGGCCGCTCAGGCCGGCCGGCAATCCCTCGCGCCACGAACGCATGTTGGATGCCGTCTGTTCTTCGCCCGGCGCCCGCGCGACGGCTGCCTTGATCGCATCTCCCGCCTTCAGGTCGGTAGCGAGCAGGATGTCGGCGCGCCGGATGTTGTCCTCGATCCGGAAGTATTCGGCCGGCCATTCGGCGAGCGGCACCTTGGTGCGGATCAGCTCGGCGATTTCGTCGATGCGCGCCGCGGTCAACCCCGCCACCGCGTAATTGTTGACCAGCAGCGCCGGACCCTGATCGCACATGCCGGTGCAGGCCGTCTGGCCTACGCTGACCAGACCGTCTTCCGAGACCTTGCCGCGCTCGATCCACAGGTTGTTGCAGAGTCGGTCCATCAACGCCTTGCTACCCAGCATGCGGTCGGTGACGTTGTCCGAAAACAGGACGCGGTATTTGCCGCGCGGCCGCGTATGGAAAAAGGAGTAGAAGCCGGCAACACCCTCGATCTTGGTGCGCGGCACCCCGAGCGTCGTCTGCATGCGGTCGATTGCTTCCGGCGGAATCCAGTCGCATGCTTCCTGAACCTCGCGCAGGATCTGCACGATGCAGGTTGGATCGCGCCGATAACGCGTAACGACGCGGTCCACAATTCCGGCGACCGCCCCAGCATGCAATTCGTTGAGTGGCACGAAGACCTCCCCGCAAATGTTTCATCACTGCGTCAAGCGTAGTACCGATGGTGGACCGGTCATTGCGCTAGATCAACCGACCGCCAACTTTCCGGAGCGCACTGGCGTCGTGACGGACACCCCGGCCCGACCATGGCAAGCAAGTGATGTTGTTTGCTGCAATGCAGCATACTATACTGGTAAAAATCTGTGATGAATCCCAAGGAGCACGGCAATGGCTGAAGACAACGAGAAACGACACATCGTCAACAAGACTTACGACGAAATCCGCATCGGCGATTGCGCCAGCCTCTCGCGCACGCTGATGCCCGAGGATGTCAAGCTGTTCGCCGTCCTCTCCGGCGATGGCAACCGCGGCGGCGCTGGCCATCAGTATTCCCAAAGCGGCATGTTCCGCGAGGTCATGGCCCACGGCATGTGGAGCGGCTCGCTGATCGCCACGGTGCTCGGCACCCAGTTTCCCGGCCCCGGCACCATCCTCATCGACGAAACTCTGCATTTTGCACGACCGGTGACGATCGGCGACACCATCACCATCACGGTGACGGCCAAACAGAAATTCGATCACAACAAGCATGTCATCCTCGACTGCGTGTGCACCAACCAGGAAAACCTGCAGGTCGTGCGCGGAACGGCCGAGGTTCTGGCGCCGACGGAAAAGATCTCGCGCATCGAGGAGGTCCATCACCCGCTGGTCAGCGTCGACGACAAGCACGAGCGCTTCCTGCAGATGCTGTCGCTGGTCCGCGGTCTGGAGCCGATTCCGATGGCGGTGGCCCACCCGTGCGACCGGGAATCGCTGAAGGGCCCGATCAACGCCTTTCACGAAGGCATTATCGAACCGATCCTGGTCGGCCCGGAAACCAAGATCCGCTCGGTGGCCGAGGAATTCGGCATCGACCTGAGCGGGGTACGGATCGTCAATGCCCGGCACAGCCATGACGCGGCGGCGATCGCCGTTTCGCTGATCCGCACCGGCGATGCCGAGGCCCTGATGAAGGGCAGCCTGCACACCGACGAACTGATGGCCGAGGTCGTCTCGCGCGCCAACGGCCTGCGCACCGCGCGCCGCATCAGCCACGTCTTCGTGATGAACGTGCCGACCTACCATCGTCCGTTGCTGATCACCGACGCCGCGGTCAACATCGCGCCGACGCTCGAGGACAAGGTCGACATCATCCAGAACGCCATCGAACTGGCGCACATCATCGGCATTCCCGAGCCGAAGGTGGCCATCCTTTCGGCGGTCGAGACGGTCAACCCGAAGATCCAGTCGACGCTCGATGCCGCCGCGCTGTGCAAGATGGCCGACCGCGGACAGATCACCGGCGGGCTCCTCGACGGCCCGCTCGCCTTCGACAATGCGGTCTCGATCATCGCCGCCAAGACCAAGGGCATCAAGTCGGCGGTCGCCGGCCATGCCGAGATCCTCGTCGTTCCCGATCTCGAGTCAGGCAACATGGTCGCCAAGCAGCTCGAATACCTGGCCAACGCGCTGACCGCCGGCATCGTCCTCGGCACGCGGGTACCGATCGTGCTGACCAGCCGCGCCGACAGCGCCGAGACGCGAACCGCCTCGTGCGTGATCGCCGCGCTCGTCGCCCATTCCTACCGCAACCGGGCAGCCGCATAGCTGGCGCGCGGCATCCTGACCATCAATGCCGGCTCGTCGTCGATCAAGTTCGCGCTGTTCGAAGTCGACGAAGCCGCCAACGCCGCGAATCGTCCGCGGATTTCCACCGCCTCCAGCCGCGTCGACCTGCTGGTCATCCCGACCAACGAAGAGTGGATGATCGCCCATCACGCGCAGGTCCTGCTCGGTCTGTGAACCGCTTCCCTTCGTGCCTTGCCCCGGCGCCAACACGCCCCGGGGCTTGGTTTTGCGGGCCTTCCGCGCCACCGGCGCGGCCTTCGGGAATATGCAGAAAACACTATATTTAGTCAACTTGTTGCCTTGACCCACTAGATATAGTAGCTTTGCGAAATCCAAAGACATCACAACCCGACAATCAACACGACGCCGAGGAGCACCCCATGAGACCAGTTTCCGAACAACTCTCGCTGACCGACATTCCCGCCCCTCCGCTGTTCGCCCCGCTTCCCGACCAGGAGATTTCCGGCGAGGTGCTGATCGAGAAGTACGCCAAGGGCAAGGAAACCAACGTGCACGACGTGCGCAAGCGCGTTGCCTATGCGCTGGCGCAGGTCGAGCAGGAGAAGGACAGAGCGCATTGGGAAGCGCGCTTCCTGTGGGCTCAGGAAAACGGCTTCATCCCGGCCGGCCGCATCAATTCCGCCGCCGGCACCGACCTGCATGCCACGCTGATCAACTGCTTCGTGCAGCCGGTGGGCGACTCGATCGTCGAAACCGTCGACGGCAAGCCCGGCATCTACGCGGCGCTGGCCCAGGCGGCCGAAACCATGCGCCGTGGCGGCGGTGTCGGCTATGACTTTTCGAGCATCCGCCCGCAGGGCGCCCACGTCAAGGGTACACAGTCGCGCGCTTCCGGCCCGGTGTCGTACATGCGCGTCTTCGACCGCTCGTGCGAGACCGTCGAATCGGCCGGCGCCCGGCGCGGCGCCCAGATGGGCGTGCTGCGCTGCGACCATCCGGACATCGAGGACTTCATCCACGCCAAGGATCATGGCGACCTGACCAATTTCAACATTTCGATCGGCGTCACCGACGCCTTCATGGAAGCGGTCGACGGCGACGGCAATGTCGAATTGCTCCATCGCGCCGAGCCCAATACCGACATGAAGCAGTCGGGCGCCTACCAGCGCGACGACGGCATGTGGATCTACCGCCGGCTGCGCGCCCGCGAACTGTGGGACCAGGTGATGAAATCCACCTACGACCATGCCGAGCCGGGCATCCTGTTCCTCGACCGCATGAACAGGGACAACAACCTCAACTACTGCGAAGTGATCGAGGCCACCAATCCCTGCGCCGAGCAGCCGTTGCCCCCCTACGGCTGCTGCTGCCTGGGGTCGATCAACCTGACGCTGTTCATCAAGGATCCGTTCTCCGACAAGGCCAGCTTCGATTTCGCCGGTTTCGCCGAGGTGGTCCGCGTATCCACCCGCATGCTCGACAACGTCCTCGACGCCACCCATTGGCCGCTCGAACGCCAGCAGCAGGAAGCCGCCAACAAGCGCCGCGTCGGCCTCGGCTACACCGGCCTCGGCGATGCGCTGGCCATGCTGCGCCTGCGTTACGACAAGCCGGAAGCGCGGGCGATGGCCACCCGCATCACCGAGTTCATGCGCGACACCGCCTACCTGTACTCGGTCGAGATGGCCAGGGAGCGCGGCGCCTTTCCGCTGTTCAACGCCGAGTTGTACCTTTCCGGCGGCAACTTCGCGTCGCGCCTGCCCAACGAAGTCAAGGCCGAGATCCGCAAGTATGGCCTGCGCAATTCGCACCTGCTGTCGATCGCGCCGACCGGCACCATCTCGCTGGCCTTCGCCGACAACGCCTCGAACGGCATCGAGCCGCCCTTCTCGTGGACGTACAGCCGCAAGAAGCGCATGCCCGACGGCACGCTCAAGGAATACTCGGTCGAGGACTACGCCTGGCGCCTGTACAAGCACCTCGGCGGCAACGTGACCAAGCTGCCGGATTATTTCGTCACCGCGCTGGAAATCTCCGCTGCGGCGCACAAGGAGATGGTCGCCGCCGTCGCGCCGTACATCGACACCTCGATCTCGAAGACGGTCAACGTGCCGGCGGAGTACCCGTACGAGGACTTCCAGGATCTCTACATGACCGCCTGGAAATCCGGCCTCAAGGGGCTGGCCACCTACCGTCCGAACAGCGTTCTCGGCTCGGTGCTGTCGGTCGAGCCGACCGTCGCCGAAGTCGCCGCGGTCGACGCCAAATCGCCGCAGGATTTCGTTTCCGACGCCAACCGCCGCCTGTCAATCAAGGACCTGCCGGCGCCGGTGCTTGCCAGCCTGCGCTGGCCAGGCCGCCCCAACCTGCCGGAAGGCAACCTGTGCTGGACCTACATGCTCGACTCGCCGATCGGCAAGTTCGCGCTGTTCGTCGGCCACGTCGAACCCGAAGGCCGCGCCTGGCCCTTCGAGGTCTGGGCCAATGGCCCGGCCGAGCCGCGCGGCCTCGGCGCCGTCGCCAAGACGCTGTCGATGGACATGCGCGCCAACGACCACGGCTGGCTGGAAATGAAACTCGACGCGCTGGCCAAGACTCCCGGCGAATCCTTCGAGATGCCGATGCCGCCGCACGGCGAACGCAAGCGCGTGCCGTCTGTCGTCTCGGCGCTGGCCCAGATCATCCGCTGGCGTTGCGAACAACTCGGCGCCTTCAAGCACGAAGGCCCGACCCCGGTCAAGGATGCCCTGTTCAGCACCAAGGAACCGAAGACCGGCACCGACGGCACGCTGTCGTGGACGGTCGACGTCAGCAATCCCTCCACCGGCGAGGATTTCGTCCTCGGGCTCAAGGAAATCACCCTGCCCGACGGCGTCACCCGCCCCTACTCGATGTGGCTGTCCGGCAACTATCCGCGCGCCCTCGACGGCCTGTGCAAGCTGCTGTCGCTCGACATGCGCGTCGTCGATCCGGCCTGGATCGGCATGAAGCTGCGCAAGCTACTCGACTACCCGGAACCGCTCGGCGACTTCATGGCATTCGTCCCCGGCTCGCGCAAACAGCAGACCTACCCGTCGACCGTCGCCTACATCGCCCAGCTCATCATCCATCGCTACGCGATGCTCGGCATCCTCGACGACAACGGCTTCCCGCTGCAGCAGATGGGCATCCTCAAGGCGCCCGAAGACGCCAGCAACACCGTGCACCCGACGCAGGGGAAGCTGTGCAGCGAATGCGGCAACCACACCATGATCCGCAAGGACGGCTGCGACTTCTGCACCGCCTGCGGGGCGGTGGGGACTTGCGGGTGACAGGTGCCGGCGGCGTAACGCACGAAGGCCCTGGATGCTCTCCGGGGCCTTTTTCGTTCATGATCGGAATCCGCTGTCGAACCTTGGCAGGGGCAGCAGCGAGGGCCTGGTTCCGAAAACTCTCTCTTGCCGGCTGTCGCGGTCGACTGCCGAAAATGTCTGTTTTTCATCCCGGACTGGCGCGGCCGGCCGAGACTAAGATGTCCAACCGTGGTCTGACCCCGGTTACGCTGTTGAAGTAGGACAGATGTAAACGGCGAGAAGCCCCTTTATTGCTTTGCCAAGATTCGCGCGATTTGGATTTCCGCATCCTTGCTTCCATTTGTAGCTGCGCGTTTGAAGTATTCGAGTGCGCGTTCTCTACTTTGAGTGACGCCCGTACCATTTAGGTAGGCATAGGCAAGCGCCGTATTTGCAGATGGGATATTAAATTTAGCCACCTCTTCGTAGAGCCCCAATGCTTTCGGGCGGTCGACGGGAACGCCCAGCCCATTGTAGTAGATGGTTGCCAGCATCTGCTTTGCCGAAAGCGAGCCCATGTCTGCAAAGCGTGTCGCTTGTTCGATGGCGCGCGCCGCCAGTTGCTTCAATTCCGCTTGCTCCGCCGCTGATTGCGATGAGCGAAGCACATACAATATCCCTACCATTGCCGGCGGCATTGTCTCAGCAGCCTCTCGATACAGCCGCATCGCTTCATTTCTGTCTTGGGCAACGACTTTGCCAGCTGCGTAATACTGACCGATAAATACCTTGGCCGAGGCTGAGCCACGGCCAGCTGCTAACTTAGCCAAGTCCAGGGCAATCGCGGGTTGTGCCTCTATCCCGCGCCCCTCACGGATGTAACTGGCTAAGTCACCAATCGCATCCAGGCTCCCTTTCCTCGCCTCATTAAACAGCAACTCATAACCCTTTCTGTAATCAACCGGTCCGTTGAATCCATTGATATGCAGTACCGCCAAGACGGTTCCTGCATTCAGCGCATTTTTCTTGAGCGCCTGCTGCGCCAGACTGGATGCTTCGGCAAACCGGCCGGCTTGGAGCGCAATCACGGCAAGACTCACTTGGGCTCGCGCAGCATCCTTTGTGGACTTGAGTGCTGCACGGCATGCCGGCTCAGCGGCTACCGCATCGATAAATCCAACGTAGTGTGCCGACGCATCCCCGACCGGCTCCGTGCTTGCCAAGCGGTCGCATTCGTTCGCACCGGCCACCACCTGCGGCTTGAGCTTACCCAGCGCGGCCATTACCTCATCGAGAATTTGCTGCGGGGTCAAAGAGCTCTTGTTGTTTCCGGTCGGGCCTTTGGGGGCTTCAGGGCCTTGAGCCAAACAAGCCTGCTCCACTGATGCCTGGTCACCAGCGAGGTACGCTGTTGTTGTCCCCTTTCGCTTACAGGCCAGTTCCCATTCACTGCGTTCAAACCTGACCTTGATGTCGGCTGTCTCCGCCGTGCCCGAGTTTGACACTTTTGAGGCACATTTTTGGGTGACCCCCGGCAATGGTGCGG
>ERZ724526.1014-NODE-1014-length-15214-cov-9.663302_pt1 | contig 15214 bp, 15 predicted proteins | sample MGYA00376059_ERZ724526 | MGnify/ENA primary metagenome ERZ724526 (study PRJEB28724, sample SAMN07190883) | activated sludge metagenome | isolation source: activated sludge of sewage treatment plant in Hong Hong | place: Hong Kong | collected 2016-03-17 ... | reverse complement strand
AAGCCCGACCAGGGCTGAGGTGACGCCATGATCGTGCGAATCATGGGGGAGGGGCAGTTCGAACTGCCGGACGAGGCGATGGAGCGGCTCAACGAACTCGACGACGCCCTTGAGGCCGCGCTCGAGGATCCGCAAGGCTTCACGCCCGCGCTGAAGGCGCTGCTCGAGAGCGTGCGCGAGGCCGGGCGGAGAGTCGCCGACGACGAACTGGTGGAGTCCGAGGTGATCCTGCCTGCGGAGGAATCCACCGCCGAAGAGGTGCGCGCGATGCTGACCGACGAGGGCCTGATCCCGGACTGATTCCGCCCACGGCGTACGCGCTGCACTGGGGCGGTCTTGCGCTGCATGGGAAACTTGAGCCATGAAGTCCAGGTATGCCTCCGACCGGGGTCTCACCGCGCGCATGACGGGCACCATGTTCCTGCTCGGCCTGCTCTACGTGGTCTTCATCGCCGTGCTCATCGCCATCGGCCTGAACGCGGCCTTCGTGCTGGTGCTCGCGGTCGGACTGCTCTTCGCGCAGTGGTTCTTCTCCGACAGCATCGCTTTGCACTCCATGGGCGCGCGCGAGGTCACCCCGGAGCAGGCCCCCCAGTTGCACGGGATCGTGGATCGCCTCTGCGCGATGGCTGAGATGCCCAAGCCGCGCGTGGCCATCGCCGACGTCGACATGCCCAACGCCTTCGCAACGGGCCGCAGCCCGCACCGGTCGGTGGTGTGCGTCACCACCGGGCTGCTGCGTCGCCTCGACGAACAGGAACTCGAAGGAGTGCTCTCGCACGAGCTGTCGCACGTGGCCCACCGTGATGTGCTGGTCATGACGATCGCATCCGTGGCCGGTGTGGCCGCCGGATTCCTCACTCGCATGGCGTTGTGGGGCGGGATGGGACGCCGCGATCAGAACACCGCGCTGGTGAGCCTGGCGATCATCGCCGTGTCCGCACTGGTCTACGCCGTGAGCTTCCTTCTGACCCGCATGCTGTCGCGGTACCGCGAGTTGAGCGCAGATCGTGCAGGTGCGCTGCTCACCGGTCGACCCAGTGCCCTGGCCAGTGCGCTGCAGAAGGTCAGTGGCGACATGGCGGCGATCCCCACCCGCGATCTGCGGCAGGCTGAGCCGTTCAATGCTTTCTTCTTCGCGCCCGCCCTGTCCGGAGGCAAGAGCCTGGCGGCACTGTTCGCCACCCACCCGCCGTTGGAGCAGAGGCTGGAGCAACTGGCCAAGATCTCCTCGCAATTGGGGACCTGATGGGCCTGTTCGACTCGATCCTGGGTCGCAGCGAGCCGCCCAAACCCGACCTCGACCAGTTGTTCGGCCTGCCATCGGCGGCGATCACCCTGCAGGTCAGTCTGGGTGCGCTGCCGACCGGAGCGGGATCGGTGGCCTTCCGAGCCCCGGAGGGTAAGGCGTTCGCCGATGTCGTGGCAGACGTGAAGCAGTTGCTCACCGCGACATCCGACCCCGATCTTGAGGTGACCCAGGATTCGTTCGGGTACACCTGGATCACCGTGCGTGCCGCTGACATCTCCGACGTCGTCAACGGCCTGCACGCCATCAACGTCTCGATCCAGGACGCCGGGTTCGGGCCGCAGTTGCTGTGTTCGCTGGTCGCGTTCGAGCGCGACGACCGCCGCTTCGCCATGGTGTACCTGTACAAACGCGGCAGCTTCTACCCCTTCGCCCCGATCGCGGAACCACAGCGGGACTCCGTGCTCGAACTGCAGTTGCGGGATCTCCTTCGCGATGATCTGAATGTCGAGCAGGACCTGACCCGCTGGTTCCCGGTGTGGGGCGCGCCGGGTCTGTAGGCCGGCGGATCGGCCCCCTGTGGCACAGCCGTTAGATCTTGAGCACTCCCGTTAGACCTTGGCGGGCGTGAACCTCTCACCGATGTGTGTAACCTCTAACGGCTTTGCGGCGGGGCCGCCGTCTCAGTCGCTCGGGACCGCGCCCACCCCGGGCAGCGCCAGCATCCGATCCAGCGCGACCCGGGCCCAATGGGCGGTGTCAGGGTCGACGACGATCTGGTTGACGATCCGGTCCTCCGCCAGGCTCTCGAGCGCCCACACCAGGTGCGGCAGGTCGATGCGGTTCATCGTGGAGCAGTAGCAGATCGTGCGGTCGAGGAACATGATGCGCTTGTCCGGGTGCTGTTCGGCCAGCCTGCGCACCAGATTCAACTCGGTGCCGATCGCCCAGGAGGTCCCGGGTTCGGCTGCCGCCAACGTCTTGATGATGTATTCGGTGGACCCTACGTAATCGGCCTTGAGCACCACTTCATGCCGGCATTCCGGGTGGACGAGGACGTTGACGCCGGGCTCTTTGGCCCGGACCTCATCGACGCTGTCCGGAGTGAACCTCCCGTGGACGCTGCAGTGACCACGCCAGAGGATCATCCGGGCGTCGGCGAGTTGCTGGGGCGTCAGCCCGCCCCCGGGTTTGTGGGGATCGAACACCACGCAGTCGGCCAGGTCCATGCCGAGGTCGAGCACTGCGGTGTTGCGGCCGAGGTGCTGATCGGGGAGGAAGAGCACCTTGTCACCCTGCTCGAAGGCCCACCGCAGGGACTGTTCGGCGTTGCTCGAGGTGCAGATGGTGCCGCCGTGCTCGCCGGTGAAGGCTTTGATGGCTGCGGTGCTGTTCATGTAGGTGACCGGGATCGTCACGTCGGCGATGCCGGCCGCCTCGAGTGTGCGCCAGGCGTCCGCCACCTGGTCCGCGGCCGCCATGTCCGCCATCGAACAGCCCGCTGCCATGTCCGGCAGGACCACGATCTGGTCGTCGTTGGTGAGGATGTCCGCGCTCTCGGCCATGAAGTGCACACCGCAGAACACGATGAACTCGCTGTCCGGCCGGGCTGCCGCCTTCTGGGCGAGCTTGAAGGAGTCCCCGGTCACGTCGGCGAACTCGATCACCTCGTCGCGCTGGTAGTGGTGGCCGAGGATGAAGGCCCGATCGCCGAGGGCGTCCCGCGCGGCACGTGCGCGGCGCACGAGGTCCGGATCGCTGGGAGCCGGCAAGCCGCCTGGGCAATCCACCCCGCGCTCGCTCAGAGGATCCTGACCCTCACCGAGCAACAAGAGCAGCGGGGAGGGTTCGGGTTCGGTGAAGGTGTTCGCCACGTCCCCATGGTGGCACGCCCCGCCGGGCGAGGCGACATGCGTTTGCCGTGGGCGGATCGGCCTGGGCGATGGCACTAAGGGCTGCCTAACGCGGATCTGTGGCAGTATGGGAATACGGCCCCTCGACAATCGGTTGACGCGGGGGAACGTTCGAAAGGAAACAGTTGATGAGCACTGAGACGACCCCGTCGGAGACCACGACCGGTGTGATCCTCACAGAGGCGGCCTCGTCCAAGGTGGCGGCGTTGCTCGCCCAGGAGGGGCGTGACGATCTGGCCCTTCGCATCGCGGTACAGCCGGGCGGCTGCTCCGGATTGCGGTACCAACTGTTCTTCGATGAGCGCTCGCTGGACGGTGACACCCGCCTCGACTTCGACGGCGTGACCGTGGTGGTCGACCGGATGAGCGCCCCGTACCTCGGCGGTGCCAGCATCGACTTCGTCGACCAGATCGACAAGCAGGGCTTCACCATCGACAACCCGAACGCCACCGGGTCCTGCGCCTGTGGCGACTCCTTCCACTAACCCCTGACGTGGCCAGCGAGAAGCGCGAACTGGTCGGCTTCTCGCGGTCCATCACCGCCGACGACATGCTCGTCGGCTACCGGCGTGGCATGTTCGCCATGTCGTACTGGGGGGTCCTGTACCAGTGGTGGTCGCCCGATCCGCGCGGTGTGCTGCCGCTCGACGGGTTGCGTGTGACGCGCAGTCTGCGCAAGAGCATGCGTCGCTTCGACGTGGTGATCGACGCCGATTTCCCCGCTGTGCTCGCCGCCTGTGCGGATCCCGAGCGTCCCGGAGGCTGGATCGATCCCGGACTCACCGAGGCGTACCTGGAACTTCACCGGCGCGGCTACGCCCACAGCGTCGAGGCGCGTGACGCCTCTGGCCATTTGGCCGGGGGCCTGTTCGTGGTGTCCATCGGTGGCTTCGTGTCCGGCGAGTCGATGTTCCACACCGCCACTGATGCCTCGAAGGTAGCGCTGGTCGGACTGGTCGAACGGCTGCGGGAAGCTGGCGGCCCGGTCCTGTTGGACACCCAGTGGCGCACGGAGCATCTGGCGACCCTGGGCGTCGTCGACATGCCCCGCCGGCGTTATCTGCGGGCACTGTGGGGCGTGGTGGACGGCCCTACGGTTCTGTGACTTCAGCGACCACAGTCACCGCAGTGACTACAACAAAACGCCAGTAGCCGTCCTCATCGACGGTCTGCCGCAGCTCGGCGGGTCGCATCCGGCACCAAGCGGGTACATCCGTGAGGGAGACGGGGTCGTCGGCCAGCAGTTCGATGACCGTGCCGGCGGGGACATCCGCGGCGGCACGGGCCAGGGCGATCACGGGATAGGGACACCGGGTGCCGCGAGCGTCCACACAGATGGTCACAGGTCCGACGTCCCCATCTGCGCCCGCACCTCAGCGACGACCTCGACCAGCGCGTCCCCGAACCCCGCGACGACATCATCGGGCAGATCCGGGGGCAACCCCACTCGCAGGTTGCCGCCGGTGAACCCACCGACGGCTGCGAGCACATGACTGGGCTGACCGTGGCGCGACGCGCACGCAGACCCGCTTCCGACGGCGTAGCCACGGGAGTCCAACCGGGTCTGCAGGGCTTCGGCGTCCACGTAGAGCACGGAGACGCTGAGGATGTGGGGCGCGTCCTCAGGGCGGCCGCCGCGGACCTCGATGCCCCTGATCCCGCGCTCGAGCCGCTCACGCAGAGCGGCGATCTGGCGGCGCGCGCTGCGTCTGGCGGATGGCGCCGCGGATAGCCACTGCTGTGCCGCCGCAGCCGCCACTGCGGCCGCGGGAACGTTGGCAGTCACCGCCCGACGCAGGGGTATGGGGGAGCACACGGCCACGGCTCCAGGGACGCCTCCCCAGGCACGGGCATCGAGCAGTACTCTCGACCACCCAGGTGGGAGGTCGACCCACCCGAAAGCCGCGGAGGCGTCGAGGACGACCAGGGATCCTGTGGCCCGCGCCCAGGCGGTCAGGTCCCGCTGAACGGTTCCGATCTCCTGATTGGCCAGATTCGTCACCAGGACCGCAGGCGTCGGCAGGTCGTTCAACGCCGTCTCGGTGACGCGCCCGTCGGCATCCACGTCGAGCACATGGTGCGGCAGGCCGCCTGCAGCGGCCGCTTCACCGCACGCCTCGATGACCCGAAGAGCGTCGACGGCGGTGGTTGCGACACAGACGGCGCCTGAGCGAAGTTCGGAGACAGCTGCTGCCACAGCGGCTCCGATATCAGGACAGAAATGCACCTGCCGTGCGCCCACTGCCTCGGCAAGGGCCGCAGCGCTCTGTTCGAGCAGCATCGAGGCCTGCTTGCCCTCGTGGTAACCAGCCGTCGGGTCTGCCCACCCTTGCTGCGCCGCATGGGCGTACCAGCGCGCCACGCGGTCGGAAACCGGCCGCGAAACAGCGCAATCCAGCACGAAACGCGACATGTCGAGACGGTACCGCCCCTCGCGCCTTTACTGCCGGGATGGTTGCGCTAGTGTCTGCCGAGAGAGACCTTGCATTGTCTTTACGTGCGGAACTGGGCTGGGAAGGGTTCGATGACTCGAAAAACTGCGGGAAGGCGTCGCCGGCAGACTGCTGTCGTGGCGCTCGGCAGCGTCTCCGCGCTGCTGCTGGCAGGGTGTTCGCAGAGCACCGTCGACGACTGGAAGCGGTTCGGCTACCCGGACCCCGCCACCGAGCAGGGCGACACGATGCTCAGCCTCTGGGTCGGCTCGTGGATCGCGGCCCTCGCGGTGGCTTTCCTCGTGTGGGGCCTCATCTTCTGGTCGATCATCGTTTACCGCCGTCGTCACGCCTCGGATCCGGCTCCTGACCAGGTGCGTTACAACCTGCCGATGGAGATCATGTACACGATCGTGCCGCTGATCATGATCGGGGGACTGTTCTTCTTCACCGCGCGCGACCAGTCGCAGCTGATCAAGGTCGAGGATGACCAGGACGTCACCGTCGGCGTTGTCGGATTCCGGTGGTCGTGGACCTTCAACTACGTGGATCAGGACACCTACGAGATCGGCACACCGGAGGAGGACCCCGTTCTGTACCTCCCCGTGGATCAGAAGGTCAAGTTCGAGCTGACCTCGCCGGACGTCATCCACTCGTTCTGGATCCCCGCGTTCCTCTTCAAGATGGACGTCATCCCCGGTCGGACCAACGAGTTCGAAGTGACCCCCAACAAGGAGGGCACCTTCCTCGGTAAGTGTGCGGAGTTGTGCGGTGTGGACCACTCGCGCATGCTCTTCACTGTGAAGGTCGTCAGCCAGCAAGAGTTCGACGCACACATGCAGGAACTGCGGGCGAAGGGCCAGTTCGGCCAGTTGACGCCTGGCAGGACGACAGAAGCGGCGCAAGGAGTCTGACGTGGCAATCCTCGACGAACCCATCTCGCCCACGCCCGACGACGCCTCGGCCAAGAAGCAGGCCAAGGTGGCCGCGAAGGCCCACCGCCGTCAGGGCTGGGGACAGACAGTGGTCAAGTGGATCACGTCCACTGATCACAAGATCATCGGCCAGCTGTACCTGATCACGTCGTTCGTGTTCTTCCTCATCGCCGGCCTGCTCGCTCTGGCCATCCGCGGCGAGTTGGCGCAGCCGGGCACCCAGATCCTGTCGAACGCCCAGTACAACCAGGCGTTCACCATGCACGGCACGATCATGCTGTTCCTTTTCGCCACGCCGCTGTTCGTCGGCTTCGGAAACGTGATCATGCCTCTTCAGATCGGCGCGCCGGACGTGGCGTTCCCACGGCTGAACATGTTCTCGTACTGGCTGTTCTTCTTTGGTGGCCTCACAGCTGCCCTGAGCTTCCTGGTGCCCAGCGGTGCCGCCGACTTCGGGTGGTTCGCCTACCAGCCGCTGAGCAGCACGGAGTTCACGCCGTCGGCCGGTGCTGACATGTGGTACTTGGGCCTTGCGATGGGTGGTCTGGGAACCATCCTCGGATCGGTCAACTTCCTGACGACCATCTACACAATGCGTGCCCCGGGCATGACGATGTTCCGCATGCCGATCTTCACGTGGACCGTCCTCGTGACCTCCGTGCTGGTGCTGATGGTGTTCCCGGTCCTTGCAGCCGCGTTGCTCGTCGCCTTCATCGACCGTGAGTTCGGCACCGTGGTGTTCGACGCTGCGAACGGCGGAGCCATCCTCTGGCAGCACCTGTTCTGGTTCTTCGGCCATCCCGAGGTCTATGTGCTCGCGCTGCCCTTCTTCGGGATCACCAGCGAGATCCTGCCGGTGTTCAGCCGCAAGCCGATCTTCGGCTACAAGGGCCTCGTGTTCGCCACCCTGGCGATCGGCGCGCTGTCGATGGCGGTGTGGGCCCACCACATGTACGTCACCGGTGCAGTGCTGCTGCCCTTCTTCGCGTTCATGACCATGCTGATCGCCGTTCCCACCGGAGTGAAGTTCTTCAACTGGGTGGGAACGATGTGGGGCGGCTCGCTGACCTTCGAGACACCCATGCTGTTCACACTCGGGTTCCTCATCACATTCCTGTTCGGCGGGGTGACCGGGATCATGCTGGCCAGCCCACCGCTGGACTTCCAGTTGTCCGACAGTTACTTCGTCGTCGCGCACTTCCACTACACGGTCTTCGGCACCGTCGTCTTCGTGATGTTCGCCGGGTTCTACTACTGGTGGCCGAAGATGACCGGAAAGATGCTCGACGAGCGGATCGGCAAGATCCACTTCTGGCTGCTGTTCTGGGGCTTCCAGATCACCTTCCTCGTGCAGCACTGGCTGGGCACCCAGGGCATGCCGCGTCGTTACGCGGACTACCTCCCAGACGAGGGCTTCACCCTGCTCAACCAGATCTCGTCGTTCGGATCGCTCATCCTGGGCGTTTCGACGCTGTTCTTCCTCTACAACGTCTACAAGACATGGCGGTTCGCGCCGAACGTCACCGTTGATGACCCGTGGGGATGGGGGGCGTCGCTGGAGTGGGCGACCAGTTGCCCACCGCCGCGGCACAACTTCGTCTCGCTTCCGCCCATCCGGTCGGAGCGTCCGGCGTTCGACCTGCACCACCCGGAGGTTGAGGGGATCCTGTCGCAGAGCGTTGTGGAGGGTCTCGTCGGTTCCGGTTCGGGCACGAAGGGAGTGGAGCAGTGAAGGAGTCCGGTTATATCTGGGGTCTCGGCACGATCTTCTTCGCAGTCGTTGCCGTCGTCTACGGTGTGTGGTCCCAGGACTGGGCAGGAACCACCGCCTTGGCCTTCACAGGGTTCATGACGGCACTGGTCGCCTTCTACTCGCTCTACACCGCCAGGCGGCTGGACAACCGCCCCGAGGACGACCAGATGGCCGAACAGGAGGAGGCCGACCCCGACTACGGGTTCTTCAGCCCCCACTCGTGGTGGCCGTTGCCGTTGGGCGCCAGCGCGATGATGATCGCCCTGGGTCTTATCTTCGCGACCTGGCTGATGATCGCAGGCGTGGTCTTCCTGGTCCTCAGCACGATCGGACTCGTGTTCGAGTACTACCGCGGGGACTTCGCGCACTGACGCTGCAAGGCACGGACAAAGCCCTGGCCCGATGGCCGGGGCTTTTCCGTGGAACGACCGCCGCGCCGGCAGCGTCTCACACACGTGTCTGACTGGTATGTCCATTTCGCCGCGTTCGAGGGTGACGTGACTCACTGTCGTACGACCGTTCGGCAGGTTTAGAAAGGGTGCCCTACGTGGCACACTGAAAGTGTCGGCGTGTTGTCCGCCCGGACCGGCCGGCATGCGCGACTATCGACGCAGGATCGTAGTGAGGTTTGATGAAGAACGCTAAGCGAAACATTGCCGTCGCCGGAGCCGCTGCTTCGGCGCTGCTGATCAGTGGCTGTGGGCCGACGCTCATCGCGCGTAGCCAGACGCCCGAGCAGTCAGCTGTGGCGATGCAGATTCTGCCTGGGGTGGACCGCAAGGCCCCCGTGAACCAGCCGATCGTGGTTGTGGCAGAGGACGGCACGCTTGCCGATGTGGCGGTGCAGGGCCCCAAGGGTCTGCTGAAGGGTTCATACAACCCTGAGCGCAACACGTGGACCTCGAAGGCGTCCACGTTGGACTTCAACACCAAGTACACGATCGAGGCGACCGCGACCAACGGCGCGGGGAACCCGACGACCGTCGAACGCACCATCAAGACCGTGAACCCCCAGACCTTGGTGGGCATCAGCTCGGTCAGTGTCGCCGATGATGTGACAGTCGGTGTGGGCATGCCCATCCGCGTGACGTTCGATGCTCCCGTGAAGAACAAGAAGGCAGTCGAGGAGCAGCTGCAGGTGAAGACCTCGACCCCTGTCGTCGGCGCCTGGAGCTGGGAGTCCGACGAGGTCGTGGTGTTCCGGCCCAAGAAGTACTGGCCCGACAACACCGAGATCGAGGTCGTGATGCCGCTCAAGGGCGTCAAGACCGGTCCCGGCGCCTATGGCGAGGCCAACAACGAGATCAGCTACCAGACCGGCGACTCGATGGTGTCGGTGTACGACGCCAACAAGCACACGCTCGTGGTCAAGAAGAACGGCAAGGTCGTCAAGAAGTTCCCGGCGACCAGCGGTAAGCCCGGCTTCGACACACGGCAGGGTGTCAAGGTCATCACCGAGAAGCTCGACTTCGTCGTGATGGACGCGGCCACTGGTGGAACGTCCGAGGACGACCCCGAGTACTACCGCCTCGACGTCAACTGGGCGATGCGCATCACGAACTCCGGTGAGTTCGTGCACGCCGCGCCGTGGTCGGTCGGGTCGCAGGGCTACGCCAACGTCAGCCACGGATGCATCGGGTTGAGCACGGACAACGCCTACTGGCTGTTCCAGAACTCCCGTGTGGGTGACGTCGTCGACGTCCGCAACACCGGCCGGCCCCAGGACCTGGGCAACGGCATCACCGAGTGGAACGTCTCCTGGAAGAACTGGCTCGACAACTCGAAGACGGGACCGGTGACCACCGACCCGATCGAGCAGCCGAGCGCCTGACACGAACTCAGGACGCCCTGATCCCCACCGCGGGGATCGGGGCGTTCTGGCGTCTCACAGCCCACCGTTTGCGACGTTGTTGCCCTGTTTCGGGCCGGGGGAGGGCAACAACGTCGCAATGCGCCCGCGAGCACGTCAACCAAATCGCAAACGGTGCCGGGCCAGTCGCAGCAACCCCGCAGGTGACCCTGTGGGGTCCGGCAGCGGGGTGCTCACCGGCCCGGTGTCCCAGAGCTGACCAGGTCCGTCAGGAGGGTGGCGCAGTCGCAGTTCCCGACAAAGACGCCATCAAGGGGTTGCCCGCGCCGCCGTGGGTGAGCTCCAGATCCGCCGAGTAATCACCTGGCATGGTGCCGAGGCCTGGAACGAATTCAGCGTGGATGCTGCACGTGGCAGATGCGGCGAGCGTCTGGCCCGCGCAGGTCTGCGACACAATGCCGAACTTGTCCGCGTCACCGCCGGTGATCTGGACGCCATCGGCTGGGATCGTGACCGAAGCACCGCCCGTGTTGGTGACGGTGATCGGATCGAACGACGTGTCAGTACCGACAGCAGTTGTCACCGACGGCACCGGATCCGGTGCGAAAGACAGCGCGGGTGGCACACCTGTACCCGTCAGCGGCACCACAGTCGGGCTGCCGGGGGCGTTGCTGGCGATCTGCAGGCTGCCCGACCGGCTGCCGTTGGCCGTCGGGTTGAACAGCACCTCGATGGAACATGTCTGTGCAGGCTGCACCGTCACGTCATCGCAGGTGCCTGTGAAGTCGAAGTCGTCCCGGTTGGTCCCCGCCAGGGTGACCCCGCCTGCGGGGACCGTGAGGCCGGCGCTGCCGGTGTTCGTGACGGTGACCGTTGTGTACTCCGACGGGTACCCAGGCGCGTGCGGGCCGAAGTCAACAGACGCCGGGCTCACCGAGACCTCGGGAGCCGTCTGGATCCACTCCGCCGACACCGGGACGTCCACGTATCCCGTGGGGTTCATGTTGCCGCTCACCCGCACCACGGCTCGGTGTTTGCCGGGGGTGGCGGGGTCGAAGTCGATCCGCACGAAGCACCGCTGACCGGGACCTACCGTGGCGAATCCGCAGGAACCCGTTCCAGGGCTCTCCGTGAAACTGTTCCGATCACCGCTGATCACGGTCACGAAGGTGCTCTTGAGGTCCGCGTTGCCGGAGTTGCGCAGGTAGAACGCGACGGATTCCACCGGTGCTGTCGGGCTGGTGAACGTCGGTCCCACCAGTTCCTGGATCTTCTTGCCGTCGGAGTCCTCAACGGACACACGTGGCGCAGGATCACGCCCGGGGCCGGCCGCGACAGCACCGGTGGCATCCGAGAAGTCGTCAAGCACCGTGCGCTCACCGCTGCCGTCCGTTCGTGTGGCAAACAAGGACTGTGCCTGGGCCCGGTCGAGTTCGCCCAGGAAGAAGAGTTCCTTTCCGGAGTAGGCGAGTCCTTTGAGATTCACCCAGGGGCGTGCTTGGTACACGGTGGATGGCCTGTTGTCCGCATCCAGGGTGCTTACCTTGTTGTCGCTCGTCCAGTAGGGAGTCCTGCCAACTATGGTGAGTCCAGGCACCCGGGTGCCTGTCAGACGCGGCGGTTCACCAGGCGGATATGCCGGTGATGACAGGGAGGCCCCGCCGGAGTGCGTGACCGCGAAGTACCACTGACCATGTGAGGCAGCCATTGCCGTGATGTCGGGGGCGCTGCTGCCATCAATGCGTCCATCGGGGAGAAACTTGCTGCCGATGCGGCCCTTCTGACTCCACTCGATGAGATCTCCCGCGCCGTGGCTGTACACAACGATTGCGTCTGCAACCTCGTTGGTGGGGATGAAATCCGCCTCGACGTTGTCGCCGTCGAGGTCCGCCCGGCCGATCCCCTTGCTGTGGGAGAAGTAGATCTTGTCCGCATGGACGGCGATCGCGCGTACTTCCTTCACGCCGGTGATGAATTTCGGCTTGATGTCGGTTCCGTCGGTACGCACCCGTCCGATGCCATCGGTGTGCCCCCAGTACACGTAGTCGTAGACAGCGATGATCACGAACTGCATCTCGAAGGAACCGCCGCCCTTGCCGCCGGTGGCGATCTTGCAGGTCAGGCTGGCGCTGCTGCTGCCTGCGCTCACCCCACCGGGTAGGTCGTACGCCACGCTGTAGGAGGAGCCGTTGTCCACGGGTGCGAGGGTCTTCGTCCCGACCTTGTCCCAGGTGATGGTGCAGGTGTCGCCCAGACCTGTGCCGTCCCCATACGGCCCGGCGAACTCCAGCAGAAGGCGTCCGTCGCGACCGCCCGGGATGCGGTACTCGGGGATCGCACCGCCGGATGCTGCGATCTCGACCTGCGGGCCCGACTGATCGACGGGGATGAAGGTCACCTTGGTGAATCCGCCGGTGGTTCCCGCACACCCCGACAGCACGGACCCTGCCGCAACCGCGGAGGCGCCTGCCACCAGCCACTTGAGGATGCGCGCGCGGGCGCTACGCGGGCTCACTTCTTCACCTTCACGGGGGAGGAGTGCCATACCTGGAACCCACTCGTGAAACTCCCGGTCGCGACGGCCCGTAGTTGTCCCGGCCTGCGCTTACCCCTGGTGAACGTGCACTTCGCCCGGGACTTCTTGACCTTGGCCTTGCACACGGTCTTGGTCTTGGAGTCGACGATCCGGACCGTCCCAGAAGCCACTGGTGTGGGTTGGACACGGGGATCCTTGAAGAGGACCTGCACCGAGATGGTGATCCGCTTCTTGGAGGCTGATCGCTTGGGGGTCGTGGCCCGCACAGTGATCCCAGAGGATTTCCGGCTGTGGTTGAGTGCGTTCGCCGAACTGCTCACACCGGCTTGCAGGTTGTCCGCCAGGAACGGCAGCATCACATCGCCGAGAATTCCCGAGCCCTTGGCGCGGACCACGTTCAGAGTCATGAGGGTCTTAGTGGACGTCTTCTTCTTCAGTTTCAGGTCCACGACTCCAGACATCGAACCGAGTGCGGACTTCGCGGACAACCGCATCCGGATCAGACGCGGTGCCACCTTCTTGACGACGTTCATGTCGACGTCCTGCTGGACCTCGCCGAGTGCCGGGGCATAACCCACCAAACGCATCCGGTAGCCCTTGCCGGACTTGGTCACCGAGGCGCAGCCCGGAATCAGGCTGCACAGCGCCGACGCGTCGGTCTGCCCGAACCACATGGCGTCACGGGGCGCCTTGACGACCGCACTGCGAGACAGCCCCTGCAACTGAGCGGGGGCGGCTGCGACGTCGGGAACGGTGCTCAGCCCGGCCGCGACCAAGAACGCGCTCAGGACCGACGCCGCCACGGTCACGCGGCGGTCAGGCGCAACCTTGCCTTCCATGTCGTCCCTCCCTCGCCCCCGTCACATTCGGACTCGGCGACACGGTATAGCCGTGGGTGGCTCGCGATCGCGGAATGAAGGCGGCGGCGGGTGCCTTTCGAGAGAGGCTGTCACGCTTCGTGATCAACGAAGGACTCATGAATGGCGGATCACACGTGCGGGGTTACCCGCCACGACGGTCCTTGCCGGCACATCGTGGGTGACCACGCTGCCGGCGCCCACGACACTGCCGTCGCCGATGACGAGGCCAGGCAGGATGATGGCCCCGCCGCCGATCCATACGTCATCACCGATCCGAACCGGTGCGCCGGATTCCCACCCCTCGGCGCGCTGGGCCGCATCCAGCGGATGCGTGGCGGTGAGGATCTGCACGCGCGGCCCGAGTTGGCACCGTGAACCGATCCGGATCTCACAGACGTCGAGCAGGACGCAATCGTAGTTGAGGAAGGTATCGGCCCCGATGTGGATGTATTGCCCGTAGTCGAGGCGTAGTGGGGGAGTGACGGTGACACCGGGGCCACACGAGCCCACCAGTCGCTGCAGCAATTCCGATCGAGTCGCCGGATCGCTGGTGTTGAATTCCGCGAGCGCCTGCTGAGCTGCCAGGTAGTCAGCACGCAGGACGGGATCATCGGCCCGGTAGGGCTGTCCACCCCGCATCCGGTCGCGCATCTCAGACACGCCACAGAGCCTACGGTGGCTACGGGCATGAAGAAGGGCCCTCACCCCGTAACAACCGGGGAGAGAGCCCTTCTCGCGCCTTTGAGGGCTACTTGTCGTCGTTCAACGGGTCGTGAAGCACCGATCCGTCGTGCGCGGGCACCAGGCGACGATCCTCTTCCATCACCGGTGCTGCTTCCTCCACCTCGTGGCGCAAGTGGGCCTCTGCGGCCTCGAGCTCCTCGCGGGTGGGCAGCGGGATGTTGTCCGCGTAGTAGAAGTTGGACAACTTCGCCCGCAGTCGGTGCATACGCGCTCCGGGCTGGCGGACCCCGTTCTCGTCCATCTCCTCGGGTGCCGGCAGCGGAATCCGGTCGGGCTTGGACATCAGCACGGCCTTCTCCTCGTCGGAGATGGGGGCGTGGATCTCGATGAACTCACCGTGCGGAAGCCGCAGGATGTTGCCTGTCTCCATGCCATGGAGCAACTTGTCGCGGTCGCGACGCTGCAGACCAAGACAGATGCGTTTGGTGGCGATGAACACCAGTGGTGGCACCACGAATATCGCAATGCGCAAGAACCACGTGATGGCATTGATCGACAGGTCGAAGAAACTGGCGATCAGGTCGTTGCCGCCACCGATCCACAACAGGATGTAGAACGACAACGCCATCGCACCCAGAGCGGTCCGCACGGGGGCGTTGCGCGGACGGTCCAGAAGGTGGTGCTCGGACTTGTCGCCGGTAGCCCATTGCTCGATCCACGGATACAGGCCCATCAGCGTGAACACGATGCCCGGGATGATGACGGCCGGCACGAGGATGTTCCAGCTGATCGTGTATCCGAAGATCACCCACTCGACGTTGGGCATCATGCGCAAGGCACCTTCGAGCCAGCCGATGTACCAGTCGGGCTGCGACCCTGCTGTGACCTGGTCGGGCGTGTAGGGCCCGTACAGCCAGATCGGGTTGATCGTGACCAGTCCGGAGATCAGTGTGATGACGCCGAACACTACGAAGAAGAACCCACCGGCCTTGGCCATGTAGATCGGCATGAGGCGGTAGCCCACGACGTTCTCGTTGGTGCG
>ERZ724526.1013-NODE-1013-length-15219-cov-6.004550_pt1 | contig 15219 bp, 13 predicted proteins | sample MGYA00376059_ERZ724526 | MGnify/ENA primary metagenome ERZ724526 (study PRJEB28724, sample SAMN07190883) | activated sludge metagenome | isolation source: activated sludge of sewage treatment plant in Hong Hong | place: Hong Kong | collected 2016-03-17 ... | reverse complement strand
GGTTTGATGCGCTGCAACACTATGATCTGGTTGTCATCCAGGTCGGACTGAATGCCGTCACCAATTCGCTGAACAACATCAGATGGTATGAAGCCGAACTCGACCGAACCTTCGCCCACCTGCGCAAGTGTTTTCCCGGCAAGCCGATCCTCGTGGTCAGCGTAGGTGACCGGGCGGGCAAAAACGGCCTCGAACTGGCTACCATGCGCGGCGTCCCGGCAATCGTGTCGATGCAGCGCGACCTGGCGCGCAAATACGGCTTCCTGTTCTACGACCTGTTTTGGGGTATGGGCGGACCGGGCGCCATGATAGAACTGGCCAACCATAAACCCATGCTGGCTAATAAAGACTACACCCACCTGACCCATGAGGGCGGAAGGGTGATCGGGCATATGTTCGTGCGCCTGTTTCTGGATGAGCAGGCGAAATGGCGGGCAGGCAAACCTGCCATGTAAACTTCTCAAATGACTGGCCCGGAGGCCTTCATCCGACAAAACTTTTCACCGGACAGAACTTTAATATTTATGTGCTTTTCTTTACTCCTACCCTCTTCCCAAATCTCCCGTACGCGTTTGTTTGCCATACTGGCACTGCTGATGATGTGCATTGGACAGTGTCAGTCGCAGTTCAACACACCACAGGTGGACATCACGGATGCCGATACGGTGGGTTATGACTTTTTCAGGCAAGACGAGAATCAGATAGAAAATGTCGGCTATCTCGAGCCCCTGTTTCAGAAAATGTACCTGCAACGCACCCGGGGCGGGCAAAAGATCAGCATCGTCCATATCGGCGATTCGCATATTCTGGGCAATTTTATAACCCGGGAAGTGCGCACCCGCTTGCAGAACGCCTTCGGCGAAGCAGGCCGCGGCATGGTTTTTCCCTACAAACTGGCCGGCACCAATGGCCCCAAAGATTTCCTCGTCGAGTCGAATACCAAGTGGTACGGCGCCAGTTGCCAGCGGATTCTTACCCCTGAAACCCCGTTTGGTATATCCGGATTTTCCCTTGAAACAACCCGGATGGACGCCGAACTCACTTTCAGGCTGCGGGATACGGCAACTGCCGAAACGCATCAGTTTACGAAGGTGACCGTATTCCAGCACAAGACGGCGTCTCAATACGATCTTGAGGTGCGCGACGATATTACTGCCCAAAAGGCGGAACTCTTTCTGGAAAGCCCCTTTGCCCAAACCTACTACTTCGACCGGCCGGTCACCCAGGTAACCCTGAAGGCCCGCAAACTGACCAGCCAGCAAAAAAGGCTGGCACTCGACGGCATAGCACTCGAAAACGAACTGGCAGGCGTTGTATACCACTCCATCGGGGTGAATGGTGCAAAATATCAGGATTTCGTACGCGCCAAATACTTCGCCCGTCAGGTAGCCGAACTGCAGCCCGACCTGATCATACTCTCCTTCGGCACCAATGAGGCCCAGGGCAAAACCGACCCCAACTACATCACCCGGACCATCGCCGATCTGACCGGACAACTACTGGAGCAGTGCCCCAACGCCCTGGTCATGTTCACTACCCCCCCCGATTCCTATCTACGGGGCAAGGGATTCAACCCCAACCTGGCGGATGTCAGTTCGGCCATACGAAAGTATGCGCGCGACAAGGGTTATGCACTATGGGACCTGTATGACTTTTCCGGCGGGGAAAACTCCGCTCAGGAATGGAAATCGCGGGGCCTGATGACCTCCGACTCGGTTCATTATACCAAATCGGGTTACGCCGCACAGGGCAAGTTGCTGTACCAGTCGCTGATCAAGGGATACAACGGTTTTGTCGCGTCGAAACCCTGATTACGGCGTCGGCTTGCGTACAGGTTGCACTAATACAGTACTGCCATCAGGTATTTTGTTATGCCGTTGTTGTCGCTCTGCCTTTTGGCGGACGGATTTCAGCGCGCCATAGGGAACGTAGGTCTGATTACTCGACTCAATCCAGTATTCGACTTTTTGTGTGCCGTTATTGTGCAGCACTTCGAGGACAAAAGAGGCCGGTATGCCAACCAGCAAAAACAGGAAAAACAATAAGAAAAGTTTGCCGCCGCCAAAAGACAAGGCGCGGCCACGGGCAGGCAACTCCTGCGGTGAAGAATGAAACATTTATGACGTGTTTTGATGGAATAAAAGCAGATTAAAAATGTACAATGGAGGTTTACGGATACCCGGCGTTTTTGTTACCAATCGGCGACATTTTTTTCGAAATCTTGCCGTAACGGATATTCGGATGTCAGATTGAAGCCACCGGTTTTCCAATCATTTTACAGAAAAAAAACTTCAATACCTGCAAAAACAGGTTTGTCCACCCGGCAAAGCCCTGACCTTACGCCACTGGCAGGATTTTCGCTTCATGGCATTTGCCGCTACAGGAGCGGTTCGCCTCAACCACCTGATTTTCAGAATAATTCCAATTGCCAACATCAAAAAATCTACATTTGCGTTATCATAGCACCTGAAAAGCCTGTGCGTAAGTCTTTCCCGTATGTGGTCGGATAACTTTCCTTTTTACAAACAACTCGATGCCTCGGACTGTGGCGCCACGTGCCTGCGTATGATCGCCCGGCATTACGGACGCCATTATTCGCTGGAGTACCTGCGCGAAGTATCCTACCTGGATCGCGAAGGGGTATCGCTGATGGGCATTTCGGATGCTGCGGAAAAGATCGGATTCCGTACCCTGGGGGCCAAATCGGGATTCAGCCGGTTGCAGGAAAATATCCCCCTGCCCTGTATTGCGCACTGGAAGCAAAACCACTTCGTCGTCGTTTACCGCATTGCCAACGGAAAAGTCTTTGTTGCCGATCCGGCCGCCGGCAAGATCCAACTCGAGGAGCAGGAGTTCCTCGACGGCTGGATCAGCGACGTGGTGAATACGGAACCGCAAGGCATCCTGCTTTTGCTGGAAACGACGCCGGAGTTTTTCAACCGGGAAGGCGAGCGCGTCAATCGCTCAGGGCTCCGTTTTCTGTGGACCTACCTGTCGCAGCACAATATACTGATCCGTCAACTGCTTTTCGGCCTGTTGCTGGGCAGCCTGATCCAGCTGGTTTTCCCCTTTCTGATGCAGGCACTGGTCGACAAGGGTGTCCAACTCAACGACCTCAATTTTGTGTTTCTCATCCTGGCAGCACAGGGCATGTTGTTTGTCAGCCAGGTTGCCGTGGAATTTATCCGGGGCTGGATTCTGCTGCACATCGGCACCAGGGTCAACATTAACCTGGTTTCCGATTTTCTGATCAAACTGATGCGCCTGCCCATGTCATTTTTCGACTCCAAGATGACGGGCGATCTGTTGCAGCGCATTTATGACAACGAACGTGTCGAGCGATTCCTGACCTCCTCCTCGCTGGTTACGCTGTTCTCCGTAGTGAGCCTGCTGGTTTTCTCCATTGTGCTTTTGTTCTACAACCCGGTGATCTTTATGATCTTCCTGATCGCTGCCATGTTGTATTTCGGCTGGATTGCCATTTTTCTGCAACGCCGCCGCGCACTCGATTACAGGCGTTTCGAACAGATGGCGGAAAACCAGAACACGCTGATCCAGATGGTGAACGGGATGCAGGAGATCAAATTGCACAATGCCGAACGGCAGAAACGCTGGGCCTGGGAGCGCATACAGGCGCGACTTTTCCGGGTAAACGTACAATACCTCGCTACCGATCAGTTCCAGCGCGCCGGTGCAGCATTTATCAATGAAGGGAAGAATATCATCATTTCGGTGGTCGCAGCGCAGGCCGTGATCAAGGGCGACATGACCCTCGGCATGATGCTCGCCGTACAATATATCATCGGGCATATGAATGCCCCGCTGGAATCACTGGTGCAGTTCATTCTTGCGGCACAGGAGGCAAAGATCAGCCTTGAACGCATGAACGAGATACACCTGCGCCCCGACGAAGAGCCGGCTGATAACCCGAAGATAACAGTACTGCCGTCGAATGGCGACCTGATGTTGCAGGACGTTTCCTTCCGTTACGGCGGCCCGCACGATCCATGGGTGCTTAAAAACGTCAATATCAACATTCGGGAAGGAAAGACCACCGCAATCGTCGGCACCAGCGGGAGCGGCAAAACCACCCTCATGAAACTCCTGCTCAACTTCTACCCTCCCACGGAAGGCTTTGTACGGATTGGCGACCTGAATCTTTCCAATGTCAACCACAAGCTCTGGCGCGACCATTGCGGCGTGGTCATGCAGGACGGCTTTATTTTTTCCGATACCATTGCCCGCAACGTCGCGCTCGGCGAAGAACACATCGACCGGAGACGCCTGCTATACGCCGCAAAAGTGGCCAATATCCAGTCCTTTATAGAGTCGCTGCCGCTGGGCTACAATACAAAAGTCGGACAGGATGGCGTAGGGCTGAGCCAGGGACAGAAACAGCGACTGTTGATCGCGCGTGCCGTGTACAAGGACCCCAGCTATATCTTTTTTGACGAGTCCACCAACGCACTCGATGCCTACAACGAACGCGTGATCATGCACAACCTGGAGCACGTTTTCCGAAACAAAACCGTTTTTATTGTAGCCCACCGCCTGAGTACCGTCCGAAACGCCGACAATATTGTTGTACTTGAAAAGGGCGAGATGATAGAGCAGGGTACGCACCAGGAACTCACGGCGCGACGCGGCGCATATTACCACCTCGTCAAGGAACAACTGGAACTGGGCGCATAAAAGCCTGCGTAACGGCCATGGAAGAAAAAAACTACGTCGAACTTCGCTCTGAAGATGTACAGGAGATACTCGGGACCCCCCCGCACTGGCTGGTGCGTTGGGGCACCATGATCGTATTGGCCGGGTTCGGGATGATGGTACTCGCTGCATGGTTTATTCAATATCCCGATGTCGTGTCCGGCAAAGTCATTATTACTACGATAGATCCGCCGGCCGATGTAGTTGCCCGCACCGACGGTACCATCCAGCGCATACTGGTGCGCGATAATATGCCTGTCAACAGGGGCGACCTGTTGGCGGTATTGCAAAGCACGGCTAATTACGAACATGTGATCGAACTGGACATGGCTGTCAGGGCATGGCAACGTTCCAGCCCGGACTCGCTCCGGCTGCTGAACCCACCGCGCAACCTGTCGCTGGGCGACCTGCAAATCATGTATGCCGACTTTATACAGCAGCTTGATTATTTCCAGTTTGGCAAGGACAACAAGAATGCCGCGGTGCAATCGAACATCGGCTCCATCAACCAGCAGATACGCCAGCTGGAGCAGAGCATCTCCTTCGAAGAAAAGGGCCTCGATCGCGTCAGAGAGCAGCTGAAAGCTGCCGAGGAAATGTATGAAACGCAAAAAAACCTGTACGAGCAAGGCATCACATCCCGCGTCGATTTTGAAAAGGAGCGCACGAAACTCGCCGATCTCGAACGGCAGCGCGATCTCTACGAGGACAATATATTGCGTAAACGCAGTGAGATTATCGGGCTCCGGAAAGGCATATCGGATGCCTCTTTCGGCCAGGAGGAAAATACATCCAATACATCCTCGCGCCTGCTGGGCAGCCTGAATACCCTGCGCAGCGGTATTGATAAATGGAAACAGACCTACCTCATCACCTCGCCAATTACGGGCAAGGTTGTCATCAACAGTTCAATGGCCAACAGATTCGTCCGGGAAGGTGAGCAAATACTCACCATCGTGCCGTCCAAGAGCGACGTGATTGTAGGCAAAATGCTGTTGCCCGTAGAAGTCAGCGGCCGGGTAAAGCAGGCGCAGAAAGTGATCCTCAAACTGGACAACTATCCGTACCATGAGTTCGGAACCCTGAGGGGTGTGGTTTTTTCCAAGTCGCTCGTGCCCAAAGACAACCAGTACGCGGTCCTGATCTCGATAAAGGACAGCGACAAAAATGTGCTGAAAACCAGCTACAACAAAAACATTAATTTCGAGGCGCAACTGTACGGTAAGGCCGAGATCATTACCGAAAACAAAGGGCTGATTGCCCGGATCACCGACCAGATTTTGGGAGGCAGGCCAAATTAGTCCGCGACGGCAGGACCGAAAAGCGCGATTTTGGGCAGATTTCAATAAGAGTTCACTTTCTTTTGGACATCGTTAACAGCGAAGGTGTTTTCAAGCAAAACGCCCCCAACTACTTTTGTCCCAGCAATCACGACTAAAAGTTCTATTACTCATTAAAACGGTTTTTTCTGATGAAACAAATTATCTCTGTTCTCGCTTTCGTATTGGTTGGTGCATATTGTGCAAGTGCTCAAAGCGCCGCTGGTGCGGTGATGTCCTTTGATGTAACGACTATCGACTACGGTACCATCGAAAAAGGTGGCGACCCGATCCGCAAATTCAAATTCACCAACACCGGCAATGAGCCGCTGATCATCAAAACGGCTAAAGGTTCTTGCGGCTGCACGGTACCGACCTACCCGAAAGAACCGATCATGCCCGGCGAAACCAACGTCATTGAAGTGCGTTACGACACCCAGCGCGTTGGTGCTTTCACCAAAACGGTGACCCTTACCACCAACGAAACTTCTGATACCCACACCCTCACCATCAAAGGTGAAGTGAAGGCTCCGGCAACGCAGGAAAGCGTACCGGCCAGCACGGGTGGCATCAAACAATAATTACTTGACTGATTGATTTTTGGTTTGACGATACGAACCCGGCCGGTGCAATACTGGTCGGGTTTTTTTTATCAAAAAATATCAACCCGACTGCAACCTTTCCAACCGGTTGTTTGTCTATGTGAGAACTTTATTGGTCGTATTATACGTGCCATTCAAAGAATTCTGACTACTTTCGTACTGTCTTAAATTGAAGACTCATGAAACGAAAACAACTTCCGCAATCTTTATTTCCTGTTATAATCCTTTTCAGCCTCTCTTCTTTCCTTTTTGTGAACCTGCACGCCAACAGGGCAATAATGCCCACGTGTGTTAAATCCACGTTGGAGCAGCCCAAGATAGAAGAAAGTGACTGTTCCGATACCCGGGAAATTCCTGTACCCGATATCACAGTAGTCGGTCGTCTTCTGGAAATTGCCGGAAGGCTTATCGAAGTAGCACGCTGATATTTTACAGTCCTGTATGCCAATGCCGGCTTGCCCTTTCGGGGTCAGCCGGCATTTGTTTTTAACCACCTGCCTGCCACCGACGCAACCAGCCTGCCGATCGCTGCACCCAGGATGGCGCCGCAAATGACATCGCCCGGATAATGCACCCCCACATACACCTGCGAAAGCGCGATCAATCCGGCCCAGGTGAGTGCGGCGGGGCGAATCCATCGGGACCGGTGGCCAAACAAGCCGATCAGGAACACTGCCAGGGCAAAATGATTGGCAGCATGCGACGACGTAAAACTGTATCCCGAGCCGCATGAAACGCGCAAATGCAGCGTTTCAACCATTGCCGGGTCATTGCAGGGGCGCAGCCGCTGAACATTGTTTTTGACCAGCCTGCTGCTGGTCATGTCCGCAAGCCCCACGGAAAGCACCATGCCCAGCACAAGTATCCATCCTTTTTTTCCATAGTTCGACCAGACAAATGCCCCCAAAAAGAGATACAGCGGCGCCCAGAACCATTTTTCCCGGAAAAATGGCAGCATGGCATCAAATACGGGATTTCCCAGGTCGCTGTTGATGCATTGAAACACCGCAGCGTCCCAGTTATTCAATATTTCCAGCCAACTCATGCTTTAAAAGGTTTTTGAGCGATCAGGATAAGCCGTCTGGATCGGGCCGGGTCGAAAGCACCAAGGTTATAATCGCCGTAAGTCTTTATCATCTGAAGCCCCGCCTGTTCAAATAGCGCGCGAAAATTGTCGGGGGTAAACAGCCGAACACGCTCCCGGAACCACAACAGCCGGCCGTCGACCGTAAACTCCACCTTTTTGTACACATACCCGTTTCGCACATGCCGGTGTATCCGAAAGGAAATCCCGTCGATTTCCTTTTGCTCCGCGCGTACCAGACTGTCCCGAACCCATTGTGAATTGAAATAATCGAGCAGAAACAACCCGCCCGGCCGCAGTCCTTTCCAAACATTCTGCAGCGTGAGCAGGTGGTCGCGGTCCGTTTTGAAATACCCGAAACTTGTAAACATATTCATCACCGCATCAAAGTAATTGACCCTGAACGGCAGGCGCATGTCGTGCTGGTAAAACGCCAGGTGATCGTGTTCCGAACGGCGGGCAAAGGCAATACTGGAGGTGGAAATATCCAAACCGGTTACATCAAAACCCTTGTCGGCAAGGTAGCGCGAATGGCGACCCTTGCCGCATGCAAGATCCAAAATACGCGCACCGGGTGCAAGATGCAGGGCGCTGAGCAGGTTGTCGAGCGCAATCCTGGCATCCTGTTCGTCGTGATGTTTGTACAGGATATGGTAATACGGCGAATCAAACCAGTCGACGAACCATTCTTTCTTCATATAAATTGATTTTCCGGCGGAAAGGTAAGTGCCGTCCGATGAATTATCTTCACCCTAAAACTCGGATCATGCAAATTCTGTTGACCGCAGCGACTCCTTTTGAGGTATTACCCCTCGCCGAATGGCTGCAAAAGAACTGCACGCCAAAGGAGGCCGGCGTTTTTGAAAAAAATAACCTGCGTATCGTGACGCTGACCACAGGTGTGGGTGTGGCCTCTACCTGCTGGCAACTGGGCGCTTTTTTTGCCCGACACAGGCCCGACCTTGCCCTGAACGCCGGTATCGCAGGCGCGTTCGACCGCAACCTCGATCTTGGAGCGGTGCTTAACGTGACCACCGAACGCTTCGGCGACCTGGGTGTGGAAGAGGCCGACGGCCGTTTTACGGATTTATTTGAACTGGGGCTCGCCGGCGCCGACGAACAGCCCTTTTCCAATGGCGTCCTGCGCAATCCCGATGGCGGCAGGTTTTCTTTTTTGCCCGAAGTGGAGGGTATCACCGTCAACAAAGTACACGGCTGGCAGCCCGCCATCGAAGCGATACGTGCAAAATACCCGAATGCGCAGGTGGAAAGCATGGAAGGCGCCGCCTTTTTTTATGCCTGCCTGCTGGCAAATATTCCCTTTCTGGAAATCAGGAGCATATCCAATTACGTGGAACCCCGCAACCGGGAGGCCTGGAACCTGCCGTTGGCTATCGAAAACCTGAACAAAACGCTGATCGGAATGCTGGACACTTTTGCCAATACCTGAGGGTGGCGCCAGGGTGCAACATGACAGGTGCTTGCATTTTTCGGGCAGGATGATCAGGCCGCCTCTTCCTGTTCGATAAATTTTACCCCAAAGTCCTCCAGTTCCTGCATGATCGGTTCATACACCTCAGGCATGGTCGGAATGCTCACCCCGGTGGTGGAAATTTTGCCGAGCAGAAGCAGTTTGACAAATATGCCGAGGGGTACACCGACAAGTTTTGACATGGCAGTATCGGAACCGTTGGCGCCTTTCATGATCAGCGTGGACGTGAGTTTGCGTTTCCTGCGATTCAGTTCGTATTCGAAAACGTGCTGCATGATGACCATATCCTTGTCCGAGGGTCCCAGCGCCCATTTTTCAAGCAGCAGGTTCTCCAGGATAAGCGAGGGAGTGGCATTGTTAACCTTGATGCGTCGCTTGCTGAACAGCCCGAGCCATTCGAGTTTTTTCATGACGTCGCTTTCAGGGTCCACTTCGATCAGTTTGGCAATCCTGTCTTTCACCGAGCCGGTATGCTGGCTGATACCCAGAAAGGCTTCCATAAGGTCATGATAGGTCAACTGGTCGGAGTCGACGATCGGAAAGGTAGCGTCGGTCAGGCCGATGCGCACCAGGGCATTCCAGGCGTCGCAGAAGCCCCGGTGCCGTATGGTACCCCTGAACAGCGTTTTGATGTCTTTAAGACCGTATGCATCGCGGTAGAGCAGCGAATCGCGGTTGGCATATACTTCCCATTGTCCCATATTCGGGATATCGACGAGGCGGTATTGCCGGAACAGCCGGCGGTAAGGAATATACTTAAGCCTGCCCTCTTCCAGAAACTGAGCGGTTCCCTGACCTGCCAGCACCACATTGCGCGGGTTCCAACTGAATTTATAGTGCCAGGGGTTGTCGTCGCTTTCGGGCGCAACGAGTCCGCCTGTATACGAATAGAAGGCCGTGATCTTGCCGCCAGCCGCCCTGATCTTGTGGATGCGCTGCATGGCGCTCATGTGGTCGATACCGGGGTCCAGCCCCAGTTCATTCATGAATACCAGCGCGCGCTGCCGGGCTTCGTCGCCCAGGCGGAACACCTGCTTGGAGACATAACTGGCCGTGACCATGTGTTTACCCAGGGAGATGCAATCCTGCGCTACCTCAAGGTGCATCTGCGGGGGAAGAAGCGAAACGACCACGTCGTGCCGGCTGATCACATCGCGGCGATCATTGGGTTTGGAGGCATCGAGCCAAATCGCCCGCCCCTTGGGGTGGTTTTGTATTTTTTGCTTGGCCAGTTCAATATCAGCATCGGCTACGGTAATAAAAAAATCATGCTGCCGTGCCTGTTCCAGTATATACGTGATGAGCGCCGTTGCAGAGCGACCAGCCCCGATGATGAGCAAGTTTTTCATGGAAATCGTTGTGTTTGCTTGAAAAATACCTGGTTATTGGTTCAACGGCAAGGGCTTGAAACAGCAAACTTACAGTAAAACATGTTTTGTTAGGCATCGATAGAAAAAAAACAAGTCAGGCTGGAGACTCGGGTTGATACCAACAAAAAAGGTCGGCCCTGACGGCCGACCTGATCCAAAAAGGAAATGCACATGGGATTATAATGGGAAGGGTGCCATGAAAGCGGATTATAAATGGCAGAAAATTAGTTTCGTTTCACGGCCTAAAAGTAAGCCGGTAATCCGTACCCGGCAAATTGCCGCTCCAATTTTTTAAGCGTATGTCGGACACTTTGCAAGAAATGCGACAAATCCGGCAGCAGGTTTTGTTCAGCAATTGTCGCCCAGCTGCAAAAACAGTGTGGGAAAAGGCTTTAAAATCGATATTTTCGTATCACAAGGGAGCCTTGTTTTTTGTTTTAATATATTGACTAACAGATAGATAAAACATTTTTATTTTTTTGTTTCAACTTCACAACAGGTGAAAAATGTCATTGGCCGGGCAGGCAATGCGCCGCACTTTTGTTTCATCAAATCAGACATTGTTAAACGAATTCAAACCATTTCAGCAGCCTATGTCTAAACCTGTTACAATCAAGATCAAAAACGGCACCGTACATATCGCTACAAAACGCTGAGTGTGCCCACCGCTTTTACCCCGATAACAGGTCAACCTCCAAAAAACACCTTACTTTTAAAATGTTCATGGGAATATAATTTTAAAAGGTCCTGTCACATGAGACGGGACCTTTTTCATTTCCTGCCCGCCAGGTTTTGCAGGAAATAACGGCGCGAACGATAATCGTCTTAACTTTGCGCCGAATTTTAAACATGCCATGAAAATTACCTTTTTCGGAATACTGTTTTCCCTTTTCAGTTTTTGTCTTTCCGCTCAGACGGAGGCGATCGATACCACCGTTTACGATATAGCCGAAAGCACCCCCTACCCGCTCCTGAAGAGTTGTCTCGTCGAGAAACATCCCGGATGGACCACCGACAGTGTCCGGCGTTGCTCGGAGCTGCAGTTGCTGGTCATCCTGAGCCAGAATATCCGGTACCCGGAGGCCGCCCGTGAAAACAACACTGAGGGTACCGTTGTCATTTCTTTTGTCGTAGAGCCCGACGGCACCATGTCTAACTACAAGATAGCCAAGGACATCGGCGACGGATGCGGACCGGAGGCTCTGCGCGTATTGCAGGCTCTGGAGGGGGTCGGATTGCGCTGGCAACCCGGCATGCGCGACGGCAAGCCCGTACGCATGCGCCAGTCGCTGCCCCTTCGATTCAAATTACAGGAAGCCTTGCCGTACTACCTTTCCGAAAGCGGCGACAGCATCTATTCCACCTACGATACCGGCCCGGGGTTCGCGGGCGGCATAGACTCGCTCATCAGTTTTGTCCTCAACAGGCTCAAATACCCCTCTGCATACCTCGACAGCTGTAAAACCGGTGTGATTGAAATGTCGCTGCTGCTGTACGACGACGGCGGTGTGGAAATCGAGAACCAGCTCGACTTCAGCAACCTTGGCTCCGAATTTCAGTGGGAAGCCCTGCGCCTGGCCCACCGGACAGAGGGCATGTGGACGCCTGCAACCTACGCGGGCAAACCCGTGACAACGACCCTGCCCCTGCGGGTTTTGTTCAAATCAAATAAAAATACCTGCAAGGCGGCCAATGATCGCTTTGACAAGGCGACCCTGCTGGCCGACGAGGGTGCGGGACTGTTCGAGCAAAACAAACCGGAAGATGCCATCGGCAAATGGACCGAAGCCCTTGCCATGCAACCCGATAATACGGAATGGCTGTATTACCGGGGAACTACCCTGCTCAATCTGGACCGCCGGGAAGAAGCTTGCCAGGACTTCAACCGGGTAAAACAAATCCTGGGAATTACCTGGTTTGAAACGGTAAGGAAGCTGGTGTGCGGCTGGTAAGGCCCTGAAAACGACCGCCTGGCGCAGCCCAAACTTAACACAGACTTAAAATCAACCCCGACCAAGAGCGTTCGGGGTACGTCTACCTTTGCGGAAAATCAGCATGTTATGAAGGATAATGCGCCTGCAAAAAAAATACTTATCGTGGACGATGAGCCGGACATACTCGAGTTTCTCCAGTATAACCTCCGGAAAGAAGGCTACGAGGTGGTGTCTGCCAACGACGGCAGGCACGCCATTGAAGTGGCGGAGCGCGAAAAGCCCGATCTTATCATCCTCGATATCATGATGCCCGAACTCGACGGAGTGGAAACCTGCCGCATTTTGCGCAGCCGCAAGGAATTCGCAGCAACGCCCGTTGCTTTCCTGACAGCGCGCGATGAGGATTTTTCACAGATCACAGCGCTGGACGTCGGGGGCGATGATTATATCACCAAACCCATCAAACCCCGTGTGCTCATCAGCCGTATCAACGCCCTGCTCCGCCGCTCCTCCCGAATGGACGACGACGACCGCGAGGCCATAGAATTGAGCGATCTGGTGATCGACAAACAAAAAGTACTCGTATTTCGCGGACAACAGGCTATCGAACTGCCCCGAAAGGAATTCGAGATACTCTGGCTGCTGGCCTCCAAGCCCGGACGGGTGTTTACCCGCGAAGAAATATTTGATAAAATCTGGGGCAGCGATGTCATTGTCGGCAACCGAACCATCGACGTACATATCCGCAAACTCCGCGAACGACTGGGTGAAGATTATATCAAAACCATGAAAGGAATCGGATATAAATTTGACTTTTAGGGAATGTTCAAGAACCAGACACCCCAGCAACTTTCCTTTTACATCGCGGCTATATCGGCCTTGTTGATGACCTTGCTCGCCCTGTTGTGTAAAGCTACGGGTATACTGCTCATTTCCTGGAAGGGTATCGGCCTGTTGGCGGTCGGTTCCTTTGCCGTCGCCTTTGTCGCCAATTTTTACTTCGTACGATACTACATTTTCCGGCGTATCAAACTGATCTACAAGATCATACACCGGCATAAACTACCGACGGACTTCAAGGCGGGAAAGATTGATATGGACAAAAACGTACTCGAGAACGTGGAGCAGGAAGTGGACGAATGGGCGCAGCAGAACGACCGCGATATCGAGGAACTGGAACGCCTGGCAACTTACCGGCGTCGCTTTATCGGCGATGTATCGCACGAATTGAAAACGCCCATTTTCAATATTCAGGGCTTTATTCACACCCTCCTCGACGGCGCCATTCACGACCCTGAAGTCAATATCAAATACCTCCAACGGGCAGCCAAAAATGTAGACCGCCTGCAGGCCATCGTGGAAGACCTGGAAACCATCAACAAACTGGAAGCCGGGCAAATGGTGCTCGATTTGCGCGAATTTGATATCCACGACCTGGCGGAAGAGGTGTTCTCCGACATGGAAATGCGCGCCAGGGAACGCAATATCCGCCTCACCTTCAAGGAGGGCGCCAACCAGCATTTCAGGGTACGCGCCGACAAGGAAAGCATCCGGCAGGTGCTGATGAACCTGGTTCACAATTCGATCAAATACGGCCGGGATGGAGGCCTCACCAAGATCAGTTTTTACGACATGGAGAATTTTATCCTCCTGGAGGTGAGCGACAACGGTATAGGCATCGATTCCGACCATATGAAGCATGTGTTTGATCGCTTTTACCGCGCCGACAAGCACCGCTCCCGCGAAGCAGGCGGAACAGGGCTTGGACTCTCCATCGTAAAACACATTGTTGAGGCCCACAAACAGACGATCAACGTGCGCAGTTCGGTCGGACAAGGCAGTACGTTCGGATTGACGCTGGAAAAGGCATGATCGTCATTGCCGAACGACCTTCTCCACTACCCTGCCCTTATCGGTCGTCACTGCCACAAGGTAGGCGCCACGCGCCGCCGGCAATTGAATATCCCCGGCATCGGATTTGTCCCAGACCAGTTTTCCTTCAACATTCCACACCTGTACCCGTTGCACACGGATACCGGCTGATACCCGAATATTTACGGTTCCGCTCTGGTTGAACGTGGGAAATATGGTCACAAAGCGCTCTTTTTCAGGACCTTTTGTTCTTACCGGGGACACAAACACATCATCCAGTACGCGCTCTGCCACGAGTACGGGAGAACGATCCGCAGCGTCGAACATGGCCCGGAAAGCATCAATCTCCGGCGAATCGTATTCAAACATCGGCGCCATCCACTTGGGCGGAAGGCTTTGGTACCAGACACGGGCCGTTACTTTCAGTTTACCGGTATACCCGTTGGTTGGTATGCTGTATTGCACGGCATCGGAGCCTGAAGCAAGGTCGAAGTTTGGATCGCCGAGTGCAGCGCCAATGATCCGGGTGGTGTCGTAGGCAGGATCGCTGAGGGAAAACCCCTGCGGCACCAGACGGTTGTCTTTAAGGCCGACATGGCCGCGTTCCAGAACACTGGTAAAAGTGCCGTTCACATCGCCGGGCACGAGCTCGTATATCTGCACCTGTCCCGGGTCGTTGATAGAATTGTAGTGCGGTTCAAAATTTGCATCCTCATCCGGAAGGCTGTAGTCCGGGTTCATCCGTCCGGAGTGGAACAACACATTCCCCGACTGGTCCTGCACCTCAAATTCGATCCAGGCCCGTCGCGAGGGATAACCCGACGGAAACTTATGGC
>ERZ724526.1008-NODE-1008-length-15270-cov-5.686625_pt1 | contig 15270 bp, 17 predicted proteins | sample MGYA00376059_ERZ724526 | MGnify/ENA primary metagenome ERZ724526 (study PRJEB28724, sample SAMN07190883) | activated sludge metagenome | isolation source: activated sludge of sewage treatment plant in Hong Hong | place: Hong Kong | collected 2016-03-17 ... | reverse complement strand
CCTGACTTTTTCAAAAAAGTCAGGAGCCCTTTCCGTATTCATGAGGCATTCCCTCTACAACAAAAACTTACTTTTTCGCAACCAGCGATACCTGCAGGTCGAATTCGTCGTAGATCGTTTTGTCGCCCAGACCGTCGAAGAAAGATCCGGAGCCGTAACGCACGTTAAAATCGGAGCGGTCGACCGTAATCTTGCCGGAAGCACTGATTTTGCCATCGCTTTCCGATGCATTGGCGAAGAATTTCACTTCTTTCGTCGTTTCCTTGATGGTCAGGTTGCCGAGGATCTTGTAGTTGCCTTTGGTATCCTGCGGGATAACTTTCGTGATGACAAACTTGGAAGTCGGGTACTTGTCCACACCGAAGAAATCTTCGCTTTTCAGGTGGCCTACCAGTTTTGCAGCCCATTCGCCTTCCAGATCGGTATCGGCAATAGACGTCATATCAATATCAAAGGAACCACCGGTGAGTTGGCCGTTGTCCCAGCTCAGAGTGCCGTTTTTGATCTTTACAGTTCCGGTGTGTTTGCCGGTCACCTTGTAACCTGTCCATACCACAGAGCTGGAGTTAACATCAACGTTGTAGGTAGTGGGGGCATAAGCAGACATGGCCAGAATAGCCAAAAGCGGGAGCAGGAGCAGTTTTTTCATGTTTTTTTTCAAATTTTTAATCGGATGAACATTAAAGAGGAGCAGGTTATAAAACCGTTGCAAAGGTATACGTTTTGAATTTAAGTGTTGTAACATTAAAAGTTAATGCTTGTTTAATAACCACAGACATTTTTTTTGGGAATTTGTTTTTGGGAAATTTTCAAAACATAATTTTTTTTTCCGGGGCGGCGTTGTACCTTTGCGCCTCTTAAATTTAGACGATACAAATACTCCTGCAATGAAAGAGTTGGAAGCCATACAATTTGTTCACGATCAACTGCTGACCAAGCCGCAGTTTCCGGAATTCAAAACCGGCGATACCATTACTGTTACCTACCGGATCGTGGAAGGCGACAAAACCCGCGAACAAGCGTACCGCGGCGATGTAATCCAGATTAAAGGTCACGGCCTGACCAAAACCTTCACCGTACGCAAACTGTCGCATGGTGTAGGCGTAGAGCGTATTTTTGCGTTCTCCAATCCGAACATCGCCGGCATCCAGGTTATGAAACGCGGTCGTGTACGTCGTGCACGCCTGTACTACCTGCGCGGACTGGTAGGCAAGCGGGCGCGCATCAAGGAAATGAAAATGACGACAAGCCAGAACTGATTCTGGCAAGCCGACACAATATCAAAAGCGGCTGTCCGGTAACCGGGCAGCCGCTTTTCTTGTTTCCTTACGTATCACGCGCCTACCGCAGGGGTTGCATATCCACGCTTTCCACGTCGGTTCGCAGCAACAACCCGGTTGCTACCGCTGCAATGACCGTGCGCGTTTCCACATCCAGTTGCGGGTCGATCCAGACCTTTCCCTTGTTCATAACGGATACGGCGCCGACTATTTTTCCGTCTATCCGGAATTCGTGGCCATACACGGCGAGTTGTTTCATCCAGTCGGGCTGTCCCTTCAATCCGCGAATGGCCTCGATGTCGATGCGCTGTGCCCCGTTCCGGACAAAGCCCGCCGAAGCATACTCGCGCATGAAGTCGCCGTTGGGGTTGTGGAGGATAAAATCCCAGTTTGCGCGACCTGCCCGGAGGGAGATATTGCCCGCAAAAAAATTCTGGTAGTCGACCGGCACATTAAAAAAGTCGTACACGAGTTGTATTTCGGTGCTTTTGAACTTGCTGACACAGGCAACTTCCGCTTGTGTTCCGCCGGGGCCAAACTGCGTGAAACTCAATTTTTCCTTTGCTCCGCGGAAGCGGAGTATAAAAGGTACATCATACCCTTTGGTCCAGCCGCGGCGGACTTTATCGGTGCTGTACTCGCCATAACGGATCACCTGGCCGATCTGCAGGCCATTGCGGCCTTTGACGGTCATGGCATCCGCTGTCAGGGCAGGGTCGATGGCAATTTCTGCCGTACGGCAGGCAAAAAGGCTCGTCAGGACGAGCAATGTGAAGATTGTTGCCGGTTTCATAGCGCGTGCATTTTTTTTGTTAGCAATGGAGGGATGGACGCGCGAAGCCCGGGGTATGTTGCAGTGTCTTGAAGATGTTATGATTTTTTTAACCCGCAGTGTGTCGGGACCTTACCCTTTTCACCACCTTTTCCAGTTCTACCGCAATAAATACCACCGACGATGCTGCCAGAACGGCCAGCAATTCGTTCAGACTCAGCGGCGCCGTATTAAAGATCGGATTCAGGGCCGGGATATAAATGGTTGCCAGTTGCAGCGCGAAAGTCAGCAGCACTGCACCAAACAGGGGAAGATTGGAAAACAGACCCTGCCGAAAAAGCGAGATCGATTCGGAGCGAATGGCGAGCACGTGACCCATCTGGCTGAAACTCAATATGGCAAACACCATGGTCTGCCAATGGCTGTCGCCGGAACGGATGGCGAACTTTTGAGTGGCGATGCACACTATCCCCATCAACAAGCCCACCCAAACGATATGCCGACCCAGCCCACCCGCAAAAATACTTTCATCGGCCGGGCGGGGCGGGCGCCGCATCACGCCTTTTTCTGTCGGTTCGGCGGCCAGTGCAATGCCCGGCAGGCCGTCGGAGACCAGATTGATCCACAGAATTTGTATGGGTTGCAGCGGTATGGGCAGTCCGAAAAACGGGGCGAGCACCAGGGTCCATATCTCGCCTGAATTGCCGGTCATGATGTATTTGACAAACTTGCGGATGTTGTCAAAAATGCGCCGGCCTTGCTTAACGGCCTTTACAATCGTGGCGAAGTTGTCGTCGAGCAGGATCATATCGGCGGCTTCCCTGGAGACGCCCGTGCCCGTGATACCCATTGCCACGCCGATGTCGGCTCTTTTCAGCGAGGGCGCGTCGTTTACGCCGTCGCCGGTCATGGCGACAAAATGGCCCTTTGCCTGCAGCGCCTTTACGATGTTCAGTTTTTGCTCCGGCGAAACGCGTGCATAAACGCGAATTTGCTCCACTTTTTGTTCGAACTCCTCTGCCGACATAGCGGCAAGTTTGCTGCCGGTAATGGTAAGATCGTCGCCGGATTCGATGATACCCAGGCGTTGCGCTATGTTTTTGGCGGTGACGAGGTAATCGCCGGTGATCATAACCGGTTTGATTCCGGCCGATTTACATTCCAGAACGGCCTGTCTGGCCTCCTCGCGCGGTGGATCGATCAGGCCGACCGCCCCGGTGATAGTGATTTCCTGTTCAATAGTAGCGCTGGTTATTTCATCGGGAAGTTCCGTCCAACGCCGCATGGCAAACCCGAGTACCCGCAAACCTTTTTCTGCCATCGCTTTGCCTTGCCCTGCCCATTTGTCTGTTTCAGACCGGGTCAATTCCGTTCTATTATCGAGCAAAACATCGAGCGCGCCTTTTGTGAGTGCGATAAATTCCGCGCCATCCCGGTGGATGGTCGTCATGCACTTTCGCTCCGAATCGAAGGGTATTTCGGCCACACGCGGATATATCCTTTCCAGTTCGCTTTTCACAAACCCGTGTTCTTTTGCCGCCTGGACGAAAGCGAGCTCCGTCGGGTCGCCTATGGTCTTGCCTGCTTCGGTTTCCGCTACATCGTTGCATAAAGCCATACCTTTCAGAAGCCAGGCCATTTGCCCACCGTCTTTGTAACGACTGATTTCCGGCATCGCGACAAGCGCGTCGCCCGTAAACACCTCCTGGACCGTCATCCGGTTGATCGTGAGGGTACCGGTTTTGTCGGAACAGATATAGGTGACCGATCCCAGCGTTTCGACCGCGGGCAGCCTGCGCACCAGGGCGTTCTGCCGGATCATCCGTTTGGCGCCCAGCGCAAGGGCAATGGTGATGACGGCCGGCAATGCCTCGGGGATAGCCGCCACTGCCAGGGAAATGGCCGTAAGCAACATCAGAACGGGTGGTTCGCCCCGGAGATAGCCAATGGTAAAGTAGGCCAGACAAATCAGCAATATGATATACGAGAGCCTTTTTCCAAACTCGGCGAGGCGCTTTTGAAGGGGCGTTTCGATGTCATCCTCCTGAAACATCCGGGCAATATTGCCCAGTTCGGTGTGCATGCCCGTGGCGACGACAATACCTTTAGCCCGCCCATAGGTGACAGCAGTACCCTTGTAGGCCATATTGCTCCGGTCGCCGAGCGGAGCATTTATATCGGCAAGTACAGCACCGTTTTTTTCAACTGCATAGGATTCACCGGTCAGGGAGGCCTCTTCCACGCGCAGGCTGTGAACGTCGAACAGGCGAACATCGGCGGGCACCATATTTCCCGCCTCCAGCACGATCACATCGCCGGGCGCCAGGTCCGTTGCCGGAATATGTGCCAACTGGCCGCTTCGGATGACGGTGGCTTCCTGAGCGGCCATTTCGCGCAGCGCTTCCATTGCTTTTTCGGCGCGGTATTCCTGAATAAAGCCAATGACGGCATTGACCACAACGATGACGACGATTACGATGGCATCGGTAATATCGCCAAAAAGCCCGGAAACCAGGGCTGCCGCCACCAGCACGAGAATCATAAAATTGGCGAACTGGCGCAGGAACAACTTCCAGACCGGACTCTTTTTTGTTTCCTCCAATTCATTAAGGCCGTATTGCGTGAGCCGTTCCTGCGCGAGACCGGAGCTGATGCCCATTGCCGAGGAGTCCAGTTGTTCGTATATCTTGTCGAGCGGGAGGGTATGCCAGTTCATTTGCGGGTAAGGGAGACTTTCTGCCCCCCTGCGCCGGAAAGATACGACGTAAGCGGAGTATCAGCCCTTTTCCCGCTCGTAATGCAGTTGCACCAGCCCTGTCGGGAAAGCAATACTCTGAACCAGGCGCAATTTCTGCTCCGGCCGGCCGGGCAGGAACAGGGGAATACCATCGCCCAGCAATACAGGAATAACAGAAACGACGTAACGATCAATAAGGTCGCGCTGCGCAAATGCCTGCACTACCCTGCCGCCGCCATCGCAATAAATATTCATCCCCGGCCCCTTGCGTATGGTTTCAAGCAGGTCGGATGGGTCGCCGCTGAAGAACTCGACATCTTCGTTGGCGCCTGTCCGGGTGGTGGATAAAACATAACATTTGCGCCCTTTATGCGGCCACGGGATACCGAAACCCAGCACTTTTTCGTAGGTCTTGCGGCCCATGATAACGGTATCGACCGTTTGGGTAAACGCAGCGTACCCGTAGTCTTCAGGCGGCGCTTCCACCGCGGAAAGCCACCCGAGGTCGCCGTCGGCTTTTGCGATGTAGCCGTCCAGACTTGCGGCGATGTAAACAATTAACTGGCGTTGTTGCATGTGGTCAAAGTATAGCCTGCAATATTCAACCATCCGGACAAATAAAGCAACCCGGGAGCGACAAAAGTCAGCCCTTGCGCTTCTTCCAGTTCAGGCGAAACACCAGATTACCCATATCGCCGCAATCAATTTCCATAGACTCTCCCGTTAGCCTGTAACTTTTGGCATAAGGCAAGCGCTCCAAAAAAAGATTTTCCCATTCGGATGCGCCCTCGCAGTACATCTCGGTATGGATAATACCGCTGATAGCGAGTTGTTTGCCTTTCAGGGTATAACTGCCGCCATAACCGTTGCAGCCGCCGTGTCCTTCAATGGCTCCTGCTTCAAATTTAATGGTGATGGGAAGATCGGCAGGTACTTTTTGGGGCTGTGGATCGACCGCAACAGTAGTCAGTTGCCAGACCTTGCCTTCCAGGCTGTCGGCAGCAGATGTATCCGAGGGCAGGCTGTTTTTGGAGTTGCAAGCGAATGCCGCTGTCAGGAGCAGCAACAACATTAATTTATTCATGGCCGGTTTATCAGTGTTCAACAATAAATTTTTTAACGGCAATTTGCGCTTTTACAGTCAGCACAACAATATAAACGCCGGGCGTGAACGCTTCAACAGAAACGGACCGGGTATACATGGATTCAGGTATTTCACCGAGGTTCATGCTCAGCGTCATGCAGCCCTCCAAATCCATGATGGATAAGGTAGCCGGAGCAGTTTTATCCATAGTCCAGGAAATCAGAACCTCCTTGCTTGCAGGATTTGGGGTGATTTGCAGGCTGAGCGCATCCTTGTTTTCGAGGCCGGCCGGGCCGGGCCGCCCCAATTGGGCGTAAGTGGGGGTAAGGGCGCAAGCCCAAATAGCGATAAAAAAAAGTGTCTGCTTCATATTTCGCTATTGCTGCTTAATACCTGTACTGCATCGTCGATGTGCCACCGGGACCGTATTTTCGTCTGAGCACGGGCAAATGATCGGTGTTGTACTCGTATTGGTAGATGACCGTTTCGATACTGCCGTCGGCTAATTGCCGCACTTCCTTGCGCGGATTATTGAACTGCCAGCGCAGTTGCGGCAGGTATGGATAGCGCAGCATCCAGTTAACCGGATTGACGGCATCGTCAAAATCGCTATAGGTGACCGTTTCGAGGAGATGTAATTGTTGGTCGTCGTAGGTTTCCACTTTTACCAGGTTGCCGTTCAAATCGTACGTCAACAGTATCTGGTAGGTCGTCGCAGATTCGCCAGGCAGGCCGTTCACCTGCCAGGTTTCCCGAACGATGCGGTTGTCGGCATAGTGATACTGCACCTCCCTTGCTACGGCGCCGCCGGGATACCTTTCCTCCGTTTTGTCGATCAGGTTGCCACGGTAGTAATATTTTACCGCAAAACCGCCCGAAACATCGATCTGTACGGGCCTGTCCAGTGCATCGTACCGGAAATGGTGGGTTATCACGCGAATCTTACCGGTATCGCCCGACTCATATTGCCACTGTTCTCTGGTGCGCTCCACTTGCCCCCGGTTATTATAATCAAAAGTCGTGAAGTCTGTGTTCGCCCATTTGATCTCGGCAACGAGGGCATTTGCGGGGAGAGGGTTGGGCAGTTGTTGCTGGGGTGGCGGGAGGGATACCGGGGTATCGACCGCATCCTTTTTACAGGCAGCGGTACCGGCCAAAAGGGCCAGGGCAAATATTATTGAAGAAAGGGTGTTTATTTTCATGGCTTAATTGTTTGATAGCGTGGTTGTTGTCCGCTTCGGGAGCGGCGCTGGGCCCGCCCGCGACCAGGCAGGCCCATGCACACGCCGGCATGCTCTATTACTGCTTAATTATCCTGTTGTTGTACCATTGATGACCGATAAGGGCTGCGACAGTGTACACTCCGGCAGGCAAGGCGCTTAAGTCCAGCGCCTGCCCCGGTTGCATCTGGCGCGACTGCACCAATTGACCGGCAAGATCGAATACCTGAACGCTGGCATCGCTTTCCAGGGTAAGTTGTACCACTCCGACGGTCGGATTGGGCCATGCGGCCAGGTCCCGCGCAACGCCCGGCAACGGATCAACTGCGCTGAGGCCGTTGTAATAGTAGTGTTTTTTGGTGTCGAGTATCCAGTCGAACAGATCATCGTCCCAAAAAAATCCCATTTCCTGGCTCAGGTTTTCATCCTGGATATAAGCATACACCTTCAGGTAGCGCTCATCGGCTGCATTCGGGTTCATAAAAGTGGTCTCTTCGCTGCTCAGGCGTTGCGCATTGTCGTATGCATACTCGATGCGCTGAATCATGCGATAGTTATTGATGGCGGCGTCCCATTCGAAGTTCATGATGAGCCGGAGGGCGCCAAAAAGGGTGTAGGCATAGTTCGCCCTGCTTTGCGGCTGAAAGCCCACGCCATCAAAACTTGAAACGGCAATTTCAATAAGCAAGTGATCGGCATAGGCCAGGTCGCTGCGCTCCGTGGGGAATACGGCGCCATCTTGCTGGATAAAACTTTCGATCAGGTGGTTGTCGCCATTTGCATCATAGGAGTATACATCCTGAAAGACCAGCGGATCACCCAGATAGTTGACTTGGGATAAGCTTTCCTGCAACCTGTTCTGGTCGTCGAAAGTGTTTTTAATGATAATAAACGGGGCCCAGTCCATGGCAACAGTATCCCAGGCATAGGTAAATACGGAATCCTTCAGTTCGGGCGAATCGCCATGCGGAAATATTTCCAGACGCGAATCCGGCACATAACCCTGGCTGCCGGGGTCAAAGGTTTCTGCCAGGACCTCCACCAGGCGCTTCTGGCTGTCGCTGATGAAAGTGCTTCGGCTGAGGGGTGTCCACGCGCCATTTTCATACTGGTAATCCGCTTCAACTTTCACATTATCAGAAGGATATGTGAAGATGGTGCGAGACAAAGGCGTGCTGTCTCCCGGCCCGTTCAGGTTATATCCAAAGTAGGTTTTGGTGGAATCCAGTTGAAGCACGTTGCGTTGGCTTACCCCTTGATGCACCGGTCGGGCGGCCATAGTCGGCATGTCGTACCCGGCGCGATGCAGGGATTTTACCAGGGTATAGGTCAGGTTTACGGCATAGGGCCTCAGGCTTGCGGGAAGCTGTTGTTGCGAAAATACCGTCGTGGCGGTCAGGGATAAAAGTAGGGCAAACAGGAATGAGTTGTTTTTCATAACTTGTAGAATCTGTTTTATTCTGAAAAGGATACTGCAAAGTTGTAGTCGCACACATTTCGGGCAAATCCCAAACTGCTGAATGGCCGATTTCACCGGATGAATCGCCCAATCGGGGCGCCGGATATTCAGGCGAAATGCGCAGCCTGGTAGCCTTCCTTCGCGAGTATGTCCTGCAGGCGCTGCCGGGCGCGAAAAAGCCGGCTTTTGATGTTGGTGACCGACCACCCGGTGATCTGGCGCATTTCTTCGATACTTTGTTCCCGGAAGTAGAACAGTTCCAGTGCGATGGCATCGTTCGGATGGAGTTGGCGGACGGCCTTGCGAAGCAACTGCCCCGTCTCCTGCCTTTCCAGTGGCAATTCGTTGTAGTGTGCGTCATCTTGCCATCCCGGCACGGCATCGTCCAGCGATTCCCATGTTGCGTAACGCCTTGTACGAAGCCGGGTGATGGCCTGGGAGGTGGCTATCTTGCAGAGCCAGGTGCTGAACTTGCTGTCGCCGCGAAACGCCGATAGCCCGCGAAATGCGCGTATAAAAGTATCGTTGATCACCTCTTGCACGGCGTCGGGGTCAGTCAGGTACCGCTGGAGGACAAACCGTAGCAGCCGGTCGTGGCGACGGACGAGTACGGTAAAGGCCTCCTGCTGCCCCGAAAGTGCCAACGGAATGAGTGCATTATCGGTCAGTTGGTTGTAGCGGTTGCCGGTTTGAACGCTTGTTTTCATAGAGATAGCATTTTTTATTGCTGCGACAAAGGTGCCGGGAGCGCTTGCCGCTACCCAAAAATGACTTGATGAATGACAAAATTCGATGGATGAATGGCGATCCGACGTGCTGTCTAGCGAACGGGGATGGCCAGTGGCCGCATGGGCGCTCCGCTTGCGCCTTTTAATTTCAGGGATGCCGCAACGAAGGCAAACTCATAAATCCGGTCTTCCGACAGTTCCTCCAGGAACATCTGTTCGATGAACATGACGCCTTTTTCGGCCAGGAGGTAGGTGTGTACCGGCACCCAGTTGTCGTTCCGTTCGGGAGGAAAGGCCTCAAAACTCAGGTTGTCGGCGCCGAGCAGCATTACCTCTTTCTCTTCCACCAGCCATTTAACCGCATCGAGGTTGATGCCCGGATATTGATCGAGGAATTTGCCGGCATCCTTGTAAAATTGCGCCTGACCCGTCCTGATCAATACCACATCGCCCCGTTGCAGTTCAACCTGTTGTTTTTTCAGCGCCCCCTCCAGGTCTTTCGAACTAACGCGGTAATTCGGGTCCAATACTTTTACCCCCTTGTAGGCGGCCACATCGATCATTACGCCCCTTGCAACGATCGGGGGAATCGTCTCGGCCCCTGTTTTTTTCCAGCCTTTATCGCCCAGGTGTTCGTCCGCGGAATAGCCGTTCCAGATTTTCCCGTCCAGTCCGAAGTGGTTCAGGGCGTCGATATGCGTTCCCATGTGGGTGTACATGGAAATGGCATCGCCGGTATAACTCACTTTTTCATTCATGGCCTTGCCCAGGCCGTTGGGATTATCCACAACAGTTCCATGCGGGGTGTGGGTGAGCCAATATTGGTAGGCGGGGTCGCCAAGGCTGTGGAAACTCGGCATACCGACAAAGTAGTCGACGCTCATGTCGTAGATTTTACCGGTTTTGACCTGCGACAGGATGGCCAGTCTGGAAGCATCCGTCATCATGTTGAGGGTGCCGATCTCGTCTGCAGGGCCCCACGGACTTTTACCCACTTTTTCGGGATTGTTTGCAAAGGCGATAACCGTGATCAGGGGCAGGAGTAGCAGCATTCTAAGATTTGTCTTTTTCATGATTTTTTCGTTTAGCATGAACGATTGAATTCTGAGGCAAAATTCCGGACGCTGCGCCGGGCAAAAAATGAACTGGTTCAACTTCTGCACGGGTTCGATTTTTATCTTTGTCCTGAACCACTTCTGTTCCAGCAGCCCGGAAAAGAATTTATTTGTCACTGAAATACCGTACTGCGATGTCCTGTGCATTGATTCTGGAATCTTTCAGGCGCTACATAGCGCTAGCCCCGGAAGAGGAGCGGATACTTGTCTCGCTGCTCACACCCAGGTCTTTTAAAAAAGGCCAGTTGATCAATGCGGAAGGAGAGATAAACCGGTATACCAATTTTATTACCCGGGGTAGCGCGCGGGTGTTTTACATCGATCAAAACGGGCAGGAGCACGTGATCCAACTGGGCATAGAAGGCTGGTGGATTGGCGATTATCCAAGTTTTATCATGCAGCAACCCGGCTATCTGTATACCGAAGCGTTGCGACCGCTGGAGGCGCTGGCCTTTTCGTATGAAAACCAGCAGAAACTCTTCGAACTGGTACCCAAAGCGGAAAGGTTCTTCCGGCTGTTGACACAGCGGGCCTATGCTGCCTTCCAGCAGCGCATGTTGCAAAACCTCAGTATGGATGCGGAACAGCGTTATGTTGCTTTCCTAAACGCCTACCCCGATCTGGACCGGCAAATTGCGCAAAAACACATTGCGTCTTACCTGGGTATGTCGGCAGAGTTTCTCAGTAAAATAAAAAAACGCATCGTACAGCACAGAAGAAGGTGATCACCGCCCCAGCCAGTCCTTGAAATCCGTCATCCTGTCGCCGGTCACGAATACCTCCTGTTTCGATTTGGGCGCGAGTTCGAGTTTGAGTTTCCCTTTAAAATGGGTCAGGACCGTCTGGATCGACGCAAAGCCCACCAGGTACTGGCGGCTGACGCGAAAAAACTGTCTGGGGTCGAGCAGGGACACGAGTTTGTCGAGACTGAAGTCGATGGGCAGGTGCTGGCCTTCGCGGGTGACCATAAAGGTGATTTTTTCATCGGAATAGAAATAGGCGATATCCGCCGTTTCTATGCTGCGGATTTTGTTGCCCACCGTGATCATAAACCGCGTTTTGTATTCCGGGGTGCGCTGACCGATATACTGGAGCAGCGTGTCGAAGTCGGGTTTTGAAAAACGGTCCCGCAGCGCTTTGTATTTATCGAGCGCAGCCATCAGTTCGATGAGATTCACCGGCTTCAACAGGTAGTCGATGCTGTTTACCTTGAATGCCTTGATCATGTACTCATCGTACGCAGTGGTAAAGATGACCGGCGCAGTGAGCGGCGCCAACTCGAAAATCTTGAAACACAGGTCGTCTTCGAGGTGAATATCCATAAACACCAGGTCGGGCATATCGTTTTTGCGCAGCCATTCGACAGACTCCGCCACGGAAGGCAGAATGGTCAGAACATTGATGCCGGAGTCGCATTTTTTCAACATACCCTCCAGCCGCTGGGCGGTGAGGTTTTCGTCTTCAATGATGATCGTGTTCATGGGCAGTTCAGATCGTTGAGTTATCTAATATTGGTTCAGACCCATTGTTCAGGCAAGCAGGGGTATTTTTACCACGAAAAAATCTTCCCGCTCGCCCGCCCATACAGGCCGGTTGGTGAGCAGGGCATACCGGTTGATGATGTTTTGCAGCCCGAGTCCTGTAGAGGCCACCTCTTCGCCGCGCGGCCTGGATAAATTGCTGACTACCAGCGATTCCGCTTCCCGCCCGATGGTGATGAGCAGGGGCTCGCGTTCGGACATGCGGTTGTGTTTCACGGCGTTTTCTACCAGTATCTGGAGGGTTAGCGGGGGAATATGGAAAGATTCGACGGTTGCCTTGTCCAGATTAACCTGCACTTCAAATTTATGCTCAAAACGGGTTTGCAGTAAAAAAGTGTATGACTGGAGAAATTCCAGTTCTGTCGCCAGCGGCACTACATCCGTCTCCCGCTGCTCCAGAATATAGCGGTATGCCCGCGACAGGCGGTCGATAAATTGCTCGGACAGGTCGGCATCTTTCCTGACCAGCGACGACAGGATGCTCAGGCTGTTAAACAGAAAATGCGGGTTCACCTGACTTTTCAGGGCGCCAAACTGCGAAAGCAGGTTTTCTTTTTCCAGTTGCTCGGCTTTTACCTGTACTTCTTCCATATCGTCCATGATGTTGCGGTTTGCAATTAACACGTACACACAAAGCGACAGGGTGGCAAACTGGCCGTAAATGGCCCGTCTGGCGTGTGCCAGATCGCCTACAGGGTATTGCATCGCCATGGGTCCGTAAAACAGGTATTCGGTTATATGCAACACCAGTACAATCCCCGCCATACTGACTATAAAAAACAGCAGCCCTGCCAGCAGATTGGACCACAATACGCCCGCCCTGAGGTTGAAGTCGCCAAAATAACGGCGCAACTGCTGCTGCATCCACTCTGCCAGACTAATCCACAGAAAAGTGACGGCCGTGCTGACGATAAACTGCACCACAAAATCGGGGAACAGCCGCTGCGACAACGCCGCCCAACTGCGATCGTCGCTGCTCACATAGGTGCCCAGCGGCAAATACACCAGCATCAGGCCGGCTGCCATGAGCCATTTTCCACGGGCGGGTATCTTTTTGTGCATAGGCAGGCTGTTTTGGCCGGTGGAGCGGGCCCCACCGGTGTCTCTTTATTTTACTCAACCCTGATCAGGGGTATATGTACCGTCCATTTTTTATCGTCAAATACATTGCGCACCTGCCTTGCGGAGGAGGTGAGCATGAAATAGCAGTTTTCAAAGACACTCCAGTCGCAATCGCCGATGCTGTTGTCGGGCTCCAGCCGCGGTTGACGGTTGTTCTCCACCAGCAACTCACCCTCCGAAGCGCTGATCTTTATTTCCAGCGGCGATTTTGCCGACATGCGGTTCGTGCGCAAAGCCTTTTCAACCAGCATCTGCAGCGTAAGCGGTACGATCTGGGTGTGTTCCATTATGGCAGGCGGCAACTCCGTTTTGATGCGAAACTTGTCGCCAAAACGGGTTTCCAGCAGAAACGCATAGGATTGCAAAAATTCCAGTTCAGCCTTTAGTGGCACCGTTTGCCGGTCGCGATTTTCCAGCATATACCGGTAGGCCTTGGAAAGGCGGTCGATAAACTGCTCCGATTTTTCGCCATCAATTTGTACAAGCGAAGCAAGCGTACTCAGGCTGTTGAACAGAAAATGCGGATTGACGCGGTTGCGCAACATGGTATACTGCGCGCCAACCTGGTCCTTTTGGGCCTTTTCAGCGCGCAAGGCCGCTTCTCCCATGCGTTGCATAATGCGGCGGTGGGTCAGGAGGTAGTACACGAACAGCGACATGATGACGTAGTTCACATAGTTGAATCGCATCGACATCCGCGCGTATTCGGTATCTTCAAAAATGGTGAAGTCGGGTTTGTCCAGAATTTGGGTCTGCAACCAGTAAATAAAGAGGATACCGGAACGGTTGACGATCACATTTGCCGCAGCAAATACCACCACTGCCGCAATATTGGGGAGTATGCCGCCCCTGCTGATGATCTCTTCGCCAAACCAGCGCTCAAATTGCTCATGGATACGCTCTGCCAGGAACAGCCAGCCGAAAATGATCAGTGCGCCGATCAGGTATTCCGTGAAGAGCAGTGGAAACAATTCGCCAAATATGGCAGAAGGGCGCCGGCTTTCGCCATCCAGGTTCACGTACAGGATCACGGCGAAAAAAAATGCATTCAGCCCGAAGGCCAGGAGCAATTTGTTTCGAACAGAGATGCGGTGAACCATAGTCTGCATGCGGCTTTATCCAATCGGCATGTCGGACAAATATGCTGCGGCGCAGGCCAATTGGCCAAATAAGTCTTTGCCGAATGGCGAATATCGGTTGATGAATGCCCTAAACGGAAGACCGGAAAACGCGCTTATAACATACGCAGGGAAGACATGCCGCCATCCACCGGCAGAATGGTACCGGTCATCCACGACGACTTTTCGACTACCCGATGCCCTTCGGCAAGGAGCATCTGCAATACGGATTGTGCAACAGCGCTGGACGCGCCCGCGAAGAGGTAGTTTTTTTGCATTTATCGTTTGGCAATTTTATTGGAAGAGATGGCGCGTTGCCGGCTGCACCTGAACCGCGTCACCGCTTCGTCGCGCAGGGCAAGGTGTTTGGTGCGCCTGCCGCTCACGCGTTTGCGCCACCGCTCAAAACTACTGCGCCTGAGTTGCCGCCGCATCAGCAGGATTACATCTTGCTCTACAAGCCCGAATTGCATTTCAATAGCCTCGAAGGGGGTGCGGTCTTCCCAGGCCATTTGGATAATGCGGTCGATATATTCCGGAGAAAGTTCGGGATGCGACATGCGTGATGCAAATTTCACCTCACAACAACGCGGGGAAAGAAGGGTTCATACCCCCGGAAATACAACGGCAAAAAAAAGAGGCCGCAACATCGGCCGGCGTACACCGGCTGACATTACAGCCTCCACTTGTATCAGAAAGACAGATTACTGGCGTTTTTCGGCTTTTATTAGCAGCGACTTGCCATCCTGTTTTCCTTCGAGTTGAAGGTTATCGCCGTCGATCGTGATTTTCACCGTGTAGGATTCGCCGTCGGCGGTCATCTTCACCGATGTGCCGCTGAGTACCTCGTATTCTCCTTCGATCGTTTCCTCCGGGTCTTCATCGAGGTATTTCACCGTCTGGACAAAATCGCCTTTTGCCCCGGTAAATGACTTGTATTCGATGGAACCTTCCTCGACCACGATGTCCATGTACTCCGTACCACCGACCTTGAAGGAGTTGATGTCCCAGATGCCCGCGATTTGTTCTTTCAGTTCTGCAGGTGTGGTGTCGTCGTCTTTATTACAGGAGCTCAGGGCCGCGACGGCAAACAG
>ERZ724526.998-NODE-998-length-15344-cov-3.973445_pt1 | contig 15344 bp, 11 predicted proteins | sample MGYA00376059_ERZ724526 | MGnify/ENA primary metagenome ERZ724526 (study PRJEB28724, sample SAMN07190883) | activated sludge metagenome | isolation source: activated sludge of sewage treatment plant in Hong Hong | place: Hong Kong | collected 2016-03-17 ... | reverse complement strand
ATGAAAAAGCTTTAGCTGTGTTGGATAAGGCACAAAACAAATTCGGCCTATTACCCGCTTTAGTGATCAAAAAATCAAGAATACTAGTCCACCTTGGCAGAGAAAAGAAAGCCATTGATCTCATCACCTCATCGCTCCGCAGCTACCCGGTACACGAAGAACTTTTGTCAGCGTTGTATGAAATTTATATTGCACAATCGAATAAAAAGGAAGCTGAAAAAATTCTGGTACAGCTCAAAACTATTGATCCGCTGTACACTGCAGGAGGAAAGATAAGTCAACCAGTACAAAACGTTGGCAATCCGGAAAGTATCGAACAACAAATTCGGGAAGGAAAGACCGGCTTAGATGAAATCATTCGATCCTTGATTCCATTTATTGAACAAAACCGTTCTACCGATTCCGCAAGACTCAAGTCGATTGCCGATCTCCTCATACAAAAATACCCTCAGGAGGCAAAAGCGTGGGCGCTCCGCGGAGATTTGTCATACTATGCCGAGGATTTGACAGAGGCAGTCAGTGATTATGAAAAATCTGCAGCACTTCAAAACGTACCATATTCCGTTTGGGAAAATATGATTGTGTGTTTGTTGAATTTGAGCCATTGGAAGAAGTTGGAAGAAAAAATTTCACAGGCTTTGGACTTTTATCCCAACCAGTCTTTCCTATATTTTGCACTGGCCGAATCCCAGCTTCAATTGGCCAATACAGGCGAAGCATTGACCAATGCACAGCATTTCAAATTGATGAGCAAGAATAATCCTTTTCGTCAAACAGAAGCAAATCTTCTGCTCGCTAGAATTTATTCGTCAACAGGCAATTTTCAGCAAGCCGATCTGATGTGGGCTGAATGCCTTAATTCCGAAAAAAACGAAGTGGCCATACTTGAAAATGCTGTTTATCAATCTGCAAGAGGACAAATTGTTAATAAGGCGAAAATTGAGGAAATTTATAATAATAAAAATTTGTTCAAACCTTTTGTTCTCAACCGGTTGGCAATAATAGCCTCAAATCAAAATGATTGGGACCTTGCCAGAAAACGCATCGAAGAATGCTTGCAACTGAAGACGGGACGAAATAGTGATAACTATGCGCTGGCAGCAAAGATTTGCCTTGCCCAGCTACAAAAGGAAACCGCAATCATCTATGCACAAAAAGCGGTTGATCTTTCAGATGACAGGAATCGTTATTTGCAATTGCTAAATCAGATGAAATGATAAGAAAAAAAATAACACTGCCGCTTTTGACCCTACTACTGATTTCGTGCCATACATCCAAACAGATGGCAAACAGCCCTAAAAAAAAAGATATTGCAACGCTTGAAGAGCTGATGGATAATATTTCAAAAGCCCAGAAATTTAAAACTTATTCCGCCAAAGGAACAGTCTCCTATGCCGGAGCAGATTTTGGCGGAGACGCGGACGCTCAATTAAAAGTTATTTATGATAGTGCCGCATTGCTTACTATTCGCAAATATGGAATAGAACTATTCAGATTATTATTGGATAAGGACAGCGTTACATCATTAGACCGAATTGACAACAGCTGGAGCAAGAATTCTATCAGCGAATGGGCAAAAAGCTATAAAGTTCCTCTCGATTACTTAATGATTCAGGATATAGTAACCTCAGGTTTTTATCTTACAGAGTACCTTTCATATCAGTTGGAAAAAAATTCCGAAGGTTATAGCGTAAAAGGATTTTCGGAACTTTTTACGATGACCACGGATCTGACCTATTCGCCACCAAAGCCACTGAAAATGAGCATACGTCAAGACCGAAGATTATTGGATATTGGCTTCAATGAAATTAGTACTTTCAGTGGAAGGGTCTGCCCCAAGTCATTGGAAGCATTCTATAAAGATGAAGTATCGGGCACTACCGATAGGATCAATATCAAATGGAAGGAAATCAGCATTGATAAGGAAGTAAGCATTAAGTTTGCCATTCCTGAACACTATACTAGAAAATGAAAAAGCGGATATTCAAAAAAACTGCTGTGAATCCAGTGCTGATTTTTCTGGTAGCAAGCATCGTTTTTTCTTTTATAGCCAGTGAACCCAGTAACAAGGAAAGAATAAAATTTTTGAAAACGCAAATCAGGGAAACAGAATCTGTCCTGAGACAGCTGGAAAAAGACAAAAAAAATTTTGTCACACAGATAAGGGTTAGAAGAGGATTGATTGTACAAAGAAATGATCTGATCAAGAACATCCGAAATGAAGTGGAAACTTTGAGCAAACAGCTAGAAGAACTTGAGAATACGAACAAACTTGCTTTGGATACATTGTCTGAACTTCGCGCAACATATACAGAGATTGCTTGTCAGAAAAACAGGTCCAGATTCTTAAAGCCGTTAAGTCTTGAATCAGTAAACGGAGCATGGAGCCTTGATATTAAGAAGAATCTCTGGAAAGAACAGATTATCAGGTACCGTATTGGACAGTTTATAAGATACAAAAAATCACAGGAAGTAATATTATTGAAACAAAATGACATTAAACAGAAAATCAATGAAAAGAGAGAACTACTGAACACAGAGCAATCTGAAATGGACAAAATGAACACGGATATTGCCGACCTTGAAAAAAATTATGAGCATATTAGTAGTAAATCAAAAGAGTACCAACAGCTTGTCATAAGTTACAATAAGGAGCAAAAGTCACTTGAAGAAATTGTCAACAAAAGTATACTAGCAGACAAGACAAATAGTAAAGGGTCAGCAGTAATAAATAGAAGTATTTGGAATTTGCCCGTTAAGGAAGGAATTGTAATTACCCGATTTGGTTTGCTGAAGGATCACCATAATCCCGAGATTACTTTGCGAAACAATGGCATTGATATCAGGTCTTCTGAATCTTTCGTACGTGCAGTCAACAATGGCAAGGTAGTTCAGATAAGACAGCTCCCCTCTGGCAGTTTTGTAGTACTTACGAAAGCGGGGAATCTATATGTAGTCTATTCTAACCTGGATAAAGTATTTGTAAAGGACGCAGAAAATATTTTTGCGGGAAATAATCTTGGAGAACTAAAGCTAAATCCCTTCGGTTCTTATGACCTTCATTTTGAAGTTTGGGAAGGCAAATCAGCGGTTGACCCAATGCATTATATTCGCCTTAATTAAATCGTCTATAAGTACAATCTTCCGGTCTGGGCTTTAGTAATCATTTTTCATTTTAAATAAAAACTAGTGAACTGAGAAATACTTCATTATCTATTATACTACAAAGAGTCCTAGAAAGGCAATGTTGAAAAAGCTAAAATTAAAAGGTTTGAATTTGCCTGCGCTTAATATATGTATCTGAAACAAACGGCTAAATCAGTCGTATCTTCGTTTGAGGAACCATTCATTGTCATTGAGTCTAACACCCAAATTCACCTTAAAATAGTCTTCATTAATCAGGTTACTCACACTCATTTTTCCGAATTCGAGACCAAGATTAATGGTTCCTGATTGTCTTTGGAATGCAAAGGTGCTGGACATGCCCAACGTGAGTCCATATTGCTGAAGTATTTCATTTTTAACTTTGAGATAACCCGATTCGTAAAATGCCCCAACCCTGTATTGGCTTCGTTTTAAGATACTACCAAAACCATTTTGTTCTGGTCTAAGCCAAAGTCCACCAGAGATTCGGCTTTCATTTATAAAATTGCCTTTGGCTCCTTCATATAAGGTAGCCGAAGACCAGTTCTGCAATGCGTAATCGACCACAGCACCATAATGATCCTTATGATTGTATGATAATCCAGCAGTCAACTCTAGAGGAAGCGTACTGTTCGTAAGATTATTTTCCTTAAAAGAAAGTGTGTCAATGATCGTTGCAACATTACCAAGCAAAAGCTCAGCGTAATGTATGGAGTATTGATTCATTCTCAAGGAAGAAGGTGCAGAAATAACAAGACTCACATTCAGCGATTTACCATGCTTTGTAGCATCTTTTTTAAATTCCGCGCTGTTTAATATTTCTTGATAAATAAATCCTATCTGCGGCCTAAAGCCTGATCCAAAGTAGCGGTCGGTATAGTAATCCTTTGCTCCTGGAAATTGATCGCGCAGATAAAACACCTGTTCGAATTTCAGGTTTCCAAAAATATAAGCCAGATTGAGACCTGCGGAAATTTTTTTATATCGGTACCCAAAACCGACCATAAACTGATTAAGTCCTCCGCTGCCTGTCAACTTACGCACCGTCGCACCAACAGTATTGCTGTCATTAACCTGATAATTATATGAAGTACTTGAAACAGGCATAATGCCAAAACTCAGGCCATAAGTATGCTTGTACTCTTTGCGTTCAAGAAGTTGATTGATTGAATTGCGCAACGGAATACCAATCTGAATGTAAGACAATGTACCTGAAAGATCGTTGATGCTGGTTTGATTATCACGGATTGATTTATACTTGATGTTATAACCAATTTCAGCATCCGTAACTTTCAAAAAACCAAGCGTCGCCGGATTAAGAGGATTAAATTCATCAATTTGGGTATAGGCAGAACCTGCATGCCCACATGCCTGCGAAAAAGGAGAATAGGTTCTCGTCATTGACCCAAAGCCATATCTGGATAATGGCAGAAATTCATTAGTCTGGGCTTTGATAGAATAAACTAATAAAATAATTGTGACTAACGGAAGGATAAATTTTTTCATCTGCATCTGGCAATTTCATTCAGTCCATGAAGAACAAGATAGGGTTCTACGCTGGTCTTAATCTGTGTACGAACCGAGAGAAACTCTGCGTCTCCGCCGGTCATAATACAAAAAAGGTTCGGATTCTTGGAGGACAATTCATTATAGTAACCGTCAATTTCATAAATGATCCCATTAACAGCTCCATGTTGCAATGCGGATTCCGTACTGGTACCAAGCATACCTGGATTAACATGATGGGACTTAATTAGGGGCAATCTGGAAGTAAAATGATTCATGGCGCGAAGTCTCATATTCAACCCTGGTGCAATATTACCGCCAATAAATCCAGCTTCCCGGTTAACAAGATCATACGTTATACATGTTCCACTATTAATGATGAGTATGTTATCAGCGGTGGCCAGCTTCAATGCCCCGCACCAGGCTGCCAGACGATCACTGCCAAGCGTATCTTTGGAGCCGTATTTGATCTTTATAGGCAAAGGACTAAAAGCATCGGGTTCATAAATATCCACTTCTTCCATGAGTCTCTCAAGCCATTCCGCATTCTTTGAAGCCACGTTACTAAGTATACAGTCTTCAAAATCGATATCATCCAACCAGTCAAAGATTTCCTCCGTCCTTTCAGAAGAAAAGATCTTGGTGCTTTTTAAATTATTGTTGTCGAAAAGCCCAAACTTCACCCTGGTGTTTCCGCAATCAATACAGAGATTCATAACTTATTTTCTAAATTTTACGTGATTTATTAGTGTTTGAAATGCCTGATTCCCGTCATTACCATTGAAATACCTAATTCATTGGCTTTGTCTATACTTTTTTGATCCTGTATAGATCCTCCAGGTTGCGCGATAGCAGATATCCCAGCTTTTCCAGCGAGTTCTACACAGTCCGGAAAGGGAAAAAAGGCTTCTGAAGACATTACGGCATGCTTGGTATCAAATCCCATTCTTTCAGCTTTTTCTATGGCCTGTCTGCATGCATCAACCCTGGAAGTTTGACCACAACCCATTCCAATAAGCTGAAGATCCTTGACGATGGCTATAGCGTTTGACTTCAGATGTTTGATGCAGTTGACAGCAAAAACAAGATCTTTCAACTGGCTTGCATCAGGTGCTGTTCTAGTAACTGTTTTGAACTCATTGCCATCAGATACATGAAGGTCCTCCTCTTGAATGAGCTGGCCGTTGAGACAGGTTTTCATTCCAGAAATCGGGGTGCTCCAATTTTTCAATTTTAATAGTATGCGATTTTTTTTAGACTTAAGAACTTCAAGTGCGCGGTCTTCATAATCAGGGGCAATGAGTACTTCATAAAACAACTTGTCGACTTCGCCCGCCGTACGCTCATCGATTGGTTTATTACAGATTATTACTCCTCCGAATGCTGATTGCGGATCGCCGGCGAGAGCGGCAGCCCAAGCTTCCAACAGACTATGACGTATCGCCAGACCGCAGGAATTATTGTGTTTTAAAATGGCAAAACAGGCATCACCTATCCAAAAGTCTCGTATTAATCTTACCGCAGCGTCAACATCTACAAGATTATTATAGGAAAGTTCCTTGCCCTGAATAAAGTCAAAGACCTCAGTCAGATCGCCTTTAAACCACGCTTTTTGATGGGGATTTTCACCATATCGTAAGGGTCTCAGCGGTGAGCCACTAAAATAATCGGCTATCGTCCTGTCGTAACTCGAACTCACCCTGAAAGCCTCAAGTGCCAGGGATTTACGCAATTCAAGGCTTGTAAGGGCATTGTCATGAAGGATTCCCGCGAGCTGATCGTACTGACTTTTCGATGGAATTATAACTACATCGTTGAAATTCTTGGCGGCGGCACGAATGAGCGAAATGCCACCGATGTCTATTTTTTCAATAATCTCATCTTCGTCACTGCTGGCGGCTACTGTTTCTTCAAAAGGATATAGGTCTACAATCACCAAATCAATCATAGGAATCTCAAAATGAGCTAATTGTGAAAGATGATCGTTATTTCTAATCGCCAGAATCCCCCCGAAGACTTTTGGGTGAAGAGTCTTTACACGTCCTCCGAGAATAGATGGATACCCTGTTACATCTTCCACAGCGACCACAGGGATGTTAAGTTCTTCAAGAAAACTACGGGTACCGCCTGTAGAATAAATGACAATGCCCAAATCATGGATTAACCTTACCAGGGGTTCCAAACCTTCTTTATTATATACTGAAATCAGGGCGGAGCTGATCCTCTTCTTAGGCATTATATTATACTTGAATCGCAAAGTTATCAAAAATGACTTCTTCCCGGCATGCCTGTCACGGGTTTATTCGATTAGGTATTCAACACTTAAAATTCCTTAGGCTTCCTTTTTGCCAATTCATTATAGCTTTGCTCCCGGTATGTCTCTATCAGAAATCATTAGACAGGCCCTTCAAAATATTAGATCCAATCTTTTAAGATCGGGTCTGACACTGCTGATTATTGCCCTTGGAATTACTGCCCTGGTTGGAATTCTGACTTCAATCGATGGAATTATCTATAGCATGAGTAGTAATTTCAGTCACCTTGGGGCAAACACATTCAGCATTAACCGCAAAAATGAAGGCATGCGAAGGCATAACAGAGGCCAGACCGTCAAAGATGCCAACCCGATAAGTTATACTCAGGCCCTTGAAATCAAAAGAAGACTTGAGGGTCTTGCTGACGTCTCCGTCGGTTATAATGCGCGCAACAATACTGTTGTCAAATACTTGAATAAAAAAACCAATCCGCTGATACGCCTGAGAGGTATTGATGATCAATACTTCAACACAACCGGCTATGAGATTGAATTTGGCAGAAGTTTTTCTTCTTCAGAACTGGAATATGGTACCAATAAGGCTGTCATCGGCCGCGAGATGATCAAACTACTTTTCAATGACAAACCTGAATCGGCGCTCAGGCAGGACATCATCGTCGAAAATCAAAGATATCAGGTCATTGGGGTGCTCAAATCCAAAGGTTCTGCAATGAATGAAGGAGCAGACCGGAGAGTGCTGATCCCTTTACTCAGTGCCAAAATGCAGTTCGGTTCTGCATTTACAAGCTATGATATTAATGTTCATGTTAAGCAGTCAGCACTGCTCGATGACATTATTTCACAAACAATCGGGGAGATGCGAATCGTTCGTGGTTTAAAAAGCTACGAAGAAAATGATTTTGAAATATTTAAAAGTGATGGTATTATTACTTTTCTTAAAGATAATACGGTCATGTTACGATCCGCTACAATTGCGATTGGACTGATGACATTGCTCGGTGCTGCCATTGGTCTGATGAACATTATGCTCGTAAGTGTCAATGAAAGAACCCGTGAAATTGGTATTTCTAAAGCACTTGGCGCCAATCGCCGGACTATTTTATTACAGTTTTTGGTAGAAGCCATAATAATTTGTCAATTGGGAGGTGTTCTGGGTATTTTGTTAGGTATTCCAATTGGAAATATTGTGACCTTTTTTATGGGTGGACAATTCCTGATTCCTTGGGCCTGGATTTTGCTTGGTCTTACGGTATGTACAATTGTAGGTGTTCTTTCGGGTCTTTATCCGGCTTTAAAAGCCGCTTCCTTGGATCCGGTTGAAGCACTGCGGTATGAGTAACCGTCAAGTTCGATTTAATTTTTTCAATCCGCTAAATGTTATTCAGGTAATAAACCATTATTGCATTTTATCTCCGCGTTATAACAATGATACATTTGTTCTATAAATCGGGATTTTCTCTATGATCAAATATATTATTAAGATTGCTCCTGCAGCGTATGGATTTTTCTTTTGTTCTTGAAATGAAAGCGTTCTGATCTTTAATATTGCCAAACGAAACCGGAACAGAATTTTGTATGATCCGCTCAAACCAGCGGTTGGTAAACTGACATAGAACGGGGCTGATGCTCCTCATAAAGTTAGGATTGTCGTAGGTATTATAAACTGCTTCATGGGCTGTTGATTTAACATAAATGATGTTATTCGTGTGCAGAATTTCGTTATTATACAATTCGATAGAACCAGGTTCACCACCGTTTTTATCTTTGAGCACACTTTTGTTTTTTGATTTGATTATTTCGGCAATTGTATCTATCAGCCTGTCTACATCGTCTAAAATTTCCAAAGCCTGAACCCTTGATTTAATTAAACCGGCTTCAGAAAGATAACGCAACTGATTGAAAGTATTATCCAGAACAGAAGTAGTCCAGATTTCAATGCTGTTTATTTCACTGTAAAGATCTAATATCCTCCTTGTTATTTTGTTGAATTCTTCATCAAAACAGTAATCATTTTCCTCATAAGGTTTGATGATGGTCTCATCCAGCCTCCAGTTAAAATTGAAAAATACATAAAACTTAAAACTCTTAAGTTTGGGAAAAAGAAAGTAATAAAACAGAGGTAACTCTTTTGTTGAGTAATATATTATTGGATTAAGTAGCCGTAGGTTTTCTAGATCTTGCCTTATCGGATCAATAAAGTCACGATGATCCTTTACAGCGCCGTACAAAGCAGGAAAATCAAAATATATTTTATCTTCTGATAAACCTAGAATTTCGTCCAGACTGATACGAAAATGTTTCGCAAGGATTTCGGCTTCTTCAAGGCTAATAGAAGATTCACCCTTAATTTTTTTATAAATTGAGCTGGGCTGCAAATGAAGAACTTCACTGACCGTATCGACCAATTGTTTTTTATTTGTAAAAAACTTTGATTCGATCATATCAAAGATTTTATGGGTTACAGTCTCTACATGCATATTGAATTCATTGTCATGCAAATTAATGAGAAGTAGGTAATTTTGCATAAAAATAATTGAATTGGAGATTGGCACGGAGATTTGGCAAGAATTGCAGTCATCGTTATACGGAGATTTGGACTGGTCGGACCTTTACAAGGGTCTCTATTCAACGGATGCAAGCAACTATCAGATCAAACCACTGGCATTCGCCGCTCCGAGAGATGCGGGAGACGTATTGACCATTCTGAAGTTTGCCAGAAAGCATCAGTTACCATTACTTCCAAGGGGAGGCGGAACCAGTCTGGTCGGCCAGACCGTTGGAAAAGCAATTGTTATTGATTTTACAAAATATTTAAACCGATTGCTCGAACTGAACCTAGATGAAAAGTGGGCCAGGATTGAGCCGGGTATGATCAGGGACGAGCTTAATAATTCGCTACTAAAACATAATATTCATTTTGCTCCTGATCCGGCTACGAGCAGCAGGGCGTCTATAGGGGGTATGATTGCTAACAATTCGAGTGGAACCAGATCTATTCTTTATGGAAAGACCATTGATCATGTGATTGAACTTGAGGTCATGCTGGATGACGGAACAATTATTCATTGCACGGATCTGAACCTTAGCGAAATTGAAGAAAAACTGTCACAACAGAATCGCGAGGGGGAAGTCTACCGTGCAGTCTTCAAAGCGGTAAGTGGCAACAGGGATGAAATTGATCAACGCTTCCCAAAAGTAATGCGCAGGGTTGGGGGTTACAATCTCGATGAATTCCTTGGTGACAAGTGGAATCTGAGCAGAATTTTCGTAGGCTCCGAAGGCACTCTAGGTATTATTCTTTCCGCCAAGATCAAACTTGTAGATAACCCGGTGTTTCAAAGTATATGTGTTGTTCATTTTGATTCGTTTTATGATTCAATCGCTCATATCCGTGAAATGGTTGCTTTTGGACCCGCATCCGTAGAACTTCTGGATAAGTTGCTAATTGAGCGCAGTAGGGAGAATCTGGAGACCAGAAGGTATTGTAGCTTTATCCAGGGTAACCCCGAAGCAGCCCAAGTGGTTGAATTCTACGGTAACACATTAGAAGAAGCGCGTGATAAAGCCGAACAACTTGCCTCAAGTCTGGCACAACGTAAAATTGGTTATGCTCACCCGGTTTTTACAGACCGAAGTGAAATCAATAATATTTTTACGGTAAGAAAAAAAGGCCTGGGACTGCTAATGGGTGTTCGAGGTAACCGCAAACCCATCGCTTTTATTGAAGATGCGGCCGTGCCACTCGAACATCTCGCGGCATACATCATGGATGTATTTGATGTATGCAAAAGAAATGACACACCGGTAGTAGCTTATGCGCACGCAAGCGTTGGATTGCTGCACGTCAAACCCTTGCTGGACCTGAGGGATCAACAGGATATTATCAGAATGAAGAGAATCTCGGAAGAGACACTCAACCTGGTGCTGAAATACAAGGGTTCATGGTCCGGCGAACATGGCGATGGGCTTGCGCGAGGGCCTTACAATGAAAAATTTTTCGGAAAAAAACTCTATCAGACTTTTGTAACATTAAAAAAAGAATTTGATCCACTGCAAATTCTGAACCCTGGCAAGATTATTAATACCCCACCACAGGAAGCTAACTTGCGTTATGGACCTGAATACCACGACTTCCCATTTAAGTCGATGTTCCAATATCGGACGGAAGGCGGATTTGAAGAAGCCATACATCTGTGCAATGGCGTCGGCGAATGCAGAAAACTGACAGGAGGAACCATGTGCCCGAGTTTTCGTGTTACCAGAGACGAAAAAGACAGCACCCGTGGCAGGGCAAATTTATTGAGGCTTGCCATGAGCAGGCAGCTTGACAGCGAAGGGATGCAAAGTAAAGCTTTGTTGGACGCCCTGGAACTTTGTTTGTCTTGCAAAGCCTGTAAAGCGGAATGCCCAAGTAGTGTAGATATGTCTAAATTTAAATCCGAAGTGCTTTCGGCTCAGAAATCTACAGGAAATTGGTCGCTAACGGACAAACTGATCAGGCATCAGCACACTTTATCGGGATGGAGTACAGGTGTTGCAGCCTATCTTATCAATCCAGTACTCAAAAATATTTATTTTAGAAAAATTCTGGAGCGAATTGCCAACTTGGATGCCAGAAGGATTTTACCACTTTATGCTAAAAAGCAATATAGACCGTTAAATTACGCTGGCAATTCAACAGACCCCGAAGTAGTCCTTTTTGCGGACACCTATATACGTTTTCACGAGCCTCAAATTGGATATTCAGCTGAAAAGCTGCTACGTTCGCTGGGTTATAAAGTTACGGTTATCAATAAAGGTTGTTGCCAGCGACCTGCCATATCTAGAGGACTTTTGGATCATGCACGGTCGGAGGGTTTAAAGCTTTTTGAATCGCTTTTGCCATTTTTAGAAAAGGGTTTACCAATACTTGTGTGCGAACCAAGTTGTGCCTCCTCTCTCAAAGATGATCTGCCTGATCTTTTTTCTGATCCTTCTTGGGCAGGCTTCTCTGATCAAATTTTCATTCTGGAGGATTTTGTTGCTCAAGAGATTTCCAAAGGAAAAATACAAACTCCGATTAGATTGAAAGATGCTGAATATTTTATGCACGGGCATTGTCACCAGAAATCCATTTTTGGTACAAGTTCCGTTCACAAGATTTTTAAGTATGCCGGGATGAGTTTAAATGAATGGAATACAGGATGTTGCGGCATGGCAGGATCTTTTGGTTATGAAAAAAAGAATTATGCAGTGTCCGAAAAACTAGCCAATGAGTTACTGGTGCATGAAGTGAATGCGCTTCGAGAAAATCAGTTGGTTATTGCCAATGGTTTCAGTTGCAGGCACCAAATAGATCATTTTACCCATCGAAGCGCATTGCATTGGGTCGAGGCACTGGATTTTGAGTTATAAATCTGAAGTTTTGACTTATCCAGAAGCGATTCAGTATATGTTTGACAGACTGCCAATGTTTCATCGCATTGGTGTCAAGGCATACAAAAAGGATTTGTCCAGAACATTGGCAATGTGTGAAAGACTTGGAAATCCGCAAACAAAACTACAGTGCATACACATCGCAGGAACGAATGGCAAAGGATCTGTATCACATATGCTGGCTGCGGCGTTGCAACAACATGGATATTCTGTAGGTCTGTATACTTCTCCACACTATAGGGATTTTAGAGAAAGAATAAAAATCAACGGCACATACATTGAAAAGCGCTTTGTTTCAAGGTTTATTTCAGAATTCAAATCCATCATTGAAGAAATTGAACCGTCATTTTTCGAACTGACAGTGGCACTTTGCTTCTACTACTTTCAAAAAAAACAAGTGGACTATGCCGTGATTGAAACCGGGCTGGGAGGTCGCCTGGACTCAACCAACATCATCAGCCCTTTACTCTCAGTGATTACCAATGTAAGTTGGGATCATATGGATGTCTTAGGAAATTCCTTGCCCGAAATTGCGTTTGAAAAAGCCGGCATTATCAAACCTGGTATCCCTGTGATTATCGGTAGGCACCTTCCAGTGACAGATGAGGTTTTTAATCGTGTTGCCGATGAGCGAAAAGCTGATATGGTCTATGCCGAGAGAATATCTATGGATTTGAACGATGACAAAATTCAATTTACAGAAGGGGAAGTAATTTTTACCCCTGACCTTTCAGGACCATTTCAGCCGGAAAATTACAGAACAGCATTTGCTTCGTTGCATTACTTACTAAGCAAAAAAATAATTCCCCTAGATTATATGGCCATTTCGAAGGCATTCGGACAAGTTGCAAGCTTGACAAGAATGATAGGCAGATGGCAGTGGGCTGGCAGGAGACCGGACATTTTGTTGGATTCTGCGCACAATGAGGATGGTATTCGTCAGCTTTGTCAATGGATCGCATCACATTCCTACCATACGGTTCATTGGGTCATTGGATTTGTCAAAGACAAGGATTTATCAAAGGTAATGGTACAATTGCCCTCAGACGCTAAATATTACTTTACACAGGCCAAAATCCCCCGGGCACTTGAAGTTAATGAATTGCATAAACATGCTGAAAGTTATAATCTGAAAGGTAAATGTTATAAAAGTGTTCGCAATGCTTATAAGTCAGCCTGTGTTGCCGCTGCAAAAGATGACCTCGTCGTGGTAAGTGGAAGTATCTTTGTCTTGTCAGAAATTATATGAAAATAGCCATCGGGTTATCAGGGTCGAGCGGGGCCATTTACGCCAGATTACTACTGGAAAAATTAAATCGGTTCGACGATTTAGAGCTTGCCGTTGTGGTGTCAGCCAATGCAAGGGTCAATATATCAATCGAGATGCCAGACTTTGATTTGACTCAGTACAGGTGCCGTGTTTTTGAAAACCACGATTTTAATGCCCCCTTTGCCTCGGGCTCGGCTGGCTGGGATGCGTTGGTGGTTTGTCCTTGCTCTGCAGGATTTCTCGCTAAAGTGGCGACAGGCCTTTCTGAAGACCTGATGAGCAGAACTGCACAGGTGATGTTAAAGGAAAGAAAAAAGCTTTTATTTGTTTTCAGAGAGACTCCACTTAACCTTATCCATATCGAAAACATGAAAACGGTTACACTTGCAGGAGGAATTATTTGTCCTGCCGTACCTTCATTTTATGCCGGAGAAAAAGAACCTGACAGAATATTTGCAAGTGTTACCGATCGTGTAATTGATCTTTTAGGTCTTGACAGCGATTCTTTTAGGTGGGGTTCAGGTTCAATATAATACAATTTATTACTTTTGTGTCAAATTAATCATCAAAAAAGCATAATCCTATGAAAATCAAGTTATTATTAGGCTTGTTAATACTGGCTACAGGAATATCCTCTTGCGTATCAAATAAAAAGTATAAAGCACTCCAGGATGAGCTGGCCAACGCTCAGTCCATGCTTGATGCCCAAAAGAAAAAAGTATCTGACTGCGAATCTTCCAAAATGGATTTGGAAAAGCAGATTTCAAAGCTTCAGGGTGACCTCAGTTCTTCCAAAGGTGAAGCGAGCAAATACCAGGCTCAGGTTTCTGAATTGGAGAAAATGAAAGCAATGAAGGAGCAGGAGATTCAAAAGATTAAAGAAGAGATCAGAAAAGCTTTTGCAGGAATCAATGTTCAGGGAGTTACCATTTCTCAGACAGGTGAAAAGCTTTTTGTTTCACTGCCAGATCAGGTTCTGTACAAAAAAGGTTCAGCAAGCATTAATTCAAATGGCAACAAGATCCTCAAGGGTTTGGCCGATGTCTTCAATGCAAATCCTAACATGAATGTTATGGTTGAAGGACACACCGATAAGACTTTGGTTAAAGACGGTGCTCCATTTAAAGACAATCTAGAGCTTTCAACTGAAAGAGCAAATAATGCAGTGCGTTTTCTGTTGAAAAACAAAGTGAAGCCTGAACAGCTTACTGCAGCGGGAAGATCAAGCTTCGAACCTTCAGGTAAAATGAAAGAAGGTAAGGACAAAATGGCTTATGACAGAAGGCTACAGATTATTCTTACTCCGGATGTTGCCAAACTTTATGAAATATCCAAAAAACTGGTCCCCTGATCAAACATTAGATAAAAAACAAATTAAAGAAATCACAACCTCCTCAAGGTTGTGATTTTTTTTTGCCATAACTTGTACTGTAGGTAATTTTGAACAAATAAATGTGTTCATGAAAGTCGGTAATAAAAACAAAGGTCCGGTAATAACCGGTTCAGCAACACCGACAATAGCAGGTCAATCTGGTAAGGAACAATGGAAACTTCCTGCTTTATTGTTGACTATGCTGGGATTGCTGATTTACCTGCCAACCGTCAGGCATGGATTTGTATTGGATGATGGGCTGGTAACCACCATCAACGAATTTGTAATGAAGGGCTTTGCAGGCTGGAAAGACATTTTCACGCATAGTTACAGAGCGGGGGCCTCAATAAGCACTGACTCAG
>ERZ724526.994-NODE-994-length-15387-cov-3.944560_pt1 | contig 15387 bp, 17 predicted proteins | sample MGYA00376059_ERZ724526 | MGnify/ENA primary metagenome ERZ724526 (study PRJEB28724, sample SAMN07190883) | activated sludge metagenome | isolation source: activated sludge of sewage treatment plant in Hong Hong | place: Hong Kong | collected 2016-03-17 ... | reverse complement strand
CTTTTGGTGCGTCCTCCATCTACAGGAAGGTTAATTCCTGTGATATATCCAGCCAACGGAGAAGCAAGAAAAGCTACGGCAGAAGCAATTTCTTCAGGCAAGGCAAATCTTCTCAAGGGGATTTGAGATTGCATTAAGCGAATTGATTCTTCTTCACTGCGCTTATGCAACAACGACTCTCTGGCGATGATTTCCTTCAACCTGTCGGTATCAGTTGATCCGGGCAATACATTATTGACTGTTATGCCCGATTCTCCCAGTTCATTCGCAAGCGTCTTCGCCCATGAAGCCATTGCAGCACGAATGGTATTGGATACACCGAGATTCTCCAGAGGCTGCTTGACTGAAGTGGAAATAATATTAATGATCCGTCCATAGGAAGAAGATTTCATTCCCGGAATCAAAATCTTCATCAATTCATGCGCTGCAATAAGATGCTGATTAAATGCCATCAGGAGCTGGTCACTGGTGGCGTCCCATAATTTTCCTCCCGCAGGTCCGCCAGTATTATTAACCAGAATATCGAATGGCCCTTGTTCAAGTTTGCTGCGTACACCCGCCAACATTCCTGTGTGATCATTCATATCTGCCGCAACCCATTGATGCCGCTGTCCCGAATCTGCCGGCAGGGTCAAAATGTTTTTTTGAAGGAGTCCTTCCTGCCTGGCGAGAAGACATACTTCTGCGCCACATTGTGCGAACATGCGCGAGACAGACAAGCCAATTCCTTTGCTCGCTCCGCACACCAGCACACGCCTTCCTTTTAGATCTATTGTTAACATATTGGTAGATAAAATAATACAGTGTCAAAATTAGTTAGTTTCAATATCTTAGTAGCTATATTCAGTATCATGGGTCAACAGGTGTGGAATATGGATAGTGTCACCGGTGATCATTACACTGTTGGTCTATACCACGGGGAAGACTCCGGCAACGTGGTATTGTATATGAACAATGAAGTATTTTTGATTGATTTCAACATTCTTGAGGACAAGAAATATCATTTTTATGTCGGCCATGAATTCATGTGTCTGAGTATAATGCGAAAAAATGAAGAATACTTCTACGATCTGCAGGTGGACAGGGACACACCTACGCCACTCAATACTGCAATACGTAAAAGTGAGTCTGTGGACGAAAAACTTCTACTCACCGGTATGATCGTCGCCAGTATTCTCTTATTGGCCCTGTTTATTTATAACTGCTATGTACGATACATCTTCTGAATTATTACCGCTTGCGGTTGTTTGTCTGACCAGTCTGTCTGTTTCATTCCTGAGTTTTTTCAGTGGATTTGGTCTTGGTACTGTACTACTGCCAGTTTTTGCAATTTTCTTTCCGCTACCGCTATCTGTAGCCATGACCGCTTTGGTGCACCTTAGCAATAATGTATTTAAACTTTGGCTGACGGGCAGACAGGCGAACCTTCACTGGACAATTCGATTTGGACTGCCATCAATGGCTGGCGCATTGGCGGGAGCCTGGAGCCTGCGATTGATGGTTGACAATCTTTCAAACAATAACTTCACCTTCCTTTGGCATGAGACCAGTCTTCTCAAATTATGCTTGGGTTTATTAATATCATTTTTTGCTGTACTTGAATGGTTCAGATCCCGTCCGATTTCCGGTCACTTCTGGATTCCGCTGGGTGGATTGGCTTCAGGTTTTTTTGGTGGCTTGTCAGGACATCAGGGGGCATTAAGAAGCCTGTTTTTGCAGCGCCTGATCGAAAGAAAAGAGGAATTCATTGCCACAGGTGTCTTGATTGCCTGCTTGGTTGATATCAGCAGATTACCAGTTTATGCAGCATACCTTACCAATGCGGAAGTACAATGGGACTATGTTATTAAGGCGTCATTGTCTGCTATGGCAGGGGCCTGGGCTGGAAAGAAGTTGATCCGAAAAACAAGCAGCGATCATATCCGTATGGCCGTCGGATTATTTCTTGTCATTTTCGGAATTGCCCTGGCCTCCGGCAGGATTTGAATGATTAAGTAAATTCATTTTTATATAAACATAGATTTAATATTCATAAATTGCTGATTATAAAGTACTTATAACGATTTTATGGGCCACTGGCGCTCAAGTGAAGCTTTTATATTGAACCGCCACATTAAATTCTTACTTTTGCGCCTCCCACGTACAATATGTGATATACATTTTAATTTGTTTGTGCGTTATATCAGCTTAAGTAAACAGAATGGAAATTCTTAATTTTTTAGACCTCATTAAAATTATCTGGCAGAACCGGAGCCTCTTTTTAAAAATAATGCTTTGGACTACTTTGATCTCCACCCTTTTATCCTTCTTGCTCCCGGTCTACTACAAATCAACGACCACCATGTTTCCGGCAAAGTCTTCACAGGTTCCTGTTACGGAGACCGCTATTCGCCGCGGTGGATTTTCAGAGTTCGGAGAAACCAGTGAATCAGAACAAGCCCTGGAAATCATTAACTCTACCCGGTTGCTGGATAAAATAATTAGAAAATATGATCTCTTCAATCATTATGAAATAGATAGTAGTGAACAGTTTGCTTACACCAGAGTCCTGCAACAATTGAGAGATAATATGACTTCCAAGCGCAATAAATACAACTCCATTGAGATCAGTATAGTTGACAAGGATCCTAAAATGGCTGCGGATATTACCAACGCTTTTCCCATGTATTATGACTCAGTCAAATTCGAATTAACACAAAGCAGATCTAAAGACCTTTTGGCAAATCTCGAGAGGAATTTTGAAAATCAAAAACGTGTTGTGGATTCAATACGCATTCAAATGGACTCACTCACCAAGTATGGTGTCATGAGCCAGTTTCAAAGGGGTTATCTTCTGGACGCCTATGCACAGGCAGGATCGCATGATGCAGCTGATTTAAAAAAGTTGGTTGACCAGAATATTGAGAAAGGAGAAACATTTGATGTCGTCGAGCGGGTCTATGAACGGGAACTGGAGAATATGATGTATATTAAAAGATTTCTGGTTCAGACCCGGGCAGATGCGGATGTCGAATTTACTCAGAAATTTGTCGTTGACAAAGCTGTTCCGGCTGAAAGAAAACATTCTCCCGTGCGCTGGCTCTTCGTTCTGGTAAGTATCATTTCTTCCCAGATTTTTTCCATCACGGCTTTACTTGTTCGCCGCAAGTGGCCGTACATTAAAAAACTTCTTCAGGATTGAATTTGAGTTTCTCTGCCATTCTCAGTAACAGGAGCATCCTTTGGGGTTCTATTTTGGTGAGCATTTTTGCATTCTATTGTATTTATACTGACAAACTTGCCTATTTGGCGCTTTTTCCGCTATTGCTCTTTGCCGTAGTCTCGATCATCAAACCAGATTTCATCTGGTACAGCATCGCTTTTTTCACACCAATATCAATCAATCCGAATGACGTTGATTTGGGTAAATTAAGCCTTTCAATTCCCACAGAGCCATTACTTGTATTGTTAATTTTTCTTTTCTTTTACTATCTTATACGCACTGATAAGATTGAGCCTGAATTTTTCAAGCACCCGTTTAGCATACTCATACTGATGTATCTTGGATGGATGTTGATCACCTGTTTTACGAGCGTCGAAAAGATCGTCTCCTTCAAATTCTGGATCAGTAAATTATGGTTTATTATTCCGGTTTATTTTCTAGGTTATTTTTATATCCGGGATGAACGAAAATTTATCACGTATATCAAATTATTCCTATGGTCGCTCACGATTGTTTCCATATACAATATCGTACATCTATCTACTTATCAATTTGAGGATAAGCCTTCTCAATGGACGATGCAGCCCTTTTTTAAGAGCCATGCTGTCCTGGGCGCAGTCAATGCAATGTGTCTTCCATTAGCACTTGGTGTCATTCGTTATGAAAAAGGCAAGGGCCTTCAGCAAGTTTTGTTTTTTATTGTTTTCCTCGCGCTGACGGCCTGTCTTATTTTTACTTATTCAAGGGCTGCCTGGATCAGCGTAGTGCCTTCGGTGCTGCTTTATTTTGCACTCAAACTAAAGATACCATTTCGATTTCTTCTCTCTCTGATTGTTATCATTTTAGTTGGGATTCTGCTTAACCTGGAATCCATTATACGTAATCTTGAGACCAATAAAGTCGCAAGCTCAGATGATCTGATTGAGAATGTAGAATCTATTTCCAATATCAGCACCGACGTATCCAACCTTGAAAGAATAAACCGTTGGGCGTGTGCCGTAGACATGTGGAAATCAAAGCCGTTATTTGGATTTGGGCCAGGCACCTATATGTTTGAATATGCACCTTTTCAGCTTTCAGGCAATCGCACAGAGATCAGTACAAATTCCGGAGATGTTGGCAATGCACATTCCGAATATCTTGGTCCTTTGGCTGAACAGGGTCTTTTGGGAGGCCTGCTCATGCTCGCGCTGCTTATATTTATTCTGTATTATTCTTTCAAGACCTATTTGGTAGCAACCACCCGGTCCGAAAGAATTATCATCAGTATGTCCGCTTGTGCGCTAATCTCCTATCTGACACATGGATTTCTCAACAACTTCCTTGATATGGACAAGGCAGCAGTTCCGTTCTGGGCCCTCATTTGTGCACTTGTAGCTTCTGATCTTAGAAAATTGAAGGTTCTTTAGAACCTCAAATTTTTTGAAATCCTCGTATTGGCGACCTATCTTTGATCAAATACCGATCATGAATAAGCAAATTTTAACTGCTATTTTATTTTTCCTGTCCCTGAGTTCGCATTCACAAAACAGCTTTACCATTCGCGGTATCGGAGGTGGAGGAGCATTGTTTTTTCCAACAATCAATCCTTCAAACAGTGATGATTTCTACATTGCCTGCGATATGAGTCAATTGTTCCATAGCACTGACTTTGGCTTAAGCTTTACCCAATCTCATTTCAGCAGGCTGACGGTACAAAACAATTCAACTTATGAATTTACCAAGGACTCCAAAATCGCCTATACAAATTTTAATGACGGCAATGACGGCTATCCTGTTCGAACAGAAGATGGTGGTTCAAATTGGATCAGGCTGGAAGGTTTTGATGCGAATGAAGGAAAGGTCTATAAAATGCGTGCGAATTACGATCGCCCGGAACAAGTTATTATTAATTACTATGGTCTAATTTCAATCAGCAACGATTATGGTAAACATTTTACACCACTTAAAAGAGCAGTTAATAACGGAGTTGGGATCATTTTAAGCGGTGTGTTTTTTGATGGCAATGTGATTTTTATTGCAACCAACGAAGGACTATTCAGATCACCTGATGGTGGACTGTCATTTGCCCCGGTTACAACCAGTGGAATTCCGGCAGGTCAGGTTATCTGGGATTTCTCCGCAGCCAAGGAATCCGGGACCGTTCGGTTTGTTTGTATCACGGGAAAATCTACTGATATCTACAATGGACTTATGCCTTACGAGTACAGTAATGTGGCTTCTGGTGTCTTTATCATGAATAATCAGGACACCAAGTGGATATCTAAAAGCTCCGGAATAAATTTCAGCAATGATTTTATCCTTTATTCGGGAATGGCAAAAAACAATATCCATACGATTTATCTGGCCGGAAATGACGCTTCGCTTGGAGCCCCGCTGATATTGAAATCAGAAAATGGTGGCGACTCCTGGCAAAAAGTTTTTAAGTCCTCCAATAATACAAATATAAGAACGGGTTGGAGCGGTTTTCAAGGTGATAAAAACTGGAGCTGGGGAGAGACTGCATTTGGTATCGCTGTAGCTCCAGATAATGCTGACCGCGTGCTGTTTGGTGATTACTCTTTCGTACATGTCAGCAAAGACGGTGGCGCTAACTGGAGTCAGGCTTATGTCAAAAGCAGTGATGAACATCCTGCCAATGCACCAACGCCAAAGAAAAAATCATATCACAGTATTGGTTTAGAGAATACTACATGCTGGCAAATATTCTGGACTGATCCTATGAATATGTTCGGTTGTTTTAGCGATATCGGACTGATCAGATCACAGGACGGAGGACTTAGTTGGGGTTATAATTATGATGGTTTGTCTGTCAATTCATTGTATCGAATGATCAGCGGAGCCAATGGTACACTTTATGCCGCAAGTTCTAATATCCACGACATGTATCAAAGTACCAGGCTGGCTGATGGGCAACTTGATGCCGCGGATGCAAATGGAAAGATTAGCTATTCCACTGACAATGGACAAACATGGTCATCACTCCATCAATTCAACCACCCGGTCTTCTGGATCGCTGCTGATCCAACAAAAAATACGCGTATGTACGCATCCGTGATACATTACGGTAGCGGATCAGGCATGGGAGGAATTTGGGTTAGTGATGATATCAATAAAGGTTCTGCCTCATCGTGGGTCAAACTGCCAAACCCTCCAAGGACTGAAGGACATCCTGCAACGGTCCTTGTGCTCAAAGATGGTCAAGTGCTTTGCACCTATTCCGGCAGGCGCAATGGCAGCGGTCAGTTTACAAAAAGTTCAGGATTATATCTTTATAATCCAGCATCAGGCAGCTGGAAGGATCTGAGCGATCCTGGCATGTATTACTGGACAAAAGATGTTGTAGTTGATCCTTCAGACAGCACGCAAAGCACCTGGCTTGTTGCGGTGTTCAGCGGATGGGGAGGCGCCCCGAATGGTCTGGGAGGTTTGTACCGCACGACGAACAGAGGACAGTCCTGGACTAAACTAACGGGTACTCAATTCGACCGGGTAACTTCGGTTACATTTGATCCTCAACAGCCGAAAGTATGTTATTTGACAACGGAGACTCAGGGACTTTGGAGGACATTAGATATATCTGGCGTTAATCCAATCTGGTCTTTGGTCAATGCTTATGATTTCAGGCAGCCGGAACGGGTTTATTTTAATCCTTACAAAAACCGTCAGATGTGGGTCAGCAGCTTTGGCAATGGAATGAAATTCTCGGATCTTGACCAGACCACATCAGTCTCTGATTCAGAAGGAAATCCGGATTGCAACATATTAACCAATTTGATATCAGATGACCGAATTCTGATAAATCAAAATGAACGATTACCATTCAGTATTTATTCGATTAACGGTGCAATGGTCTACCGAAGCAGCGATGCGGATGTGATCAAAGGACTCATTGATATTTCCTCCCTGGCAAGCGGTGTGTATTTAGTTTCTAACAAAAACTGTGTTCAGAAATTGATCAGGAATTAGACTTATTAGTTTATTTTGTTTATTGGACTTTTACAGGTCCATTACCGACATGATCTTTAATGATACGGGTTTCTGCACTATAATTAGGTAGTTCTGTAAAACACCAATCAGTCATTTTATCTTCAATACTTTTTGGAAAAAGCACATGAATATTTGGACCGGCATCTATAGTAAAGCAAACTGGCCAGCCTGTATTTTTTCTTAACTGCCTGATCGCATGAATCAAACGAATGGATTCCGGCTCCAATAATAGATATCCAGGATTGCCACTCATCATCAGGGCGTGTAGGCTTAGCGCTTCCATTTCAGCTATTTCTATGAACGAATTCCAATCTCCTTCTTTTAGTGCGTGGATGAGTTGAATTATGTTTTGCTGAGCCTGAGTTATCCGACCAGTTCTGAAATAATGAGAATTCATTTCTTTATGACCTGCTGAGGACGACACATTTTTGGTTCCGGCACTCACAATAAATATCCAATCCTGCACATCGGAAAACGCACTGTGCAAATTTGACTTCCAGGGTAGCGCCATTTCATCTGTACTTTCAGCAACGGATTCAAGCTTACCCCATAGCGCCGCTCCTCCAAATACTGAGCGGCAGGCTGAACCTGAGCCTATTCTTGCACGTAAGGAGGCAAGACTCAGAAAATCTTTGTCTAGGCTTCTAACATTCCGCTGCATATCCGTAATACAAAGTGCCAATGCGCTCATAGCTGAAGCCGAAGAAGCAATACCTGCCGAATGTGGGAAATTATTACTACTTTCAATGATCAGATCAAAATCTTTAAGAAAGTCGAGATTCAGATTATCCAGCATCATCCTGACCTTTGGAAAAAATTCTGGCTTCGGCTGACCTTCATAAAAAAATTCAACTTTTCCGTTACCAGCGGAGTAGGAAATTTTTGTGTCGGTTATGCACTGCGATAATGTAAAGCTTAACGATGCATTCATGGGGATCTGTCCAGCCTTTTTACCCCAATACTTTACAATGGCAATATTGGAAGGACTTTTCCATTGAACTATTCCGGTTTTTTCCAATTCTCCAGGTCTTTGTTAAGGTCAAAATCTTCAAGGACTGCATCCATGACTGGATCAGCTCCTACGCGATAGCCATCTTTGAGATCATATCCATAAAATTTGCCAATCTGATTGTAATATCCAGCAGTAAATCCTCCTTTTAACTCCTTAATGATCTTATAAAATGGCATCCCAATATTTTTTTCCATCATTTTTGTAAGAATGAGTCCTTGTGTCCGGCTCAGATTTTTCAGTGGCTTTTCAAATTCATCATTCAGTCTTCCTTCGATTTCGCGAATTACCTTTCTTTTCTGGCGCCTGCTGTCTCCCTCTGTCTCTTTCTCTATCTGACGGTAAAGTCTTACCCCCTGCACAGCATAAGGATAAACTATTGCCGCCCAGCGCTTGTACTTCAGATAGCGTTCTCTTTCATCTGTATAATCAAATTCCTTAGGTGCTTTTACGGAAATCTTCTCAAGTTCAGCAATGATCATGGTATCTCCGTCCATGATAAGAACTCTGACTTCCTCACCGTTGACCACCGTCTTATATTCAGTATACTGTGCGCTGACTTGTTCACGGATTATAAAAATCAGCAGGAAAGACAATAATTGTGAAAGCCTCATTCAGAATTGTTTATCGCAGTGCGATAAAAGATGGTTTATTTTATTAATGGATTAAACTTAAATTAATATGGTCCGAACAATTCTTTCCAGTAGAGCATTCCACCCAGTAGATTTCTCACATTATTAAATCCGGCCTGAATAAACATTTGCTTGGCAATACCACTTCTGTTGCCACTCCTGCAATACACAATGATCTCCTGATTCTCCTTTCCTGCGAGTTCCATAATCTTATAAGGTAAGCTGGTTTGAAGGCTTGCAAGCTGACCACCGATATTAAATTCAGTATGCTCGTAAGGCTCCCTGACGTCAATTAGTACTAAAGAATCTCCCCTGTCAATCCTTTCTTTTAGTTCCTGTGCCGTAATGTCTGTCATAAGAAATTATCTTGGTTCACAATCATCGGGATAGGTCTGGCTTATTGTCAATTGAACAGACGATCCCATTTTAATTTTCTTCCCTTTCTCATAGGTCGGTTCCTGTCTGATTATGTAAGCGTTGTCCTGATCTTCTATATCACCTTCCTGATTGATATTTCCCAATTCAATTTTCATTGCGCTAAGTTCCAGCTTTGCTTCACCGAGGGTCTTACATCGCAATTGCGGAACATCAATTTCACCGCCTCGGTCTACTGAAATAACCACCAATACCGTGTCTCCTTTTGAAAGCGATAGACCTTTGGCTTTATTTTCTTCGTTCGCAAGCAACATTCCATGATAGCTGGCTTCGAGGATATGGCCGGAAGGTCCTGGATCATACCGAGTCTCGGCAATCATTAGCTTTATGTGGTATAAGCTTTCAAATTCTTGTTTCTTAAAATCATATTTTTCTCCATAAAGGTTTGGGATGTTATCTGATAGGATTTCATCTGCTTTGAATCTGCTGATTGTAATATAGACTTTTCGCCCTCTTTTAACAAAGGAGTTAGGCTTTGGGACCTGATTCAACACATAGCCTCCGGGTTTGCCGATCAGGTGAACTGAGTCCAGTATAACCAGTTCATAATCCCTGGATGCTGCCATTTTCCTTGCTTTAAAAAGGGGTTGGCCAACGAAATTGGTCAACCGAAGCTTTTGCCCGTGGTTTGTATATAAATTAAGCAACAGGCTGTTCAGGAGCCAGATCAACAAAAGGAAAATACCCATACGTATCAGCGTATAGGTCAAAAGCCTGCTCTTTATAAAACCCCAAAGGTCTACCAGGCTAAATTTGTCATTCCTGCTTTCTTTTTGCACCGACAATACGATAAAGCTTGAGACCAAGCGGACAGAGTAAATCTCCTGCGCTCAGCCGTCAACCTAAAGGTAAGAATGCTTTGTGTGCCGAAGCCAGGTCAGGCCTTTTTTTCGCTGGTCTGGTCTTTTTTTCCCTTTCTGACACGAGTTTTACCGTAAGATCCGATCGTTCGCTTACCTTTTCCTGACCTTTTATCGCCTCTTCCCATAAATAGAACAATTATATTTTACGCAAATATAAGATTTTTGAAGAATCATCGCTTAAATATGCCTCCTGTGAGCTATCTTTGCGATCCGATTTTTGAAAACGTTCAATAATTATGGATTATTTAAAGCAATTTTCCATCCCATTCAAGGGTATGTTGGACGGTGTCCATCATTATTCTTTTGAGCTGGATGAAGACTTTTTCAGGCGGTTCCCATCCAGTCCATTTGGTCCATGCAAAATTCAGACGGACTTTAATACTGACAAACAGGGATCCTTGATGACAGTCAATATTAATGTTACTGGTTCTGCAATGGTGAACTGTGATCGGTGTTTGGCCGAAATAAGCCTGCCTGTGGCTGGCGCTTATCAGATCATTGTTAAGCAAGCAGTTGGGACTTCAGATGACCCTGATTTGTATTTTATCAGTCCTGAAGAAAACGAATGGAATATTGCCGAATTGATTTATGAGTACTGTTGCCTGTCGCTGCCGATGAGCAGGACCATCAACTGCGAAGAGATGAATCCCGCACCCTGCAACAGGGAAGTACTTAGTAAAATTACTGAAGACAAGGTAAATCTTGAGGGAAATGCCCTTTGGGATGAACTCAAAAAATTGAACTTAAAATAAAACTTTAAAACTATGCCTAATCCGAAATGGCGACATTCGAAGACGCGTAAAAGAAAAAGAAGAACCCATTACAAAGCTGAGACGCCTCAGCTGGGTGTTTGTAAAACAACCGGCGCAATGCATATCATGCATCATGCATATTGGCATGAAGGAGATATGTATTACAAGGGGCATGTATTAATCAAGGGTGCTGAATCCAGCGTAGCAGAAGCTTAAGTGTTGGCATAATCCTGAAAAAATGCATGGACCGGTGACGGTACCATGTCAAGATATTGAAAAGCTCCAAGTTCTTGGAGCTTTTTTTTTACTCATAAATTTTATTAAAATGCGCAAAGTAATTTTAACAAAAGACGCTCCGGCGCCAATAGGACCTTACAGTCAGGCTATTCAAACTGGCCATACACTTTTTGTTTCCGGACAAATTGCAATTGACCCTGTTACCAATCAATTGATTACGGATGATATTTCAATTGAGACTCACCGTGTATTGGACAATGTAAAAGCAATATTAAATGCCGTAGGTATGGATTTTGAACATGTTGTCAAATGCACTGTATTCGTTAAAGATATCGGACAGTTTTCTGCCATTAACAGTGTCTACACAACTTATTTTACCAAGGAGGGCCCTCCTGCAAGGGAACTCGTAGAAGTCTCTGCATTGCCCAAAGGGGTTAATGTGGAAATTTCCTGTATCGCATACAAATAAATTTTCTAAGGCCATGAACAGAAAAGTAGTACTCTCGGGAATTCAGCCAACAGGCAATCTACACCTCGGAAGATATTTTGGCGCTATTGAAAACTGGGTTCATCTTCAAAATGATTTTGATTGTGTGTATTGTGTCGTCAACTACCACGCTATTACAATGCCTTACAATCCGGTCAAGCTTCAAGAAAATGTGTGGGAACTTGTTTACAATCTTTTGGCTTGTGGTGTCAATCATGAAAGTCTGTTTATACAATCCAAAATTCCTGAACATACCGAATTATGTTGGATACTCAGTTGCATGTGTAGTTATGGTGAGCTGTCAAGAATGACACAATTCAAGGACAAGACCGATCAGGTTAAAGAAAAAAACAAGGATTCCTTTGTCTCCTGTGGTCTTTTTACTTACCCGGTTCTTCAGGCTGCCGATATTCTGATGTACCGCGCTGACTATGTTCCGGTAGGTAAAGATCAGGATCAGCATCTGGAACTGACCCGCAACATTGCGCAGCGCTTTAATGCTGTCGTTGGCAAAGATTACTTTGTTGCACCTGAAGCTTTATATACTGAAACACCTAAAATTCTATCTACTGCAGATCCCTCAAAAAAAATGAGCGCTTCTGCCGGTGATAAACACAATATTGATCTTTTTGCTCCTGTGGATACAATCAGAAAGCAAATACGCTCAGCGGTCACCGATACAGGAGAGCGATCGGATACAATGAGTGCAGGTGTTGAAAATCTTTTCCAATTGCTCAAAGCCTGTAAGCAAACTGCGATTTACAATGAGCTGCTGGCCGAATATAGCAATCAGACACTTAGCTATGCAGTCCTTAAGGATCATGTGGCAGATGCAGTAATTCAAATGGTGCAGCCTATTCAGGATCGCAAAAAGGAAATAATAGCCGATAAAAAGGCGGTTAAAGACATGATCAAGTCATCATCGATGAATATTCGTGAACGCGCCATAGCAACGCTCAATGAAGTGCGTTCACTGACAGGACTTAATTAATTTGTTGCAATCATTGGATGTCCTCAATGTATGATCATAGGCTGATGCCGGCTTGTCAATGAACCATAAAAAGTACCATGAATATTTTTTGTATCGGACGTAATTATTCAGAACACGCCAGGGAACTAAATAATCCTGTACCGCAGACACCCATTGTATTCTGCAAACCCTCTGGGGCGTTGCTTCGTGATAACAAACCGTTCTATTACCCTGATTTCTCTGATGACATTCAATATGAAGTGGAATTGCTACTTCGCCTCGCAAAACCAGCCCGGGCCGTACCAAAGCATAAAGCTTTTGAGTATATCAGCCACATTGGGCTTGGTATTGATTTTACTGCAAGAGATATCCAATCGCGGTGCAAGGATAAAGGGTTACCCTGGGAAATCGCCAAAGGTTTTGATCACTCCGCCTTAATTGGCGAATGGATCGATATTCATGAACTTGATACCTCAAATATCAAATTCAGTCTCAAAAAAAATAAAGAGTTGGTCCAAAGTGGACAATCAAAGGATATGCTCTTTCAATTTGAAGACCTGATCCAGTATATCACATCAATTTTTACCTTGCAGACCGGTGATATCATCTTTACAGGAACGCCGTCCGGCGTAGGACCAGTCAATAGAGGTGACCTTTTAGAAGGATTTATTGGAGAGCGAAGAATGTTCTGGACCGAGATTCGATAATCACTTCTCAGCATTTCACTGGCATTTTTTACATTTGTGCCTCTTCTTACCGAAATGGCGGAACTGGTAGACGCGCTGGACTCAAAATCCAGTAACCTTTAAAGTTGTGTGGGTTCGAGTCCCACTTTCGGTACTTCTCTGCGCAAGTGTTCTCCGTGAGTGCTTTTTTGCAACTAAGTCTACTGTTACCAGATCGTCACATTAGGAGACCATTTTGGAACCAATGCACACCAAGGTCAATTTTAGCATTATATAACCTTTCGTTTAGTCTGAATCGTTAATCTTACTGCGATAGAGGTGATCCCTTACTATTCGGGGTTTAATTACCTGGAAGAGGTAGCTCTTCAAGTGGGTAATTAAGTTACCAAATTCTATCGCACATTGCTTTGGCTATGCTCGTTGGAGTGCATTATAGTACTGACACATTATAAAAACAAAAAGGCGCTTGTAGCGCCTTTTTGTATCTCATTACCAAAATTTCTTATCTCTAAAAAAACCAAATCTTATCTCAATAAAACCAAATCGATACAAATATATGATACCAATACTTGGGTACCGGAAGCTATTGACGAACCTCTTACAAGTGTTGACGAGCTGTTCTCTTTTAATGACCAATTAGCAGGCCTCTTGACCACCTGTTGGTTTTATACACCAGGAATAAAATCCTCGATCCAGCCAAAGTGTGCTCGGACGAGCCTCTCACGGTTGTTTCTGAAAAATGCTAAAAATGCTGCAGATGCAGGATTCAGTTGTTTGCCCTTGTTCCAGACAATATACCAGTGATTGATTATAGGCAAACCTTCAGTTTTAATTATTTTTAATTCGCCTCGTATGAGCTCATTCCGGATTCCAATCAGTGGCATCACCGAATAACCAAGGCCGGCTAAAATAGCTTGTTTAACTGCTTCATTTGAACTCAACTCAAAACGTTTTCCTGAATTGGTGTTTCTCTCATTCATCAGCTTCTCCATCATCCTTCGGGTTGCGGACCCTTCTTCACGGTATATCATTGGAATTTTGTCTAGATCTTCCGTGAGAATTCGGTCAGGAATATTATCGTCCGAACCTTTGCCAACTAAGTATAGGCGGTTTTCCATGACTTTTTCAAAATGAAGATCCAAATTTTCGGGTAGAACACTAAGCATCCCGAAGTCAATCTGATTTTCCTGAAGACTTTTCAGAACCATCGCTCTGTTGGTCACTTCCATCAAGAGTTCTATGGCTGGATTGGGTTTTAGGAAATCAGAAATGAGGTAAGGTATAATATACTTCGCCGTGGAGACCGCTGCCAACCTGAATTTGCCAGTGAGTCTTCCTTTGTATTGATGCATCTTCTCTTCAATGGAATCTGTCTCCTGCAGGATATTTCCAGCTGCTTCACAGATCTCAATGCCAAAATCAGTCAGATATAATCTTTTATTAATAAATTCTATGAGTGGGAGGTCAAACTGATCCTGAAATTTTTTAAACTGAAGGGATACAGCTGGCTGGGTAAGGTTTAGCTTTTCTGCAGCCTTCGTGATGCTTTTGCATTGACCTATTTCGTAAAATATTTTTAACTGATGTAAGGTATAATTCATAAAGTTTTATTTATGTTTATTATAATTAATATAAATAATAATTTATATAAATTGTTCAGACCTTTGCAACAAATTAAACTTATGACAACAATAACAATCGCTAGAGGAGATGGAATCGGCCCAGAAATTATGGAGGCCACATTATCCATTTTACATGCTGCTGGTGCACGCATTATTACAGAAGAAGTTCAAATAGGGGAAAAAATTTATCAGGCTGGTAATCTGAGCGGAATTACACAGGATGCCTGGCAAACCATTCGCAGAAACAAAGTTTTTCTAAAAGCTCCTGTAACCACTCCGCAGGGTGGAGGCTATAAAAGCCTCAATGTTTCTGCAAGAAAATTTCTAGGATTATATGCGAATGTCAGGCCCAATATCAGTTATCATCCTTTTGTTGATACCAAACATCCTAATATGGATGTTGTGATTATTCGTGAAAACGAAGAGGACTTGTATGCTGGTATTGAGCATCAGCAGACTGATGAGGTTGTACAATGCCTTAAACTGATTAGCAGACCAGGTT
>ERZ724526.993-NODE-993-length-15388-cov-4.438270_pt1 | contig 15388 bp, 17 predicted proteins | sample MGYA00376059_ERZ724526 | MGnify/ENA primary metagenome ERZ724526 (study PRJEB28724, sample SAMN07190883) | activated sludge metagenome | isolation source: activated sludge of sewage treatment plant in Hong Hong | place: Hong Kong | collected 2016-03-17 ... | reverse complement strand
CAATCGCGCGCCGCAGCGGAACAGGCGCCCGCTGCAAACCGCTATTGCGCGCTATGCACAGCCGGTTACTCAGCCAAGCGCACGGCGCTTGAACCAGCCGGTGATGGCGATGCGTTCGCTGTGTGCGGTCAGCACTTCGTGGTAGAAGCGTGCGGCAAGGAATACCACCAGTGTGCCGGCACGCGGCGCAATATCGCGGTATTCGCTGCATGCCTCGTCCAGATACAGGCGCAGCTGGCCGCCATCGGCCGGCTGCCAGTCCGGATTCAGATACAGGATGGCGGTGACGCTGCGTTCGCTGGTGCCGCGAAACTGGTCCAGATGTGTCTTGTAGAAGCTGCCCGGCGGATAGATGGCCGCGTGGCCTTCGAATTCCTGCAGGCCGAGATACAGCGTGCGATTGAGGCCGCTGCTCAGCTCGTCCAGCCAGCCCAGCCAGTCGCGCTGCAGCGGTGCGGCGCTGGCATGCTCCAGCCAGTGCACATGGTCGCCGCGTACTTCGCTGACCACCTGCAGCGCGCCGCTCTTGCCGATGCCGGCACGGTGAAAATCGCCGCCGGCAAATTCGCCGCGGATTTCGTCTGCCAGTGCGGCGCATTGCTGTGGCGCAACGACGTTTTCCAGCACGATCCACCCAGGCCCGGCCAGGGCGTCGGCGATTGGGTCGATCAAGTCCAGAGAGGCGAGGGTATTGGCTATGGCGTGCATGGCATGGCGCTGGTGGCAAATCGAGCGGCTAGTTTAGCAGCTTCGGTGAACGCGCTGGATTGCTTTGCACGCGGCGCTGCGGCATGATGCAGCACACTTTTTCGTCGAGGAGTTGTTTCATGTCCACCATGCGCCTGGAAAAACAGGAAAACGTCTATCTGCTGACACTGACCAACAGCGAACGCGCCAACACCCTGACCGATGCGGTGCTGGACGAGTACCACGCGGCGCTGGATGAAGTCGAGGCGGGCAAGGACAACGCGGCACTGGTGATCGCCAGCGCCGATCCCAAGTTTTTCAGCAACGGCATCGATCTGGAGTACATCCAGTCGAAGGGCATGCAATACCTGTTCGACACCTTCGGCGCGCGCCTGGATCAGCTGCTGCTGCGCGTGGCGCTGCTGAATCTGCCGACTGTTGCCTGCGTCACCGGCCATGCCTACGGCGGCGGTGCATTGCTGGCGTCAGCGTGCGATTTCCGCACCATGCGTGCCGATCGCGGCTTCTTCTGCTTCCCGGAAGTGGATATCAAGCTGGCGTTCACTCCGGCGATGCTGGCCTCGGTCAACCTGCTGCGCAACGAACAATTGCGCTGGGAAATGGCGTTGACCGGTCGTCCGGTGGGCGGCGAAGAAGCGGCGAAAAAAGGCATTGTCGATGCTGCGTTCGGCGCTGACGATCTGTTGCCGAAAACGCTGGCGCTGGCGGCACAGCTGGCCGGCAAGGATCGCCGTACCTACACCCAGATCAAACGCATGATGCGTCAGCACCTGCAACCGCTGATCGACGACAGCAAGCGCTGATCCGCCGTTCCGCCGGACAGGTTCAACGGGCAACGACCGGGTCGTTGCCCGTTTTGTTTTTGGGAGCGAGAAAAAACTGCCCCGGTGCACGCAGGAAGCGCTTCAGCAGCTCGCGCAGCAGCGCACGTTTCTGGCCGAAGCGTGCGCCACGTGCCTTGAGTGCGACAAACAGCGCCAGGCCGAAACTCACCAGCAGGTTGGCGGCACCGATGCCGACAATGCCGAGCGCCGAGGTCAGCGCGGTCTGCAGGTCGATCCGGTGATCCAGCGCCACCAGCGCGTAGCTGAAATTAGCCGCCGAAAAGGTGATGTGGCGGATATCGATCGGCAGCCCGAGGATGTAACCCAGCGTGCCGATCGAACCGAGCATGATGCCGAAATAGAAGTTACCCGCCAGCCCGCCGAGATTGTCGCCCAGATACCGCCCCAGCCGCTCGGCCCGCTGCTTGCCGAGCAGCCGCTGCAGCCACGGCAGTTGCGCGATGCGCTCGGGAATCTGGTGATAGATCGCGGTATTGTCGTGATAACCGGAAATCAGCCCGGCGAGAAACAGGCACACGCCGGCAATCGCCGCATGGAACAGTGCCAGGCTTTGTAGCGGGTCGATATCGTGCAGCAGCTTCAGCGCTTTTTCCGGCGTGACCCAGTGGCTGCCGTTGATCCAGTAGCCGGCCAGGGCAATCAGCCACGCAGTCGGCATCACCACGCACACATTGCCGAGAATGGCCACGAACTGGGTGCGGAATACCTTGATTGCCAGATTGGCCATGCTGTCCACTGTGGCCTCGTCGCCGCTGCCCTTGTGGATCGCATCGGCGATGTGTGCGGCAGTCATCGCCGGCTGCTTGGTGGCGATGGTGAAATGCAGCACGTGCACCAGCATGAAGCCGAACGAGTAGTTGATGCTGAACAGGAATGCCTCGACCAGCGGCGCCGCTTTCAGTTTGGCCATGCCGATCTTGATCAGCGCCATCACCGCAATGACCAGCCCGGCACCCATCGCTGCGCGCAGCATCTGCCGGTATTGGTGCCGGTCGTGCGCAACGTAGTGTTCGCCGGTGCGGCCGGCATGTTCGGTAACCTTGTGTGCCAGTAGTTCGGCATTGCCGGAAATGAAGCTGCGCAGGTCGTATTTGAAATTGTCGGCGTGCAGCAGTTCGCGAAACAGCTGCAATGCCAGTGCGCGCCGCTGGCTTATGTCGCCCGGCTCCATCAATGCCAGCAGCGTGCGTAGCCGCTGCTCGCTCTGTTTCAGCCGCTGCAGCAGGTAGGTGAGGCTGACGCTGACGCCGTGCTGTTGCGCGTGTTTGCGCACCTTGATGCTGATTTCCTGGCACTGGTCGAGCAACACCAGCACATGCTGGCAATCGTCTGCCATTGTTTGCGGCGCTTGCATCGCCTGCCACTGGCTGTCGAGCCAGGTGCGGATTTCCACATTCTGGCGCAGGAACGGCGATTCGAACTGCTCGATCGGCGGATGGTTGCGCACCAGCTCCGGCTCCAGGCCGATGGCGCTGATACGGTACGACAGCATCTGGATCGCTTCCAGCACCTCGGCGCGAATCCGGTTGATGCTGGCACTGTCGCCGTTGGCCTCGGCGTCGAGCGCATCCAGCAAGCCGTTCCAGGTGGCGTCGCCGAGCTGGTTGACCCAGATGTGATCGGTCTTGCTGTGAAATACCTGGCCGAATACGTCGCGCAGATAGCCGTCGTTCAGCGCCGGTGGCAGCAGCTTGTAGCCCAGTTTGCGTTTCAGCTCCTGGCCGAAACTGGCGTTCGGCAGGATACCGACGTCGGCGAGCAGGTGTACGCCGGTGCGGCTGGCGACGATGCGGAATAGGTAACTGCGTAGCGCGCTGCGGTATTCGGGATGCGTTTGCAGCAGGTAGGCCAGTGCCTGGATGTTGGCGGTGGCGCTGGCGTTGTCATGCGGATTTTTCGGGCGGATGGCCGCGACCAGCTGCACCAGCAGCTGGATTTCGCGCTCGGGAGTTTGTGCGGCAATGGCTTGCAGAATGCTTTCCATGCAGGGGCTCCTTTGGAATCTATGGCAGAAACGGATGTGGCTGTTTCACGTGAAACAGGCGCTGGCGCCTTGAGGTTCAGGCGGGCAGGGGTTTGCGGGCGAAGATAAAGAATTCGCGGTTGCCGTCGCCGCCCTTGATCGGGCTGTCGAAAAAGTCGTTCACCTGCAGGCCAAGCCCGGCGCACAGGTCGCGAATCTTGCGTTCCACCTGCAGATACAGGCGTTCATCCTTGACGATGCCGCCCTTGCTCAGGCCGTCGCGGCCGACTTCAAATTGCGGTTTGACCAGACTCAGCAATACTCCACCCGGCCGCAGCAGCGGGATGGCGGCCGGCAGTACCAGTGCCAGCGAGATGAACGATACATCGACGACGACCAGATCGATGGCGTGGTCGGCCAGATGCGGCTGGATATCCGCCGGCTGCAGGTGGCGTGCGTTGACGCCTTCCAGCAGCACTACGCGCGTATCGGCCGCCAATTTCGGTGCCAGTTGGCTGTGGCCGACATCGATGCCGATTACCCGTGCTGCATCCGACTGCAGCAGGCAATCGGTAAAGCCGCCGGTGGAAATTCCTACATCCAGCACACAATACCCGGCCACTGTTAAGCCTGTATGTTGCAATGCGCCAAGCATTTTCAGCCCGCCGCGCGAAACAAAGCGGTCGGCCGGATCGGGGACAACGTACAACTCGGTACCCGCAGTCAGTTTCTGACTCGATTTGGCGACAATGGTTCGCTGGCCGTTGGCTGCGACGAACACGCGACCGGCTTCGATCAGGCTCTGCGCCGCGGTGCGCGATGGCGCCAGGCCGAGTTCAAGCAGCAACAGGTCGGCGCGGTTGGCCATGAGGGGCGAGGGGAATGGTCTGCATCGGCAAATTATACCTGCCTGTGCCGCGAATAAAAAAAGCCGGCGTGATTGCTACGCCGGCAAGGTGCCACTCGGACAGGGAGAAAAGCGGTAAAACGTTACGGGCGTTCTTTGCCGTGGCGCATGTGTTCCATACGCTGCGACATGCGCTGCCAGTGTTGTTTGATGGAATCGCTGGCGGTCTGTTTCTGCGCGTCGTTGAGGCTGGCGTACAGTTTCAGCCAGGCATCGCGCTCTTTTTCGTGCAGAGCCTTGCCGCTGTCGCGCTGCGCTTCCATGGTATCGCTGAGCTTCTGCAGATCGAGGATCGGTTGTTGCTTCTGCTCATCGAACAGCGTGCGGGTCTTTTCCATGCCGGATTTCATTGCGTCGCGGCTGGCCTGCGATGCAGCTTCGGCGGCGTTCCACAGCGTGGTCTGTTCGGCAGTCAGTTTCAGTTGCGGCTTGGCGTGCTGCAGACCGGCCCATGGGCCCATATGCATCGGGCCGCTGTGGCTGCGATCCGCCAGTGCCGGCATCGCCAGGGTGGCCAACAATGCACTGGCAACCAGAGTGTGTTTGATCGAACGGTTCATCAACTGCTCCTTTGCTGTTGTCGCGTCGTATTGAGGAGCAGTGTAGGCCGGATTTGTAGCGGGAGTGTGTGATACGCGCCGGCAAATGTATCAATTTGTAACAATGCGGCCGGCGCTTACAAATTGATACATTCAGTCAGGCGCATCAGGCGAAATGTTCATCGGCGCCGAGATAACGCCATTGGCCCGGCGGCAGATCGCCGAGTACCACCTTGCCGATGCGGATGCGTTTCAGCCCGACCACGCGCAGCCCGACCAGCTCGCACATGCGGCGGATCTGGCGCTTCTTGCCTTCCTTGAGCACAAACCGCAATTGATCCTGATTCTGCCAGCTGACCTGGGCGCGTTTCAGCGGCTGGCCATCGAGGCTGAGGCCGAAATTGAGCTGTTTCAGCCCCTCCTGCGACAGGCGGCCGGAAACCCGCACCAGATATTCCTTTTCGACATCCGAATCCTCGCCGATCAATTGCTTGGCGATGCGGCCATCCTGCGTCAATACCAGCAGCCCGACCGAATCGATATCCAGCCGCCCGGCCGGCGCCAGATTCTTGCATTGCAGTGGATTGAACCGGATGCTGCTCTGGTCGCCACGCCAATGGTTTTCTGCCGTTACCAGCACATACGCAGGCTGGTAACCTTTTTCGGCCTGGCCCGATACGTAGCCGACCGGTTTGTTGATCAGGATCGTGACGCGGTTGTTCTGTGTTGCGCTGGCTTGCGCATCGAGTGTGATCTTCTGCTGTGGCAGTACCTTGCTGCCAAGCTGATCGACCACCACGCCATCGACCTTGACCCAGCCCCTGGCGATATATTCATCGGCTTCGCGGCGCGAGCAGAGACCGAGTTCGGCCATACGTTTGGAAAGGCGGATTGGTTCCATTGTGAATCGTCGGTTCAGTAAACGCTGAGTATGGAATTGTAAACCGATATAATTCGGCCCCATGAACGATTTCGATTTCGACCGCCGTTTCGGCGGCATCCGCAAACTGTATGGTGCGGCCGGGTTGCAGGCCTTGCGCGAGGCGCACGTGTGCGTGATTGGCATCGGTGGTGTCGGTTCGTGGGCGGCCGAGGCGCTGGCGCGGTCGGCGGTCGGGCGCATTACGCTGATCGATCTCGATCATGTGGCCGAATCCAATCTCAACCGCCAGATCCACGCGCTGGAGTCGACCTTAGGCAAGGCCAAGGTGCAGGCAATGGCGGAGCGCATCGCCGAGATCAATCCGGCTTGCCGGGTCGAGCTGATCGACGATTTTCTCGATCTCGACAATCTGGCGGATTATCTGGGTCGCGGCTACAGCGCAGTGATCGATGCGATCGACAGCGTCAAGACCAAGACTGCGCTGATCGCCTGGTGCCGGCGCAACAAGGTCAAGCTGATCAGTTGTGGCGGTGCCGGCGGCCAGCTCGACCCGACGCAGATCCGGATCGGCGACTTGGCCAAGACCACGCAAGACCCTCTGCTGGCAAAAGTGCGCCACAACCTGCGGCGCGAATACGGCTTCCCGCGCGATCCGAAAAAGCGTTTCGAGATTGCCGCCGTGTATTCCACCGAGCAACTGGTTTACCCGCAGGACGCAGGTGCAAGCTGCGAAGTGGGCGAAGGCGCAGGCGTGAGCGGACTCAATTGTGCCGGCTTCGGCTCGTGCGTCGGCGTCACTGCCAGCTTCGGTTTGATCGCTGCCAGCTGGGTGCTGCGCAAGCTGGTGGAACGGGCAAAAAACAGTCCGGTTGGCTGATTTGACACCCCAATAGGGTAAAATGCCCGCCACTGTGGGCCGTGCTGCCACGCAAGACTTCTCAACAATCATGCTCAAAATGCTCGGTCTCGACCGTCTGGCGTCGCTGGTGTCGCGCAAGGTGTTGTACCTGTGGGTGCGCACCAAGGTGTTTCCACAGGACCTGTCGGCACTCAATCTGAACCCCGATCAGCCGGTGTGCTACGTGTTGCAGACACGGCAGCTGTCACCGCTGCTGGTGCTGGAAAACGAAACCCAGGCGCTGAAACTGCCACGGGCGCTAAGCCGGATGAAGGGTGGGGCGCTGAAGGAAGACCGCTCGTTTTTCTTTCTGACGCGCGCCGAAAAGCCGACGCTGCTGCAACGCAACCGTTTTGAAACCTCGCCGCGGCTGAAGCGATTGATGGAGGCGGTGCAGGCGACGCCGGGGCTGGATGTGCAGCTGGTGCCGGTCACCATCCTCTGGGGGCGTTCGCCGGATAAAGAAAATTCGCTGGTCAAGATTCTGTTCACCGACAGCTGGGCCACGCCCGGCATGCTGAAGCAGCTGTTCACGGTGATGCTGCACGGGCGCCAGACCATCGTCAAATTCAACGACCCGGTCAGCCTGCGGGCGCTGGTGGACGAGAATCTCGGCGAGGAGCGTACATTGCGCAAGTTGTCGCGGGTATTGCGGGTGCATTTCCGCCGCCAGCGCGAAATGTCGATCGGCCCCGATTTGTCGCACCGCCGTACCCAGGTCAATTCGTTGCTGAGTTCAACCAGTGTCGAACGGGCAATTGCCGACGATGCGCTGGCCAAATCGCTGCCGATCGACAAGGTGCGCGAAAATGCGCGCCGCTATGCGCTGGAAATCGCGGCCGATTACTCCTACCCGACCATCCGTGCCTACGAGGTATTTCTCACCTGGCTGTGGACACGGCTGTACGATGGCGTCGATATCCGCCGTCTGGATGAGGTGGCGAATATCGCCCCCGGCCACGAAATCATCTACGTGCCGTGCCACCGCAGCCACATCGACTACCTGCTGCTGTCGTACGTGATTTTCACCCACGGCATGATGGTGCCGCATATCGCCGCCGGGGCAAACCTGAACCTGCCGGTGGTCGGCGGTATCCTGCGCCGCGGCGGTGCGTTTTTCCTGCGCCGCTCGTTCAAGGGCAACAATCTGTACGGTGCGGTATTCAACGAATACATGCACATGATGATTTCCAAGGGTTTCCCGATGGAGTATTTCATCGAGGGTGGCCGCAGCCGCACCGGCCGGCTGCTGCAGCCCAAAGGCGGGATGCTGGCGATGACGCTGCAGAGCTATCTGCGCGACCATTCGCGGCCGATCGTGTTCATCCCGATCTATTTCGGCTACGAGCGGGTGATGGAAGGCAAAACCTACGTCGCCGAGCTGTCGGGCAGGCCGAAAGAAAAAGAATCGATTTTCGGCCTGCTGAAAACCGTGCGTGCCATCGAGCGTGTGTTCGGCAAAGTGCACGTGAATTTCGGCGAGCCGATCTACCTGGAAGGGGTGTTGGATCGATTGCATCAGGGCTGGCGCGACGAAACGCTCGACCCGGCGGTGAAGGCTCCCTGGCTGTCGCAGGCAGTCGATACGCTGGCCAACCAGATCGTTACCCGCATCAACAGCGCTGCCGTCGCCAACCCGATTGCATTGCTGTCGCTGGTGCTGCTGTCAACGCCGAAGCAGTCGATGGATGAGGAAAAGCTGGTCGAGCAACTTGACCTGTATCGTTTGTTGATGACCGCGGTGCCATATTCGGACCGCATCGGCCTGAGCGAGCTGAATGGCCGCCAGCTGCTCGAATACGGCGAGCGCATGAAAGTGCTGCAGCGGATGCAGCATCCGCTCGGCAATGTAGTGGTGACGCAGCCGGAACAGGCGATGATGCTGACCTATTTCCGCAATAATATTCTGCACTTGTACACCATTCCGGCACTGATTGCCTGCTACCTGACCCACAACGCCGAGCTGACGCGGCAGCAGCTGATCGAGCTGATCGGCAATGTCTACCCGTTCCTGCAGTCGGAGCTGTTCCTGCACTGGCAGCAGAACGAACTGGCCGGGGTGATCAGCCGCTATATCGATGTCTACGTGGCGCAGGGCTTGCTGACCGAGCGGCGCGAAGTCGATCTGGTGTACGCTCCGCGCCGCAACAGCCCGGAATTCGTCAAACTGGAAGTACTGGCGCAGGCAGTGCAGCAGAATCTGGAGCGCTACTACATTACCATCGCACTGCTGACGCAGCAGGGCTCGGGCAAGATCACGCAGAATCAGCTGGAAGAGCTGTGTTCGTTGTTCGCACAACGGCTGTCGCTGCTGCATGAATTTTCGGCGCCGGAATTCTTCGATCAGGCGATTTTCCGCAACTTCATCCAGACCCTGAGCAAAGCCGGCCTGCTGCGCAATTGCGACAGCGGCACGCTGGTGTTCGACGTGCGGCTGCAGACAACTGCCGACGAGGCTTTGTTTGTACTGCCGGCGGAGATCCGCCAGACCATCCACCAGATGACGCGCATCGATGAAGGGGTAATGCAGGCGGCTCTGCAGGCCAGCGCGGAGAAAACCGCGGCGAAGAAGCTGCAGGAAAAGAAAATCGCCTGAGTCTCGGTTGCTGCCGGGAATCGTCCAGCCAGAATGCGGCGCAGCGGTCGATACCGCTGCGCCGTTTTTTACAGCGCCAGTTGCAGCAGATAATCATCCATCACAAATCCGCCGCCGATGTCCTGTGTCATCGACTCGACGATACTGAAGCCGTTGCGCTGATAGGCGCGGATTGCCAGTCGATTCCGCTTGTTCACCGCCAACTGCAGCGTGGTGCAACCCTGCTGGCGCGCACGCGCCGCGACATATTGCAGCAGCAGGCTGCCCAGCCCCTTGCCGTGCCACTCCGGATGCAGATACAGCTTGTCGAGCTTCATTACTGCCGGGTCGGCGAGCAGAAAATAATTGACGAACCCGCTCATGCACTCCGCCAGCCATAATCCGTCCAGCCAGTGCCCCGCTGTACCGATTTCGGCCTGCAATGCCGGTACGGCATAGCGCTGTGCCAGCATGTAGTCGATCTGCGCCTGGCTGATAATGGCGGGGTAGTGTTGCTGCCAGATCAGCTGTGCCAGTTTTGCCAGTGTGGCAAGATCGGCAGCCTGACAGGCGCGGATGATCGGGTCAATTTGCATGGTCGGTCCGGACAAGGAGCGCGACGCAGGTTTGCTATAGTCGCGGCAGATTAATTGCAGGGGAGAGAGCATGGCTTCGAGCAGCAAGGCCGTCAATATCGACGATTTGCGCCGCATGGCGCAGCGGCGTTTGCCACGCATCGTTTTCGATTATATCGACGGCGGTGTCGAGGATGAAACCGGGCTGGCGCGCAATCGGCAGGCGTTCGAGCGCTGGCGCATGGTGCCGCACTATCTGACGGACGTCAGTCAGCGCAGCCAGCAGACCACGCTGTTTGGCCAGAACTATGCCAGCCCGTTCGGTATTGCACCTACCGGCCTGGCGGGGTTTGCGCGCCCCGGCGCCGATCTGATGCTGGCGCAGGCTGCAGCCGAGGCGAATGTGCCGTTCATCATGTCGGGTGCCGCCACGACTTCGATTGAGCGTGTGGCTGCAGCGGCGCCGCGCCATGCGTGGTTCCAGTTGTACGTTTCACGTGAAACTGCCATTACCGACGATTTGATCCGGCGCGCGCTGGAGGCCGGAATCGAAACGCTGGTGCTGACCGTTGACGTACCGGTGCATTCAAAGCGCGAGCGCGACTGGCGCAACGGCTTCGTGCCACCGGTCAAGCCCTCGCCCGGCTGTGTGCTGGACATGCTGCGCCATCCGGCATGGTTGGGCACGGTATTGCGCCACGGTCTGCCGCGCTTCGAAAATTGGGCACCATATGCCGGCAACGGGGCAGGCGCCAGACAGATTGCTGCATTTTTCTCGGCGCAGATTCCGTTTACACAGACCTGGCACGATCTGGAGCGTATTCGCCGCCAATGGCCGCGCCGATTGGTGTTGAAGGGCATCCTGGCGCCGAACGATGCGGTGCAGGCGCAGCGGCTGGGCGTCGATGGCTTGATCGTATCCAATCACGGCGGGCGGCAGCTGGATGCGGCGCCAGCGGCATTGGAAATGCTGCCGGCGATTCGCGCCGTGCTCGGACAACAAATGACGCTGATGCTGGACGGTGGCATCCGGCGTGGCAGCGATATTCTCAAGGCATGGGCGCTGGGCGCAGATTTCGTCTTCGTCGGCCGGCCGGCGCTATATGGCGTGGCTGCCGATGGATTGGCCGGTGCGCGGCGGGCGCTGGCAATCCTGCGCGAAGAAATCGACCTGACGCTGGCGCAGCTGGGGTGTGCCGATCTGGCGTTGCTGACGGGGGAATATTTACGCGAAGGCTGGTAATGCTGAGCGAAACCGGGCAGCGCTTGGCCACCCGGTGGCCGGATTTACATGGCGAGACGATAGGAGGATTTGATCTGCTGCTGGCGTTTTTCCGCCGCACTCAGTTGCTGCGAGGTGATCTGCATGTCCGAGCCACAACTACATCGCAGCACCGTATCGGGCACCAGCGAGCGCAGATGCTTGCTGGTTTCCTTGCCGCATTGGTCGCAGGCAATAACCAGACTGGCGTTGTAGTGTTTGTCGAAATCCAGATCGAAAGCCATTTGCTTCATGGGTAGTACCTCACGCAAGATTGACCGGAAGGTGCGCTGTGGCGGCGCGGTGATGCATGCGCCGGACACAGCGACACAATTTCAAGTTTAGCCAGTAATTTCAGAAAGTTGACAAAATTCTTGCGCATGGCTGGCGGTCGCTCTGGGCTTGAAAGAAGCCGCGAAGAGAGGCGGTGTGGAGAGTTTAGCGCGAGTCGCGCGCGACGATGCAGACCGGCTCTTTGCCGGATTCGAGACAGCCAACGATACGAAATCCCTGCGCGACATAGGCAGACAAAGCCGATGACAGCAGCGATTCGCGGCGCCGGTTGTCGAGATTGTCGCTGGCGAATTTCATCACCTGCAGTTTGAGCGGGGTTTCGCCGTCGCAGGATTGTTCGGCGCTGTTGACGTTGACGACGCACACACGTGCACCGGCGGGCGCAGCGGCGGTAGTACGGATTTCGCCGCCCTGCACCGTGGCGGCAAGCAGGGCCGCCACGCCGGCAGTAACGATTCCGCTATGCATAGGCTTCAGCATTGGCCGCGCTCAGTCATGGTCGTGAAAGCGGTGATGGCGATGGTGCCAGTGGCGATGACGCCAGTGATCATCGTCGCGATACCAGCCGTAGCGATTGCCGCGCTCATGTCCGCCGTAGTACGACTGAACCGGCGGCGGAGGCGGAGGAGCGTAGACAATGCGCTCCCGTTCGCGTACTTCGACCTGGCGGTTGTTGCGACGGCCATAATCCGAGCCGATTGCCGCACCGGTGGCGCCGCCGATCGCTGCGCCGACTACCGCGCCGTTGCGGCCGTTCATGTCATGGCCGATGACCGCTCCCAGTGCGCCACCGAGTGCGCCGCCCACTGCCGCATTATCGCGTTCGCCGGCATATGCGCCGGCACACAGCAATGCCGACAGGCCTGCCAGCAACATTTTTTTCCACATGACGCGCCTCCACAATGGTTGTGTCGTTGTTGATGGGGCCATTGTGCGGCACGCTGCCTGAATCCAGGCTGAATTGCTGCGCTTAGCCAGCGCCCGCCAGTGCTTGTTCCGCTGCGCTCAGATAACGCCACTCGCCCGGCGCCAGCGCCCCCAGATCGAGTTGGCCGAAACGCTGGCGATGCAGCGCTTCCACCCGGTTGCCGGCCGCGGCGACCATGCGCTTGACCTGATGGTATTTGCCCTGATCGATGCTCAGCAGCAGCGTGTGCGGCTCGCTACAGGCCAGTTCGTCGGCACGTACCGGCAGCTCCTCGCCATGCAGCAGCACGCCTTGCTGCAGCGCCTGCAGCATCGCCTCGGTGGCGGCATGTTTGAGGCGCACGGCGTAACGCTTCGGTACGTGTCGTTTGGGATGGGTCAGGCGGTGCAGCCAGGGGCCGTCGTCGGTCAGCAACAGCAGGCCGCTGGTGTCTTCGTCGAGACGCCCCACACATTGCACGCCGCGTTCGCGCAGCGGCGCCGGCAGCAGCGACAGCACGCTCGGATGATGCTGCGGATTGCGCGAGCATTCGTAGCCCGGTGGTTTGTGCAGCAACAGGTAAACCCTGGCGCGAAACTGCCAGACCTCGCCGTCGACACTGTACTGCAGGCCGGCGGTAGCAAAATCCTGTCCCGCGGCGTCGCAGATCGCCCCGGCGACGCTGACCCGGCCGGCCTCGATCAACGTGCGGCATTGTTTGCGGCTACCAAAGCCCTGAGATTGCAAGATGCGTTCGAGTTGAATGATGTTTCCCGTGTGCCCGCGATCAGGGGCGTCAAATATGTTCGTGCCGGCTGGCCAGCAGGCGTGTGCCGAGCTTGTGCGCCAGCGCTTCACCGCCGCGCTGCATCAGCCAGTCGTGGTTCCAGCGGAACAGCGGGCTGGCAAGCGGCGCAAGCAGGTTCATCCAGGCTTTGGATGTGCTTACCAGCCAGTCGTATTGTACCGCGGTGGCGTCGCCCGCTTCAGCAAACAGCCAGATGCCGGTGCCGCAGACATCGCCGCAGGCATATCCTTCCAGCCGCCGGCCGGGCTGCTTCGCGGCCAGCGTGATGTCGAACACCACGCGATACGGCAGACGGCCGCGCCAGCAATAGCGGCGCACATTGCCGATGCCCGCCGCATCGCCGCTGTGCAGTTGGTTGACGCTGACCACACCCGGCCACCACTGCGGCCAGTCAAGCGAATCCTCGATTGCCGCGTAAACCGGCGCAAGTGGCGCCGCAATTTGCCAGCTGGTGCGAAAACGGTATCTTGCCATCGCGGCCATTCCTCCAGTAGAAGCGCCGCTGCGCCGCAGATGCAGCGGCAATACCGGCTTCTTTTACATATAGTTGACGCAAATGGATGCCGGAAACGGCGTAAATTGATATTATTCCGTCGGCATGAAATTTCGCGCCGGCAAGGTGCCGGTGCCACGCAATCAATTGATGAGGAAGACACACATGGCATTTACCGTTAAGGTCGATGTTGGCTACGAATTCGAAGTAAAGGCACCGTTTGACGAGGTTTTCGACCTGCTGGCCGATGTGCCGCTGTCGGTAAGCCATTTCCCTAAAGTCGCCAGCCTGGTCGATCTGGGCGACAACGCGTTCCGCTGGGAAATGGAAAAAGTCGGCACCGACGCTTTTCATATCCAGACCGTGTATGCGTCGAAATACGTACCGAACAAGGCCAAGGGCGAAATTACCTGGACGCCGGTAAAGGGTGTCGGCAATGCGCAAGTGTCCGGCATCTGGAATATTACCGACAAGGGCAATTCAACGCTGGTGGTGCTGGAAACCGGCGGCGACATGGACATTCCGCTGCCCGGCCTGATGAAAATGGTCGTCGGCCCGGTGGTGAAATCGGAGTTTGACGGTCTGGTACGCAAATACATTGAAAACCTGATCGACCGTTTCGGTGGCGAAGTCTGATCGACACGCCAGCCCAGAAGCCAAGCCGGGTCACAAGCCCGGCTTTTTGTTTGTGCTGTGGCGATTCATTTCCGGTTCAGTCGGCTGCCGGCAAACTGGTGCCAAGTTCAAATCGCTGCAAGGGGTGAAACATGACCAGATCGATGATGGCGGGCGCGGCGCTGGGTGCGATTGCCGTAGTGGGCGGTGGTGCGGTGGCGGGCTATCGCTACATGACTCCACCGGAGCCGCAATATGCCGAAGTGCTGGCAGTCGTGCCGGTGACCGAGAAAGTCGAGGTACCGGGGCGGGAATGCCACGATGTGAAAGTGACGCATACCCGACCGGTGCGGGATGAGCAGCGCATTGCCGGTAGCGCGATCGGTGGCGTACTGGGCGGTGTGCTCGGGCACCAGGTCGGCAATGGCCGCGGTCGCGACGTGGCGACCGTGGCAGGCGCGCTTGCCGGTGGCTATGCCGGTAATCAGGTGCAGAAAAACATGCAGCACAACGATACCTACACCACCTCCAGCAAGCGTTGCCGTAATGTGAGCAAGACTGAGGAAAAGGCTGCAGGCTACGATGTGCGCTACCGCTTCGATGGTAAGGAGTCGGTCGTTCGCACCGATTACATCCCGATCAACAGGATTCCGGTCAAAGACGGTAAGCTGGTGTTGGCAAACAGCGAACAAGGCACAGGCAATGTGCAGAAATCAGTTGTAGGCAAGCAGCAGTAAGTAAGCCACAGCCACGAAAACAAAAGCCGGTGGAGCGATCCACCGGCTTTTGTTGTTTTTATGAGCTGCGTTGATCAGGCGTTGTAGCCCAGGTTCGGTGCCAGATCGCGCTCCGCCTGCTCGATGCTGACGCCACGGCGCTGGGCATAAGCCTCGACCTGATCCTTGTCGACTTTACCCACCGCAAAATAACGGCTGTCCGGGTGTGAGAAATAGAAGCCACTGACTGCCGCAGTCGGCAACATCGCGTAGCCTTCGGTCAGCTGCATGCCAATCGATTCGGCACCCAGAATGCGGAACAGCCCATTTTTTGCGGTGTGATCCGGGCAGGCCGGGTAGCCGGGAGCAGGGCGGATGCCGACGTATTTCTCGTCGATCAG
>ERZ724526.985-NODE-985-length-15430-cov-5.087350_pt1 | contig 15430 bp, 10 predicted proteins | sample MGYA00376059_ERZ724526 | MGnify/ENA primary metagenome ERZ724526 (study PRJEB28724, sample SAMN07190883) | activated sludge metagenome | isolation source: activated sludge of sewage treatment plant in Hong Hong | place: Hong Kong | collected 2016-03-17 ... | reverse complement strand
TACTGGTTGTAGGTACTGGTTGTAGGTACTGGTTGTAGGTACTGGTTGTAGGTACCGATGGAAGGTACCGCCGGCTTTAGCCGGCGAAAAAAAGTCCATCTACCGGATAAGGTATTCAGCGGCTAAAGTGGTCAGCATGTGAATTTTGTGATGTCAGCGGCTGAAGCCGTCGGTACATGATACTCTGGGTATTCAGCGGCTGAAGCCGCCGGTACCTGGGGGGCAACGGCTAAAGCCGTCGGTACGCGTAGATGACTTTGCGCGTGGTCATTTTCTGACCGGGGCCTGTTATCTGCAGCGAGTACATGCCTTCCGGCAATTGCCCCGTAGTGATTTGCAACGGACTTTCACCCGACTGTACCGCTAATTCCCGGCCAAGCACATCGAACAGGCGCACCGTGGCTGCGCCGCCGTTTTCCCAGGAAAGTATTACCCGGTCGGATGCCGGATTGGGATACACTTCATATTGAAAATCTTCGACCGGCTCATTGTTGTTTGTTATACCGAACCAGGTATAGGCAAATACCCGATTGGATACCTGCTGGCCCGGCCCCATTCCCCCGGCCGTGATAAAATAACCGTAATCCCGCTGGGCGGTACTGCGCAGGTCCATGACCGGCGGCAGGGCGAGACTGTCTTCATTGGTCAGGCTGTTATTTAATGCGAAGTACTGCTTCCTTCTGGAAAGCGCCGGCACGCCGCCGCTACCGTTGTAAGCGATTCCGTTGTAATTATAGGTGACATCGGAGCCGCCCACCCACACAGGGTCACCGAATTTTATCGCGGCAGCCATGCGATAGCCCTTTGCGGCGGCTGAATTAAATCCGGACCAGGTGATGTCGGCGGGATTATCAGGATTGATCTGACCTATGCGGAAAAAAGAGGAAGCGGGAAAGTTAATACCTGCCGCCGCGCCGCCGCAGTAGTAGATTTTGTCGCCAACAATCACGCCCGAGGCGCCGAATACCTTGTAATTGACATTGTTGGGCACGGCAGTGCCGGCCATCCAGGTGTCTGAAGAAGGGTTGTATATCTGCACATCCGGCACATTTCCTGTATTGCTCCAGCCGGTTATCACGTAGATCAGGCTGTCGCGCCAGACGGCCTGCACATGGTCGTCGATGGCCTTGGGCAGCGGAGTACCGTCGGAGAGCCAGGCATTGGTTTGCGGATCGAAGCGATGCACTTTGGCAGAGGAGGTCTCGCTGCCATTTTGGGCCACATGATAGCCCCCGATCACATAAATCCGGTTTTTGACCGTGCTGGCCGCCGCCGCGATCTTGCCGCCGGCCGGGTCCGGCACGGGTGGGAGGCTGCTCCACTCTCCCGTAACGGTATTCATCCGCCAGGCCTTCAGGTGAATGCCCGACCAGATTTTGGTGAAGTCCAGGCCACAAAACGAGTACACGCAGAAAGTGTCGCCGGATATGGCGCCGGTGACGGCGTTATTGGTGACGGCCTCCGGCATGGAGGGCAGTTCTTCAAAAAGTTGGCCCTGGGCGATACACAGTGCAGAACAATGCAGTGCGAGAAAAAATGTGATGGTTTTCATGACACTAATTTACGCCGGGCAGATCAACACCGGGCAGTCGAAGGCCCGTTTGTCAGAAAATGGCCTAAAAGTCGCTTTTACTTGCAGTTTGCTGCAGCGGCCTTCATTTTATCCAACTGCACGGAAGCAACTTGTATGTTTTTGACGACTTCTCCCCATTCGTCGGACAGCAAAGCTGCTGAACAGGCGCGCAGGCCTTCCCTGGCGGCAAAGTACACCTCGTTGCAATCGATCAGGGTTGCGGCCAGAATTTCCGTGTTGTGAAAAACCCGTTCGGCGTGTTCAATTTTTTGCGAAAAGATGTGAAAGTCCTCACTGGCAAGGCCGTCCGACAGGTCATGTTCAATCGTTTCGGCATTGGACCGGATAATATCCGCCAATGCGAAAGTGGTGTCGGGCGGATTTTGACGCGCGTTTTGCAGGCAGGCTTCTGCGGCATTTTTCATGCGTATGGCCTGGAGCCGCGCCTCCGTCGCCCGTACAACACAGGTATTTAAATCTATATCCATATCGCTCTTATTCAACCAGTTGCAAAAGGCCCTGCCTGTCTCCGCCGCCGTGCGGGCCTCGTGACAATAGAGCCCCGTAAGCGCTACGGCGTCAAATTCATCGTGCGCTTCCATGAGTTTTATCAGCAGATTGGACCAATCCGTGGTCAGAACAGCATCACTCAAACTGTTTTCAATTTGGGTGGCGGTACGAATTACCCAGTCGAGGGTTTCCGGAGCATCGCCCGGGTGGGCCTTGGCAGGCGTGAAAACGCCCAATGCAAAAATGAATACAAAAAAGACTTTATTTAACATGACACTCATTTTTAAAAGTAAAACTATTATACCATAAACCCCGGCCATCTCAAATAGTTTGCAATGTTGCCATTAACCACTCGTCGGAAAGGCAAAAAATTTAGCCGCACCGCGCCATCTGCATTTTTTTTGATTGTTTTGCACTTCCTGCATCTGCAATCAAACATGAAGCAACGTTCAGCCAATTATATGATCGCCCTTTTCCTGGGGCAAGTCATCCTTTCTCTTACCGGTACGCTGATTTTTCAGATCCGTGTCAATCCAATCGTTTTACTGGTGGTATCGGCCGCTTTTCCGGTGTATTATCTTAAAACGCTGACGGCGCCTGAAGCAGAAAGCGTTGCACTTTCCCGTCCGGTCAGGCCATGGCTTATTGCGGCGCTGGCGATGTTGCCATCTGTTCTGGCCTACGAGGAATTGAGAAAAATGTGGGCCAAATGGTCTGATCCGGGCAAGGTTTCCGATGTGATACCCCAGTTGCAGGCACAGAGCGACTGGTTTTTTTCCGGACAGTTTCCGTACCAGTGGGTCCGTTTTGAATCGTACCAGGCATTTCCGGTGTACATGCCCTTGCACTGGATGCCCGCCCGGTTTTCCAGTCTGTTGTCCCTGGATGTTCGATGGGTGGGGTTTCTGATGTTGCTGGCCTTCATGGGTCTGGCAGCATACTGTATTGCCAAAAGCGCACGAATCACTGTCTCCACCCGAAATTACATTGCCCTGATATTGTGGTCCGTCCCCCTCTGGAGTTTTATCGTGTGGAACCCGCTCGAGATCGCCGTCAGTCTGGAAACGATCGTTGCTGCCTGGTATCTATTGCTTGCCGCCGGATTACTGTCCAAAAACCACTGGCTGATCGGGATCGGGCTGGCGGGCTGTTTACTGTCCCGGTACACCGGGGTGTTCTGGGTGCCCACGTTTGCCTGCCTGTTGTGGCGATACCAACCCAAAAAACACAGCTACTATCTGTGGGGAGGTGTTGCAGCCGCTGTTTTGGGATTTTACATTGTTCCTTTTTTGCTGAAAGAGCCGGGAATTCTGGAGCAGGGCGTCCTGTACCACAATATGTGCGCGCTCGGCGGCTGGACGAGGCCCGACCAGTATACTTATGAACACGGCCTGACCATGGCCATCCATTTGCGCGAATGGCTGCCCGGCGTTCCGGAACACAGCCTGTTCCTCGCGCGGGCATTGCAAGGTGCTATCATGCTCCTGCTATCTGCCGGCAGTATATGGCTTTATGTAAAAAAATGGCATCAAAGAACGGATATCTACGCATTCAGCCTGGCCTCACTACAGCTGGCGTTGATGTTGTTTTACATTTTCAGTCCGATGGTTTTTCAATACTATATGCTGGTGCCGCTGATGCTCGGCGGAGTGATGTGCTGGTATGCCATATCTGCCGGGAGCGGCGCAACAGCGGCTGAATAGAAAGGTACTGCCGTAAATCAATGGCCGCACACGCATTTCGCTTCCTGACAGGTATGCGTCATCCCGGCACCGCTGGTCTGGCTACCGGGTTGTTCAAACCAGAACTTGCTGCGCTTTACGTCGTAATTGCCGATTTCGTTCAGCGTTTCTGCATCGAAAAGGCGCCCGTTGACCATGACGTAGCGGATGGATTCCGTATTTTGAATGTTCTCCAGCGGATTTTTATCCAATACGATCAGGTCGGCGAGTTTGCCCGGCGCCAGTGAGCCGATTTCCTTGTCCATGCCGAGGTATTTCGCGCCGTTGATGGTTGCGCATTTCAGGGCCTGCAGGTTGCTCATGCCGCCCTGTTGCAGCATCCAGAGTTCCCAGTGTGCGCCGAGGCCATTCAACTGCCCGTGGGCGCCGAGGTTGATGTCGACGCCGGCGTCCTGCAGTTTTTTGCAGGATTGGGCGACCAGGATGTGCCCGTTTTGGTATTCCTCCTCCGGCGCCATGGTGCGGTGGCGGCTGCGTTCGTCCAGGATGTGTTTGGGGGTGAAGTTCAGCAGCGGTTTCTTTTTCCAGACCTCCGAATGTTGGTACCAGAAGTATTCGCCGTTCAGGCCGCCGTAGTTGACGATCAGCGTGGGGGTATTGTGGGCGCCGGTTTTGCTCCACAGGCTCAACACGTCGTTGTACAGGGGCGCGACGGGGATATTGTGTTCCACGCCGGTGTGTCCGTCCACAACCTGGGTCAGGTTGTGGTGGAAAAACGAGCCGCCCTCGGGCACCACGAGCATACCGAGTTCGCGGGCAGCGGCAATGACCTGCTGGCGCTGCTCCCGGCGCGGCTGGTTGTAACTTTTTACTGAAATGGCGCCCCAGGCTTTGGTGCGCCGCAGCGCAGCGCGCGCGTCGTCGAGTGAATTGATGGGCGCCTTGAAATCGCCGTCGGCGCCGTAGAGAATCGTACCGGTAGAGAACAGCCGCGGCCCGACCATACGCCCCGATTTGATCATCTCGGCGTTGCTGAAAGCCATTTCAGAGTTCACGGAAGGGTCGTGTTGGGTGGTAACGCCATAGGCGAGTTGCGCGTAGTATTCCCACTGTTTTTGCGGGTTCAGGCCATACCGGAAATTGCCAGGGTGTGCATGGACGTCGATTATCCCCGGCATGATGGTTTTGCCGGCGCAGTCGATGTATTTGATGGGGTCGCTTGTTTTGTAACGCGGGGCATTTTCAAACTCCTTTGTTGTGCCTACAAATTCAATCTCGTTGTTGATCACCCTGATCACCCCGTCTTCGATGACCTGGTCTCCCTCCATCGTGATGATGCGTGCGTTTTGAAACACTACGTGGCCCTTGGGCATGTCGCTTCCCAGGGTCAGCCCTATCTTGAGTCCGGCAGAATCCAGCGGCGGCAGGCTGTCGGGCGCACCGGGCAGGAAGGCAAACCGCTTGTTGAGGTCAATGGTAAAGTACTCGTCGCCAAGGGTGTAGTGCAGTTTTTTTGAGTCGCTGCTCCAGTGCAGGTTGTAGCCGGCGTCGCGGCTGACCTGGGTTACCGGGATGGCTTTGGTGTCGGCGCCAAGGTCGACGGTTTTGCCGGTTTGCGGAAAAGCGCAGATGTAGGTTTTATGCAATTCAATGAATGCCAGCCATTTACCATCGGGTGAAGGGGTGAAGGAATGGGCGTATTTCGACTTGACCAGCACTTTTTCGTCTTCACCGTTGAGGTCGTACGACTTGAACGACTTGTCCAGGGCGCCGAACAGTGTGCCGCCCGTACTGACATAAATGCGTTTGCCATCCGGGGAGAATTTCGGGTTCTCACCGTTGTCCGTGACAAATCGCATGTTTTTTCCGTCGGCGTCCATGATGTAAATACCCGGCTTGTCGGTCATGCCCGGCCCGAGTTCGTCGTCGCCGTCCTGTATACGAAAGACGATCTGCTTCCCGTCGGGAGAGAATGACGGGGTGCGGTAAATAGCGGGGGTGTTCAGGATTCTGGAACCGGTTGCCCCTCTCATATTAAAATTCCGGATGGTCCAGATACTTCCTTTTTCTTCATCATTCCATTGAACGAAAGCCATTGATTGGCCATCGGGAGAAAAAGAAGGCTCTGAATTATTTCCGGACGATGATTCCTGCGTGGCGCTTTTTGATACGACCGGAGGTATAAACACGCCGCTTAAGGCCCTTTCAACTTTGCCTGCCGGCAATTCTTTTTTATACAATTCACCTGCCGCATTGAAGAGCAGCGTTTTGCCGTCTGGCGAAGTAACCGCCTGCCGTATCGCCTTCGCCGTGAATTCGGGCTCAAAAACCTTATTCTCAAAATGCAGCGTCTCGGCAACCTTTGCCTTTACATTGCAGGCGAACGGGATGTCGCGAACCTTCGGGGCGCTTTCACCAGTATTAAAATTATACCTGCCGTTTGGGCTTCGCTGCATCGGAATTTGTACAATTTTACCACCGGTCCAGATCACAACTGCCTCCCCGCCGGGCATCCATGCAAACCCGGGATAACACCCGAAAGTCGTCCAGGCCTCCTGCTGATCCTTGTCCAGACCTTCATAGACGGGATATTCCATACCGGTTGCCAGCTCCCGGACGCACAACACCGTTTTGGTGTAGTCACGCCGCACGAAGGCCAGCCATTTGCCGTCGCGGGAGATTTGCGGGCGGCACGCCCCGCCGGAGCCGCCGGTCACATCCTCCACCTTGCCTTCCTCGCGGTCATAGCGCCGGACGGCAAAAATCTGGGTATTGGGGTTTTTGTTGTATTGAAAAAATCCGCCGCCGTACATATCCTCGCTGAAGTAGATGTAACGGCCGTCGGGCGAAACCGAAGGTTCGTTCACATCCTGCTGGTCGTTTTTGCGCTTGGTCAGTTGGAGGCCCTCTCCGCCGCTGATGTGGTACATCCAGAGTTCGCCGGCGCCGAGCGAACGGGTACCGGTGAAGTGCTTCCGGGCAACGATATATTCATTGTCGATCCATACCCCGTTGTTCAGCAGGCGAAAACTTTCTTTCGTCACCTGCCTGGCGTTTTTTCCGTCGCTGTCCATCACCCAGCAGTTGTCGCCGCCGCCCGCATCCGAAGTAAACAGGATTTTTTTGCCGTCGGGTGAAAACCGCGGCTGCACCTCCCAGGCAAGCCCCAGTCGCAAAGCCTTGGCATCTCCGCCGGCGACGGGCATGCTGTAAATGTCGCCCAGCATATCGAAAACGATCGTTTTGCCGTCGGGCGACACGTCGAGGCTCATCCAGGTACCTTCAGTGGTTGTGAATGCCACCTCTTTGTAGGGTTGTCCGGGGGGATTGGATACGTCCCATTTGGGTTTTTCCTGGGAAAAAAGGAAAAAAGGGGCCAGCAGCAGCGCAGGAAGGATATGGTATTTCATGCAAGAGTTAATTGTAACAGATGTTAGTCCGAAGTTTGACGCGGCATAAGTACTGAGATTTTGTGAATTCCGGGAAATGTCAGATGTTTGAGTGCAATATGGCGCCGCCCGATATTCTCGACGACTTTGAATTTGAAGAAAAAGACTACCGAGGCCTTGCCGAGGAAGGCGAAGTCGTGGCCAAGTTTTTTTCATTGATGGAAGCCGAAGTGGCGGCAGCCCGGCTGCGCGCAGAAGGGATTCATTGTTTTCTGGCGAATACGGCTTCAACTTCCGTTTTACCACATTTACAGTCGATTGTACGCCTGCATGTCCACCCCCTTGATTCGGCCCGTGCGCGGGAAATTTTGCAGGAGGCGGCCATAACAACCGTCAACCCCGCCACCGGTACGAACGATGCGGGTATCCTGACTGTGCTGGCCATCATGATTGGAATATTGCTCGCCGCCCTCCTGGTCAGGGCGATTTGGGGCGGATTGTGATCATTGGACCACTTCGCCGTACAGGTCGAATTCTTCCGCGCCTGTGATGCGCACCTGCGCAAAATCGCCGAGCCGTACGTAGTTGTTTTTGGCGGGCACCAGCACTTCATTGTCTACCTCGGGCGAATCGGCCTCCGTGCGCCCGATAAAATACTTGCCTTCTTTCCGGTCGAATAGTGTTTGGAACACCTGGCCGATTTTCGCTTCGTTTTTGCGGTACGAAATGTCCTGCTGCAGTTCCATCAGGCGGTTGGCGCGTTCGGCTTTCACTTCAGCCGGAATGTCGTCGGGGAGTTCGTGCGCACGGGTATTTTCTTCGTGGGAATACTGGAAAACGCCCACACGTTCGAATTCCTGCCGGCGGACAAAATCAAGCAATTGCTCGAAATCTTCCTCCGTTTCGCCGGGGTGACCCACCAGGAATGTGGTACGCAGGGCAATACCGGGCACTTTTTCCCTGATCCTGGCGAGCAGGTCTTCCGTTTCGGAACGGGTGATCTGCCTGCGCATCAGGTCGAGCACATGGTCGGAAGCGTGTTGCAGGGGGATATCGAGGTAATTGCAGATCTCTTTTCGCTCCGCCATCGCGTCGAGGATGTCGAGCGGGAACTTGCTCGGATAGGCATAGTGCAGCCTGATCCATTCGATGCCTTCCACATCGGCAAGCGCGTGGAGCAGGCGGGGCAATTCGCGGGTTTTGTACAGGTCCAGGCCATAATAGGTGAGCTCCTGGGCTATTAACAACAACTCTTTCACGCCTCTTTTTGCCAGATTTCCGGCCTCCAGCGCCAGTTCTTCCACCGGGCGGCTGATGTGTTTGCCACGCATGAGCGGGATAGCGCAGAAGGAACAGGTGCGGTTGCAGCCTTCCGATATTTTGAGGTAGGCGTAATGCGGCAATGTCGTGATCTGGCGTTCGCCGAGCAGTTCGTATTTGTAATCCGCCTCAAGGCGCGACAGCAGTGCCGGCATTTCCAGCGTGCCGAAAAAGGCGTCTACTTCGGGAATGGCCTGCTCCAGATCGTCTTTATAGCGCTGCGACAGGCACCCGGTAACATAGAGTTTATCAATACCGCCGGCCTGTTTGATGCCTGCGTATTCCACTATCGTATCGATACTTTCCTGCTTGGCTACATCGATAAAGCCACAGGTATTGATGATGACCACATTTGCATCCAGTTCCGGGTTTTCGTGCGTCACCTCAAAATCGTTGCCGCGCAATTGCGTGATGAGGTTCTCGCTGTCTACCAGATTTTTGGAACAGCCGAGCGTGATGACGTTTATCTTGTCTTTGCGAAATGATCTTGCTTTCATACGAGGGCGCAAATGTCGGGAAAATTCGGGATTGTTGGGATGACAACAATGCAGCAATACCCAACAATGACAAATTATCTTTTACCTTTGCGGCCGCCGTTCAAAATGCACGAAATAGATGACGCAGACCGCCCTGCTTGACCGCCTCGAATCCGACTTACGACAACTCATGGAGCAGTCCCGCTCGCAATTTTCCGCACTTCCCGAAGAAGCGCTTCTCCTGCATCCGGGGCCGGGGCGCTGGAACGCGCTGGAATGTTTTGCCCACCTCAATGCGTTTTCGGACTACTTTCTACCGCAGATCGAACGAGCCATCCATAAATCCAAGGCAAGAAGTTGGGAGCCTGCCGACGAGCGCAGGCAAACCTGGCTCGGACGCATGGCCATAAACGCCGTTCGCCCTGAGAACACAAGTAAAAAACGCCGAAAGAGTCCAAAGCGGATGGACCCCGCGCGACTGAGCATCCGGCCTTTTGAGTTCAAAGCCTTTCTGATCAATTGTGAAATGTTGTTGCGGTGCATCCAGCAGGCGCGGCAAGTCAACCTGAATAAAACGAGGGTACCGCATTTCCGGTGGCCCGGGTTTCAGTTTATGCTGGGCGACCTCCTGGAATACATGGTCCTGCACTTGCAACGTCATGTTATTCAGATTCAGGCCACAATATCAAAGGGTTGAATTCTCCGAAATATTAAAACCCGTCATACTTTTATCCCGGTTTTGGTTCGGTAGGCGATCATTCGCCTTATTCCGATTAAAAGGGAACACCGGTGAAAATCCGGGGCAGTCCCCGCTGCTGTAAGTTTCATTCAAAGCGAAGAGCCGCAACACCACTGGGAAACCGGGAAGGTGCTCCTCGTCGAAACGAGCCAGAAGACCTGCCACTAACCAACGCATTGATCGGGCTTCGGGTGAAGGCCGGGTTATATGGCGACTATTCTGGTTCCGTCCTGCCTGCATTGGCGGAATCTATTGGTGTTGTCATCGACCTCCTTTCCCGCTTTCCGTTCGTTATCAATAACTTAAACATTCAAAAATGAAGGTTAGCCATCTCTATCAATTCCTGTTTTTTGCTGCAACCATACTGGCAACTAGCGCCTGCAATCTTGGCGGCGATGATAACACCTTGCCGGTTTACGACTACTCCAAGGGCATTTTTGTCGTAAACGAAGGCACTTCCGGCAGCGGAACCATCACCTGGCACAACCCGGATACCGACGTCACCGTACAGGACGTTTTCGGGCGGGAAAACAACGGTGCGCTGGGTAAATTTGTCCAGTCGCTCACTTTTCACAACGGCAAAGGCTACATCTGTGTCAACGGGATCAACCTGGTTGTGGTCGTCGATCAGATGACGTTCCGGTATGTCGATACGATTGGAGGACTGATCGGTCCCAGGTATTTTATGCCCATCGACAATAATTTCGCCTATGTCAGCCAGTGGGGCAAAGACGGTCTCGACGGCAGTATCGCCAAGATTAACCTGAATACCAACGAGGTCGTAAAGGTTATTCCAACCGGTACAGGGCCCGAGAAAATGTTCCTGAAAGATGCGAATACCCTGCTTGTCGCCAACGGCGGCGGATTCGGGGTCGATTCCACCGTTTCTGTCATTAACCTGAGCACGGAAACCGAAGACGCGCGTATTACGGTGGGAGGGCTGAATCCCTGTTGTTTTGCCAGCGCCAACTTTACCGGCGCCAACCCCTGGGTGTTGTGCAAAGGTCCGTTCGACGACCCGAGCGCAGGCGGTTTTCTGGACAAATTTGATCCGGCCGGCGCCGGCTTCACTGTGCCGGCATTTGCCGACGACCTGTGCAGCAGCCCTTCGGGCAACCAGTTGTATTTCATCGCCGAAGGGAAAGTATGGTCCGCTAACCAGTTTACGGTCACCCAGTTATTTGCACAGGACGCCTACGGGCTTGCCTGCCACCCGACGACCGGCGAACTGTACTGTGCAGACCCCAATAACTTCGTCGGTCAGGGCGAAGTGTTCATTTACAATACGGCAGGAGTCGTGCAGGGGTCCTTCCCCGTCGGTGTCGGACCGGGCGAGATCATCATTGTGGAATAGAACCGTAGCGGGATTTCAAATAATCTTGCTGAGGATAAGATCGAATACCTCGATACAGATCAGGATGATAATGATCCACTCCAGTTTACTGCTTTCGCGGTGGAGGTAGAGTTCGCGAAACACGCTGAGGTTGTCTTCCACGACCTTGAAGGTGTACTCGACCTCCTTGAAACGGGTGGGTATTTCAAACGTTCGGGAAAGTCCCCGATGGATGCGGTCGAGGTATTCGTCTTCCCACGTGAGGTCGGGCGCATCAAAGATGAACAGGTTCTGTACGACCCTGTTTTTGCTGTTCAGGGTGCGCCCGATGAACCGCAGCATGTTTTTCCGGCTGATCCGGATCGAACCGTCGGTTTCCATCTGATCGGTAAAGCGACGGATTTCCGACAACAGTTCATCGGCGCGATAGGAATAAAAATCCATGGCGACCGAATGGGCGGCATTAAGCATGGCGATTTTGATCACATCGACACTCAGGACCGGCACCACCAGTGCGTCGAACCCAAAGTCAATTTGCGCTTCCGGGCGGTGCACGATCTCCAGGTCTTCCCGGATTTTTTCCGGCAGCAGATGCCCGGAAAGCGGGAGCAACAGCGCCAGATTTTTGCTGATATCCGTGTCATCCAGGTTGGCAAATACCACGGCGCCGTAATCGAACGCGTACATGTACCGGTCCTCATCGAGGCGGTAAAAAAGTTCGGAAGGCGTTTCCTGTAGCAAGGCGCCGGCATAGGCGGCCTTGATGCCCTTGAGGCTTAATTCTTCGGCGATATAGAAAGCAGTTATCTTCATAACCCTGCAAATATCGGGTGGAAAAAGATATCGCGCCGTTAATAGTGTGTGGCGACGTAGTGCTATGTGGAGTTTTCCTGTAAGTTTGCGGCCGTAAAACTGTTCCCCTTTGGCTCCCACTGCAGTTGTAGACCTTGCCGTCAGTTCAGTATTAGGGCTGGTGATGTTTGGTGTTGGCTTATCGCTGACGATCACCGACTTTATTCATATTTTCAGGCACCCCCGGGCGTTTTTTACCGCTTTGAGTGCCCAGATGATCGGGCTGCCCATTATTGCATTTGCGATCAGCCTGCTGATGCCGATACCCGCAGTACTAAAAGTGGGGTTTATTATCTTGTCGGCAAGTCCCGGCGGCGCAACCTCCGGGTTCCTGACCTATCTGTGGCGCGGCAATGTAGCCTTATCGCTGTCGCTGACTGCCGTGAACAGTTTTCTTACCCTGTTTTCCATCCCCATCGTGGTAAACATCGGTCTCCGGGTATTTCTCGGCAAGGAAACGGAGTTGCATCTCCCCTTTTGGGAAACGGTAAGCCAGATATTTTTTATCACGATCATTCCGGCCTCGATCGGCCTGTTTGTACGACAACGGTTTCCACTGTTTGCCAATACGATCAGCAAGCCGTCCAAATACGTGATGCTGGTCTTGCTGGCTATGGTATTCGCCATCAAGATGTTTGCCGGGGAAAGCCACGGCGGTGCAGGCCTGAAATGGAGCGATTTTCTGGTCATCACCCCGGTTGCCCTGATCCAAAATGCGAGTTGCCTGTTTTTCGGCTACTTTTTTATGAAATATATGGCGCTGCCCCATGCTTCGCGCATCACGGCTGCCATGGAAAGCGGCGTACAAAATACGACCCTCGCTTTTTTGATCGCCAACAACCTCCTCGGCAACCAGGATATGGTCAAACCCGCCCTGGTGTATTCCCTCTATTCCTTCTGGACAGCCTGCCTGTTCGCCTATCATGCCAACAAAAGCAACGGGGTGCGCAGCACCCCTGTCGTCATGGACGAGGAAGATTAGACCCCAGAATAGGCATTTGTCGCAGAATAGCCGACTCCTGCCCATGAATATGGCTGACGGGTGACTCAAAGGCCGGTGGCGGGTTATACATTTGCTGCCGTTTTGCGACCGGCTCACCCGGCGGAAAAACACCTACTGTGTTATTGTTTTAATTTTTCAACCTGTTTTCAATGAAAAACGCATTGCAATACCTGCTGTGGTCGATGCTTGTGCTGACCACATCGCCGGCTTTTGCCCAAAACTTCAATCTCGATATCCGCTCTTCCTTACAGTACCCCGGCCAAACCCTGGCCAATATTTACGGTTACGCCCAAAATGGCAAGGAATATGCCCTGGTAGGCGCCTCCAAAGGGCTGGTGATCGTGGATGTGACCAATCCCGACAACCCGGTGAACATCGTCCAGTTGCCCGGTCCCGACAACCTGTGGAAAGAAATCAAAACCTACGGTCACTATGCGTATGTGACATCCGAAGGCGGCCAGGGCGTACAAATCGTCGACCTCAGCGCATTGCCAAGCCCAAACCTCACCTACCACTTTTACACTGGCGAGGGCCAGTTTCCGGAGCCGGGCACTAAACTCAATGCCGTCCACGCGCTGCACATCGATACCAAGAAAGGGTTTATGTACCTCTATGGCGGCGGCCTGTACGCCGGTGGCGCCAAAGTGTTCGACCTGAATGCCGACCCCTACAATCCGACCTATGTGGGTAAATACGATGCCCTGGGTTACATTCACGACGGTTATGCCGAAAACGATACGCTGTATGCCTGCAACCTTTATGCAGGTCAGTTAGCCATTGTGAATATGACCGACAAGGCGAATCCGCAGTTGCTCGGCACGGTCCAAACACCCGGGAAATTCACCCACAACTCCTGGCTGCTCGACGACCACAAGCACATCCTGACCACCGATGAGAATGAAAACGCGCCGTCGTTTGTCACCTGCTACGATATCAGCGATCCGGAAGATATCCGGGAACTGGACCGCGTTTCCACCAACGATGGCACCAAATCTATTGGTCACAATACCCACGTGCTCAACGATTGGGCCATTACCTCCTGGTACTCCGACGGTGTGGTCATCGCCGATGCGCATCGTCCCGACAACATGGTCATCACAGGCTGGTACGACACCTGGCCGGGCACGGGGGCTAACTTCGACGGTTGCTGGGGGGTGTATCCATTCCTGCCTTCGGGAACGATCGTTGCCTCCAATATCCCCAACGAAACCGGCGGCATAGGCAAACTGTTTGTGCTGACCCCTACCTATACCCGCGCATGCTACCTGGAAGGAAGCGTGACCAACGGCTGCAACGGCCAGCCCATGTTCGGCGCTACCATCGAGGTGAACAGCAGCGATCCCTGGATCAATACCAAGACAAAACTTGACGGCACGTTCAAAACCGGCCAGACTCAGCCGGGTAACTTCACGGTCACCATCAGCAAGCCGGGTTTTTACAGCAAAACCGTCGATGTAACCCTGGCAACAGCAGAAGTGACGCAGATCACCGTTACACTGGAAGCCGAAAACGCCGGTGACCTCAGCGGTACGCTCCTGGAGGAAGGCTCCTCCACACCTGTCGGGAATGCAAATATCGTACTGACCAGTGTGAATGACACCTATACCATCCAGTCGGCTCCGGATGGCTCGTTTGATGTGAGTTGTGTACCTTCCGGGACTTATCAGGCAAAAGTCAGCCAGTGGGGCTACCTCGTCAGCAATGTCACTGTTACGGCCGGCACGCCGGTCCAAATATACCTTAAGCCGGTGTATTACGATGATTTCGAAGTCGACCTGGGCTGGTCAACCGAGGCCACTGCTTCCTCCGGTCTTTGGGAGCGTGGAAAACCAGAGGGCACCTTTAGCCAAAACAATGCCGTCAATCCGGGATTTGATGTGCAGACCGACAACAACGAACTATGTTATGTAACCGGTAACGGCGGCGGCTCTGCCGGAAGTGACGATGTAGACGATGGCTCTGTCACCCTGACCAGCCCTCCCATGCGGCTTGCCGCATATCAGGATGCCACCCTGAGTTTCTGGTACTGGTTTTACAATGGCGGCGGCCAGGGCACTCCGCCCAACGACAACCTCGAAGTACGGATACTCAATGGCACGGAAACAGTAACCCTGCTCACGGAAACCGTTTCGCAAAGCAACTGGCGTTTTTCCGGAGATATCAGCATGAAAGACTACATCAACCTTACGGATGACGTCCGGGTGCAGTTTATTGCCAGCGACCTCGACCCAGGGCATTTTGTAGAAGCCGGCGTAGATATTTTCAGCGTTGTGCCCGGCGCACTCGTTTCCGGCGTAAATGATATTTACACGTCCGCTTCCATGATGGTGATGCCTAATCCTTCAGCAACGTCCTTCGCCATCCGGTATGATTGGCCGGGCGCTCAAAACCTCTCGATGGAGGTACGCAACCTGTTGGGACAAACCGTGATGTCGCAGCAACTGGCTACGGCTACCGGTGTGCTGAATTGCGGCGAGACGTGGACAAAGGGCGTTTACATTGTCGTTTTGCGCAACGAAGGCCGGCAAAGCGCGCCCGTCCGTTTGGTTAAAC
>ERZ724526.983-NODE-983-length-15444-cov-8.478978_pt1 | contig 15444 bp, 11 predicted proteins | sample MGYA00376059_ERZ724526 | MGnify/ENA primary metagenome ERZ724526 (study PRJEB28724, sample SAMN07190883) | activated sludge metagenome | isolation source: activated sludge of sewage treatment plant in Hong Hong | place: Hong Kong | collected 2016-03-17 ... | reverse complement strand
AAGATCCGCACCTACAACTTCCCGCAGGATCGCGTCACCGATCACCGGATCGGACTGACTCGGCACAACCTACAGAAGTTCATGGACGGTGACATTCAAGACCTGATCGACGCACTGCGCGCCCACCACCAGGCAGAGCTGCTCAAAGGCGAGACCTAAGAGCCGCTATCGATTTCCCCACGGCGGACGACCAAGCAGCGCTTGGTACACCATCGACGCTGTAGCGATCCGAACCACCATCCCACCAAATGTAATCGGCTCACCGATCTTGATCGGAATGGGCTGTGATGCGGCGACACGCTGTCCGTCGATGGTCGTGCCGTTGTGCGAGTTTGCGTCAATCACAACCCAGGTTCCGTTCGGCTCCTTGCGGATGTGCGCATGAAGCTTGGACACCGACGGATTGCGCAGCACAACATCGCAGTTGCGCGCTCGTCCGAGGGAAATCCGATCCGAATACGGATTGTTGGGCGCTTTGATGAGCGGAACCACGCGCACTTGGCTCGTCGGACGGCCTCGTGCGGCATCTTTGGAGATGACCTGCGTTGCGAACGATGAGACGCCGACTGCATCGACCGTCTCGTAAAAGACCAAGAAGAGATGCGGAAAACGACTCGCAAACTCTTCTGAGCCTAGTTTGTTCGCAAGCTCCGTGAGCTCCGTTGTATCGAGAGCGTTACTCATCGGGTCTGCCTAACCTTAGAGCGATAGACTCCAGTGTACGCGATCGCCGCCAGGAAGGAAGCGGGCTCATCTGATTCAGCAGATTCCGCCGGACAGCCACCGAGTAGACGCTAAAACTCTGCGGGCAGCCGAACGCGTCCAAGCTGCTGCTCGGCCATCGCGATCTGTTCGAGGATCTGCGCCGCCGCTCGTCGCTCTTGCAGCAGTCCATTTGGAGCCTGTGCGTTCGTCAGTCGATCGGCAATTCGCTCGACACTGCGTCGCACAAACGCGAGCCCAATCGGTGAGCCTTTTTCGACATTGAGCGCCAGCGACTCATGGAGCAGCGCCAGCGCACCGCCCAGCTGTCCCGCCGCCAGCAGCACATCCGCCATCGCTGCGGTGGTTCGCGCCAGTCCCAGCACGTCGTGAAGCTCTCGCTCGATCTGTGCGGCCAGCGACAGCTGCGCAATGGCTGCTTCGTGTCGTCCGCCCAGCGTTTCCAGCCGTCCGAGCGTTTCCAAGACATGAGAAAGCTCGCGTCGCATGCCAAGGCGCTTGTACGTCGCTGCGGCTTCTTGTGCGTGCGACCGACCGAGTGCCACCGCATCCTTTTCCCGACCCGGACGCGATGCCACATGCAGCGGCAGCCGCGCGAGCAAGTGCTCGGTTTCAGCCAGCTCAAGCGCCGCACGCTCATCGTCGCTGCCAAACCGTCCGCTTGTGAAAAAGCGCCGCGACTCTTCCAGCAAATGAGCCGCTCGAACCGGATCGCCAATCCGCACATACACCGCTGCTTGATCGTTGAGCAGCCGGGCCGCAACCACTCCATCTCCGCTGTCCAGGAGCGATCGGCTCGTGTCGGATAGCTCTCGGAGCGCAGCTTCCAGCGATGGCAAGTCACCGATTTCGACCAGCACCGCCGCCAGCTGAGACGCAACCTGGGCACGAAGCTCCGCCGGATCGCTTGCGGACAACAGCGCACGCGCTTGTTCAAACGACTCTTTGGCACCAGCTAGCGTAAAGCGCGCGTCGGGACCTTCACCGAGCCAGCGAATCCGTCCTCGCGCACACAGCGCCCGCACCCGCAAGAGCCGTCGCTTGTCGGAATCGGGCAGCTCGGACAAGAGCCGCGTCGCACGCTCGACAAGCGCCATCGCCTCACGCAGCGCACCAACGCGCAGCGCTTGCTCGACGGCCAGCAGATAACGCTCAATGCCACGATCCAGCTCTCCTGCTTCGATCAAGTGACGCGCTGCACGACCCAGCCGAGGCGCTCGAGCCGGATCGACGCCAGCTGCTGATGCCGTCGCTGATGCCGTCGAAGGTGTGGCTGATTCTGTCACCGCTGCGGTCGAAGCCGTCGGAGCCGCCGGTGTCACGACTGGAGCCGGTGCGCCGCTCGTCTTGGCTGCTGGATACGGCCAGTGAAGTCCGATGCCCAGATCGCTCGCTGGTTCCGCCGAAGTCGACAGCGATGGTCCACGCGCCGGTCGAGCGGCCCCCGAAGCGGGCTCGCTTGGAGCAACCACATCGGACAGCGACGGAGCCGAATCAGCCTTTGCTTCTTCGCTCGCCGCTGGAGCCGAAGGAACCGGCGCTGACTCGACGGCGCTGGCTGCTTGCTCGATGTCTGCCGAGGCTGCCACTTCTGCGGCTGCCACTTCCTGCGCTGCGTCGACGGGCACATTGAGCAGCGTGATCGTCTCGGCTGAACCAGACGACACGGCAGATTCTGGGGTCGTAAGCGAAGCCGATGAATCGGGCGCAGCCAGCTCGGACGCAAACGATCGCGCGCTCGGCTCAAGGGACGATGAACCAAGCGAAGCAGGAATTCCCGTCGCGGCGGACACAATCGGTGCCTGCTGACGATCCGATAGCAGCGATGCCAAGCGACGATGATATGCACGAGCCACCGACGGAAGCGTCTTGGCAGTGATCTGACGGGCCAGCTCGGGATGAAGCTCAAAGTGACCATCGCCATCATCAGCAATTGCGACGCCCACATCTGACGCTTCTTGCAGACAGGCCAGAACCACAGCCTCGGGAAGAAGGAGCAGCTCAGACAGCACCGTCACTTCACAGCCCGCTCCAGCGATCGCCAGACCACGCAGCACCAGCATCACTTGCGCGGACAGCGATGGCAGCTGAATCACACGCGCTGGCGACGACGACTCAGCGTAACGAATCACGCAGTCTTCACCGCCGCTGCGACGAGCAGTCGCCAAAAGCTCTTGCGCGGCACCAGGCGAAGGCTCGCTCGAAAAGCACAGCAGCAGCGGCACTGGCATCGCACGCGCAAACAAAAGCGATAGCAGGTGAAGGCTATCGGCGTCGGCTCGCTCGACACGAGTAAACGCAAGCGCCCAGCGCTGTCCGGTCTGAAGCGACTTCTGCGACAGCTTTTCGAGCGCTTGCGACACCTGGAGCAGCGGCGTTTGTTCGACCAGCTCACCAATCAAGCGTCGACGCAGACCGCTCAGCACGCGATCCGCCGCTTCATCAAAGCCCGGCACAAACGACAGCGCGCTCTGCGACGACGAAGCGCCCAGCAGTTCCGCAAGTCGCCGCTGTGCTTCCGACAGCGCACCGAGCGGCTGCGGATGCATGCCACAGTCGATCACTATCAATCTCACTGACGGCGACTCACACGGAATCAGCGACCCGGCCTCGCGCACAACGACGGTGTGTAGTCCCGCTCGCAGCCGCTGCCACACGCGCTCGGCTTGCGCATCCCGCATGTCGTCCTGTCCTCCCCCGTTTCCCGATTCGTCCACGCGCTTTCCGTTGTCGGTAGCCATCGAACCCTATGCCTCCCGGCGAGATTGCCGGCCATTGTACGAAAATTTCCAAGCAGCCAGGCACACCTACCAGCGCCGAAATCGCCCGTTGACAAACGCCGGTGTAGCCCTATAGAGTACGCTACCTTATGACATTTAGCTGGCCCCTAGCTGTCCCGACGGAGACACTAGAACTTACGTAACGGTAGCAGCCGCGCCAGCGACATTTTCCGACGGGTAGGAAGGGGATTCGTACAGATGCTGAACGAAAGTCAGCGGTCACAGCTTGAAAAAGTTCTCCTCGAAGAGCGGGCCCGCCTGCTGCAGTCAGCCAAAGACGGGCTCAAGTTCAGCATGGAGCGAGAGCGCAGCATTGGCCGCGACTCGATCGACGAGTCCATGGAGGAGGAGCTGTTTTCGACGGAGCTCCGCCTGCGCGACCGTGAAAAGTTCTTGCTGAACAAGATCAACGGCGCCATTGAGCGTCTGGAAAACAAGACCATCGACGAGTGCGAAGACTGTGGCGAGACGATCTCGTTCCGTCGCCTGCTCGCGCGGCCTGTCACGACGCTGTGCATCGACTGCAAAGAAGAGAAAGAAAAAGAGGAGCTGACCAAGAGTCAGACCATCGGTCGCGGCGGCGGTGGGGGCGGCGACGAGTCCATGGGCGACCACATGGATGATGAGTGATAGGATGGAGTCAGGTTGCGCACCGCGCAGCTTTCCCAACCACCTCCCCGAGCAGCACTCCGCTGCCTCACACTAGGTCAGTAGATGGATTCCCAGCGCTATAAAATCACTGAACGACTCGACGCCGGCGGTATGGCGGAAGTCTTTCGCGGCATCGCCGAGTCATCCGTCGGTGGTCTTAAGCGCGCGGTCGCCATCAAGCGCATTTTACCGAACCTGACCAAGAACAAGCGCTTCGTTCAGATGTTTCTCGACGAAGCACGCCTTGCGCTGCACCTTCAGCACACCAACATCGTGCTGGTGTATGACGTCGGCTCCTCGGGAAGCGGTGAAGACACATCGTACTTCCTGGTCATGGAGTATATCGACGGCTGCAACCTGAAGGTGCTTCTTCAGACGCTCCAGTCGATGGGCCAGCGGCTGCCAGTCAGCCAAACGCTCTACATGATCATGGAGATCTGCAAAGCGCTCGCGTATGCGCACGACCTCAACGATCCAGAGACGGGCAAGCCGCTCGGGATTGTGCACCGCGACATCTCACCGCCGAACATTCTGTTTTCCAAGCGCGGCGAGGTGAAGCTGGCGGACTTCGGTCTGGCCAAGGCTGCGTCGCAGGTCGAAAACACCGATCCGGGCGTCGTCAAAGGCAAGTTCAGCTATCTGTCGCCGGAAGCCGCGCGTGGAGAAGAAGTCGATCGTCGCGCGGACATCTTCGCCGTCGGCATCTTGCTGTATGAACTGCTCGTCGGAAAGCGCCTGTTCGATGGAGAAACCGACTACGCCACCGTCAAGCTGGTGCGCGAAGCGGTGGTTCCGTCGATCGTTGCCGAAAATCCCGATGTCTCGCCCGAGCTAGAGACGATCGTTCGCAAAGCACTCGCACGCGATCGCAACCAGCGCTATCAGCGTGTGGAAGAGCTGCTCGAAGCGATTGCGCACTATCTGTTTTCGCGCGGAATGAAGGTGACGAGCCGCGACATCGAGCAGCTCCTCGCCAAAGTCCTGGCTGAGCGTCAAAAGTCGAAGCCGCAGCCGCAGAGCTCGCTCATCGACAACCTGATTCAGGACGAAATCCTGCGCTTTACTTCGCTCGATGAGGTGGGTGACGCCGAGCAAAAGCCAGCCGATGGCCAAGCTCCGCTCAATCCCGATCAGTTCATCGATCCGCGCGGCTGGATGAACGAAAGCCAGTCGAGCATTGCCACGCGCGCCCCGGAGCCGCCGACGTCAGGTCCAGCTCCGCAGCAGAGCGTCGCACCGCTTGAGTCCGTGCTGGCCAATAGCAAGCCGCAGCCCGAGCCAACGCCCGTCGTCGCGCACGAGCCCAGTCCGCGTGCTTCGGCATCTGGCTTCCGCGCCCCGCTACGAAAGGACAGCGGCCCGCCGCTGGTCCCGATTATTATGGGCATTGTCACGGTGCTGCTTCTGATTTTGGGCTACCTGCTGCTCGGTCGCTGACCGGGGTTTGCAGTCGCCCACAGCCCCGCTGCATGGAGACGGCTGATGACCCCGGCGATATTGAAGCATCGCGGAACCAATCCCAACGTCTTGGCCCTGGTGCTGGCTGGCGGTGAAGGTCGAAGGTTGTGGCCTCTCACCGCCGATCGAGCCAAGCCTTCGGTGCCAATCGGTGGTCGCTATCGACTGATCGACTTTGTGCTGTCGAACCTGGTGAACTCCGGGTTTTTGAAGATCAAAGTCCTCACGCAGTACATGAGCGACTCGCTCAACAGCCACATTGCCCGAGGCTGGCGACTGCCCGCGATGCTCGATCAGTACGTCGAGCCCGTGCCCGCGCAGCAGCGTCGCGGTCGCGAGTGGTTCAAAGGATCTGCCGACGCCATCTTTCAGTCGCTCAACGTCATCACCGACGAAGATCCCGACTACGTCATCGTCTTTGGCGGCGATCATGTCTACAAGATGGACGTGCAGCAGATGCTCGACTTCCATCGCGAGACGGGCTCGGACTGCACCGTCGCTTGCATTCCCGTTCCCGTGTCCCAAGCGTCGTCGTTTGGCATCATCGAAGTGGACGCAAGCTGGCGCATCTTGTCGTTTACCGAAAAGCCCGAGTGCCCACGCGAAATCCCCGGTCGTCCCGGCTGGGCGCTCGCGTCGATGGGCAACTACATCTTCAACACCCGCGCGCTGATTCAGCAGATCGTCCTCGACGCAGAGACCACCGCCAGCAGCCAGCACGACTTCGGTCGCAACATCCTGCCGGACATGGTCGGCAAGCGAGCGCTCTACGCCTACGACTTCATGCGCAACGAAATCCCCGGCATGGACGAGCGCGAGCGCGGCTACTGGCGCGACGTCGGAACGATTCAGCAGTACTTCCTGGCCAACCTCGACTTTGTGCAGGTGGTGCCGGTGTTTAACCTCTACAACCCGCGCTGGCCGCTACATACCTGGGTGCGATCGCTGCCTCCGGCAAAGTTTGTCTTCAACGAAGACGGTCCGAGCGGCAATCGTCGCGTCGGCTTTGCCACCAACTCGCTCGTCAGCGAAGGCTGCATCATATCCGGCGGTCACGTCGACCAGAGCGTGCTCGGACCGCGCGTCCGCATCAACAGCTTTTCCCACCTCGAGCGCTGCATCCTCCACGAGTCCGTCGACATCGGTCGTCACTGCCGCATCCGCAACGCCATCATCGACAAGCACGTCCGCGTTCCCGGCGGCACCGAGATCGGCTACGACGCCGAAGCAGACCGTCGCCGCTTCCAAGTCATCGACGACATCGTGGTCATTCCCAAGAACTACGACTTCGGCTAACGCCCGCTGTCAGACCCGATCTGTAGGGTTCCTTCTGCGCGCAACCACTGGATTTCCTAGACGATTTTCAGTCGCTGCGTGCGCAACCCCAAGAAGGAGCCGACTCATGTCTTCGGTCATTCGCTTTTCGTTCGCTCGTCCACTTGTCCTGTCTGCATTGGTCACGGGTCTGTTTGGCGCATGCGACGGCAGCCAAGTCAGCAGTGGTGAAGCGCCCACAGGTGCGCTCGAAGTTCACGCCGCCGACGTGCTGCCCAGCTCGCTCGCTCCAGAAGATCTGCTGAACATCTCGTCCAGCGGTTACGCGCTGGAAGCGAAAAACTTCGGCACCAGCAACGGCACCAGCATCATTGGCCGCTACGGCAACAGCATCCGCTTCAGCACGCAGTGGAAGGTCCGCAAGCTCGCCAATGGTCGTTACCAGATCTTCAACATCATCGGCATGCGCTGCCTCAGCGTCCGGGATGGACAGCCCTGGAACGGAGCCGGCGTGATCCTGGATGACTGCCGCGACGATCTGGCCCAGACCCAGTGGCAGATGGTGGAGATCGCGAGCAACGTCTTCCAGATCCGCGCCGGACACAGCGGCAAGTGCTTGCAGGCGTACGGCGATGGCCAAGACATCCTTCAGTGGGACTGCGCCGGAGCGACGGCCAGCAATCAGTGGAGATTCAGCCCCGCGCCAAAGACCGAGATCAAAGTCCTGACCGGCAGCAGCTATGCCACCAAGTGCCTGACCGCCAAAGGCACCGCTGAAGGCGCGGAGCTGGTGCAAGAAAGCTGCAACGGCAGCATCGACCAGAAGTTCTGGGTCAGCCAAGGCCCCAAAGGCGACTACGCGTTCCGTGCTCAGAACAGCCAGCGCTGCATCGACATCGCAGGGGCCGGCGTCGAAAACGGCACCACCGCCCAGATGTGGTCGTGCAGCCATACGTGGCTCAGCAGCCAGATGTTCACGCCGCGCAAGCTGCCGAGCTACACCTATTCCGACAGTGCCTACAACCTGATTCCGGGCCACATCAGCAAGTGCCTCGATCGGGAAGGCTTCCCGAACACCGCTGACGGAGCCAAGCTGCGCCTGTGGGCTTGCAGCGGCCAAAACAACCAGGCGTTTGCGCTGCCGAACGTCATCTTCCGCTAGCGGAGATCGCTCGAAGTTGTCGGCGCGCGATTCGGTTACGGCTCTCGCGCGATGGGCTTTTGCGCCAGGCGAACCGTGATGTGGTCGGGATGCGCGTGGTTGTCGAGCAGCAGCAGTTGCGCCGTATCTCCCTGCTTTTGCAGCGTCTGCCACACCGCATCGAAGCGACTCAGCCGTCGTGAAAGCTCTTCATCGCTGCCTTGACCGAGCCGAATCGTCGCGCCGCTGGCCGTCGAAAAAGTGATGCCGGTGATCTGGTCGACGTGAACCTCGCGCACGACCGGACGACCTTCGTACTTTTGATACAGCGACAGCGCGTGCAGCCCGCGTCGAAGCTCGCTCTGCGCCCAGTCACGATCGAGCAGATACGCCGCCCGTCCCACGCCCGTCAAAATCGGCAGCGAGCCCACGTAGTCGCTCGGCTTGGCCCGGCGAAACACCTCGCCGTCCGCCGTGATCATGTACAGCGAATCGAGCGCCGCCAGCGCCGCCGGCTCAAACTCTTCCACCACGATGCGCAGCGTTGCAGGCAGCCGCTTTTCGACGTGAATGTGACGCAGCCAAGGCTCTTTGCGCAGTCGCTCGGCCACTTCTGCGGTCGATAGCGAGATCAGGTTCTGTCCCAGCGGCACGCCCGAGAGCATCCGCAGCCGCTCAGTCGTGACATGTCGTGTCGGCGAGATCTCCACCTGCGCCACCGCAAAGCGCGGGCTGTGCATCAGATAAAAGCGCCCGAGCACAATCGCGCCACCAAACAGCGCAAGCAGCCCGATGTACGTCGTCAGCGCCAGCAGCAGCGACCACAGCGATCGCGGCGGAGCCTTCGCACGCTCAGCAGGAACCGGACGCACCACCCGGTGACGCCGACGGTTCTTCGGTCGCCAAAACAGGAGCGCACGGAAAAACACGCCTCGCCGAACACGAGAAGCAGTGCGCCCAGATCTGCGACGAAAAAACAGCGACATGCGGGTCCGTCAGTCTACGAGCGCGCACAAGCCTTGTCCAAAAACCACGCGCGCAGAAACGAACGGCCTCACGCCGCGCTGGCCGCAGTCAACACCGGCGCGGGACCGAGCGCACGAATCCGAGCCACCACCGCAAAGACCGTCTCCAGCGTTCGATGAATGTCGGCATCGCTCGTGCCTTGTCCGAGCGAAAAGCGAATCGCTTCTTTGGCCTGCTGTCGCGACTGTCCAAGGGCACGCAGGACTTGTGACGGCTCACTGGAACCCGAGCTACACGCCGCGCCCGTCGACACCGCAATGCCATCCAGATCGAGGCTAGAGAGCAGCAGCTCGCCATCAACATCGGCAAAGCGGACGTTGCAGACGCTGGGACTGCGGCTTGTGCGATCGCCGTTTGGACTGGCACCACCGAGAGACAGAAGGCCCGCTTCCAGACGATCTCGACGGGCAGAAAGGTCCGTCACGGACGGAAGCAGCGTGCGCAGAGCCAGATCCGCCGCGACCCCAAAGCCGACGATGCCCGCGACGTTTTCGGTGCCAGCTCGGCGTCCGCGCTCTTGCTCTCCGCCGGTGATTAGTGAAGGAAGACTGATCGACAGCCCGCAGCCACCCGCCACCTGCGCAGGCCCCGCGACATACAGCGCGCCCGTGCCCTTGGGACCGTAGACCTTGTGCGCCGACAGGCTCAGCGTATCGACCCCGAGCGCGCGCACATCAATCGGCAGCTTCCCCGTCGCTTGCACCGCATCACAGTGAACCCACGCGCCCAGCTCATGCGCAGTCGCCGACAGCTCCGCGATGGGATAGATGTTGCCCAGCTCGTGATTGACCAGCGCGAGCGCCACCACCGACGCCGGACGATCGCGCAGCACCTGACGCAGCTCCGCAGGATCGATCCGACCGAGGGCATCGACCGAAAGCTCGGTGAGGACAAAGCCACGCTCTGCCAGGCGACGCAGCGGACGCAGCACCGACGGATGTTCCAGCGGACTTGTCACGATGTGCAGTGGTCGTCCCTGCTTTTGCGCAAGCTCCCCCAGGCCCAAAAGCGCGGTGCTGTTGGACTCACTGCCACCCGAGGTAAAGCAGACATCGGCAGACGCTGCACCAATCAAGCGAGCGACCTGGCCGCGTGCCGACTCCACCGCCTGACGCGCGCGTCGACCTTCTTCATGAAGCGACGAGGGATTTCCACACGAACTGAGCGCAGCGATCATGGCTCGCTCGACGTCGGGATGAAGCGGTGTGGTGGCGCTGTGATCGAGATAAATTCGCGACATGGCCCTTACAGGTCGATTTGATAGGTTTTGAGGTAGCTCGGGTATTGCAGCGGAAAGACGCTGGTATCGAGCGTCCAGCGGTCGTGCCCGGTCATCTCGTAGCGAATCGGATAGGGCCGCACGCTCGCCACTTGGCCTTGGATGTCGACATCGACTTCGACCAGCATCGCGCGGTTTTGCCGGTTCTGCTCGGTGACGCGGCCTTGATACGACGCGCCCGCCGCCATCACCAGCGTTCGCCGGTCGAGGCTCGGTCCGCGCTGCGCTTCGTTTTCGTGCAGGTGCCCGCGCAGGACAAAGTGACAGTGCTGCTGAAGAAGCTGCTCAATCTGACGGCGCTCGACTTCGGACAGGTCCTGCACGGGGTGATGCATCAGCGCAATCTTGAGCCGCGCTTTTTGCACCTGTTGAAGCTGCGCGCGTAGCAGCGGCTCTCCGATGAACAGCTTGCCGCTGTCGTCGTCCGCTTGGGCAAACCACGCGGTGTTGAGCGGCACAATCCCGACGTCCAGGCTGCGCACCCGCAGGATCTCAGCCCCGGCGGTCGGAAGGTGCGGGGTCGCTTGACGCGGCGCGTCTTTGCCAAAGTGCCCGGCGCGGTAGAAGCGATTGTAGAACTGGATGAACGCATCGAACTTCTTGAGGTGCCAGCGCTCGGCCTGCGGCTGAAAGAAGAACATCGCTTCATCGTGGCTGGTGAGCGTGCGCTGAAGTCCCACGCCTCGTGCCCGCAGCACGTCGTGATTGCCCGGCACCATGATCACGTTCTGCGTCGGGACACCGCTCACTTCGCACAGGCGCAGCAGAAACTCTTCGGCCAGCCGGTATTCGCTGTCGGTGCCTCGGTTGGCGATGTCGCCGGTGACAAAGATGCAGTCGAGCCCGCGCCCGCCGCGTCGCATGTCGCCGATGGTGTTGAGCAGCGACTCCAGCACGATGCCCGCGCCCTGCACTTGGTTGGTTTCCGAAAAGTGAAAGTCGGACACATGCAGCCAGCGCAGCGTCGTCGGGCCAGGATGCGGTCCCACGGTCGCGGGATCATGACGCGCGGGCTCGACCGGCTGCACCGTCGGCGCGGCCTGCTGCGGCGTCCGATTCTGCCCGCCAAAGGCTTCGACCCGCCGCCGTAGACACAGCTCGATCGCACGACTGCGCGGCACCGCCAGCTTGCGCTCCCAGCTCACCAAGCCATCGAGATACGCGCGCCCGTGCTCTTCCCAAGTAAACGGCACCGGCTTGCCGAGCAGCGACCACAGCCCTTCATAGCCACCGGACAGAAGCGGGCTCGAAAACGCGCTCATCGCCGACGCCGACAGCGGCACAATCGCGGGCGAGCTTTGGGCAGGCATCATCAGGTCCGGCAGATCAACCCGTCCCGCAAACGCTTCATCGAGCAGCTTTTCACTCGCGCCCAGCTCACGCTCTGCCGCCCGCAGAAGCTGCGCCAGATCCCACAGCTTGCGTCGCAGCGCTTCCAGGTCGGGCAGCTGCGCCAGCATCTCGAAGAAGCGATCACACAAGTCGGGCCAGCCGCCGGTCAGCTCGTGCAGCGTCCACAAAAGCTCGCTGAGCAGCTGCGGATCACTTCGCGACAGCCGCAGAGACGGCAGCGCGTCCAAAAACTCGGCCACCTGTGGCGTAAACACCACGTTCACCGGCAGCGCCATCAGCTCACCGGCTTGCCGCAGCCATGGGCTTGTCCGCTTGTCGGTCAGGCTGTCGGTCGACAGCAGCACAAAGCACAGCCTGGGCGTTCGGCGCAGCGAAAACGGCGACACCGGCAGGAGCGCTTCGGTCGCATCGGTAAACAGCTGGTACGCGTTGCCGATGTACAGCGGCTGAAGGACGTGCAGCTTGTTCTGGGCCAAAAACTCTTCGAGCGCGAGCAGCACTCGGTCGATCGGTAGCGCGGCAATCGCTGCGAGCTGACGACGGTGCTTGGCGGGCAGCGTGCGCCCGGTGTGCTCGACGATGGCCAGGATCAGCTTTTCGACCGTCAGAAGCTGCGACGCCCGCACCGGAGCCGCCAGTCGAAAGGTGATGTCGTCTTCGCCGTTTTCGACCTCGGCGGTTGGGTTCCAGTCCCACGTTCCGTGCAGACCCAGCACCACCCCGAGCGCCTCTTCCAGCTCTTTGGAAAAGTACAGGACGTGCCCCGACACTTCGCGTCCATCGAGGCTGACCGCTGGGTACCACAGGCAGTGCGCGCGCAGCCGTTCCACCGGAACGGTCCGACCCGACGCGATGTGGACCGCCATGCGGGGGAAGACGTACTGACCTAGACCCAAGCTGACCTCCTTGTTGGCCTCGGCTGCCGTTTCACGCGCCGATAGGCGAAGCATACGCCGAGATTCGGACAGTTGCCCGGTTTGCGATGTCGAGGCTCCTCGCCACGCCCCAAAAAACAGCCGCGCGACTCCCCCTTGTTGACGTTCGACTCCCCCACGTTGACGTTCGACTCCCCCACGTTGACGTTCGACTCCCCCTTGTTGACGTTCGACTCCCCCACGTTGACTTGGGACTGCTCTTTTTGAGGCGGGCTGTCCAATTTGACGTTGCGGCGCGGTGGTCGGGGCGTTGTGTGTTATTCACTCGGGCGGCGGAGGCGCTTTTCTACATGGCACGCGGCGGCAAAAAGGTGGGGGGCAGTGAATGGACCAGCGAGCAGCTCGCAAGCCTGGTCCAGGTGGGGGCGGTGTTTTCGGTCTGGACGGCAGACTACGAGGCCAGCGACCTGTATCCGCTGCTCATTGAGGACCTCGCGTCCGATGGTGCCATGACGGTGTCGTTTCCCGATGGCGACAAGCCGTCGCACGTACGCTGTACCGCCGCCTCGATCGAGCGCGGCCAAGGCCCGGTCTTTCTGTCCCAAAAGCAGGCGGTCGCAGGCCAAGCCCGAAGCCATCAGCACCTGCTACAGAGTGATCGTCACAGCCCACCGTTTTTGCTCAGCCGAACGGCGCTCGGGCAGCTCAAAGCGGGGCAGTCGGTGCTGGTCGAAGTGAACGGCGGTCGCTTTTCGGTGACACGCCGAGGCGAAGGGAAAAAAGCGGTGCGCATCGGCGATGAAGCCATCTCGGTCCGCACCCTGCACGCGCAAGACGACAGCGAGACGGCCTGGTCGCCGGTTGATCTGTGGGTGCTCGATCACCCGCAGTGGCCAATCATCATGCAGATCGACTTCGGCGGAGAGTGCGAGCTGTCGCTGTTCGAAGTGCATCCCGCTTCGTAAGCGCCCTCGCCAGCTGCGGCTTCGACCGCTGAATGCAGAAGCCAGTTCGCATTCGATCGCTTCCTACGACATGGACGGGTTCGGCATGATCGCGACTGCGGACGGCGCTGTCCGCAGCCAAGGGAGCTTACGAATGAAGAGACTGACGATCGCTTCTGCTTCGCTTCTGTCTACGCTGACGGCTCTGCTCTGCGCGGGATCTGCCCACGCGGCCACGCTGCAAGTCGGCCCCGGAAAGACCTATACCAAGCCGTGCGCTGCCATCGCCGCCGCCGCCGCTGGCGACATCATCGAGATCGACGCAAGCGGCACCTATACCGGCGACACCTGCGCGTGGTCGACCGACAACCTGACCGTGCGCGGGGTCAACGGACGCGCCAAGATCGACATCACCGGCACCACTCCGGCCCAGCAAAAGGGCCTGTTTACGATCTCCGCCAGCAACGCGACGATCGAAAACCTGGAGCTGTCGGGCGCGGCCATCTCGGTCGCTGCGGGCAACAACGGCGCGGGCATCCGTCACCAGGGCCTGAACCTGACCGTGCGCGGCTGCTACTTCCACGACAACCAGAACGGCATCTTGGGCGCTCCGTCCACGGCGGGCATGGGCCAAGTCCTTGTCGAGTACTCCGAGTTTGCCAAGAACGGCGCGGGCGACGGCTACTCGCACAACATGTACATCGGCAACTACGCCAAGTTCGTCTTGCAGCACTCGTATTCGCATCGCGGCAACGTCGGCCACTTGGTCAAGACCCGCGCCTATGCCTCGCACATTCTGTATAACCGCATCACCGACGAGCCAAGCGGCACCGCGAGCTACGAAGTCGACATCCCCAACGCGGGCACCGCCTACGTCATCGGCAACATCATCGAGCAGGCCGCAACCACGCAGAATCCATCGCTGCTGGCTTACGGTGAAGAGGGCGTTCCGGCGGGCTACGACAACCGACTGTTTGTCGTCAACAACACGTTCATCAACACCAAGGGCTCGGGCACGTTCGTCAACAACACGACGACGATGGCGGGCGTGCTGACCAACAACATCTTTTACGGCGGCGGCACCGTTTCCAGTCAGTCGAGCGCCGTGCAGACCAGTAACTTCGTCGCACCGAGCATGGGCGATCCCAAGTTCGTCAACCTCGGCAGCTTCGATGTTCACTTGTCGACGGGCTCACCGTGTGCGGACAAAGGCAGCGATCCCGGTCAAGGCAGCGGCATGAGCCTTGTTCCCGGCTTCGAGTACGTCCATCCGGTCAGCCGCACGGTGCGCACCACCGCCGGATCGGCCATCGACATCGGCGCTTATGAGCTGGGCAACCTGGGCGGCGTAACCAAAGACGGCGGCTTCAGCGACACCGATGGTGGCACCAGCGACACCGATGGCGGCAGCGGCACCCCACAGGACGGCGGCACGGCGGAAGGATGTAGCTGCGATCTGTCCTCGCACAAGCGCTCGCCCGGACCGCTTGCTTGGATGACGCTGATCGGTGCGCTCTTGGTTCTTTCCCTTCGTCGCCGTCGCGCTTAGTTCACCTTCTGGAAGGCGCTGCCTCGGATGACGAGGCCGCTGCGCTGGCAGACGTAGGTCACATACTGTCTGCCGGGCACGTCGAGTCGTCGATAGGCCTCCGTCGCTTGTTCGGCATCACCGAGGCTGCACGCTGCGGAGCCAATGATCCGCTGGGCCCGAATCGGGCTGTCTTTGCTCGCGCACTTGGCGAGCTGAATGGCCTTGGCATAGTCCCCGTTGACGTACGCGGTCTGCGCCGCCGACAGAGAGTCCGCGTCTGCATCGGACAAGGTCTCGGCGATCTGCTGGCGCGTCTCCGAATGAACCACTTCGCCATTGTGGTGAATCACGGTGCTGGTGATCACCACGCGCTGAGGCTGCATCGTCACGCGCTCGGTCTGCATCGTC
>ERZ724526.980-NODE-980-length-15509-cov-11.409991_pt1 | contig 15509 bp, 11 predicted proteins | sample MGYA00376059_ERZ724526 | MGnify/ENA primary metagenome ERZ724526 (study PRJEB28724, sample SAMN07190883) | activated sludge metagenome | isolation source: activated sludge of sewage treatment plant in Hong Hong | place: Hong Kong | collected 2016-03-17 ... | reverse complement strand
CGCCCGCCGGCGGCCATTCGGGTGACGGCAGGACGGGAATCGCCCCGGTCATGGCCAGCGCCCAGGCATCCGCGGCCGACGCGACGCGCACGCCGCGCAGGTCTTCGACGGTGATTTCGCCCTCCAGCACGGCCGTGGCCAGCGACACACGCCGCCGGACGACAAGCGGCCGGGGCAACTCGGTGACGATGACTGGGAAGCCGCACTTGTGCAGGCGGTAGGCAACGCCGGTGGCCAGGTCGCCGCCGCCGCGGAGGAGGATGAGGTGGTCGCCGAAGAGCATGGGCGGGTATGGTAGCGGGAAGGGAGGGATGCGGCAACCACGGCGATGAGAGCGCGAGGGTAGCTGTTCACGCTTACCGCTTGACCTTTCTCTTTATATCACCGGGAACAGTTACACATCCTCCGCGCTTTGACGCGCCAATACCCGGCAGATATACTCTCCGGATGCGACTCTCCCATTCTTTCGGCAAGACCCTGCGCGAGGCTCCGGCGGAGGCCGAGCTTGTCAGCCATCAACTTCTTATTCGCGCGAACTACATCCGGCCGGTCGGCGCGGGCATGTACACCTTCATGCCTTTCGGCTATCGCGTCATCCGCAAAATCTGGCGTATCCTGGCCGAGGAGATGGATGCCATCGACGGCCAGGAGATGTGGATGCCCAACCTGAACCCGGCGGCGCTGTGGCAGGCCACCGGCCGCTGGAACTCGGTCGATGTGCTCTTCAAGCTGAAGGGCAACGGCAACCGCGAATATGCCCTCTCGGCCACGCACGAGGAGGTCGTTGTCGATCTGGCCCTGCGCGAGATCGAGAGCTACCGCGACCTGCCCCGGATGGTCTACCACATCAGCAAGAAGTTCCGCGACGAACCGCGCCCGCGCGGCGGCCTGATGCGCCTGCGCGAGTTCATCATGAAGGATGCCTACACCCTCGACCGCAGCGAGGCGGCGCTGGACGAATACTACCCCAGCATGATCCAGGCCTACTTCAACGTCTTCAACCGTTGCGGCGTGCCGACGGTGGCCATCAACGCCGACGTGGGCGCGATGGGCGGCAAGACCTCGCAGGAGTTCACCGTGCCCCACCCGCAGGGCGAGGATGTCTTCATCGCCTGCGACAACTGCGGCTACGCCGCCAACGTCGAGGCGGCCGAGTTCGTGCGCGAGGGCGAGCGGCCGGCGACGCTGGCTGCCCTGACCAAGGTCGAGACGCCCGACTGCAAGACCATCGCCGACGTGGCCGCCTTCATCGGTGTGCCCACCAGCCAGACCATCAAGGCCGTCTTCTACTGGTGGCGGCCGCGCTACGTCGAGACGCCGGGCGAGGGGCAGCTGGTCTTCGCCCTGGTGCGCGGCGACTTGGCCATCAACGACACCAAGCTGGTCAACGCGCTTGGCGGCGGCTTCGTCCGCGCAGCGACCGAAGACGAAATCCGCGCCGTGGGGGCCGTGCCCGGCTATGCGTCGGGCGTCGGGCTGACCCCGGCCCAGGGCCTACAGTCGCCGGGCGTGATGGTCATGGCCGACACGTCCATCGAGTACGGCGGCAACTACGTCGTTGGGGCCAACGAAGAGCCTTACCACTACACCGGGGCCAACTATGGCCGCGACTTTGCCGTCAGCAAGCTGGCCGACATCGCCCAGGCGGACACGGGCCACAAGTGCCCCGTCTGCGGCGGGCGCATCGAGGCCAAGCGGGCCATCGAGGTCGGCCACTGCTTCAAGCTGGGCACGCGCTATAGCGCCGCTGTCAATGCCACCTACCTGGACGAGAACGGCCAGCCGCAACTCATCTACATGGGCAGTTACGGCATCGGCCTTGACCGGTTGATGGCCGTCGTCGTCGAGTTGCACAACGACAAGGACGGCATCATCTGGCCCGATAGCGTCGCCCCCTACCAGGTGCATCTGGTGCATATCGGCAAGGAGGGCGACGGCACGAAGGCGCGGGCCGAGGCGCTGTATGAGCGGCTGCTGGCCGCGGGCGTCGAGGTGCTCTACGACGACCGCGACGGCCTGGGCGCGGGCGTCAAGTTCAAGGACGCCGATCTGATCGGCATCCCCTGGCGCGTCACCGTTTCGGCCCGCAGCCTCGAGCAGGGCGGCGTGGAGGTCAAGCGCCGCAGCGCGAGCGAACGGCAGAACCTGACGGAAGACCAACTGCTAGGCCTGCTGAAAGGCTAAAAACCCCCTCTACCCGCAATCTCCCACCGTCGGCCCGCGAACAGCGGGCCGCTTTTTATTACAGGGGGTAGCCGACCGGTCATTCCGACCGCTGCTGTTGGGACGGATTCCCGGTTGGCTTGGGACGGACTTCCCCGCCTACTTGAGACTGCCGCCCCATGACAGCCCGACAGGCCCCCGCCTATACTGTCTTCACTCAACGCTCTCAACACCGTACCAGATTCATTCCATCGGAGGACACAGCGTATGACCATGTCAGATTCGCCTTTCGTCGGTTGGACGGCCATCGCCGGCGGTGTCGTCGGCGTCGTCGGCTTCGTTGCCCTGCTACTGCTGTTCATCGTCGGCGAGCCGTTCGGTACGCTGAACGACATTCTGTCCATTCCGGTGGCGCTCCTGGTCGTGCCGCTCCTGTTCGCGCTCTACCGGCTCCACGCGGCCAGCTACCCTGTGGTCGCCGTTGTGGCGCTGCTGGCCGGGCTGTTCGGCTATGCCTCCGCGGCCATCGGATCGGGCTTGCTCGTCCTGGGGCGGATCGACTTCAATACGTCGCTGCTGTTCGGCATTGGCGGGTTCGGGCTGATCGGCCTGTGGGCGCTGTTGACGTCGGGCATGGGCCTGCGTGGCGACACGCTGCCCGGGGCGGCGGCATGGGCCGGACTGGCGCTGTCGGTGGCGCCGACGCTCGCTCTGCTGGCCGTGTTGCGCGCCGAAAGCGTGGCCAATGCCTTGAGTGCGATGGGCGGTCAGACGGCCGCTGGTGTCCAGGTCAGTCCGCTGGCAATGGCCTTTATCGTCCTGGGCGGCCTCAGTTACGCCGCCATGCCGCTCTGGACCATCTGGCTGGGGCGCTTGTTCCTCGAGGGGCGGATGGGGCTGCCGGCGGCCGTGGCGCTCGGTCAGTAGTTGGCTCATAACGATTGGTTGGAGGTGTTATCATGAAAGTTGCGCGTGTGCTCTACTGGGTCTCTGCCTGGCTATTCGTCGTCGGAGTGGCCACGCAGGTCTTCTTTGCCGGCATGGCCGTCGTGGCTAATCGCTGGGGGTGGGACAACCACATCGGTCTGGGCCACACCCTGGCCGCGCCGCTGCTGGTCATGCTGGCAACCATGTACCTGGGTAAGCTGCCCGGCCGGATGAAGCGGCTGACGTGGCTGCTGTTCGGTGTCTACGTCTTGCAGGCTGACGTGCTCATCTTCCTGCGGGCCAGCGCGCCTGTTCTGTCGGCGCTGCACCCGGTGATGGCTCTGGCCGATTTCGCCCTGGGGCTGGCCTTGGCGCGGCCGGCGCGGGCGCTGGTGCGGGCGGGCGAGATGCCGGAGCCGGCCCGGCTACAATCGGAAGGCGCAAGCGCTGATTGATGACACGCCGGTGGAGGCTTATCAGGATTGTCGTGGGCTAGAGGTCGAACATGAACGGCAAACGAACCAGCAGCGTCCCTTCTGCTTTCCTGGCCATTGATAACCGGCGCGTTGTCCGCGCGGCGTGCGGGGCGGATGGCAACTGGCAGGTTGATTGCGTCCTGGACGGGCCGCAGCCGGTGACGCTGGCGGCCGATCCGAGCAATCCCAACCGGCTATACGCCGGCTGCCAGGGGCATGGCGTTTTCACATCGGCCGACCGGGGCCGGACATGGCACAGCCTGGGCCTGGCCGGACGGGTGGTGAAGGCGATCGCCGTCAGTCCCCACGACCCCCGGACGATCTACGCCGGGGTGAAACCGGCCGCCCTCTACAAGTCCACTGACGGCGGCCAAAGCTGGTTTGAACTGGAGGGCTTCCGGCGCATCCCGTTTCGCTGGTGGTGGTTTTCGCCGGCCGAGTCGCCCTTTCGGGCCTACGTCAATGCTCTCGCCGTTTCGCCCACCGAGCCGGAGGTCGTCCTGGCCGGCATCGAACTCGGGGCGGTGGTGCTGAGCCGCGACGGTGGGCGGACGTGGTCGGCTCATGTGCGCGGCGCGATACGTGACTGCCACGATCTCAAGTTTCATGCCGGCAACGGCCGATGGGTGTATGAGGCGGGCGGGACCGGTTCCGGAGCAGCCGTCAGCGCCGACGGTGGCCGGACCTGGCGCCAGCCGAAAGCCGGTCTGGCCAAGAAATACGGCGTGGTCTGTGCCGCCGATCCGGAAAAGCCGGAGGTCTGGTACGTCGCTCTGGCCCCCGGCCCCGGCAAGGCCTATGGGCAAAACGTCGCGGCGTATCTCTATCGGGCATCCGGTGGGGCCGACTGGGAGCCTATTGGTTGGCAACCGCACCCGATGAGCGCCATGCCCAGGGCGTTGGTCACCTGCCCCGGCGCGGCCGGGCATCTCTACGTGGGGACGACCTATGGCGACGTGTGGCACACGGCCGACTACGGCGATAGCTGGCAGCGGTTGCCGTTCAATCTGGGCGGCGGGTTGTCGCTGCTGGCTCTGTAGAATGATGTTGAAAGGTGGAGATTTGACAATGAAAAGAGCACTCAAGTGGGCGGCGATCGTGATCGTTGGGTTGGTCGGGATCGTCGTCTTGATCGCCCTGGGCGGCTACATCGCCAGCGAGCGGCGTATCGACAAGACCTACGCCATTGCCGACGAGGCATTGACCCTACCAACCGACGCCGCCGGCCTGGCCGAAGGGCAGCGGTTGGTGACCATCCGCGGCTGTGGCGACTGTCATACGCCCGATTTAGGCGGCCAGGTATTGCTCGATGACCCCATGCTCGGCACGATTCCCACGGCCAACCTGACCCGCGGCCAGGGCAGCGCCACGGCCGGTTATACCGTTGCCGATTGGGAGCGGGCCATTCGCCACGGCGTCGGCCCGGATGGCCACAGCCTATTGTTTATGCCCAGCTATGAGTACGCCGGGCTGAGCAACGAGCAAGTCGCCCAAATGATCGCCTACCTGCAGACGGTTCCGGCGGTCGATCGGCTGCCGGCCGAACCGGTCCTCAAGCCGTTACTGCGCGCCTTGTTCCTCACCGGCCAGTTGCCCCTGCTGCCGGCCGAGAAGGTCGATCAGGACATGGCCCACGTCGCCAGCGTGCCGGCCGAGGCGTCGGCCGAATACGGCGGTTATCTGGTCACGACCTGCACCGGCTGCCACCAGCCCAACCTGGCCGGCGGCCCCGTGCCCGGCAGCGCGCCCGGCGAGCCGCTCTCCGCCAACTTGACGCCGGCCGGCAACCTGGCCCACTGGACGCTGGAGGAGTTCAAGAACACCCTGCGCAACGGCGTCACCCCGGAGGGGAAAGCGCTTGACCCGGCCGTTATGCCCTGGCCCCTGGCCGGGCAGATGACCGACGTGGAGTTGGAGGCGCTCTGGCTATACCTCCAGAGCCTGCCGCCGGCGACATCGGGCAGTTGAGGTTTTGACCGGGTCACAAGTGAATCGGCGCAGTGATTCCGGCGACCGCGCCACGACGATCGGTTCCGGAGCGGCTTGCCAATGGAGGTTCTCATGAGGACGCCTCTCATCACGGTTCTTGTGGTTCTGGTGGTGGTCGATGCGCTCGGATGGGGTCTTACCGTTCCGCCCATCCTGGAGTACGCGCGCACGCGCCGCGACCTGCCGACCCTCCTGGGGATCAGGCTGCTGGGCGGCCGGTTTGAGTCGCTCGGCATCGACGCCGTTGTTGTCGCCGGGCTGATCTTCGTCGTCGTCAGCGGCCTCAAGCTTCTGGCCGCCTACTGGCTGTGGGGAGCGCGCGCCGATGGGGCGGTGCTGGAATTCATCCTGTTGGGCCTGAGCGCGATCTTCTGGTATGGCTTCGAGTTGCCGTTCGGGCCGTTGGCCGGCGTGCCGCAGTTCATTCTGCTGCTCGTCGTCTGGCGCAGCCTGGCCTGATGGCCAATGGCCGGTTCGCTGTGGGCGCATGGCTGTCAGAGGACAGGTCTGTGGCTCTGGTCTGGAGTCGTTCCGGCTAAATCCTGGTTGATGGAGTGATACGGATGTATTCCTGGATGGTCTATCTTCACGTTCTGGCGACCATGACGTTCCTATTCACCCACGGCGCCAGCAGCATCGTCGCCTGGCGGCTGCGCGGCCGGCCAGACCCGGCCACGGCGCGGGCCTGGTTGGGAGTGTATGCGACCGGCCGGTATTTCACGCTCTTGTATAGCTCGCTGATCGTCCTGCTGATCAGCGGCGTCGCGGCCGGGTTTATGGGCGACTGGTGGGGCGAGGGCTGGATATGGCTGTCGCTGGCGCTGCTGGTTGGCATCATCGTGGGTATGTACGTCTTAGGTTCCGCCTATTACAGTAAGCTGCGCCGCGCGCTTGGCCTGGAATACTTCGACGGGCGCAAGCCACACCCGGCGGAGGAACCCGCGCCGGCCGAGGAGATCGAGCGCCTGCTGGCCAGGTCGCCGGCGCTGGCGCTGACCGTCATTGGCTTTGGTGGCATCGCCATGATCCTCTGGCTCATGATCCTCAAGCCGTTCTGAGGCCGGCCGGGCTGGAATCGACTCGCCCACCGATGAGGGCCAGAACTAATGCTATAATGTGGCCGAACATGCAACGATCTGAGCCGTTCGCTTACGCATCGCCAGCGGACACACCCGCGCCAGATGAGGCCGCCTCGCCGGCAGCGTCGCGCCTGGCTCGCGGCTGGGCGGCCGTCGTCATTGCCCTGATGCTGTTGAATCTCTCGCTGGCTGTCTGGTACGTCGTCATCACCGGCGACACGGCCACCTTCCTCTCCCACCAGACGCTGACGCCATTCCTGTCCATCGCCTACGCCGGCCTGGGTGTGGCCATCGCCGGCCGGCGGCCCAGAAACCCCATCGGCTGGATTTTCCTCAGCGTCGCCACCGCCTACGTTCTGAGCGCCTGGGCCGCCGGGATGATGCTCTATGCCCCGGCCTTGCCGCTGCCGGTCGCGCCTTCCCTGTTGAACCTCGCCCAATGGCTGAGCAACTGGGCCTGGCTGCCGGCGCAAATCCTGCCCTTGACCTTTGTCCTCTTGCTCTTTCCCGACGGCCGTCTGCCCTCGCAGCGCTGGCGCGTGATTGGGTGGGCGGCCGGACTGGGTCTGACGGCGTTGGTGTTGGGGCTGGCCGCGCATCCCGGCCCGGTGGCCGACTGGGGAACGCTGCCCAACCCATACGGCATTGCCGGCGCGGCGAACGCCTTGAACGCGGTGATCAATGTCGGCAGCTTGCTGCTGGTCGTCGGCGTTGTTGGCTGCGTTCTGGCTGTCGTCGTTCGCTTTCGTCGGTCACAAGGGATCGAGCGGGCGCAGATAAAGTGGTTGCTCTACGCCGCCCTCCTCATACTCGTGGCCGGCATCATCACCGTCCCGCTCTGGCTCCTCAGAAGTTTGACCACGCCCCTGGCGATGGAGCTGAGTATCGTCCTGACGGGCCTCATGACCCTGGCCATTGCCGCGGCTGCGACCGTCGCCATCTTGCGTTATCGGTTGTACGACATCGACATCCTGATTAATCGTACCCTCGTGTATGCCGTGATGACCGGCGTCATCCTGCTGATCTACGGCCTGACGGTCGGCGCGGTGGGCATCCTGATCGGATCGCAGGGGAGTTGGCTGTTGACGGTTCTGGCCACCGGCTTGGTGGCCGTCCTCTTTCAGCCCATTCGCATTCGTTTGCAGCGGGGGGTGAATCGCCTTCTCTACGGGCAACGCGACGAGCCGTTTGAGGTGATCGCCCGGTTGGGGCAAAGTCTGGAGCAGACGATAGCGCCCGAATCTGTCTACCCCACGATCGTCGAAACAGTGGCCGAGGCGCTACGCCTGCCATACGCGGCCATTCAGGTTCTGACGCATGACGGCCGGCGGCTGGCCGGGTCGTATGGTCGCAGCACCGACCAGTTGCAGGCCTATGAACTGACGTATCAGGGCGCGACGGTGGGCTGGCTGGAGGTCGGTCGCCGCGCGCCGGACGATAGCTTCAACGCGGCTGACGAGCGGCTGCTGCGCAATATCGCCCTCCAAGCCGGGGCGGCCGTCCACAACGCGCAATTGACAGCCGACTTGCAACGCTCGCGGCAGCAACTCGTGACCGGCCGCGAGGAAGAACGCCGCCGCCTGCGCCGTGACCTGCACGACGGCCTTGGCCCGTCGCTGGCCTCGCTGCTGCTGGAGGCCAGAGTGCTGCGGCGCATGATTCGCGACAACCCCACCGCGGCCGAAAAGCTGGCCGACGAAATGCAGGGCGACATCCGGGCGACGATCGACGACATCCGCCGCGTGGTGCATGAGTTGCGACCGCCGGCGTTGGACGACCTGGGCCTTGTCCCCGCCATCAATGTGCTGGCGGCCAAGATCGGCGGCGCTGGCGACCAGGACGGCGCGCTGCGCGTAGACGTTGAGGCCTCGGACGACTTGCCGGCCTTGCCCGCGGCGGTCGAAGTGGCCGCCTACCGGATCATCCAGGAAGCGCTGACCAACGTAGTCCACCATGCCGGCGCGCGCTGCGCCACAGTGCGTCTGTGGCTGGAGAGCGGCCTGCAACTCGAAGTGACCGACGATGGTGCGGGTTTTGCCGGGGGGCGTCTGGGCGGGTTGGGCCTGCGCTCCATGCGCGAACGGGCGGCCGAACTGGGCGGCAGTTGCACGATCTCCGGTGCTGCGGACGGCGGCACGCGCGTCCGCGCCACTCTGCCCCTGGAGCTATAGCGCGATGACCCCCGTGCGCGTTCTCATCGCCGATGACCATCCCTTGTTCCGCAAAGGCTTGCGAACCCTGCTTGATTCAATGCCGCAGATGACGGTGATTGGCGAGGCAACGTCCGGGCGGGAAGCGGTCGAGCAGACGCTCGCCCTACAGCCGGACGTCATTTTGCTCGATCTCCAGATGCCGGCCGGGGGCGGTCTGGGCGCGATTCGGGAACTGGCCCAACGGGCGACCAGCAGCCGCATTCTGGTCGTGACGCTCTTCGACGATGACGAGTCGGTCTTCACCGCCCTGAAGGCCGGCGCGCGCGGCTACGTCCTCAAGGACGCCGACGAAGCGGAGATGATCCGCGCCATCCAGGCCGTGGCCGAGGGCGAAGCCATCTTCAGCCCGGCCATTGCCGCGCGCATGATGCACTACTTCGCCGCGCCGCCGACGGCGCGCGCGGGCGCTTCTTTCCCCGAGCTGACCGAACGCGAGCGCGAAGTGCTGACCCTCATTGCCCGCGGCTACGCCAACGCCCAGATCGCCGAGGAACTGACAATCAGCCTCAAGACCGTCCGCAACCACGCCTCGAGCATCTTCAACAAACTGCAAGTCGCCGACCGTGCCCAGGCGGCCATCCGGGCGCGGGAAGCGGGACTGAAGTAAGCGGCGGACGTTCGAGGACTTCGCCACGACGCTGCGCACCGGCCGCACGCCGGCGAACAAGATCCTCGACCCGGAGGTCATGCCCTGGCCCATCGCCACGCGCATGACCGATGTGGAGTTGCAGGCGCTGTGGCTCTACTTGCAGAGCCTGCCCCCGGCCGCGCCGCAGTCGTAACGATGTGGGCTTGTGGCGTTAACAACCGCAAGGGCGCGAAGGGCCGGCCTAAGGAATCACGCCGGCCACGTCGATCCCGTCCACCTTCGGCGACAGCCCCGCGGCCGAGGCCGAGAAGATCGGCCCGCTGAAGGTCTGGGTGGCCATATTGTAGGTATAGACCATCGAGTGGCCGCCCGTCGCGCCATCGACGTTGAACGCCTTGTTGGTCGTCAGGAAGAGCGTCTGCCCGTCGGCGCTGGCGGCGATGCTGGTGATGTTGTTGGGCTTCACACCCTGGGCCGAGCCGTCGAGCAGCATGTGCCACTTGCCGGCCGTGGTCGCGCCGAGTTGCGTGGCGCAGAAGCCCAGCACGTCCTCGCCGCTGATGTTCAGCTGCGTGCCGTCGTAGTTCGTCACCTTGCCGTTGCCGGCCGTGCTGATCAGGAAGTAGCGCAGGCACGCGCCGCCGGCCGCGGCCTTGACCGCCGCCGGAGCCAGCGACGGATTCAGCTCATGCAGGCCGTCGATCTTCTCCGCCGTCAGGGAAGTCAGACCGACATCCTGGCCGTCGAAGGTCAGCGAGAAGGCGCTGCCGTTCCAGGTGACCAGATCCATGCCGTCAACCTTGCCGGGGATACCGGGGATGACGCGCGCGTTCTGAGTGAAGGCCAGCAGCACGGTATCGCTATTGGCCGTGTTGCCGGCTTCGGGGATGTAGAAGGCGTTGATGTTGTGCTTGGCGTTGCGGCTGTCCAGCCCGGCGGCCGAGCCGTCGAACCAGACCGACCAGGCGCTGCCGTCCCAGTGGAGGATGTCTTCGCTGCCGAAGGACACGCCGTTGACGGAGCCGGCGGCGGTGGTGCTGACGTAGATGCTGAGCGGCGCATAGGTCACACTGTTGTCGGTCGAGGTCGAAGCGGCGTTGCCGTTGCCGGCCGCGTCGTGGGCCGCGCCCGCGGCGAGAGTGGCGATGACCGTGCCGCTGGCGGTCACGTTGCTGACGGTCATGCCGCTGACGGCGACGTTGTAGGTCGTGGGGCCACCGGAGACGGTGGCCGTGGTCGCCCCGGCCGTGCCGCTCAACGTCACGTCGCCGGTGGTGAAGCCGCTAACGGCCTCGCTGAAGACGACGGTGAAGTTGATGGGGATACCGCCCGTCGGGTCGGCCTGGGTGGACGCCTGGTTGATGGTCACGCTGGGTGAGGTGACGTCGATCAGCCACGAGTAGCCGGCCGGCGTCGGGTCGGTGTTGCCGGCGGCGTCAGTGGCCCGCACCTGGAAGGTGTGGCTGCCCTCGATCAGGCCGGTGTAGCCCTTGGGGCTGACGCACGTTGCCCACGCGCCGCCGTCGAGCTGACACTCGAACGAGGCCACGCCCGATCCGCCGCCGTCGTCGCCGCTGAAGGCGAACTGCGCACTGCTGCTGTTCGACGGGTTGGGCGGGTTGCCGGTGATCGTCGTGTCCGGCGGCGTCGTGTCAATCGTCCACGTGAAGCCGGCCGGCGTCGGGTCGGTGTTGCCGGCTTTGTCCGTGGCGCGCACCTGGAAGGTGTGGCTGCCCTCGATCAGGCCGGTGTAGTCCTTGGGGCTGCCGCACGGTGCCCACGCGCCGCCGTCGAGCTGGCACTCAAACGAGGCCACGCCCGATCCTCCGCCGTCGTCGCCGCTGAAGGCGAACTGCGCGCTGCTGCTGTTCGACGGGTTGGGCGGGCTGCTGGTGATCGTCGTGTCCGGCGCGATGTCGTCGATGCCGTTGTAGGTCACGCTGTTGTCGGTCGAGGTCGAAGCGGCATTGAGGTTGCCGGCCGCGTCTTGGGCCACGCCCGCGGCGACGCCAGCGATAACCGTGCCGTTGGCGGTCATGCCGCTGACGGCGACGTTGTAGGTCGTGGGGCCACCGGAGACGGTGGCCGTCGTCGCCCCGGCTGTGCCGCCCAGCATCACGTCGCCTGTGGCGAAGCCGCTAACGGCCTCGCTGAAGACGACGGTGAAGTTGATTGGGACGTCGCCGGTCGGGTCGGCCTGGGTGGACGCCTGGTTGATGGTCACGCTGGGCGGGGTGACGTCGATCACCCACGAGTAGCCGGCCGGCGTCGCGCCGGTGTTGCCGGCTTTGTCCGTGGCCCACACCTGGAAGGTGTGGCTGCCCTCGATCAGGCCGGTGTAGTCCTTGGGGCTGCCGCACGTTTCCCACGGGCCGCCGTCGAGTTGGCACTCGAACGAGGCCACACCCGATCCGCTGCCGTCGTCGCCGCTAAAGGTGAACTGCGCGCTGCTGCTGTTCGACGGGTTGGGTGGGGCGGTGTTGATGGTCGTGTCCGGTGGCGTCGTGTCGTAGATTACAGTGTCATCGGTCGCGTACGAAGCGTCATTGAGGTTGCCGGCCGCGTCATGGGCCACGCCGGCCCGGATGTAGATCGTCACCGCGCCGTCCTGGGTCATGCCGCTGACGGCGATGTTGTACTCTTGGTGGTACTCTGTCCCTGTGGTCGCCGGGGTCACTATGGCCGTTGTCGCCCCGGCCGAGCCGCTCAACGTCACGTCGCCGGTGGCGAAGCCGCTGACCGGCTCATGAAAGAGGGCGAGGAAGTTGATCGGGCCGGTGTTGGTCGGGTCGGCCTGGGGCGGGTTCCAGGCCTTTTGGATCGTCACCGTGGGGGAGAATTCGTCGTAAGTCACGCTGTTGTCGGTCGAGGTCGAGGCGGTGTTGCCGTTGCCGGCCGCGTCCTGGGCCACGCCCGCGGGGATGGTGGCGACCAACGTGTCATAGAGGCAATTGGTGCTGTTGAAGCCGACGTAGTAGGTCGTGCCGTCCATGGGAGCGGCCTCAAACACATTGATACCCCACTCGCACATGATTGGGTCGCTCAGCGTTACGTCTATGTAGTTGAAGCCGCTGACCGGCTCACTGAAGACGACGGTGAAATCGATTCGGCTCAAGTCGGTCGGGTCGGCCTGGTTGGCGGCCTGATTGATGGTAACGTCCGGCGGCGTTGTGTCCGGCGTGTTGGTGACGGTGCAGGTCACGTCGTCGCCGGCGGCCAGCGTCACGGTGATGGTGTTGCCGCTCACGGTCGGGCTGCCGCCGTCACAGACGACGTCGTCCAGCAGCCAGCCGACGGGCACGAGCTCGCTGACGTGATAGGTCCGCGCTCTCAGGCTGGTGAAGGTATGGCTTTCACCGTCGTCAAGCACGACCACCTGCTGGGCGAACTTCTGGATGCGGTGGTTGAAGGTGTCGGCGACGTAGACGTTGTCCGCCCCGTCCACCGCCACGCCGCTGGGGAGGTTGAACTGGCCGTCACGGTCGCCCTGGCGGCCCCACCGAGTCAGGTAGCCGCCGGCGCTGTCGAACTTCTGAATGCGGTGGTTGACGAAGTCGGCGACGTAGACGTTGCCCTGCCCGTCCACCGCCACGCCGGTGGGGGACTCGAACTGGCCGTCGCCGCTGCCGCGGCCGCCCCACTGGGTCACGTAGCCGCCGGCGCTGTCGAACTTCTGGACGCGGTAGTTATCGGTGTCGGCGACGTAGACGTTGCCCGCCCCGTCCACCGCCACGCCGCGGGGGGCGTTGAATTTGCCGTCGCCGTTGCCCTGGCTGCCCCACTGGGTCACGTAGCCGCCGTCGCCGGTGAACTTCTGGATGCGGTTGTTGCCGGTGTCGGCGACGTAGACGTTGCCCGTCCTGTCCACCACCACGCCGGTGGGGGACCGGAACTTGCTGTCGCCGTTGCCCTGGCTGCCCCACTGGGTCACGTAGCCGCCGGCGCTGGTGAACTTCTGGATGCGGTTGTTGCCGGTGTCGGCGACGTAGACGTTGCCCGCCCCGTCCACCGCCACGCCGCGGGGGGACTCGAACTGGATGTTGCCGCTGCCGCGGCTGCCCCACTGGGTCACGTAGACGCCGGCGTTATCGAACTTCTGGATACGGTGGTTGTTGGTGTCGGCGACGTAGACGTTGCCCGCCCCGTCCACCGCCACGCTGGTGGGATTGTTGAACTGGCTGTTGTCGCCCCACTTGGCCAGGAACTGGGGCGCGGCCGCGTCGAACGTGAACGGGAAGCCCGTCCCGCCGGCGGGGTTGGTGGCCTTGGCGATGGTTAGCCTGTGGCACTCGCTGCTGGCGGCGTACTTCAGGTCGCCCTCGTTAGTGTCGTAGTAGCTGATGCGCGGGTTGCCGCAGGCGTCCAGGGCCAGCGAGGTATATAAGCCGACGTCCCCATCCGTGTCAACGTTCTCGAAGGCCCAGCTCGACCCGTTCCAGGCGGCATACTTCAGGTTGCCGTTGGTGCTGTCGTAGTAGCTGATGCGCGGGTTGCCGGCGGCGTTCACGGCCAGACTGGCGTACCAGCCGACGTCCCCATCCGTGTCAACCTCCTCGATGGCCCAGTCCGCCCCGTCCCAGGTGGCGTACTCCAGATCGTCGGCCTCCCAATCGTAGTAGCTGATGTGCGGCCTGCCGTCGGCGTCCAGGGCCAACGAAATGAACCAGCCCACATCCCCGTCCGTGGCGACAGACTCGATGTCCCAGTCCGACCCGTTCTTGGTGGCGTACATCACATCATTGAGGGTCGCATCGCCGATGCGGTAGTAGGCGATGTGCGGCGCGCCGCGTGAGTCCAGGGCCAGCGGCGATTCAAAGTCCGTTGGATAGCCGGCGTCGATGGTCTCGATGACCCAGTTCGTCCCGTCCCAGACGGCGTACTTGAGCTTGTGGTTGTCGCGGTCATGATAGCTGATGTGCGGGTTGCCGTCGCTGTCCAGTTCAAGGGAGGTGTAAAGGCCCGTACCCGTCTTATCCGTTCCGTCGTCGAGAGTCTGGAGTTCCCATTCCGCTCCGTTCCAGGCGGCGTACTTCAGAGCGCCGTGGGTCCAGTCGTAGTAGCTGATGCGCGGCCAGCCGTCGTCATTCAGGGCCAGTGAGGTGTATTCGCCCACGTCCGCGGTGGTGTCGACGATCTGGACATCCCAACCCGTTCCATTCCAGGCGGCGTACTTCAGTTTGCTGCTGGTATAGTCGAAGTAGCTGATATGCGGGTTGCCGGCGGCATCCAGGGCCAACGAGGTGTCGAGGCCTACGCGCCCGCTAAAGTCAACGGTTTCGATCCGCCAGGCCAGGGCCGCCGCCGGGCGCTGCCCGGTGACCAGCACCAACAGGGCCAGTAGCGCGACGACCGCCACACGGCCGAACCGGCGCGTGGCGCCGGGCGACAGGGACGGATGAGCGGCAGCGAATGAACGCTGGATGCGAGCCGGTAAGGTTCTCATTGGTTGTTGCTCCCACGGCCGATCTGGCGATCGGCGGCAATTAGGCCCAATACGAAGGGCCATCCACACTCAAATTACAGAGGAAAGTTCAATATGCTCGCCCCTCCTGCAATAGTACAAAATTACCAGGAAACTGTCAATGAGCTATTAAGACATCCCACGCCAAGATCGCCAAGGAGGCAAAGGACGCAAAAAAGACGCTTCTTGGCGTTCTTAGCTTCCTTCGCGGCCTTTGCGTGCGGTCTTCTTCCTGACTAATCGCCCTGGCCCCTGTCGGCGTGCATGAAGACCGTTTCCGGACTACAATCCGCGCATCACAAAAGGGGTTATCTCCCATGACACACCGCCAACCCTGGCACACCCTCTCCGCCGACCTCGTCGCCGTGGCGATGGGGCGCAAACCCGCCGATCTGGTTATCTGCAACGGCCGCTGGGTCAACGTCCACAGCGGCGAAATCCTGCCCGGCACCGACGTCGCCGTCTACGGCGGCCGCATTGCCTACGTCGGCCCCAACGCCGGCCCGTGTATCGGCCCCAGTACGCGCATCATCGAGGCCAAGCAGCGCTACCTCGTGCCCGGCCTGTGCGACGCCCACATGCACGTCGAGAGCGGCATGGTCACCGTGACCG
>ERZ724526.976-NODE-976-length-15532-cov-5.052013_pt1 | contig 15532 bp, 10 predicted proteins | sample MGYA00376059_ERZ724526 | MGnify/ENA primary metagenome ERZ724526 (study PRJEB28724, sample SAMN07190883) | activated sludge metagenome | isolation source: activated sludge of sewage treatment plant in Hong Hong | place: Hong Kong | collected 2016-03-17 ... | reverse complement strand
CAATGGTAATGTGGCCTTTTCGCAAAAACTAAAAAAAGAATGGACTATCAGTTTTCGTACGGCTGTTGATTTCAGAAAGTTTAATGCACAAAACTTTTACACCACTTTTGTGAGCGATACTGCCAATGAAAATGTAAGTTCCTGGTGGAATCATTTATCCATTCATAAAAAATATCAGAACGGGCAATTACAAATGGATGCCGGATATAAAAAACTAAAAGACCAATATCGATACAACCCCATATCCAAACCCAATATCAATCATACAAATCTTTTTACGGCTCAGGCATATTATACTTCCACCGCCGGCAAAAAAAACGGATATACCGGCGGCATACAATGGCAGCGAAAAGAAATAAAATCAAATGACAGGGGCAATCATGCTTTATGGCATGGCGCCGGCTTTTTGATTTTAAAACAAAACCCGGCAAAAGCATTTTACATAAATGAAAGTTTGCGACTCGACTGGGATGAAAATTATGGTTGGATAGCAGTGCCGCAAGTCAATTTATCATGGACTCCTGCAAAGTTTACTTACCGTTTTTCTGCAGGCCGCTCCTTTCGCGATGCAGATTTTACCGAACGATACAATAATTACAATAAAGCATTAGTAACCGGTGGCAGCATTGGCAATCCTGCATTGACAGCCGAATCATCGTGGAATATAGAAGCCGGAGCCGATTTTTTTATGGCTCATACGCTCAAAATCAGCAGCACTTTCTTTACCCGCTGGCACAAAAACCTGATAGACTGGACACCCACTCCCTATGCCGAAATGCCAAGAAAAATAAACCTGATCCCAACCGGTAACTATGCACTTGCAAAAAATATTAAATCCATCAATACAACCGGATTTGAGGTTGATTTGATTTACAGCAGAAAAATTAATACTGATAAAAACATCTTTTTCACCTTGGGCTATTCACGCATTCAATCAAAAAGTGACAAAGCGGTTCCTTCATTCTATATTTCATCTCATGCAAAACAGTTATTCAATTTTTCATTTGCTTACGGATATCGTCGTTTCAATTTTTCATTAAACGGATTGTATAAACAAAGAAAAAGCAGTAAAGCAGAAGCAATTCAGGCAAATATTACTTCATCGTATTTTATTTGCAATTCAAAAATCAGCTATATGTTAATCGATAAAAAGGGAAAATTATTTTTTCAGGCCGATAATCTGTTTAATAAAACTTACAGCGACCTTTTGGGTGCTGCTATGCCGGGCCGATGGTTATCCGGCGGAATTGAGATAAATTTGTAAATAGAAAAAATTGATTATGGAATTTTTAAAAACATTGGGAATACAGGAACATAACAGTGGCGTAAGTACAGGGTTAACTTGGTTAACTTCAAGTGGAGAAAAAATAGAATCCTATTCGCCGGTTGATGGCAAAAAAATAGGAACGGTAACAGCCGCCGATAGAGAAAGCTATGAAAAAGTAATGCAGCAGGCGGAAGCTGCATTTAAACACTGGCGCATGGTGCCTGCACCCAAGCGGGGCGAGCTGGTGCGACAAGTAGGTGAAGCATTAAGACAGTACAAAGAACCGCTGGGTAAATTAGTTTCTTATGAAATGGGAAAAAGCTTGCAGGAAGGAATGGGTGAAGTACAGGAGATGATCGATATCTGTGATTTTGCAGTTGGACTTTCACGGCAGTTGCATGGTTTTACGATGCACAGTGAAAGACCGGGCCATAGAATGTATGAGCAATATCATCCGCTGGGCATAGTAGGAATTATTTCAGCTTTTAATTTTCCTGTAGCTGTATGGAGCTGGAATAGTATGCTGGCCTGGGTATGTGGCAATGTATGTGTGTGGAAGCCTTCCGAAAAAACACCACTGTGCGCAGTTGCCTGTCAAAATATTATTGCCGAAGTTTTTAAAAAGAATAATATACCCGAAGGCGTTTGCAATCTGATAATAGGTGGCAGAAATGTAGGCGAATGGATGTCGGCCGACAATCGCATTCCATTGGTATCGGCAACCGGCTCTACCCGAATGGGAAAAGCAGTAGGTGCCGTAGTTGCAGCAAGATTAGGGCGTTCGCTTTTAGAACTGGGTGGCAACAATGCCATCATCATTTCTAAAGATGCTGATTTGGATATTGCTATTCTAGGTTCATTATTTGGAGCTGTAGGCACTGCAGGACAAAGATGCACTACCACTCGCCGCCTCATCATACATGAAGATGTTTATGAAACTGTAAAACAAAAATTAATATCTGCATACAAGCAATTAAAAATTGGAAACCCATTGGATGCCCAAAACCATGTAGGGCCTTTGATTGATACTGATGCTGTGCAGCTATATCAAGATGCCATTGAAAAATGCAAAGCTGAAGGTGGAAATTTTGTAGTGGAAGGTGGCGTTTTAAGCGGTGCAGGTTTTGAAAGCGGTTGCTATGTACGACCCTGTATTGCCGAAGCAAAACCCGGTTACAAGATTGTGCAACATGAAACCTTTGCTCCTATTTTGTATTTACTTTCATACAAAACAATTGGAGAAGCCATCGCCATTCAAAATGAAGTGCCGCAGGGATTGTCATCTGCTATCATGACATTAAATATGCGTGAAGCAGAAACTTTTTTATCTCATATTGGAAGCGATTGTGGCATTGCCAATGTAAATATTGGTACCAGTGGCGCCGAAATAGGTGGTGCATTTGGAGGTGAAAAAGAAACAGGAGGTGGCAGAGAAAGCGGAAGTGATGCCTGGAAAGCCTATATGCGACGGCAAACCAACACCATTAATTATAGTACCTCATTGCCATTGGCGCAGGGAATAAAATTTGACATATAATAAAGAAAACATAAGCAACCCCCTTTTTTAAAAAAGCGTCAACAAAATCCTAAAAGAACGATTGCATGCTTTGTTATTTGTGAAAAATCTATGAGCGGTAATCATTACTTTTACAAATAGACCAAACTTTACAAACAAATATTAACACCATGGAAATTTTCAAGAAACGCTCCCTGTTATTGATTGCAACTGGAATTTTAGCCTTATCCGCAACTGCACAACAAACACCCAAAGGATGGCACATGATGGACAAAGCCGCTTCGGGTTATTATGGAATCAGTATGGACAAGGCATATCAATTTGTAAAATCAAAAAAACTGAAAAGCACACCGGTAATTGTAGCGGTGATTGATTCAGGAATTGATACTACGCATGAAGACCTGCGCCCGGTGCTGTGGGTAAATCCAAAAGAAATACCCGGCAATGGTATTGATGATGATAAAAACGGATATGTAGATGATGTGCATGGCTGGAATTTTTTGGGAAATGCCAATGGCAAAAATGTAGAGCAGGACTCTTATGAAGCCGCTCGTGTATATCACAACCTCAAAAGCAAATGGGAAAACGTTGATCCCAAAGTAGTAAAGCTGACACCGGAAGCAAACTATGAATTTGAAATGTGGAGAAGATCAAAAGATGAAGTAGCCGGAAGCGAAGAAAAAACAAGTGCATTAGAATTAATGTTTTTACAAAGAGCTTATGATAACTGTGTAAAAAGCGACAGTGTTTTGCGTAAGGCAATGGGCAAAGACACCTATACAGGAAAAGAATTAGGTGCTTATGAACCTACTGAAGCAGATGCAAAAAAAGCGAAAAACAATTTGTACGGATTAATGTCGGGCAATAATGCGCTTGATGATACCAACAAAAATTTCTTAGAAGGTTTTGGTGAATATGTAGATAGCGAAAAGAAAAAAGCAGAAGCCGGTGAGCAGGCACCCGAAAACTACAGAGCCAATGTTGTAAAAGATAATTATGCCGATTTTAATGATCGTTTTTATGGCAACGGTAATGTATTTGTGAGCAACAAATCTGCCCTGCATGGCACACACGTTTCTGGAATTATTGGTGCAGCCAGAGGCAATGGAAAAGGAATGGATGGCGTAGCCGATAATGTAAAAATTATGATGATACGTGCCGTGCCCGATGGTGATGAGCATGATAAAGACATTGCATTGGCCATTCGCTATGCGGTGGACAATGGAGCAAGAGTTGTAAATATGAGTTTTGGTAAAGGCTACTCACCCGAGAAAAAATGGGTAGATGATGCAGTGAAGTATGCTGAAAGTAAAGGCGTATTGCTGGTACATGCAGCGGGAAATGATGGTAAGAATTTAGATACTTCTTACAACTATCCTACTCCTAATCTTTTGGATGGCACCGTTGCCAAAAACTGGATTACGGTAGGTGCCAGTGGTCCTAAAAACTCAGGTGGAGAAGATCTGGCAGCCAGTTTTTCTAACTATGGTAAAAAGGAAGTCGATGTATTTTCTCCGGGCGTAAAGATATATGCAACAGTACCCGGTGGTAATCAATATCAAAATTTGCAGGGAACCAGTATGGCTTCACCTGTAGTAGCAGGTATCGCCGCATTTATTATGGAATATTATCCTGCATTAAGTGCACAGCAGGTAAAATCGGTAATAGAAAAGTCAACCGTAAAGTATAATGAGAAAGTAAAAAGTCCGGGAACCGGTGAAGATGTAAACTTCTCTGACCTTAGCGCAACCGGAGGTGAAGTAAATGCTTACGAAGCCATCAAACTGGCATCCACCATAAAAAGTGAAAAAACAGTAGCGCCTGTAAAAGCTACAAAATCGAAAGTAAGATCAAAGAGGAAAGGATAAAAAATATTGATATAGATTTTAAAATTGAAAACCGCCTGTTGAGGGCGGTTTTTTTGTGGGTGTGGGCAGACTTATACTTTTTCATAATGAATATTCAACAAAAAAAAATAATATCCTGCAAGGTAGCTGATGCTGAAAATTGGAGTAGTTATTAACGTAGCTTTCAATAAGTTCAAAAAACATATATAAAAATTCATATTTTTAAGCGACAAAAAACAATGCGATACCCCATTTCCTGAAAATATTGAAATCTTACATTGTATAGAAAAACAGTTGCATGAAGTCTATTGCTTTCATTGATTCAGAAATAGAGCCGAGTACAAGAAAAATACTTGATATAGGTAGCATCAAAAATGATGGGAATACCTTTCATAATACTTCTTTAGACAAATTCATTGTATTTCTAAATGGAGTAAAATTTATTTGTGGACATAATATTTTTAATCATGATATTAAGTTCCTTGGTAAAGCTTTAAATGACGCCGACATAGATTCAACGAAAATCATTGATACATTATTTCTTTCGCCCCTTTTATTTCCTACGAAGCCATACCATGCCTTAGTAAAAGATGATAAGCTGCAAACCGAAGACACTAATAATCCACTTAACGACGCAATTAAAGCCAGAGATTTATTTTACGATGAAGTGGCTGCATTTACAAAATTAGAGGAGCAATTAAAAAAAATCTTTTTTACTCTTTTAAAAGATAAAAAAGAGTTTCAGGCTTTCTTTCGGTTTATATCATACTCCTGTACAGAGTCAGAGGTAGCAACAATTATACAGCATAAATTTCACGGAAAAATTTGTTCAAATGCTGTTCTGCAAGGAATCATTTCAGCGCATCCTATTGAATTAGCATATTGTTTATCGCTAATCAATTCCTTTATCACCAATAAAAAAATTAAATCAATCACTCCTCCCTGGGTGTTGAAAAATTATCCTGAAGTTGAACGAATAATGTTTCTTTTACGAAACAAACCCTGTATAAATGGCTGTGAATATTGCAAAAAAACTTTAGACATACACAAAGGATTGAAAAGGTTTTTCGGCTTTGATGCATTTAGAACTTATGAAGGAGAAGCACTTCAAGAGAAAGCCGTAAAGGCTGCCGTAGATCAAAAGTCAATTCTTGCAGTATTTCCTACCGGTGGTGGAAAGTCAATCACCTTTCAAATTCCTGCATTGATGAGTGGAGAAAGTACAAATGGTTTAACTGTTATTATTTCTCCTTTACAATCATTGATGAAAGATCAGGTTGACAATCTTGAAAGGTTAGGTATTACTGATGCAGTAACCATAAACGGCTTACTTGACCCAATTGAAAGAGCTAAATCTTTTGAACGAGTTGAGGAAGGTGCTGCCTCAATATTATACATTTCGCCGGAAAGTTTACGTTCTAAAACTATAGAACGATTGCTTTCAGGGAGAAATATTATTCGTTTTGTCATTGATGAGGCACATTGCTTTTCTTCCTGGGGGCATGATTTCAGAGTTGATTATCTCTATATTGGCGATTTCATCAAACAACTTCAGGTAAAGAAAAATCTAGTTGATAGTATTCCTGTTTCTTGTTTTACTGCTACTGCAAAACAAAAAGTAATTGAGGATATTCGTGAATACTTCCGTCAGAAACTATCTCTTGAACTTGAACTGTTTACAACCCATGCTACAAGAACTAATCTACTATACAGCGTTTATGAAAAGGGAAATGAAGAAGATAAATATCAGACCATAAGAGTTTTGATAGAAGAGAAGAATTGTCCAACCATTATTTATGTTTCCAGAACCAGAAAAGCATATTTGTTATCAGAAAGATTAAGTGAGGATGGCTTTAACGCAAAACCATATCACGGAAAAATGGATTTGAAAGAAAAAAAGGCAAATCAAGATGCTTTCATTTCTGGTGAAACTTCAATCATCGTCGCAACTTCCGCTTTTGGGATGGGTATAGACAAAAAAGATGTCGGAATGGTGATTCACTATGATATTTCTGATTCACTTGAAAATTATATACAGGAAGCTGGTAGAGCAGGAAGAGATATAGAACTTGTTCCGCAAGCAGATTGTTACATTTTATTTAATGAGGAAGATCTCAGTAAGCATTTTATCCTGCTTAATCAAACAAAGCTTTCAATCAAGGAAATCCAACAAATTTGGAAAGCCATTAAGGAGATTACAAAATTTCGTTCAACAGTTTCAAACTCTGCGCTTGAAATAGCAAGAAAAGCTGGCTGGGATGACAATGTTGCCGAAATTGAAACAAGAGTCAAAACTGCAATCGCAGCATTAGAAGACGCAGGATACCTGAAAAGAGGCCAAAATATGCCAAGAATCTTTGCGAACAGCATTCTCGCAAAGAATGCACAAGATGCAATAGATAAAATAAATATATCAAAAAGGTTTGAAGAGAAGCTAAAGGAGAAAGCAATTCGTATTATTAAAAAGCTTTTTTCAAATAAGAGCAGAAAACATGCAACAGACGAAACAGCAGAAGGCCGGGTAGATTACATAAGCGATCATTTAGGAATAGTAAAAGAGGAAGTTATAAATATCATCAATTTGCTACGAGAAGAAAAGATTTTGGCTGATACAAAAGATTTAACTGCATTTATTAAAAAAGGAGAAAACATAAACCGTTCACTTAGTATAGTCGAATCATTTTGCAAGATTGAAATTTTCTTGTTCACAGCTGTTGAAGAAAATGAAAAAACATTTCACATCAAAGAATTAAATGAAGAAGCGGAACAAAATGGATGCAATGATGTAACTCCAAATAAAATTAAAATACTGCTGAATTTCTGGGCAATCAAAAATTGGATCAAAAAACAAAACCAGGAATTTTCAAAAAATCATGTTGTTGTGCTGTGTCAACAACACAAAGAAATACTTGAGGAGAAACTTAACAAACGACATGAGTTGGCAAAGTTCGTTGTTGAGTATTTATATGAAAAAATCAGTTCAGATGAAATAGTATCAGGCAATGAAGAAGTCTTGATTGAATTCTCTGTACATGAATTGAAATATGAGTTTGAGAAAAAACCAAAATTATTTGAAATAAAAATTAATCTTGATGACATTGAAGATACACTTTTCTTTCTTTCAAGGATTGATGCTATAAAAATTGAGGGTGGTTTTCTAGTTGTTTACAATAGCCTTACCATTGAAAGGGTTGAACTTGATAATTATAAAAAATATACAAAGGAAGATTATCGAAAGCTTAATCATTTTTATGAAAATAAGGTTCAACAAATACATATTGTTGGAGAGTATGCTAAAAAAATGTTGAGCAACTATAAAGAAGCCTTACAATTTGTTGAGGATTACTTTCAGTTAAATTATTCATCATTTCTTAAAAGATATTTTCCAGGTAGCAAACTTGATAATCTTAAGCTTAAAATGACTCCAGGAAAGTTTAAACAACTTTTTGGCGAGCTGTCAACTTCACAATTAAATATCATAAAGGACAATGAAACCAAATATATAGTCGTTGCAGCCGGCCCGGGAAGCGGTAAGACGAGGGTTTTGGTTCATAAACTTGCATCTTTACTGCTGATGGAAGATGTCAAGCATGAACAATTACTAATGTTAACTTTTTCAAGAGCTGCTGCAACGGAGTTCAAAAAACGTCTGCTTAAGCTCATTGGGAACGCTGCGAATTACATTGAGATTAAGACTTTTCATTCTTATTGCTTTGATTTATTGGGCAAGGTGGGAAGTTTGAAAAAATCAGATGTGATATTGAAGGAGACTGTTGAGAAAATCAGAAACAAAGAAGTTGAACCAAACCGAATAACGAAAACCGTTTTAGTAATTGACGAAGCTCAGGATATGAATGAAGATGAATTCAATCTCATTCTTACATTGATGGAGCAAAACGAAGACATGAGAGTAATTGCCGTTGGCGATGATGATCAGAACATTTATGAATTCAGAGGATCCAGTTCAAAATATCTTGAACAGTTTATAAAAGTGAATAAGGCAACAAAGTATGAGCTGATAGAAAACTACAGAAGCAAAAACAATCTTGTTGAGTTCTCCAATCAATTTGTAAAAAATATTCAACAACGTCTGAAAGACACTCCTATTATCGCGATTCAAAATAACAATGGGCAAATAAAAATAGTTCAGTATAACAGCCAAAATCTAATTACTCCCCTTGCGAATGACATTATCACAACAGGACTTAAGGGAACTACATGCATACTAACAAAGACAAACGAAGAGGCATTGCAACTCACGGGTGTATTATTGGAGCATGATATGCAAGCCAAATTGATTCAAACAAATGATGCTTTCAGTTTGTACAACCTATCAGAAGTCAGATACTTTCTTAGTCAATTAAATTTAGTTGAAAATGTTTTTACTATTAGCGACGATGAATGGGAACACGCTAAGCGAGTTTTAAATAACCAGTTCAGAAATAGCACAAAGCTGGAAGTATGCAATAATATTATTAAAGATTTTGAAACAACTAATTCAAAAAAGAAATACAAATCTGATTTGGAAGTATTCATACGTGAATCTAGATTGGAAGATTTCTATAATGAAAATGGAGAAGTTATTTTCGTTTCTACCATCCACAAAGCAAAAGGAAAAGAATTTGATAATGTTTTTTTATTACTGGATAACTTCCATACAGAAACTAATGAAGCAAAACGACAACTATACGTTGCAATGACTAGAGCAAAGCAAAATCTGACTATACATACAAACACAACCCTATTTAACGAAATATCAGTCGAAAATTTAGAACGATTTGAAAACGACAAAAAATTTGGTCATCCAAAAACATTAGTGATGCATTTAACTCACAAAGATATCTGGCTGGATTATTTCATAAGTCGTCAACATTTAATCTTAAAATATTTTTGTGGTGATGTGTTAAAATGGGATGGCAATGATTGTGTAAATTCCATAGGAAAACCCATATTAAAATTCTCTAAGCAGTTTCAAAATCAAATTGATTCTCTAAAACGCAGAAATTTTACAATAAAAGATGCCAGAGTGAATTTCGTTTTATATTGGAAAAAAGAAGATTCAGAACAAGAAATAAAGATTATTTTGCCGGAACTCATTTTTGAAAGAATAATTGAAGATTAATTTCAGTTATTAAGCAAATAAGCTATTCATTTACCTGTTTACCCTCACTCCACCACCTCTCCCTCCAAATCATAATCATAAGCCTTTGTTATCTTAACATTTACAAACTCACCAATGGGAAGTTTTTGAGTTGCATGAATTACAACTTCATTGTCCACTTCTACCGAGTCAAACTCGGTGCGGCCCAGGTAGCGGCCGGCTTCTTTCTTGTCTATGATGGTCTTAAATGTTTTTCCAATTTTTTGCTGGTTCAACTCATAAGATATTTCCTGCTGCACTTCCATTATCTCCTGCGCCCTTCTTTCTTTATCGGCAGCCGGCACATCATCGGCAAGTCCGTAGGCCGATGTGCCTTCTTCATGTGAATAAGTAAAGATGCCTACCCTGTCTAATCTTTGCTTTTGTAAAAATGCTTTTAGCTCTGCTACATCATCCTCCGTTTCGCCGGGGAAACCGGCTATTAAAGTTGTTCGCAGACATATGCCCGGTACCTTTTCCCTTACGGCCACAATCAGTTCTTCCATTTCTTCACGGGTTATCTGCCGCTTCATGGCTTTCAGCATATTGTTGGCGGCGTGTTGCAAAGGCATATCCAAATAGTTGCAAATATTTTCCCGCTCACGCATTACATCCAGTATCTCCAATGGAAATTTTGATGGATACGCATAGTGCAGTCGTATCCATTCAAGCCCTTTTACATCTGCCAGCCGATTGAGCAAATCGGCAAGTGCTCTTTTTTTGTATATGTCCAGTCCATAATAAGTAAGCTCTTGTGCTATCAGCATTACTTCCTTCACTCCTTTTTTTACCAGTCCTGCTGCTTCTGCTACTAATTGTTCTATCGACTTGCTTACATGCTGACCACGCATCAGCGGAATGGCACAGAATGAACAGGTTCGATTGCAACCTTCCGAAATTTTCATATAAGCATAATGCTGTGGTGTTGCCAGCATCCGCTCGCCTATCAACTCCGATTTATAATCGGCCTCTAATTGATTTAGTAGCAATGGCAGCTCCATAGTTCCAAAAAAAGCATCCACTTCCGGTATCTCGGCTTCCAAATTATTTTTGTAGCGTTCACTCAGGCATCCGGTTACATATACTTTATCTAATTTTCCCCTGCGCTTGAGTTCTACCTGTTTAAGAATGGTATTGATGCTTTCTTCTTTTGCTTTGTCAATAAATCCGCAGGTATTTACTACAACAATGTTGTGATCATGTTTTTTGTTTTCATGCACCACATCTATATCATTGGCCATTAGCTGCCCGCTCAGCACTTCGCTGTCCACCATGTTTTTGCTGCAGCCCAGAGTGATGATGTTGACTTTATCTTTATGAAGTTTTTTTGTTTTCACGAGGCATCTTTCTTTTCAAGGTTAAAGAGACTGTCCACAAATTCGTGGCGGTCAAATACCAACAGATCTTCCATTTTTTCGCCTACCCCTATAAATTTTACCGGTATCTGAAAATGATTGGCAATAGCGAGCACGACTCCGCCTTTTGCAGTGCCATCCAGTTTGGTAATGGCCATAGCCGTAACATCTGTTGTGGCTGTAAAATGCTTTGCTTGTTCCAACGCATTTTGTCCGGTGCTACCATCCAGTACCAGCAATACCTCATGTGGCGCATCAGGTATTGATTTTTGTATGACTCTTTTTATTTTGCTAAGCTCATCCATCAGATGGGCTTTGTTGTGCAAGCGGCCCGCTGTATCAATGAGTACAACTTCACTTTGCTGCGCCAGGGCACTTTGAACCGTGTCAAATGCTACGGCTGCCGGGTCGCTGCCCATTGCCTGTTTTACAATGGGTACGCCTACTCTTTCGCTCCAGATGGTGAGCTGATCTACTGCAGCAGCCCTAAAAGTATCGGCAGCACCCAGCATTACTTTTTTCCCGGCCTTTTTAAAATTATAAGCCAACTTGCCGATGGTGGTCGTTTTTCCTACACCGTTTACACCTACTACCAGTATTACATAAGGTTTGGCCGGCAGTTCGGTATCAAAGGCATAACTATTTGATTCTGGTGCATTCACCAGTAATGTTTCAATTTCTTCCTGCAACATTTTATTGAGCTCAGATGAACTCATATACTTGTCCTTTGCCACCCGTTTTTCAATGCGGTCAATAATTTTTACAGTGGTTTCTATACCTACATCGGCACTTACGAGGGCTTCTTCCAGGTTGTCCAGCACTTCTTCATCTACCGTGCTTTTGCCGCTGATAGCTCTATTTATTTTTGCAAAAAAACCTTCTTTGGTTTTTTTCAGTCCCTCGTCCAGACTTTCCTTTTCTTTTTTCCCAAACAGTTTATTAAAAAAACCCATGCTTTAAGAAATTTAATTTAAAAAGAAAAAGCCGCCCTTGCAGGAGCAGCTTAAAAATAGGGAATACTCCCCCAATTGGGAGCAAATGATTTATTTGCTGGAAAGATAATCTTTCACTTTATCCTTGTGTACAATACCTTCTTTAAAAGAATAAGCACCTGTTTTAGGGTTTCTTTCGGCACGAATGACTTTTGTCCAGTTCTTTGCTTCAGCAGAAGCTTTTAAGTCTTTTACCTTAGCGTTTTTTGATGCTGCTTTTGCCATGACTGATTAGTTTATTAAATTACTTAATTTCTTTGTGTACAGTTACTTTCTTCAGAATGGGATTGAACTTTTTAAGCTCTAATCTTTCCGGATTGTTCTTCTTGTTTTTTACCGTAATGTAACGGCTTGTGCCGGGCTGACCACTTGTTTTGTGTTCAGTGCATTCCAGAATTACCTGTACCCGGTTTCCTTTCTTTGCCATAAATGGTTTATTTAAATGTGTTGTCCTTTAGCTCTTAATTCCTTTACAACAGTGTAAAGACCTTTCTTATTGATCGTGCGGATAGCATCGGTTGATAATTTCAATGTAACCCACTTATCTTCTTCGGCCAGATAAAATTTCTTTTTCTGCAAATTGGGCAGAAAACGACGTTTGGTCTTGATGTTAGAATGAGAAACTGTGTTTCCACCCATTGGCGTTTTACCTGTAACCTGACATATTCTAGCCATGATGTTAATAAAATTTTGGACGGCAAAGGTAGGGGTTTATTTTAGAAATTCGGGCACTATTTTATATTTTTTTCAACATCAACTGTATAATAAAACCTGAAAAAACAGCCTGATTATCAGGTTTCCCTATTTCGGCTGTCATCCTTTGCTGAATCCTTGTTTTACAGTAGCTTCGCAACCCAAATTAACCCCAAAAAAACAAAAATACTATGGCATACGATATCGTAGTTCTGGGCAGTGGCCCGGGTGGATATGTGGCTGCAATTCGTGCAGCCCAACTTGGTTTTAAAACAGCAGTAATAGAAAAGGAAAGCCTGGGCGGTATTTGTCTAAATTGGGGTTGCATTCCTACCAAAGCCCTTTTAAAAAGTGCTCAGGTAAACGAATATATCAAACATGCAAAAGATTTTGGAATTGAAGCCAGTGGTACGCCACAGTTTGAAGCCATCATCAAGCGCAGCCGCGGAGTAGCCGATAAAATGAGTAAGGGTGTGCAGTTTTTGATGAAGAAAAATAAGATTGATGTCATTATGGGTTTTGGCAAACTGATTGCCAAAGGTAAAATTGAAGTAAGCGATAAAGATGGTAAGACACAAGTGGTAGAAGCCAAGCACACCATCATAGCTACGGGTGGTCGCAGTCGCGAATTACCAACGATGAAAATTGACGGTAAAAAAATTATTGGGTATAGAGAAGCAATGGTACTTCCACAGTTGCCAAAATCAATGATTGTGGTAGGCAGTGGTGCAATTGGCGTTGAGTTCGCATATTTCTACAACAGCATGGGCACCAAAGTTACCATCGTTGAATTTATGCCACGCATTGTGCCTGTAGAGGATGAAGATATTTCCAAAGAACTGGAAAAGCAATACAAAAAAAATGGTGTTACTATATTAACCAATAGCGAAGTAACTAACGTAGATACCAAAGGTGCAGGTGTAAAAGCAACTGTAAAATCGGCAAATGGTGAAACAGTTCTGGAGGCAGACATTTTATTGAGTGCTGTGGGTGTAGCTGCCAATATTGAAGGCATTGGACTTGAAGCGTTGGGTGTAAAAACAGAAAAAGGAAGAATTAAGGTTGATAAATACGGCCAAACCAATGTACCCGGAATTTATGCTATTGGTGATTGCTCACCCGGCCAGGCATTGGCACACGTAGCCAGCAAAGAAGGAATCGTGTGTGTAGAAGCCATCGCATATAACGAACACAAATATCATCACCAACCGGAAGCAATTGATTATAACAATATTCCGGGTTGTACATATTGTGTACCCGAAATTGCCTCAGTTGGCTATACTGAAAAAGCCGCTAAAGATGCGGGCTATGAAATAAAAGTGGGCAAGTTTCCGCTAAGTGCAAGTGGCAAAGCATCGGCTGCCGGGCATACCGAAGGTTTTATTAAAGTAATTTTTGACGCCAAATATGGCGAATGGCTGGGCACACACATGATTGGCTACAACGTAACTGAGATGATATCGGAAACGGTAACCGCCCGGAAATTAGAAACTACATATCACGAAGTACTGAACGCTATTCACCCACATCCCACCATCAGCGAAAGTGTGAAAGATGCAATTGAAGTGGCTTATGGCGAAGCAATACATTTATAATTCAATATTAAAAAGCGATTTTTAATAAACGGAAGCTTGTGGCAACAGAAGCTGCCGTTTTGTTTTGTTAGCGGTGCAAAAAAATTAGCATTGCTTTTTCTGTTTTCTTCTTAATTTTAGGAATTAAATTTTTATACTATGGCACTATTTAAATCAAGCAATCCCGCTTTACAAGAAAAAGCTTTCAAGGATACAGTACTGGAAGGTTTAAGCACCGGGCAGGAGATGACGATGAACGGTACGATGAACAAATTAGGCATTTTATTTCTGCTGATGCTAGGTTCTACATTATTTTCCTGGAATCAAGTGTATCAAGGCAGCGACCCAATGCCCATGATGATGATTGGTGTTTTTGGAGGCTTAGCCCTTGCATTAGTTTTGATGTTTAAAAAAGGATGGGGCGCTTATGTAGCACCTGCTTATGCTATACTGGAAGGATTATTTGTAGGCTCCATTTCAGCTATCTACAATATGCAACTTAAGGGGCTGCCCATGCAGGCTGTAGCACTCACTTTATTAGTGGTGTTGGTGATGTTTTTAATTTATCGTTATAAGATTATTCGGGTTACCGGTAAGCTGAGAACGATTGTTACAATAGCCACGATTGCCATTGGTGCATTCTATTTGATTCAATGGATTGCATTCAGCATTTTTGGTAGTGCATTAGGATTTTCGCTTACCAATTCTGCAACACCATTGAGTATTGGTTTTTCAATATTAGTAACCGGACTTGCAGCATTTAATCTGTTATTAGATTTTGATACGGTGGAACAAGGTATAGAGGCACGAGCACCAAAATATATGGAATGGTATTGTGCCTTTGGATTGTTGGTTACCATTGTATGGTTGTATCTTGAAATTCTTAGATTGTTATCGAAGTTGCAGCGTAATTAATTTTAATTTCTTCAGTTTATTAAAAGGCTTCAACAATTTGGAGCCTTTTTTTATTTGTAGTTTTTTAGCAATTGTGTTCTCTTGTAAATTATTTAACTCTTGAAAAATTTCGTTGAAAATAAAAATGCCACCCCGATTGGGTTTATCAATTTCTGAACATTATCATTCTACCAAAATATCGCCCCGATGGGGCTTATTCAATTCATGATTATTTTCATTCTACCATAATGTCG
>ERZ724526.972-NODE-972-length-15554-cov-10.714949_pt1 | contig 15554 bp, 10 predicted proteins | sample MGYA00376059_ERZ724526 | MGnify/ENA primary metagenome ERZ724526 (study PRJEB28724, sample SAMN07190883) | activated sludge metagenome | isolation source: activated sludge of sewage treatment plant in Hong Hong | place: Hong Kong | collected 2016-03-17 ... | reverse complement strand
CAATCGTGCCCACATTGACGTGCGGCTTCGTACGCTCAAATTTTGACTTAGCCATGATGACTTCTCCAGTGACGATTACTTCTTGTTGATGATAGCCTCGGCGACGTTCTTGGGCGCTTCGGCATAATGCTTGAATTCCATCGAGTAGGTGGCGCGCCCCTGAGACAGGGAGCGCACCGAGGTCGAGTAGCCAAACATCTCGGACAGGGGCACCTCGGCCTTGATCAGCTTGATGCCGCCGACCTGGTCCTCCATGCCCTGGACGATGCCGCGACGGGAGGAGAGGTCGCCCATCACATTGCCCATGTAGTCCTCAGGGGTTTCCACTTCAACCGCCATCATTGGCTCGAGCAGCGTCGGACTGGCCTTGCGCATGCCTTCCTTGAAGGCCGTCGCGGCCGCCATGCGGAAGGCATTCTCATTGGAGTCAACGTCGTGGTAGGACCCATCGTAGAGTGTGAACTTGATATCGACGACCGGGAAGCCCGCGAGCACACCGCTGCTGATCGCGTCCTGCAGACCCTTGTCGACCGCCGGAATGTATTCCCGAGGCACCACGCCGCCCTTGATGGCATCGACGAACTCGTAGCCCTTGCCAGCCTCGTTCGGCTCAATCTTGAGCCAGACATGACCGAACTGACCACGGCCACCCGATTGTTTGACGAACTTGCCCTCCTGCTCGACTGCCTTCTTGATGCATTCGCGATAGGCAACCTGCGGCGCACCAACGGTTGCATCGACATTGAATTCCCGACGCATGCGGTCAACCAGGATTTCAAGGTGCAATTCACCCATGCCGGAGATGATGGTCTGGCCGGACTCCTCGTCGGTACGCACACGGAACGATGGATCCTCCTGCGCCAGGCGCCCGAGAGCGATACCCATCTTCTCCTGGTCAGCCTTGGTCTTCGGCTCGACGGCAACGTGAATGACAGGCTCCGGAAAGACCATCCGCTCAAGGGTGATGACCTTCGCCGGATCACATAGCGTGTCGCCGGTGGTGGCCTCCTTCAGGCCGACGGCGGCGGCGATGTCCCCGGCGCGCACTTCCTTGATCTCTTCGCGCTGGTTGGCATGCATCTGCAGGATGCGACCGACGCGCTCCTTGCGACCCTTGACCGGGTTGTATACCGTGTCGCCGGAATTGATGACACCAGAATAGACGCGGAAAAAGATCAACTGACCGACAAAGGGATCTGTCATGATCTTGAAGGCTAGGGCCGAGAAGGCTTCGTCGTCGGCAGCGCGGCGCTCGCCCTGGCTCTCGTTCTCGAGAATACCGGTCACCGGGGGAATATCGACGGGCGACGGCATAAGTTCGATCACGGCGTCCAGCATCTTCTGCACGCCCTTGTTCTTGAAGGCCGTTCCGCACAACGTCGGCTGGATCTCGCAATTGATCGTGCGTGTGCGCAAGCCGAGGAGAATGTCCTTCTCGGAAAGGTCACCCTCGTCGAGATAGCGGTTCATCAGTTCCTCGGATGCCTCGGCAGCCGCTTCGACCATCTGCTCGCGCCAGGTCTTGGCTTGATCAAGCAGGTTCGCCGGGATTTCCCGGGCCTCGTATTTCATGCCCTGGGACGCCTCGTCCCAGTAGATCGCCTTCATGCGAATCAGATCGACGACGCCCTCGAACAGATCTTCGGCGCCGATCGGAATGACGACCGGAACCGGGTTGGCTTTCAGGCGCAACTTCATCTGCTCGACGACCTTGAAGAAGTTGGCGCCCGAGCGATCCATCTTGTTCACGAAGGCCAGTCGCGGCACACCGTACTTGTTGGCCTGGCGCCAGACGGTTTCCGACTGCGGCTGAACGCCCCCCACGGCGCAATAGACCATGCAGGCGCCATCGAGAACCCGCATCGAGCGCTCGACCTCGATGGTGAAATCGACGTGCCCCGGGGTATCGATGATGTTGATCCGATGCTCGGGAAACTGGCGGTCCATGCCACTCCAGAAGCAGGTGGTCGCGGCGGACGTAATCGTGATGCCACGCTCCTGCTCCTGCTCCATCCAGTCCATGGTGGCGGCGCCGTCATGGACTTCACCGATCTTGTGGTTGACTCCGGTGTAGTAAAGGATGCGCTCGGTGGTTGTTGTCTTGCCAGCGTCGATGTGGGCGCTGATACCGATGTTGCGGTAGCGCTCGATTGGGGTTTTTCGTGCCACGATAGATACCTTCGATGAAAGGACGAATTGGTTCTGACGCCTTTTGAGCGTTAGAAGCGGAAGTGAGCAAAAGCCTTGTTGGCCTCGGCCATACGGTGCACTTCATCGCGCTTCTTGACGGCACCACCGCGACTCTCGGCCGCTTCCATCATCTCGGCGGCCAGACGCTGGCCCATCGACTTCTCGGAACGCCTGCGCGCCGACTCACGCAACCAGCGCATGGCGAGCGCGACACGGCGGGCCGGTCGCACTTCGACCGGCACCTGATAGTTGGCGCCGCCGACCCGGCGGGACTTGACCTCGACCATCGGCTTCACATTGCCCATGGCGGACATGAAGACTTCCAGCGGATCCTTGCCACCCTTGGCGGAAATGATGTCGAACGCGCCATAAACGATGCGCTCGGCTACGGACTTCTTGCCACTTTGCATGATGGCGTTGATGAACTTGGAGACCTCGACATTGCCGAATTTGGGATCAGGCAGAATGTCGCGCTTGGGTACTTCACGACGACGGGGCATGCTTACCTCACTTGATTACTATTCAGTCGAAAAGCCGGGAAGGGGCGTTGCCCACCCGGCCCTCACGGCCATCCAAAAGAGTGGCCACTTACTCAAGCCGCAAAAGATCAGGCGGCCTTCGGACGCTTGGCCCCGTACTTGGAACGAGACTGCTTGCGATTCTTGACGCCCTGCGTATCGAGAGAGCCACGCACGGTGTGATAACGGACACCCGGCAAATCCTTGACGCGGCCGCCGCGAATCAGGACGACCGAGTGTTCCTGCAGATTGTGCCCCACGCCGCCGATATAAGAGATGACTTCGAAGCCGTTCGTCAAACGAACCTTGCAGACCTTGCGCAGGGCTGAGTTCGGCTTCTTCGGAGTAGTGGTGTAGACGCGCGTGCAGACGCCGCGCTTTTGCGGGCAGCGCCCCAGAGCGGGAACCTTGCTGCTGGTGACCTCGGCGAGACGCGGCTTGCGCACCAACTGGTTGATGGTCGGCATTATGAGACTTCCTTCGACGGCCGGGCCCCAAAAGAAATGGCGCAGACGGCAATTTTGTTATCCAAAGCAGAGGCAATGATTAGCCTCTGCCGACAAAAGCGGAGCATTTTATGGTTGATCACCCCCCGTGTCAACGTGACCCGGGGGAACAGAATACCCTCAGGACGAATGACCGGCTTCCAGAATCTCCGATTCGCCGCCTGCCTCCTCCAGGCCCTGGCCGCCGGCGACGTCCTCACCCGCCACCTGCGCCTTGCGGCTACGGTGGTAGGCCAGGCCGGTACCTGCGGGAATGAGACGCCCAACGATGACATTTTCCTTGAGGCCGCGCAGTTCGTCGCGCTTGCCCATGATTGCAGCTTCGGTCAGAACGCGGGTGGTTTCCTGGAAGGAAGCCGCGGAGATGAACGAGTCGGTGGACAGGGACGCCTTGGTTATCCCCAGCAGCATGTGCTCGAAGGTTGCCGGCAGCTTGCCCTCGGCAACCACCCGATCATTTTCGGCCAGCAGTTCGGCGCGCTCCACCTGCTCCGACTTGATGAAACGGGTGTCTCCCGGCTCAACAATGGCCACGCGGCGCAGCATCTGACGGACGATCACCTCGATGTGCTTGTCATTGATCTTCACACCCTGCAGCCGATAGACATCCTGAACCTCGTCGGTGATGTAGCGGGCCAGTTCCTCGACTCCCTGCAGGCGCAGGATGTCGTGCGGGTCAGGCAAGCCTTCGACGATCTTCTCGCCCTTGTTGACCACCTGACCGTCGTGCACCAGCACATGCTTGTCCTTCGAAATCAGGAACTCGTGCTGCTTGCCGTCAAGATCCGTGATCACCAGTCGCTGCTTGCCCTTGGTGTCCTTGCCGAAACCGATCGTGCCCGTCACCTCGGCAAGCATCGAGGCATCCTTCGGGGTACGCGCCTCGAACAGTTCGGCAACCCGCGGCAGGCCGCCGGTAATGTCGCGGGTCTTTGCGGATTCCTGCGGCATCCGGGCCAGAACGTCACCAACGCCGACCTTCTGGCCGTTGAGCACCGAGATGATCGAGCCAACCTGGAAGGCGATCGAGACCGGGTGGTCACTACCCACGATCCGCACCTCTTCGCCGGTGTCGTCGAGCAGCTTGACGACCGGACGGACCCCCTTGGCCGCCGCCCTGCCGCCGCGCTTGTGGTCGATGACCACCAGAGTAGACAGGCCGGTCACGTCATCAACCTGCTTGGCGACGGTGACGCCCTCCTCGACGTTCTCGAAGCGGACGGTACCGGCGTATTCGGTGACGATCGGGCGGGTGTGCGGATCCCAGGTTGCCAGCTTCGCTCCCGGTTTGACCGACTTGCCGTCATCGACCGACAACATCGCACCATAAGGCACTTTGTGACGCTCGCGCTCGCGGCCATGATCATCCGTAACCAGCACTTCGCCGGAACGCGAAATGACCACCTTCTCGCCTTTGGCGCTGGTAACGTAACGCATGGTTGCGGTAAACCTGACGGTGCCAGCCGATTTCGCCTCGACCTGCGAGGCCACGGCAGCCCGGGAGGCCGCACCACCCACGTGGAAGGTGCGCATGGTGAGCTGGGTGCCCGGCTCACCGATCGACTGGGCGGCAATGACGCCGACCGATTCGCCGGCATTGACCATGCTGCCGCGACCGAGATCGCGACCGTAGCACTTGGCGCACAGCCCGTAGCGGGTCTCGCAGGTCAGAGGAGTGCGCACCTTGACTTCATCGATCCCCAGCTTGTCGATCAGATCCACCAGATCCTCGTCCAGCATGGTGCCAGTGAAGATGACGGTTTCCTGGGTTTCCGGATCAACCAGGTCTTCGCCCGTCACCCGCCCGAGAATGCGCTCGCGCAGCGCCTCGATAACCTCGCCGCCTTCGACCAGCGCCTTGACCGCGTAACCGTTCGCGGTTCCGCAATCGTCCTCGGTGATGACGAGATCCTGGGTCACGTCGACCAGACGGCGTGTCAGGTAGCCCGAGTTCGCCGTCTTGAGTGCGGTGTCGGCCAGCCCCTTGCGAGCGCCATGGGTCGAGATGAAGTACTGGAGAACGTTCAGGCCTTCGCGGAAGTTGGTCGTGATCGGCGTCTCGATGATCGAGCCGTCCGGTTTCGCCATCAGACCCCGCATCCCTGCGAGCTGACGGATCTGGGCGGCGGAACCGCGCGCCCCGGAATCGGCCATCATGAAGATCGAGTTGAACGAGTCCTGCTTGACCTTCTTGCCATGGCGATCGATGGTTTCCTCGTGGCCGAGTTCGTCCATCATGACCTTGGCCACCTGGTCGCCGGTACGGCCCCAGATGTCGACGACCTTGTTGTAGCGCTCGCCCTGGGTCACCAGGCCATTGGTGTACTGGGTCTCGATCTCCTTGACCTCGGACTCCGCGGCGGCGATGATTTCCTGCTTCTTGGCCGGAACCCGCATGTCGTCGGAGCAGAAGGAAATCCCGGCGCGGGTCGCCAGCGCATAGCCGTTCTGCATCAGCTTGTCGGCGAAGACGACGGTTTCCTTGAGACCGCAACGGCGGAATGACTCGTCGATCAGCTTCGAGATTTCCTTCTTCTTCAGGGCGCGGTCGATGAGTTTGAACGGCAGGCCCTTGGGCAGAATCTTGGAGAGCAAGGCCCGACCGGCGGTCGTTTCGACCCGAACCACTTTCTCGTTCCATTCACCGTCGACCGCGGCAGGCTCGTATTGCAGCAAGCGCACCGAGATCCGCGAGTGGATGTCAAGTTGCTTGGCGGCCATCGCCCGTTCGATTTCACCGATGTCGGCGAAGTACATGCCTTCGCCCTTGCCGTTGATCTTCTCGCGGGTAGCGTAGTAAAGCCCGAGCACGATATCCTGCGACGGTACGATGATCGGCTGGCCGTTGGCGGGCGACAGGACGTTGTTCGAGGCCAGCATCAGGGTCCGCGCTTCCATCTGCGCTTCCAGCGACAGCGGGACGTGGACAGCCATCTGGTCGCCGTCGAAGTCAGCGTTGAAGGCGGCGCAGACGAGCGGGTGCAACTGGATGGCCTTGCCTTCGATCAGGGTCGGCTCGAAAGCCTGGATGCCCAGACGATGGAGGGTCGGGGCGCGGTTCAGCATGACCGGATGCTCGCGGATGACATCCTCGAGGATGTCCCAGACGACCGGTTCCTGCCCGTCCACCATCTTCTTGGCCTGTTTGATCGTCGTTGCATAACCCAGCACTTCGAGCTTGTTGAAGATGAAGGGTTTGAACAGTTCGAGCGCCATCAGTTTGGGCAATCCGCACTGATGCAGTTTGAGCTGCGGACCGACGACGATGACTGAACGGCCGGAGTAGTCGACGCGCTTGCCCAGCAGGTTCTGGCGGAAACGGCCGCCCTTGCCCTTGATCATGTCAGCCAGCGACTTCAGCGGACGCTTGTTGGCGCCGGTCATCGCCTTGCCGCGCCGGCCGTTGTCGAGCAGCGAGTCAACCGACTCCTGGAGCATGCGCTTTTCGTTGCGCACGATGATTTCCGGCGCCTTCAGTTCGAGCAGGCGCTTCAGGCGGTTGTTGCGGTTGATCACGCGGCGGTAGAGGTCGTTCAGGTCGGAAGTCGCGAAGCGGCCGCCATCGAGCGGCACCAGCGGGCGCAGATCGGGCGGCAGCACCGGCAGCACTTCGAGGATCATCCAGTCCGGCTTGATTCCGGACTTCACGAATCCTTCGAGAATCTTGAGGCGCTTGGCCAGTTTCTTGTTCTTGGCCTCGGAACTGGTGACGTCAAGCTCGGCGCGCAGGGACTCCACCTCGCTGGTCAGATCGAGTTCGCGGAGCAATTCACGAATGCCCTCGGCGCCCATGAAAGCCCTGAATTCGTCGCCGTGCTCTTCCATCATCTCGAGATACTGGTCTTCGGTCAGCAACTGGCCACGCTGGAGGTTGCCGACCATGCCGCTGTCGGTCACGACATAGGCTTCGAAATACAGCACGCGCTCGATATCGCGCAACGTCATGTCGAGCACCATGCCAAGACGTGAAGGCAGCGACTTGAGGAACCAGATATGGGCGGTCGGCGAGGCCAGTTCGATATGGCCCATGCGGTCGCGGCGCACCTTGGCGAGCGTCACTTCGACGCCGCACTTCTCGCAGATCACGCCACGATGCTTGAGACGCTTGTACTTGCCGCACAGGCACTCGTAATCCTTGATCGGACCGAAGATCTTGGCGCAGAACAGGCCATCGCGCTCCGGCTTGAAGGTCCGGTAGTTGATGGTTTCCGGCTTCTTGACTTCGCCGTAGGACCAGGAACGGATCTTGTCGGGCGAGGCCAGACCAATGGTGATCGCGTCGAATTCTTCCTCGGCGGTTACCTGCTTGAACAGATCGAGCAATGCTTTCATCGTTTAACTCCTGAGTCCTGAATCAGTAACGTTCCAGATCGATGTCGATCGCCAGCGAACGGATTTCCTTGACCAGCACATTGAAAGATTCCGGCATGCCGGCATCGATCCTGTGCTCGCCCTTGACGATGTTCTCGTAGACCTTGGTGCGGCCATTCACGTCGTCGGACTTGACGGTCAGCATTTCCTGCAGAACGTAGGATGCGCCATAAGCTTCCAGCGCCCAGACTTCCATTTCGCCAAAGCGCTGGCCGCCGAACTGCGCCTTGCCCCCCAGCGGCTGCTGCGTGACCAGCGAATACGGGCCGGTCGAGCGGGCATGCATCTTGTCATCGACCAGGTGGTGCAGTTTCAGGAAGTGCATGTAGCCAACCGTGACCTGGCGCTCGAAGGCTTCACCGGTGCGACCATCGAACAGGGTCATCTGGCCGGAGGAAGGCATGCCGGCAAGAGCGAGCATGGCCTTGATTTCCTCCTCTTTGGCGCCGTCGAAAACCGGCGTTGCGAACGGCACGCCGTCCTCGAGGTTCCTGGCCAGTTCGATGACTTCGCCATCGCTTAGTTCATCCAGATTCTCGGTCCTGCCCTTGGAATTGTAGACTTGCTCGAGGAATCCGCGAACTTCCCTGGCATTCGCGTCTGCACGCAACATCGCACCGATCCTCTGGCCGATGCCCTTGGCGGCGAGGCCGAGGTGAACTTCCAGAATCTGGCCGACGTTCATCCGCGAGGGAACACCGAGCGGGTTCAGCACGATGTCGACCGGATTGCCGTCTTCCATGTACGGCATGTCTTCGACGGGCAGGATGCGTGACACCACACCCTTGTTGCCATGGCGGCCGGCCATCTTGTCCCCGGGCTGCAGGCGACGCTTCACGGCCACATAGACCTTGACCATCTTCTGGACGCCCGGCGGCAGTTCATCGCCCTGGGTCAGCTTCTTGCGCTTGGCCTCGAACGCGAGATCGAAGTTCTTGCGGGCCTGCTCGAGACCGTCCTTGACCTGTTCCAACTGGAGGGCGACGTCATCCTCGGACAGACGAATGTCGAACCAGTGATGCGGATCCATGCTGTCAAGATAGGCCTGATCGATGACCGAACCCTTGGCCAGCTTCTTCGGTCCACCATTGGCCTTCTTGCCGGCCAGCAGGCGGCCGACCCGAGCGAAGGCGTCCCCTTCGACGATGCGCATCTGGTCGGCGAGGTCCAGCTTGTAGTGGCGCAGATGCTCGTCGATGATCGACTTGGCGCGGCTGTCACGCTCGATGCCTTCCCGTGTGAACACCTGAACATCGATGACGGTGCCGGCAATGCCCGACGGTACGCGCAACGACGTATCCTTCACGTCGGACGCCTTTTCACCGAAGATGGCGCGCAGGAGTTTTTCTTCCGGCGTCAACTGGGTTTCGCCCTTCGGCGTCACCTTGCCGACCAGCACGTCACCGGCCTGAACCTCGGCACCGATATAGACGATGCCAGCGTCATCGAGACGTGAGAGCTGCGCTTCTCCCAGCGATGCGATATCGCGCGTAATCTCCTCCGGGCCGAGTTTCGTATCGCGCGCCACGACCGTCAGTTCCTCGATGTGGATCGAGGTGTAGCGGTCCTCGGCAACGACACGCTCGGAGATGAGAATCGAGTCCTCGAAGTTGTAGCCATTCCAGGGCATGAAGGCGATCAACATGTTCTGACCGAGCGCCAGTTCGCCCTTGTCGGTTGACGCACCGTCGGCCACCACATCGCCGCGCGCGATCAGGTCGCCGACACGGACGAGCGGCCGCTGGTTGATATTGGTGTTCTGATTGGAACGCGTGTATTTGACAAGGTTGTAAATGTCGACCCCGACCTCGCCGGCCACCGTCTCCTCGTCATTGACGCGAACCACGACCCTTGCCGCATCCACATAATCCACCAAGCCGCCACGACGGGCAACGACCGCCGTACCGGAGTCGACCGCAACCGTACGCTCGATGCCGGTACCGACCAGCGCCTTTTCCGGACGCAGACAGGGTACGGCTTGACGCTGCATGTTGGCGCCCATCAGGGCACGGTTTGCATCGTCATGCTCAAGGAACGGGATCAGCGATGCGGCGACAGACACGATCTGGCTCGGCGCCACATCCATGTACTGAACGCGGGATGGTTCGGCAAGGATGGTTTCGCCCTTTTCACGACAGGTCACGAGGTCGTCGGAAAGACGGCCATCCTTTTCGAGCGAGGCGTTGGCCTGGGCAACGACGTAGTTACCCTCCTCGATGGCGGAAAGATACTCGATCTCGTTGGTGACCCTCGAGTCGACGACCTTGCGATAGGCGGTTTCGATGAAGCCGTAGTCATTGACGCGAGCGAACAGGGCCAGCGAATTGATGAGGCCGATGTTCGGGCCTTCCGGCGTTTCGATCGGGCAGACACGGCCATAGTGGGTCGGATGCACGTCGCGCACCTCGAAACCTGCGCGCTCGCGGGTCAGACCGCCCGGGCCAAGAGCGGAAACGCGGCGCTTGTGCGTAATCTCCGAAAGGGGGTTCGTCTGATCCATGAACTGCGACAACTGGCTGGAACCGAAGAACTCCTTGATCGCAGCGCTGATCGGCTTGGCGTTGATCAAATCGTGTGGCATCAGGTTGTCCGACTCGGCCTGCGACAGGCGCTCCTTGACTGCGCGCTCGACGCGAACAAGACCTGCGCGGAACTGGTTCTCCGCCAGTTCGCCAACCGAGCGGACCCGACGGTTGCCGAGGTGATCGATGTCATCGATGTCACCACGGCCATTGCGCAGTTCAACGAGAATCTTGATTACTGCCACGATGTCGCGTGGCGACAGCGTCAGTTGCTCGCGAACCTCGACGTTGGCGCCCAGCGGTTTGACCTTCGCGGCAAGCGTCTCGGCGTCAGCAAGTTGCAGGTTTTCCGAGAGCGCGCGCGGCCCGAAGGGCAGACCGCTCACCAGATCCTGAATCACGGCAAGCGGGAAGCCGCTGCCTTCCGCAAGGTTCTTCAGGGCCGCCTCGGCCTTGGAGGCCAGGCCCCTGATCATCACCTTGTGTTCGATCACGTCGGCGCGACCGAGACGGCGGTTGAACTTCATCCGGCCAACCCCGGAGAGGTCATAACGATCGTCAGAGTAGAACAGACCGTTGAAGAGGATCTCCACCGCCTCCTCCGTCGGCGGCTCGCCGGGGCGCATCATGCGATAGATGGCGATGCGGGCGGCCTGACGGGAAGCGGTTTCGTCAGCACGCAGGGTACTGGAAATGAATGCGCCGCGATCGAGTTCGTTGGTATACAGTGTTTCGACTGTTTCGATTCCAGCTTTGCGCAGATCGGCAAGCAGGGCCTCGGTGATCTCGTCGTTGGCATTGGCGACGATTTCTCCGGTTTCCGTGTCGATGACGTTCCTGGCGACGACACGACCGAGAATGAAATCCTCGGGAACGATGATCTGGCTCAACGATGCCGCGGCGATATCACGGATATGCTTGGCCGTGATCCGCTTGTCCTTGGTAACGATGACCTTGCCATCGGGCGCAACGAAGTCGAAACGCGCCACTTCACCGCGGAGGCGGTCGGGCACCAGCGCGAACTCGACCTTGTCATTGGCCAACTGGAAAGTGTCGAAATCGAAGAATTGCGCAAGGATTTCCTCGGTGGACATCCCGATCGCCTTGAGCAGGGTCGTGACCGGCATCTTGCGCCGGCGGTCGACGCGGAAAAAGAGGGTATCCTTCGGATCGAACTCGAAATCGAGCCAGGAACCGCGGTAGGGAATGATCCGGGCTGAAAACAGCAACTTGCCCGAACTGTGCGTCTTGCCGCGGTCGTGCTCGAAAAAGACGCCCGGCGAGCGGTGCAACTGTGAAACGATGACACGCTCGGTGCCGTTGATGACGAAAGAGCCGTTGGTCGTCATGAGCGGAATCTCGCCCATGTAGACTTCCTGCTCCTTGACTTCCTTCACCGTGTCCGGCGCCTCACGGTCCATGATCACCAGCCGGACCCGCGCGCGCAGCGACGATGCAAACGTCAGCCCGCGCTGCTGGCACTCGCTCACATCGAACGCCGGCTCGCCGAGCATGTAGCTGACAAACTCGAGGCGCGCGTTGCCGGAATGGGAAACGATCGGGAAGATCGAGGTGAAGGCGGCCTGCAACCCCTCGTTCTTGCGCTTCCCCGGGGCCACTTCCGCCTGCAGGAAGGCCATAAAGGACTCAAGCTGGGTGGCAAGCAGGAACGGGATGTCGAGCACGCTGGCGCGCTTGGCGAAGCTCTTGCGGATGCGCTTCTTCTCGGTGAAGGAGTAAGTCATGGTAACTCCGTGAGGATAAGGTCAAACATGAAACCTGTGGAAACAGGCAAACGCAAACGGCCTCTCCTTCCGAGACGGGAGGGAAAAAGCAGCGTTTGCGTTTGCCGGCGGGCGTAACTCAAGTTTGTCTTTTTTGGTTGATTCGACCTGCAACACAAGCACAAAGGGCTGACGGCTCCCGCCGCCAGCCCGCCCGCCAAGAGTCGATTACTTGACCTCGACCTTGGCGCCGGCGTCTTCCAGTTGCTTATGGAGGGCCTCCGCCTCGGCCTTGGAAATGCCTTCCTTGACCGCTTTCGGCGCGCTATCGACCAGGTCCTTGGCTTCCTTCAGCCCAAGGCCGGTAACGGCGCGTACAACCTTGATGACTTCAACCTTCTTGTCACCGGCCGCATTGAGCATGACGGTGAACTCGGTCTGCTCTTCAACCACAGGGGCGGCAGCGGCGCCAGCACCAGCGCCAGCGCCAGCGAAGGATGCGGCGGAAACGCCGAACTTCTCTTCGAACGCCTTCACGAGGTCATTCAGTTCCATTACAGTCATGGAGCCAACGGCTTCCAGGATATCGTCTTTGCTAATTGCCATTTCGGAAAACTCCTAATAGTTCGTAAACGCGGGGATCAAGCGGCGGCTTCTTCGCGCTGCTGGGCCAGTGCAGTCAGGCACACGGCAAAGCCGGATACCGGAGCCTGCATCACTCCCAACAGCTTGGCGAGTAACTCTTCGCGGCTCGGGATGGAGGCGAGCGCCTGCACACCGGCTTTGTCGAGAACCTTGCCGGCATAGGAACCGGCCTTGAGCACGAGCTTGTCGTTAGTCTTGGCGAAGTCGTTGAGGACTTTCGCCGCTGCCACCGGGTCGGCTGACACGCTGTAGATCAGCGGTCCAACCATGTGCTCGGCCAAGCTGGCAAACGGGGTGCCAGAGACGGCGCGACGCACCAGAGTGTTCTTCATCACACGCAGATATACGCCAGACTCACGCGCCTTCTTGCGCAGCACGGTGAGATGTCCCACCTCAATGCCGCGATACTCGGCAATCGCGATGGTCTGAGCGTTAGCTACTTGCTCTGCAACCTCGGCCACGACAGCTTTCTTGTCGTTCAGATTGAGACCCACAGGCCCTTCCTCCTTTCAAGTCATAACACGACGGGAGAAATTCCCGCCGCACCCACGGCGACCTGAACCAGAAGCCATGCCGACCGTTTCCGGTCGGCAGAAAATCTTGTTCTGGGACACCGTCTGCGCAGGTTGCATCGCGATTAAGACCCTTGCGGGTCACCTGCGGTCTTTGACGATCCGCCGGCTCCGTCGAAACGGGAATCGGCGGCCCAAAGTTCCTAACTAGCCAGCCAGAGTGGCCTGATCGACGCGAACACCGGGACCCATGGTGGCGGCAACCGCGATTCTGCGCAGGTACTGCCCCTTGGAGGCGGCCGGTTTAGCCTTGGTCAGCGCATCGATCAGCGCCTTCAGGTTGGACTCGAGACTGTCGACCGGGAACGACGCACGGCCGATCGTTGCATGAACGATGCCGCCCTTGTCCGTGCGGTACTGGACCTGGCCAGCCTTGGCGTTGGCAACCGCGGTCGTCACGTCCATCGTCACGGTGCCCACTTTCGGGTTGGGCATCAGGCCGCGCGGGCCGAGTATCTGCCCGAGCTGGCCGACGACCTTCATCGCATCCGGAGTGGCGATGACGATATCGAAATTGAGGTTGCCCGCCTTGACCTCTGCGGCCAGGTCATCGAAACCAACGACGTCGGCGCCGGCCGCTCTGGCGGCTTCGGCCTTGTCGCCCTGCGCAAAGACCGCGACACGCACCGACTTGCCGGTACCTGCAGGCAGCACGACCGAGCCGCGGACCACCTGATCGGATTTGCGCGGGTCGACGCCGAGGTTGACCGCGACATCGATCGACTCGTCAAACTTCGCAGTTGCCGTTTCCTTGGCCAGCGCCAGCGCTTCCTTGACCGGGTAGAACTTCTGCCGGACGATCTTCCCCTGGAGGGTCTTCTGTTTCTTGCTGAGTTTGGCCATGGTCAGAATCCCTCCACCGTGATGCCCATCGAACGGGCGGTACCGGCAATGGTACGAACCGCAGCATCCATGTCGGCCGCGGTCAGGTCCGGCATCTTGGTGGTGGCGATTTCTTCGGCCTGGGCGCGGGTGATGTTGCCGACCTTGTTGGTATGCGGCTTGGCGGATCCGGACTTGATTCCGACTGCCTTCTTGATCAGGATGGTCGCCGGCGGCGTCTTCATCACGAAGGTGAAAGACTTGTCGGCAAAGGCGGTGATCACCACCGGGATCGGCAAACCAGGCTCGAGACCCTGGGTCTGGGCGTTGAACGTCTTGCAGAATTCCATGATGTTCAAGCCACGCTGGCCCAGCGCCGGGCCGATCGGGGGCGACGGATTCGCCTTCCCGGCAGGCACCTGCAACTTGATGTAGCCAATGATTTTCTTGGCCATGATTACTCCTTGAATGATGAGTGCTGACGCGCCTTCGGCTTGCGCCTACCAACGCTCCTCTTGCCAGACTATTGAAGGGCAGCCGGCGAACCCTCTAAACCTCTGTATCGCCGCTCAGGCCTTCTCCACCTGCGAGAACTCGAGTTCGACCGGCGTTGCCCGCCCGAAGATCGTTACCGACACGCGCAGACGATTCTTCTCATAGTTCAGATCCTCGACCGAGCCATGAAAATCGGTAAATGGTCCTTCCTTGACGCGAACAACCTCGCCGACCTCGAACAGCACCTTGGGACGAGGTTTCTCGACCCCCTCCTGCATCTGCTGCATGATCTTGTCGACTTCCTTCTGGGAAATCGGGGTGGGCTTGGTCGCCGTGCCGCCGACAAACCCGGTGACCCTGGGCGTGTTCTTGACCAGATGCCACGAATCGTCGTCCATGTCCATCTCGACCAGCACGTAGCCGGGGAAGAACTTGCGCTCCGAAATCGCCTTCTGGCCGGACTTCATCTCGACGACTTCCTCGACCGGCACCAGGATGCGCCCGAACTTTTCCTGCATACCCAGGCGATCGATGCGCTCCTGAATGGCGCGCATCACGCTCTTCTCGAATCCGGAATAGGCATGGACTACATACCAGCGTTTGCTCATGATTTCTTCCAGCCCAGCACGAGATCATAAAGAATCCACTCGAGGCTCTTGTCAGTCAGATAGAGGAACAAAGCCATGACCACCACAAACGCAAATACGACGCCGGTGGTCTGCATGGTTTCCTTGCGCGTCGGCCAGACAACCTTCTTGGCCTCGATCACGGATTCGTTGGCGAAGGTGAAGAAGCGCTGCCCCGGCTCGGTCTTCCAGGCAACGGCGGCAGCCAGCGCGACCCCGGCGAGCACCGCGAGCACACGCAGAATCATTGCCTGCTCGGAGAGAAGGTAGAACCCAGCCACGCCGGCGGCCAGAATGACCAGCGCCAGCGCAAACTTGATCTTGTCAGCCATGAACTTCGCGATCTTTAAAAAGAGTGGCAGGGGCAGAGGGAATCGAACCCCCAACCTTCGGTTTTGGAGACCGACGCTCTGCCAATTGAGCTATACCCCTGCTGCAGAGACATCAAAGCGCCCCGGTTTCCCGGAGCGCTCCTGTTGCTTGGTAACGCTTCCGTTACGCGATGATCTTAGCGACGACGCCGGCGCCGACGGTGCGGCCGCCCTCACGGATGGCGAAACGCA
>ERZ724526.971-NODE-971-length-15558-cov-4.995807_pt1 | contig 15558 bp, 9 predicted proteins | sample MGYA00376059_ERZ724526 | MGnify/ENA primary metagenome ERZ724526 (study PRJEB28724, sample SAMN07190883) | activated sludge metagenome | isolation source: activated sludge of sewage treatment plant in Hong Hong | place: Hong Kong | collected 2016-03-17 ... | reverse complement strand
GCTGCTCTGTCCGCGCCCCAGAGGGGCACCGGTATCCCAGCACTCAATCCCATCATTAACCAACCGATGGTTGGCTGCACTGTCCGCGCCCCAGAGGGGCGCCGGTATCCTAGCCCCAACGATCCGTAAGAATTCGACCCCGTAGGGGTCGCGGTATAAAAAGTTTCCAAGTAGCCAGCAAGGCCTCTTCTTGAAACACGATCAAAATATCCATTAAAACAAAAAACCGCATATATGGAGTTGTATTCAGGAGAACACAGCAGTTTCTTTGACCCATGGCCAACACCTATTCACAAGCCTATCTGCACATCGTCTTCAGCACGAAGTTCCGCAGGAACCTCATTGAAAAATCCTGGAAGGACGACCTGAATGCCTACGTCGCCGGCATTATCCGGAATCATGGACAACGCGTGGTCATCGTCAACAGTATGCCGGATCACATCCACATCTTCTATGTCCAACGCCCCCACATGGCTCCGGCAGCGTTAATGCAAAACGTAAAATCGAGAAGCTCTGTTTGGGTAAAGAAAAATCACCCTACGGTACAAAACTTCCAATGGCAGGAAGGCTTCGGCATGTTCTCCTGCTCGCCGCATGAGGTGGAGAAGATCTACAACTACATAAAGAACCAGGAAGCGCACCACCAGCGGGAAGACTCGCTGAAAGAATTCATCCGGCTCCTTCAGGAATATAAAGTCGATTACGAGGCACGCTACCTCACCGACTGAACTTACTCATCCGGACCCGTGATCGTCCGTAATATCCGTGTAGTCCGTGTGCTAAAACTTCACGCACCGAAGTCAATCCTCCGACCGCCGCAAATCCCTCGCCAGTCGCATCAGGATCCGGTCACGGTAAACGAAATCATCGATCGCATCCTCCGCCATCACCGGGATGGCCGCCGGCTCCGCGGGTAAGGTCGCGCGAAGTCGCGCGCGGAAATCCGAAAGGACCGCCGGATCGGTGATCGTGCTTTCCCGAAGCAGCGACTCCAACTCTTCGTTCAATTGCAAAGCATCCTTCCAATTGCCCAACTCCCGGATCAGCCAACTCAACGCATAGAAATAGGTCGACTGAACCGTCAATGCCATTACCCCCTTCGGTGTCGATGGCAACTTATTGAACGGCGAACCGACGATCTCCTTCGTACAGTACTTCTTCAGCCGTTCGTCGACTACCGGGACTTTCGCCAAACGCAAGCGTCCCTGCAAGACCGCCGCGTAAATGCTGAACCAGCGCAGCTTGCGGCGCAACTCGTGCAGCCCGCCTTCGAGCTGATGAGGATTCAGTTCCCCATCGCGGTACTGCTCCTCTGTCTTTTCCAATTCACGGGCGAGGAATTCACCCAGACGATTCCGGAACTTACCATCTTCTTCCACCACATGCACGGCCACCAGGTCGCGTACCTGCCGGAGCGCTTCCCCTGACCACCAACCGTCCTGCTCCAGGATCAGGGCCAACTGCTTCAACTCCTGCTTGTAGGTTTTTCCGTAACGCGCGGCGGCGAACTTCGCCAGCCCTTTGATCCCGCCGATCTGTTCAAGCATCGCTTCGGCATGGTCCATCGCGCCGAGGATGTCTTCGAGCTGCTTGAAACGGTCGTACAACGGATCGAACGCCTTTTTATCCAGCATGCCCCGACCGATACGACTCAGCGCCTCCAGGCGAAAAAGGATCGAGCGGGCATCGCTCTTGTAAAAAGCTTCCGCCGGATCAGGACGACGCTTGCATTTGCGCAAGACCTCGTCCAGCGCTTGTAACCAGGGTTCGAAAAATCGGAGCATGACGTTCGTTTCGCATTCCAAGATACGAAAGGAACCCCAGCCTCATCGACGCGAAGGCACGCCTTTGTACTTGACGCAGATGTAAAGAAAGATCACGCGCGAATACCGGAACACCAGCGGCGTGGTCAGGATCGCGACGGCCGTGGCGATCCCCAGGAAAGTCCAGATGTAATCGCCGATGCCACCCATCACCAGGTAGAAGATCGCAGCGGTGATGATCATCAAGCCGACCATCAGCGCATAGCTCACATACGCGGCACCGAAATAAAAACCGGGCTCCACGCGAAGGTCCTGCCCGCATACCGGACAAGTGGCAGGCATATCGCCCACATGCTTCAGGTCGTAAGCGTTCGGATGCGTAAAAACAGAATGTTCCCGACAAGCCGGGCACTTCATACCGGCGATCGAGAGAAACAAATTGGGGCGGGGAGGATGAGCCATTGTGTGGACAAAGATAAGTCAGTCCGGGAATAACTGCCGGTGACTTTGGTCACTGGCGGAAGTTTAGCGAATAGCCAATAGCGAATAGCGAATAGTGGTGGTGTGCATGGGGAACCTTTCTGCATTGATCACACTTTTGCCTTAGAGCGTGTGCCATGCGCATGACAGGATTTTCATGTTTGAATACTTAACGATAACAGGCCAAATCAAGAACCCCGAGCCTGTTTTCTGATATTTGAGTGTAGGTGAGCACGCATCTCCGGTGTCAATTCAACAACCGGAAACTCGAAACTCGAAACTCGGAACCCCAAACAAGCTCTATTCGCTGTTCGCTATTGGCTATTCGCTAACAAGACCAAAATCCCCCAAATCCCCCGATTTTCCTGACTTTTATCAGTTGCTGCGCATACCCCTTTTAGCTTAAATTTAAGGTGCAGTTAGGGAATCAAGGGTAGGGAGGAAAGTAGGGATGTTAACCTGATCACCCATGAATACACGGCCCGGCTTTTTTTCGCCAGCTTTTTCAGGCCACTCACCATGACCCGGTTCTCGTTTTATCCGGGCCCTGCTCCCACTTTGCTCTTCCACATCCATATGCAATATTAAAAAGCACTCGCCATGAAAGTTTATGATGACAAACACATCAAGAACGTCGTGCTTGTCGGCGCACCCAAGTCCGGCAAGACGACGTTATCTGAAGCCATGCTCTTCGAGGCCGGACTGATCAACCGTCGCGGCACCGTCGAAGAGAAGAACACCGTCTCCGATTACCACGAGATCGAACACGAGCGCGGCAACTCGGTCTACGCGACCTCGATGCACACCGAGTGGAAAGACTATAAGATCAACATCATCGACACACCCGGCCTCGACGACTTCATCGGTGAGGTCATCGCCGCACTGCGGGTCGCCGATACGGCGGTGATGTTACTCAACGCCGAGAACGGCGTCGAGATCGGTTCCGAACTCATCTGGAACTACGTTGAAAAATTCCAGAAGCCGATCCTGTTCGCCGTCAACCACCTCGATCACCAGAAAGCCGACTTCGACGAAACCGTCCGCCAGGCGCAGGAGCGATTCGGCAAGGCGATCACCCTCATGCAATATCCCGTCAAGACGGGCGACGGCTTCAACGCGATCATCGACCTGCTCAAGATGACGATGTACCGCTATCCGGCCACCGGCGGCAAGCCCGAAAAGTTGCCCATCCCCGCGGAGGAAATGGAAAAAGCCAACCGGCTCCACAACGAACTCGTCGAGAAGGCCGCCGAGAACGACGAGCAACTCATGGCCACCTATTTTGAAAAGGGCAACCTCGACGAAGACGAACTCCGCCAGGGGCTCAAGCTCGGCATGCTTCACCACGACGTGTACCCGGTCTTCTGCCTCTCCGCCAAGCGCGACATGGGCAGCGGCCGACTCATGGGCTTCATCGACAACGTGGCTCCTTCCGCTACCGAACTGTTACCCGAGAAACTCGAAAACGACGGCGAACTCGCCTGCGATCCGAAAGGACCCAAGGCGCTCTTCGTCTTCAAGACCCTGATCGAACCGCACCTGGGCAAGCTCACCTTCTTCAAGGTCATGTCGGGTGAGATCAACACGGGCGATGAATTGTACAATCCCATCACCGGCCATACGGAGCGCCTCAACCAGCTCTTCATCATGGACGGCAAGAACCGCAACGCCATCAACAAGCTGGTGGCCGGCGACATCGGCGCGACGCTCAAGTTGAAAGACACGCTGACCAACCACACGCTCTGCGCAGCGGGCAAGGATTTCCAATTCGACCCGATCCACTTCCCGGCTCCGCGCCTGCAAACCGCAATCGTGGCGAAGAACAAGGCCGACGACGAAAAACTCGGCACCGTCCTGCAGGAGATCCATCAGGAAGACCCGACCCTGGAAGTCGACTACAACCGCGAACTCAAGCAGGTACTGCTCGGTTCACAGGGTGAACTGCACCTGGCCGTCACGAAATGGCGGCTGGAAAAGGTCTATCACCTCGCCGTGGAATTCGAAAAGCCGCGCATCCCGTACCGCGAGACCATCGTGAAAGCCTCGATGGCCTCGTACCGGCACAAGAAGCAAAGCGGCGGCGCCGGTCAGTTCGGAGAAGTGTACCTCAAGATCGAACCCTACCACGACGGCATGCCGGAACCGCACGAGCACCACGTACGCGACAAGGAAGTACTCGACCTGCCCTGGGGCGGTAAGCTGGTCTTCTACAACTGCATCGTCGGCGGCGTGATCGACCAGCGGTTCATCCCGTCGATCCAGAAAGGCATCATGGAAAAGATGCACGAAGGTCCGGTGACGGGCTCCTACGTGCGCGACATCCGCGTGATCGTGTACGACGGCAAGATGCATCCCGTCGACTCCAACGACATCTCCTTCAAGATCGCCGGCATGATGGCCTTCAAGGAAGCCTTCCACCAGGCCGAGCCGCGCATCCTCGAGCCGGTGTACGAGATCGAAGTCATGGTGCCCGAAGAACTGATGGGCGACGTGGTCACCGACCTCCAAGGCCGGCGCTCGATCATCCTTGGCATGGACAGCAAAGGCAAGTACCAGGTCATCAAAGCCCGCGCACCTCTGGCGGAACTCGACAAGTATTCCACCTCCCTACGCTCCATCACACAGGGCCGCGGCAGCTACTCCGGAAAATTCCTCGAGTACGCGCCCGTCCCCGGCGAAATTCAACGCAAACTCGCCGAAGGATACAAGGCGACGGAGCAGCATTGAAACAGGGCATTCATCGATAGCTCAGGCCGGTTGAACATACCGGCCTGGGTTATTGGCAATCAACTTCACATATGTTTTTTTTGCCAGCTGTCGCAGTTGAGAGTAAGGTAATAATTTAAAGGTTGCCGAAATGGAGAATCCTTCATACGGGCTTGGGCTATCGATTATTAATTTCTTTACTATGATACACCGCCACCTGCACTTAATATCAGGATTTAAGTTATAAGAGCAGCGTAAATCGGGAAACAATATTTTCATCGCTTAAACCCTTGAATTATCCATCTAATTACACTTACCAAGACGAATAAGATGAAGATAAAAAATATTGGTATAGAGAATATTAAAGCCGATTCAAGCCCCTCAAAATAAGTGTCAATTTCTCCAAGTATAAAGAAACCGGCTATTATCTGAATTAAAATAATTAAATAATAAAATAAAAAGAATAAAGCAAGTATTCTTCGAAACCCAAGTGAAGCATTAAGCAAATAACTAGGTCTATACAAAAGAAAGTCGTCTTTGAATAACTCAATATACTTAATTGAACGAAGAATAACATACAATAGATAAAAATTAAGCATAACATTTGCAAACATAAATACTACTTTGCCTGGCAGAGATTCCTTACTATTCCTTACTAAACCGCCGTATTTATCAAATGCAAAATCTGGCCAATCACGTATTTGGGCAATATGATATATCAATGAGAATAGCAATAGAAATTGTAACAGTAAAAATAACAACAAGATCCCAATGATTATTCTTAACGTATTTTTCATGACGAAGTACTTTTGTCGGTTTATTGAACCGTCCAATTACCCAGCGTATTACTGAATCTACCTCCTAATCAGCTACACTCAAAGATAAAAATTGTTGACCGTGTTAATGACCAGTTGAAACTTAGAAAACTTGGTGTAGACTCATGGGTGTGAATGCTTCCCTTATCACCACGAACCGCCCGCTGTAGGAGTTTGCTCCCTGGCGGGAAACCAGGCGGTAGTGGTAGATGCCTTGCGGCCAGTCGCGGGTATCGAGCGTGCATTGCCTCTGGTTTAAGCGCAACTGCCGTATGCCGCGATCTAAACCGTCGGTGAGGGTTGTCCGCAATCGTTCTCCGCGGCAGGCCGGGTCCGGGCTGGTACAGATCACCGACGCCGGTACTGCAGGGAGCAATGGTAATAGCAGCGTAAAAATTCGTTCCCCGGAGGATGTTTTTACCACTGAAAAAGACGCTGCTCCTTCCTGCGCTCATCGCCAATTCGCCGAATTTTATCGAACTCCTATTGCCCGGAGAACATCGCCATGATTCCGGGAGTGAATGCAAAGTGAGCAAGAAGCCAAGAAATCCTTGTATTTCAGGAGGGTACACTTGGGCCGAAAAGCCTAAAAAAACGAACCATTCGCAAGGATTTACCGTAAATAAGCTACCCGTTCGCCTTCCCTGACCCGAACTTCGTACGAATGAAATTGTTCTCTTCTGACCGGCCCCAACCGGCTGGAAGCGGTTGCACTTTCATTCACCCCATGTTGAACACTCTTCACAGAAAACACCGAGAACGGACTTCCTTCCCCAGTACCTTTGTAATTCGAATTCCCTCAGGCTCATTATGAAAAAATTCTTCTCCCTGCTTGTGCTGTTGAGCGCATGGACTTCCCTCGTCCAGGCGCAGATCACCTTCTCGAAAGAGTACGGCGGCTTCTACGATGAGGACGGTCGTTGGATGGAACAGACATCCGATTCCGGATTCGTGATGGTAGGAGGTACGGAAACCTATTCCAACGGACAAAGCGACGTCTGGCTGGTGCGCACCGACGCGTACGGCAATGTGCTGTGGAACCGGTCCTACGGCGACACGCAATTCGATTTCGCCAACATGGTGCGCATCACCAGCGACGGTGGTTTCGTCATCGCGGGCTTCACCGGCTCCTTCGGCGCCGTGAACAACGACGGCTGGATCATCAAAACCGACGGCAGCGGCAACATCCAATGGACACGCATGATCGGCGATAACGGCATTCAGGAAATCGAAGCGATCATTCAAACCACCGACGGGGGTTATGCCGCCCTGGGTTATAATCAAAGCACCGGAACACAATGGTACGACATGTGGCTCATCCGCCTCAATGCGAACGGAACGGTGCGTTGGCAGAAGAACATCGGCGGACAAGGCTACGAGATCGGCAACTCACTGCAACAAACGCCGGACGGAGGATTCATCCTGAATGGTCAATCGTACAGCTACGGCCTCGAAGACGGCGACTATGTGCTCTACAAGACCGACAGCGCCGGTACCGTGCAATGGTACAAGAACTATGACTTCGCCGGTCTCCAGGAATCCCATCACGTTTGCTATACTCCGGCCGATGGCGGTTTCCTGATGGTGGGCGATGCCGATGATACGCCGAACGGACTCGGAGACACCGATATCTTCCTCATCAAAACCGACGCGAACGGCGATACACTCTGGACGAAAAACCTCGGCGGTACCAAAAAAGACGGTGGCAAGACCGTCGAAGTGACCAGCGATGGGGGTTATATCATTGGTGGAATTACCCGCTCCTTCGGTCTCATCAATCCGAATTATTACCTCGGTAAACTGGATGCCTCCGGCAATCTGGAATGGGAAAACGTAACCTACGGTTCCGCTTATCACGATCACGCTTACCGTGCCATCGAAACTTCCGACGGCGGGTACGCCAACTTCGGCTACTTCCGTAACGCTTCGAATTATCAGAATTACGCTCTGGTGAAACTCGGTCCGGGCGGCGGCGTGACAAAAGATGTCGCCATTGACAATTACAATTACCCGCTGACTTCCCTGTGCAGGAGCGCCGGTGTTCCCATTTCCCTGAAGTTGACCAACTACGGCGCTACGAATGAAACGAATATTCCGGTCGTCGTGGTAATTGATAACGGCTCACAACAGTGGACCTTGCACGATACGCTGACCACCGCACTTGCGCCTTCCAATTCCGCTACCCTCTTATTTGATCAGACCTTCGACTTTACGACGGTCGGCACCTGGAACCTGACTGCTTACATTCCACACCGGAACAGCGACATCTCCTATTCCAACGACACCAGTTACCTCACCGTGGAAGTCGTCCTGCCTTCCCAGGACCCGAACACCACTTCGGCGGTTTCCTGTAACGCCGGCTCTGTGAACCTGCGCGCCAGCGCACTCGCGGCAACCGACTCGCTCTTCTGGTACGATGCGTCGACCGGCGGCAACCTGGTCGGCACCGGCACGAGCTATACGACACCGAGCCTGTCGTCTACTACGGATTATTTCGTCGAAGCCGTCCGCGGTAAAGGATCAAAGGTCGGCCCGGTCGACAACACCATCGGCGGCGGCGGATCTTCTTCCAACGGAGAACTGCGATTCGACAGCCGCACCAACTTCAAACTGGTTTCGGTAAAGGTGTACGCGAGCTCTGCCGGCAACCGGATCATCGAATTACGCAACGGAGCTGGCAACCTCCTGCAATCCAAAACCATCAACCTGCCGGTGGGCGAAAGTCGGGTTTACCTGAACTTCGACGTGCCGCAGGAAAACGATCTCACGCTCGGGCTTGGTGCCGGTAGCCTCGGGCTCTTCCGGAATAACTCCGGTGTTTCGTATCCATACGATGTTTCCCGTACGCTGGAGATCTACGGCTCCAACAGCGGCCCGAACTTCTATTACTACTTCTACGATTGGTATGTCTTCGTTCCGTATCAGAACTGCGCTTCCAACCGTGTTACCGCCAGCGCGCAGATCGGCAGCGGCGCTTCGAACGCGTTCGACCGCTCCCGTTGCGGCAACGGCAGCGTAACCCTCAGCGCCAACTCTCCTGACGCACTCACCTGGTGGGATGCGGCCAGCGGCGGCACGCAGGTAGGCAGCGGCTCCTCCTACTCCACACCCGGCCTCAGCAGCACCACCAGTTACTACCTGCAGGCCGGCTCCTGCCCCAGCCGCATCGAAGTACAGGCGATCATCAACGCGCAATCCTCCGCACCGACCGCTTCCGATGTGACGAACTGCGGTCCCGGCGCGGTGACCCTGACCGCATCCTCTCCTGACCCGATCTCCTGGTACAACCTCGCCAGCAACGGCTTCCTCCTGGGCAGCGGCAGCAGTTATATAACGCCTTACCTCACCGAAACCGATACGTTCTACGCGGTGGCTGGCACTGCTTGTCCCTCCTCTGCGGTCGCGGTCCGCGCGATCATCAACTCCGCCGCCGCGCCTACCGGCACGGATGCTTCCGCTTGCGGACCTGCTTCCGTAACACTCTCCGCCACTTCCACCGATCCGATCGAATGGTATGACGCGGCCATCGGCGGTAACCTCGTCGGCACCGGCCCGACACTCGTTACGCCGGTACTCGGCGCGACGACCACCTATTACGCGCAAGCGGTTGGAGGTTGTGCCTCCGTTCGCACGCCCGTGACAGCCAACATCACGGTGGTCAGTCCTCCGGTAGGTACCAGTGCATCGCGTTGCGGCAGTGGCTCACTCGTGATCTCCGCTGCTTCGATCGATCCCGTCACCTGGTGGGATGCCGCAAGCGGCGGATCGCAGATCGGCAGCGGCATCAACTTCACCACCCCGGTACTGACATCGACTACGACCTACTACGCGGAAGCCGCCAACAATGGCTGCTCCAGTACGCGCACCGCGGTCGATGCGGAGATCATCGTTACTCCTCCTCCAACGGTGACGAGCGGAAGCGTCTGTATTTCCGGATCTGTCATCCTCACGGCCAGCTCCACCGATTCCATCGCCTGGTACGACGCGCCGACGGGTGGCAACCTGCTCGGTACCGGTAGCAGCTTCACAACGCCTGTGATCAACAGCACAACCACCTACTACGTGGAGGCAGGCTTGAGTTGTCCGAGCGTACGGGTTCCCGTGGATGCAATCGTCGCTGGCCCGTCCAGTACACCGACGGTAACAGGTGCTTCGAATTGCGGCAGTGGTAGTGTTACCCTGACAGCCAGTTCCCCTGATCCGATCTCCTGGTACGACGCGCCAAGCGGCGGCACATTGCTCGGCACCGGCGCTTCATTCACCACTCCTGTCATCTCGACAACAACGACCTTCTATGCCATCGCCGGTATCACGGGATGTGAAAGCGCACCGGCTTCTGTTGATGCGGAGATCCTGCCACTGGCCGCTGATCCCGTTACGACCGGAGCTTCGAACTGCGGCCCGGGCTCGCTGACATTAAACGCAACAGCGGCAGATCCGATGAGCTGGTACGACGCCCCGAGCAACGGTACGCTCATTGCCACCGGCACCAGCTATACGTCGACCTTCAGCGCCACAACCACCTACTACGTGATCGCCAACAACGGCACCTGTCCGAGCAACCCGGTCCCCGTTACCGCCACGATCAACACGCTTCCGGTCGTCAGCCTCGGCCCGGATACGGTGAACATCCTATCCGGCCAAACCGTCACCCTCGATGCCGGCGCGGTATTCAGTAGTTACCTCTGGAGCACGACGGCAACCACGCAAACCATCAACACCGGTGTGAGCGGCGTGTATTCGGTTACCGTTACCGATGGAAACGGCTGTACCGGTAGCGACTCCATTGTGGTGAACATCATCACAGGACTGAATGCCATCAGCGGCGACATCCAGCTCAACATCTTCCCGAATCCGTCGAACGGGCGTGTCGAAGTGACGGCGGTGGGTGTATCGGAATCCTTCGAGTTGCGCATCACCGACCAACTTGGTCGTGTGATCTTCTTCGAACCGGTCCGGCAGACGAACATCTATCGCAAGAGCATCGACCTGTCAGAAAAAGCGCAGGGTGTTTACTTCCTTCAGCTCAGCACTTCGAAGGGACGTGTTACCCGTGCTTTGATCATCGAATAAAATAATCCTCGTAAACGGAAAAATCGTTTAACCACCTCTGTATGAAACTATCCTTGAAAACACTCCTGTTTGTCGCGACCATCTTCTGTTGCGCCTCTACTTCACGTGCACAGACCAGTTGGGAAAAGCTGTTCTCCCGCACCAGCACGGATGCCTTCAGAAATGTTGCGGAATGTCCGTCAGGCGGCTACATCGCCGTCGGCTATACCTCCAGTTGGTCTCCGAATGATACCGACGCGTACGTGGTTCGGCTCAATACCTCAGGCGACACAATTTGGACGCGCCGCATCAACGGCACCGGCAGCAGGAAGGACTTGCTCTATAAGGTGATCAACACCAACGACGGCAATTACGCCATGTGCGGCTACTCGACGAGCTACGGCGCCGGAACGGAAGACGTATTGATCATCAAGATGGACGACAATGGGAACATCCTCTGGACCAAGACCTGGGGCGGGACCGGTCGAGACCGCGCGCAGGAGATCGTCCAGACGAGCGATAACGGATACATCGTTTGCGGCTATACCACATCCCCTCCGGCGCAATACTTCGACGGCTTCCTCCTCAAGTTGAACGCCAGCGGCGACACAACCTGGTCGCGTCGCTATGGAACAGCACTCTTCGAGGATTTCAACTCGGTGAAACAGCTTGCCGATGGTGGTTATATCGCCGGCGGACAGGGTAACAACGGTGGTAACGGACTTGATCAGTACCTCGTGCGTACCAATTCTTCCGGTGATACGACCTGGACTAAGCGATTCGGAACGCTCGGCACTGATAACATTGAATACATCCACCCGGTTGCGGACGGATTCCTGCTGGCAGGCGGAACGGATGGTACCGGCTCCGACGGCAACAACGGCTATATCGTCAAGACCGATCTGAGCGGAGTGGTTGTCTGGACCAAAGTATACGGAGGTTCACTGGCCGACGATTTTCACGAGATCGAGCCGACACTCGACGGTAACTTCATTCTCAGCGGCACCACCAGCAGCTCCGGTCCGATCGATCCGAACATGTGGATGTTCAAGGTCGACGCGAACGGCGACTCCATCTGGGCACGCACCTACGGCGGCAATAACCACGACCACGGGTACAGCGCCATGCCGACCTCCGATGGCGGCTACATCTTCGCCGGTTATAGTTCAAGCTTCGGCTTCAACTACGAGGAAGCGTATCTCGTAAAGACCGACGCGAATGGACTGCTTTCGAATTTCCTCACCTACATCACGATCTTCAGTCTTGCTTCACCACTCGAAGGCGTTTGCGGCAACGCGACGCAGCAAGTCAAGGTCGTTCTGCGGAATTTCGGTCGCGATACGGTACCGAACATTCCGATCACCGTCAACATCACGGGCGCCATCACGCAGACCCTGAACTTCAACTATGCGGGACCGCTGTTTCCGGAAGACGCGGACACAGTCACCTTCCTCTCCACGATCAACACCTCCGGTGGTGGTGCATTCAATTTCGGGTGTGTAACCGGTACCACGAACGACGTTTACCCGGCTAACAACCGCTTCGACACCACGCGTACCATCATCGCGTTCTCCACCGCGCCAACGACTACCGGCGCGGCGCGATGCGGTCCCGGCAGTGTGACCCTTTCCGCTTCAGCTACCGATCCGATCTTGTGGTACAGTGCGTCGACCGGCGGAGCGTTGCTGGGCTCCGGCAACACCTATAACACGCCTTCCATTTCGAGTACTACCACCTACTATGCTCAGGCCGGCAGTACCTGTCCGTCGAGTCGTGTTGCCGCCGTCGCTACGATCAATACGGCCGTCGCCGATCCGGTGACCACCGGTGCGGATCGTTGCGGATCGGGTTCGTTGACGCTGACCGCGACCGCAAGCGATCCGGTTACCTGGTGGGACGCCGCTTCCGGCGGTACACAAGTCGGATCGGGCAATAGTTTCGTTACGCCGAATCTGACGACTACCACGACGTACTATGCCCAGGCTTCCAACGGCCCTTGCTCCAGTGCACGGATTCCTACCGTGGCGACCATCAATACCCAACCCAATACACCGACTACAACCGGCGCTTTCAACTGCGGACCCGGCACCGTTACACTTGGCGCTTCATCTTCCGCTTCACTGGTGACCTGGTGGGATGCGGCGAGCGGCGGCAACCAGGTAGCAACCGGCTTGAGTTACACGACACCGGTGCTCAGCAGCACCACCACCTATTATGTAGAAGCTTCCAACGGGACTTGTCCTTCATCGGCGCGCGCGTCGGTGGTCGCGACCATTCGGTCCATCACCCCTGACCCCGGCACAAGTGGAGGCGCACGCTGCGGAAGCGGCACTGTTACGCTCAGCGCGACCAGCGCGCAAACACTGATCTGGTACAGTAGCCCGGGCGGCGCTCAGGTGGGAGTCGGCGCTTCGTTCACTACGCCGTTCCTAACGACCAGTACTACCTACTATGTACAGGCTACCGATGGATTCTGTCCGAGCCAGTATGTGGCGGTACAAGCCGTCATCAATACGCCTCCGTCGGTGTTCCTCGGAAACGACACGACCGTGTTGGCAACCTCCTACCAGCTCAACGCGGGATCGGGCTTCACCGGCTATAACTGGAACAGCGGAGCCGGCACCGCTCAGACATTCACCGTCACCACACCCGGCACCTATTGCGTGGTCGTGACGGATGGTAACGGATGCACGGCGACGGATTGCATTTTCGTCGACCTGATCACCGGTATCAACGAACAATCCGACTGGTTCGCGACGGTTTACCCGAACCCCGCGCATGAACAACTGACGATCCGGTTCGGTGGCGTTCAACCGAAAACGCTGTCGTTCCGCATCCTGCACATGAATGGACAACTCGTGCAGGAAACCGAACACAGTGAACTGTCCGCTACCCGGGAGATTTCCATTCCGCTCAACGGACTGGCTGCCGGCGCCTACCTGCTGCAAGTGCGGAGCGACCGTGGCGAACAATCCATCCGCTTCACCGTGAAATAAAACAAGACTTCTTTTTTGTGTACGACGCCCGGATAACCGGGCGTCGTTTTTTTTTGCTGCATACGTATTCATGCAGTCAATTGGCGGACTTCTATATCCCGTTTGCCCACTTTTCCCGCTTTATCTGCCAAATATCATTGACCTGCGGAATCGTTCGGGGTACATTTAATAAGAGAGGCAAGTCCTTAGGGCTTTTGCCAAGCGTATGAACCATTGACATCACCATCATGAAACACTCACCACGCATTCTGGTATGGGCGCTTTCCCTGCTGCTCACCATCCCGGCCTTTGGGCAAACCGAGGTCGTTCCCTTGGTCGGGAAAAACGTTGTCAAGTTTAACCTAACCTCGACAGCGCTCAGTCACTACGCGATTCAATACGAATATGTCACCAACCCGCGGCAATCCGTAGGATTCGGATTCGGCATCTCGCCGGATGTCGCGTTACCGTTCAAGGACAACCTGCTGGATCAATTCGGCGACGACGACGACGCGCGTCGCGCCATCGAGTCCACGCGATTCACCAAGTACACCTTCACCCCGGAGTATCGCTTCTATGTCGGTAAAAAATCCGCACCGGAAGGATTCTATGTGGCAACCTTTATGCGCTATACGCACATGTCGATGTCGCAGGTCTACTCCTTCACAACCAGCGCCGGAAAGCTCCATACACCGGTGGTAGATGGCACCTTCAACGGCTTTGGTGCTGGTGCCATGATCGGTACGCAATGGCTGTTCGGAAAAACGAAGAACCTCGCGCTCGATCTCTGGATTGTCGGACCCTTTGCCGGGATCATGAAAGCCAAGTTCCACGGCACCGACGACATGAGCGATATGACCCAACAAGACAAGATCGACCTGAAAGAAGATATTGAATCGATTGAAATTCCGTTATGGACGACGGAGGCGACAATCGGCAACAACGAAATCGATGTGGATATGAACGGGCCATTCTATGGCGTTCGCATGCTGGGTCTCAGCTTTGGCGTTCGCTTCTGATCGATCTTCCCATCACGAAACGCAAAACGCGGCGCCCGGATCTGGGCTGCCGCGTTTTACTTTCTGATAAGTACTCAAGCAGCAGAGGTCCGTGTTCCTGCTTTTCCGCCGAGCCAGGCCATCGGGAGATAGGCGCCGACAAGGTCCGTGATGGAAAACCAGACCGGCGAAGGTAACATCATGGTATTGGCGATTCCTCCCAGCAGGAAGAATCCGCCGACAATGAATGCCGAACGCATTTTACTCACCGATAAGCGCGCCGCGAGAAACGCGCCGGCCAGGGTGCCGATCGCGTGAGCGAGAAATGGGAAGACAAAGTGCTTGGGTTCCATCAGGTGCATCGAAGCTTTGAGTCCTTCGTACGTGGTGGCATCAACACCTTCCGGCGGAGGAATGACGGAGCCGCTGATCATCACAATACCCATATTGACCACACTACCGGCGGCAATGCCGGCTATGATGGCAAGGATGTTTCGAAGAGTTGGATTCATGGTGGGAAGGGTTTAGGCAGACAAAGTAATCAACCCGGAAGAGGGAAGCAAAAGAAGGGACGGGGGACGGGGGACGAGGGACGAGGAAAAGAAAAAGCGAGGAACGGGACCGAGACCGAGGAAAATACTGCCTACTGCCAACTGCCAACTGAAAAAAGGGACGGGGGACGAGATGCGAGGTGCGAGGTGCGAGGTGCGAGGTATGAAAAACTACCGCATACTGCCTACTGAAAAAAGGGACGAGAAGCGAGACCGGG
>ERZ724526.970-NODE-970-length-15561-cov-7.405391_pt1 | contig 15561 bp, 18 predicted proteins | sample MGYA00376059_ERZ724526 | MGnify/ENA primary metagenome ERZ724526 (study PRJEB28724, sample SAMN07190883) | activated sludge metagenome | isolation source: activated sludge of sewage treatment plant in Hong Hong | place: Hong Kong | collected 2016-03-17 ... | reverse complement strand
CGAAATTCAGCCGCGCCACGGAGAGCATCAGCACGGGCGCCCGGAACGCCCATTTTTTGTTGCCTTCCTTGAGACAGGCATACAGCCGGTCATACGCCGCCGGGTCGGCTTTCGTGCCGACGATGAAATGCCATGGCTGTTCGTTGTTCGAAGAGGGAGCCCATCTGGCCGCTTCAAACAGGCTTCTCAACTTCTCCGGTTCGACCATCCGTTCCGAATAGGCCCGCGGGCTCCAGCGTTGCCGCAGCACATCATGAATGGGATATTGCGTCTCAGCGGGCTTTTCCATGAACGATCCTTCCGTGAATTATTCTGTTGTCAGGGTGGGTGAGCCCAATGTGCGCACCACGCGTGCCGGATTGCCGACCGCGACACAATCGGCGGGGACCGAGTGCACGACCACGCTGCCCGCACCCACCACGCTGCGATCACCAATCGTCACACCGGGGAGAATCACCGCTCCGCCGCCGATCCAGACGTCACTGCCGATCCGGATCGGTCGCGCAGACTCCAGGCCCGACCGGCGTATCTCCGCCTCGAGCGGATGCTGCGCCGTGTAGAGCTGCACGGCGGGGCCCACTTGCACATCATTCCCGATATCGATAGGGGCACAGTCGAGAAAAATGCAGTGATAGTTGATGAACACGTTCAGGCCCAGGCGGATATTGTAGCCGTAGTCGCACGTGAACTGCGGCATGATGACGGTACCGTCTCCGACGGAACCCATCAAATCACGAAGCAGTGACAGCAAGAGATCAGGCTCACCATCCGTGATGGCATTAAAGCGAGCAAGCATCATCTGCGCGCGGCGACGCTCCATGGTGAGCTCAGCAGAGGATGCGCGGTACAGCTCCCCCGCCAACATGTTGCGTTTGTCGCGTTGTTCAGTCATCGCGTTCAGCACGTCGCTTACATGAGTGGGTCAGGCCGAACCCCGCATTCATCCAGGTGACGCAGGAGATCGGCGGGGTCATGGTAGGTACGGTACGCACCCGCCCGTTCCAATTCCTCTCGACCATAGCCGCCCGATAGCAGGCCAACTCCAAGGGCAGAGGCACGGCGGGCTGCCAGGAGGTCCCACACACTGTCTCCGACCACGATACACTTCGCAATGGGAACCTTGAGCTGTTCGGCAGCAGCGAGAAACAAATCAGGATCCGGTTTGGCCCGTTTCACCTGATCACGCGTCACCACCGGCGTGCCTTCAGGCAACTTCAGCAATTTCAAGGTATGTTGCGCGCTCTGCAGCCGTCCGCTGGTCGCGATGGCATAGGGCACACGACCCGCCGTCAGCGCATCCAGCAGAGCCTGCGCGCCGGGCAAGATGCGGAGTGATGGCGCCTGCCTCACGAACGCCTCCGCGTGGACTCGCTGAATGCGCTCCGCCTCCTCCTTCGAAACGGGACGACCGGTTTCGCGCAAGAGGGCATGCAACATGAGACCGCCGCTCATGCCGATTTGGCGATGGATCCTCCAGACCGGCAATTCGATACCTGCGGCTTGAGTGGCTTCACGCCAGGCCAGCACATGTTGATAGACACTGTCGACCAACGTACCGTCCAGGTCGAAGAGGAACGCGAGCCCGTCATGCTCATGCACCATGGCCATATCTGTCAGCTCTCCAACTTGGCGTCCATGGTGATGGTGGTATTCAGTAAGCGGGAAATGGGGCAGCCGGTTTTGGCCGCTGTGGTCGCCTTCTCCCATGCCGCATTGTCAGCCTTGGGCACTTTCCCCTTTACGTCCAGGTGAATGCCGGTCACGGTCCATCCTGCCTCAAGCTTCTCCATGGTGACTGTGGCGGTCGTCGCCAGCTGGTCGGCCACGAGATTCGCCGCGCCCAATTGACCGGAGAGTGCCATGGTAAAACAACCGGCATGGGCGGCAGCGATCAACTCCTCCGGGTTCGTCCCTTTGCCGTTCTCGAACCTGGTACTGAATGAATATTGCGTCCCGGCCAACACACCGCTCTCGGTCGAGACCGTCCCTTTGCCGGTTTTGAGATCTCCCTGCCACTTTGCCGACGCATTGCGTTTCATGACCACCTCCGTTGTTAAGAATTCATCGTCAGGACGGCGCGAAAGCGTGCCTTGCCGCTCATCATCTGCTGATAGGCTTCCGGTGCGCGCGCCAGTGGATACCGTTCGATCATGGGCCGCACGCCGGTCATCGCGCTGAATCGCAGCGTATCTTCAGAATCCTTCGCCGTGCCGGACGGCCAGCCCTGCACGGAGGCTCGTTTACCGATCAGCGTGATGGCATTCACCATTACCGGTTCGCCTGGCGCGGCCACGATGAGCAAGGTTCCATTCGCACCCAGTCCGTCGACCATCGATGCGATCGCTTTGCTGTCCGGCGCGGTCGCCAGAACGACCCGGGCGCCGCCCAGTCGTTGAAGCTCCTCGGCTGGATTCACCACCGCGGCATCGAGATAGACCGCCGCACCGAGCTGACGGGCCAGCGGCTCCTTGTCTTTACCGCGGCCGACCGCCACTGTCTTGAGTCCCAGCTTCGAGGCATACTGAATGCCGAGATGTCCCAGCCCGCCGATGCCTTGCACGGCGACCAGGTCACCCGCCCGAGCACCACTGTGGCGCAAACTATTAAAGGTGGTAATGCCTGCGCAGAGCAGTGGAGCGGCCTCTTCAAACGAGAGTTCATCCGGCAGGGCAGCCATCGCTTGCTCCGGCACCACCACATATTCCGCCCACCCTCCGTCGTAGCTGATCCCGCAGACCTGCCCCGACCGGCAGAGAATAAAATCTCCCCGGCGACAGGCGTCGCACTGGCCACAATGGCCCCCGTGCCAGCCCACACCAACACGTTGACCAGGTTTCCACGCTGTGACAGCGGATCCCACCTCATCGACTAATCCGGCAATTTCATGCCCCGGGATACGGGGGAATTGCAGCCCCGGCCAATGCCCTTCTTTCACAAACATGTCACTGTGGCAGATACCACAGGCCTGGACCTTCACCCGCACCTGATCAGGTTTCGGTCTGGGAATATCTCGTTCCACCAGCTCCCATGCAGCTCCCGGAGCAGTGGCTTGTACAGCCTTCATGCGCGCCATCATGATGCCCTTTCTGAATACACGTATGTGGCACCGGCGTGGCGCAACCTGTCCTTAACGGAAAGACTGCCCCACGCCCTCTATCTTCTGCGACCACGTCCTACCCGGGAGCGTGAATCGATGAACGGCCGCTTCACTTCTCGACGTCGAAGCCGTCGTCTTTCCACCATCGCCACCCTCCCTCCAATTCCATGATCGGATAGCCCTGCCCCGCAAACTGCACCGCAGCGGTGGCGGCAAGATGGCAGACTTGCGAATAACAGTAGAGGACGTTGACCTTGTCCTTGCGTAGACCTTTGAGGCCCGCCCACTGGTCCTTGGGCAAACTGACCGCGCCGGGAATATGCCCTTCGGCGTAATCTTCGGCCGCGCGCACATCAACCACATTCACTTCTTTATTCTTCATCATCCGCTCCAGTTCGACCGGACCGGTGGTAAATGCCATTTTCGCCTCGAAGAACTCCTTGGCTTTGGCCGAGTCGTGCGCCATCACTGGTGTCGCCATGGTCATCCTCCCTCTGAATCGTGACGTGTGTATGCTGTTCGCGTCGGACTGGCCTCCCAGGCTCAAGCGGGACGCCAGCCTCACGGGTTGGCTTCTACCTTGTAACGTTAGAGAGTCTGGTGCCTCTATGCAAGCGCTGATCGCTCGCCTTTTGGATGGCTCATTGGAATTGTCGTCGAAACCGCCACATCCCGGAACCGAACAGCGCCCCGCCCAACAACAGCATGGCACCGACCGGCTTCCACAACAGATCCAAGCCGGCCCCCTTCAACATCACGCCGTAGGTGATGTCGATGTAGTAGCGAAGAGGGGAGAGGGTCATGATCGCCTGCACCCATCGAGGCATCGATTCAAATGGCGAGGTAATGCCTGACAACAACAGCATCGGGCCCACCAGGAAGAGCGCCATCATGGCCACTTGCGCCTGATTCTTCGCCAGAGTCGCCGCCATCAGCCCGAATCCGGCCGTCGTGAAGACATGCAAGGCGGTCAGCAGAAAAAAGAGTAGTGCCGATCCCTTCATCGGCACGTGAAACACGGGATGCAACACGCCGTACAGGGCCAGTGCGGTCGCGAGGAGAATCACCCCGGCCATGGCGAGCACTTTCGAAAACATGATCTGAAACGGGGACAATGGGGACACCAATAACTGCTCGACCGTGCCTCGCTCTTTTTCACGCACCAACGCGGCGGCCGGCAACAACACCGCGAAGAGCGTGATCATCCGCAACAGATGCGAAATGGACTGGAACCATCGTTCGTCCTGGGTCGGATTGAACCAGACACGATGCGCACTGGAGACAAGCGGCATGCTCATCTTCGTTCCGGACAGACCTGCAGAGGCCAGAGCCGTCTCGGTGCCGAACGGGACAGCAATGCGCACGGTATAGGCGGCGGCGGAAAGTCCCTGTGGCGCATTGGTAGTATCGACCAGCAGTTGAACCGCCGTTCGCTCCCCGCTCACGAGGGCTTCGTGGAATCTCGGAGGAACATCCAACACCACCATCGCCTGGCCCTGATCCAGTTGCTGAAGCCCTTGGCGCGGGTTGTTGATCGTGCCCACCACAGCAAAATAGGGGGGCTGAAACCGATGAATCAGCTCTCGTGAAGAGGGACTTTGATCCTCATCATGCACCAGCAGCTCCGCATTGGTGAGCTGCATCGTAATCCCGACTCCGCTGACCAGCACTGACAGAGAAAATGAATAGATCAGGAATAATAACAACGGTACATCGCGCGACAGTTGCAGGAGTTCCTTCCACGTCAGCGCCGCAAGTCGTTGTGTCCACCTGGCTGCCCGCTGCCCGGCCGTCATGCCATACCCCTCATGCTTTGGGTCGCTTGGTGAAGAGATGATACGTAAGCCCACCCAACCCGCCGGCAAAGAGGGCCAGCGCCAGTAGATCCTGCCACAGGACCTCTACGCCGACGCCTTTCAAAAAACTGCCTCGCACAATGTTGGTGAAGTACATGGCCGGGAAAAGATGGGCCTGCACCTTCGCCCCTCGTGTTAAAGAGGCAACGGGAACCAGAAGGCCGGAAAACAAAATGGTCGGGATCATGGCCACAACCATCGTGATGATCAAGGCTGCCATTTGCGTCTGCACCAGCAGCGAAATCAGCAGGCCGATTCCCGTGGTACAGCAGACGAACAGCACCGACGCGAAAAAGAAGAGAAGGAAGTGTCCTTTAAACGGCACCTGAAACAGGCCCACAGCCATCAGCCACAACACGCAGACATTCACGAGGGAAATGAGAATGTAGGGGAGCAGCTTCCCGGTGAGAAATTCGGCTCGACTGACCGTGGAGCTGTAGATGTTATAGATCGAGCCGGTTTCTTTTTCCCGCACAACCCCGAGGGCCGTCAGCAGAGGGGAGGCGAGCATCAACGTGAACATGACCAGCGCCGGTACCATGGACCAGGTACTCCGGACCTCTTCATTGTACAGATACCGAACCTCTACACTCAGCGGCCGCACGAGGACGCCGGCTTGCTCCCGGGTGAGGCCGCGCGAGCGCCGCAGGAAATCGATTAATCGATCCTCCGTAAACGCCTGATTGATCGCGATGACGTAGCCCTTGGCGATATCCGTGTGCAGTGGAAAGGTCCCATCCAGCAATGTCTGCACGGCGACCGCTTCTCCGGCGACCAATTGTTCCTGAAACCGTTCGGGGACGATGATGGCTGCCCGAATCTTCGTTTCGGTCAACAGCCGATCCAGGCTGTGCTCGTCGTGGGCATACCCTCGAAATGAAAAATACCGCGACTGAATGAACCGCTGGAGATACTCCCGGCTGAACTCACTCTGGTCCCGATCCAGCACGGCAAAGGGAATGTCTTCGACGTCCAGATTGAGCCCGTACCCGAACACCACGAGCCAGAGAGCCGGCAGGAGAAAGGCCAACAGGAGGAACAGCCGGTCCCTGGTGGTCTCCTTCCACTCCTTGAGCGCCACAGCGCTGATGCGTTGCAGGTTCAGGACGCCCCCTTCTTCTGCGCCGCCTGTTCGAGCGCCATCACACGTGACACAAACACGTCCTCCAAGCTGAGCATCCGTGGACGCACGGCCGCAACCGTCGTGTCAGCGCGGCCCAACACCTCCCGCAGACGCGCCTCGTCACGAGAAGGATCGCGCGAGAGCACATGGATCTTGGTGCCGAAGAGCGCGGCACCGGTGAACCCGGCGGCCGTCACCTGCGCCAGTGCCGCACCCGGCTTGTCCACGGCAATCTCCAGCAGTTGCCCCACTTCGTGTTCCACCTGGGTTTTGAGATCCGCCGGTGTCCCTTCGGCCACGATATGGCCGGCATACATGAGCGCGAGCCGGTCGCAATGTTCTGCTTCGCTCAGATAATGGGTGGTGATCAGGATCGCGACGCCTTCCTCGCGGGCCAACCGCGTCAGCAAATCCCAGAATCGACGACGGCCGATGGGATCCACGCCGGACGTCGGTTCGTCCAGGAACAAGACCCGGGGGCTGTGGACGAGTGCGCACCCCAACGCGAGACGCTGCCGCACCCCCATGGGCAGGCGACCTGTCCGGTCATGCTCATAGCCGCTGAGGCCCGCCATTTCCACGATCCACGCCATCCGTTGCTGCGCCTGCCGTCGAGCCAACCCGTAGATGTCCGCAAACAGCCGGATATTCTCGATCACGGTCAGATCCAGATACAGGGAGAAGGCCTGGGACATGTAGCCGATACGTTCCTTGATGGCCCCGCTGGCCGTCCGCATGTCGGCGCCGGCCACGCGGCCCTCTCCGCCCGATGGCGGCACAATCCCCGTCAACATCTTGATCACCGTGGTTTTGCCTGCGCCGTTGGCTCCCAGGAGTCCGAAGATTTCGCCTTGTTGCATGTCAAAACTGACTCGATCCACCGCTCGAAATGAACCGAAGTCACGAATCAACTCTTTAGCCTCGACGGCTGGTCCGTCGAACTGCGGCCTGTTCGCCGGGGGGGCTGACTGACTTGATCGCTCCGATGCTCTCGTCTGACCGTCCTGTTCTTTCAGCAGGAGCGCCACGACGACATCTTCCAGTTCCGGTTCATCCGTGCGGAGATGTGCCACCGGTAAAGGATCCAGCACCTGCCGGATTCCTGCAACGGCGGCCTCCGCATCCTGCTCCGGACTGAACACGTGGAGCGACGGGCCCATCGACTCCACCTGGTCGTAGCGCTGTTTCAAACGTTCAACCGCTTCGAGTTGCGGCGTTGATTCGAAGGTAACGACCACGCCGGGCACTAACGATTGCACGTCTGCAGGAGTACCGGAAGCCAGCACGCGTCCATGGGAGAGAAACGAGAGTCGATGAAAGCGGACCGCTTCGTCCATGTAGGCGGTCGAGACGAGCGCGGTCATGCCCTTCACGGCCTGCCATTCCGCGAGAATGGCCCAGAAATCGCGGCGCGACACCGGGTCGACACCCGTCGTCGGCTCGTCGAGAATGGCGAGCTCCGGCTCATGAATCAGCGTGCAGATCAGGCCGAGCTTCTGCTTCATGCCGCCCGAAAGTTGTTTCATCAACCGGCTGCGAAAGCGATCTAAGCGTGTGATGCTCAGCAACCGTGCCTTGCGCGCCTGAAGGTCCGTCTCGGGAACCAGCCGCAACTTGGCAAAGAAATCGATGTTCTCCTCGACAGAAAGTTCGGGGTAGAGATTGAGTCCCAATCCCTGGGGAAGAAATCCGATCCGCCGCTTCACCTGTTCCGCTGCCCGTTCGGAATCCAAGAGGGTCCCGAACACGTCGACGGAGCCCTCCTCGTACCCCAACACCCCCGCGATGGCCTTCATCACGCTGCTCTTGCCCGCACCATCGGGACCGATGAGGCCATAGATCTCGCCACGATGCACCGTGAAGTCCAAGCCATTGACCGCACGATGCTGCTTGTATCGCTTGACGAAGCCGGACACCCGGACGACCTCATCCGCTGAGGACGCAGGCGGGCCCATCATCGGGGCTTCGACCAGGCGACGTCGTCTTTCCAGCGGATCACCGCGTCCGCCGGCAGACCCGGCGTCAGCCGATGATCTGGATTCGTCGTGAGGTAGAGCCGGACGGCATAGATCAACTTGACCCGTTCGTCCGGAGTTTGGACTTCTTTGGGCGTGAACTCCGCCTTGGAGGCGATGTATCGGACCGTGGCGTCGAAGGGTTGGTCGGGGAACGCGTCCGTGTGGATGCGGGCCGGCAAATCGAGACGGACCTTGCCGATCTGGAGTTCCGGGACATAGACCTGCAGGTACAGGCGGTCGAGGTCGACTAATTCGAGGAGTGGTGCCCCGGTAGCCACGACTTCCCCCACGTCGACCATGCGCGTGGTCACCGTCCCGCTCGTCGGCGCCACAATCGTCAGATCATCGAGCACGCTGCGCGCCTCCGCCAGCGTGGCGTCCGCCTGGTCGCGCTGCCGTTCGAGCGCGGCGACTTCCGCTTCTTTCGACCGGATTCGCTCTCGCCCCAATTCCGCCTGGGCCAGTTCCTTGCCGGCTTGATCGTGAGCGGCCTGCGCGACAGCAATCTCGGTCACGGCAATTTTCCACCGCGCATCAGCCTGATCCACTTGCTGCTCCGACACGGCCTGCTGGGGAAGCAGGGCACGGATGCGCTCGGCGTCGCGGCGGGCTTCATATTCGACGGCGCGGGCCTTCCGGATGACGGCGCGCGCACTCTCAACTTTCGCCGCGGCCGCCTCGATACTCAGAGGGACTTCCAGGTTCAGGACCGCGAGGGCCGTGTGAGCCGCCTCCACCTGTGCCATCAGGCTATCGACCAGCCGCGCGGCTTGATCGACCTTCGCTTTGGTCTGCGCATCATCGAGCCGAATCAGGATGCTGCCTTTGAGCACCTCCGCGCCCTCACGTGCCGCCAGCTCGACCACACGTCCCGGGAACTTGCTGGCCACAGTGACATGGTCGCCTTCAATGCGGCCATTGGCCTGAATCAGTCCATCCGGCAACCGGTTGTGCCATACCAGTCGATCGAGGAGTACATAGCCGGCTATCACGACGACGGCGAGGACGGCGGCGGCCGTCATGGAGGTGCGGATAGTCATGCAATCAGTCTGTCCTCGAGGCGTGGAGGCAATCACTCCTGCAAGGCCCCATTGCCCTCGCGTCGACACTGTAGTCGATAGGGGACCTTTTTGCCAGAGACGGGCGCCTCCGGCAGCTCGGCCCACCATCGACCTGCTGGCTCAGTGGTCTCCGTACCGGTCCATCCACTTGCGGATATGTTCAACGGCCTCTGCTTTCTGTTCCGGGCGAAGCGTCGCATGCCACTCCGTTAGCTTCGGCAACACCCGCTGCATCACGCGCTTCTGTTCGGCTTGGTGCCGATCCATCAATTGGATCAGTTGGGCCTGATCCAGCCGGTCGCTCTGCACCTGGGCAATCGCCGCCTCCATGATCGCCTTGTGCTCTGCCTGCGACTCGGCACGAGCGGCCACCATTTCGTCTCTGACGGCCATCAACTTCGCCTTCTGCTGATCGTCGAGGTCTAAGTGTTTGGCGATCTTGTTTGTCATCCAATCCGCCCGCTCCGCCGGCGTGTGGTGACGGTGACAACCGGCGCCTACCAGCGCCCCGGCCAGAACCAGTACTCCGATCGCAACCCGAACCGTCTGCTGCATCTTCATGCTGCCCTCCTTCGTGAATGACCTGGTGCTTGAGCGATGGCCCTCATGCACATTTAATCAGTATTCGAAGGCGACGTGGTAGAGTGCCGGCGTCATATCCACTCCCAATGCGCCGAGTTTCTCCTTCATGGGCGTGACGCTCTTCTCGTAGGCCTTCCAATACAGGGTCTCGTTTTCCCAGATCGCCACGTTGATATAGTTGAACCGGCTGTCCGGCTTGAGACTCTTGTGAAACGTGCCGCTGATGAATCCTGCTTGCGTTGTGATGTGCGCTTTGACGTCCTGCCACCACTGTACAAATTCTGTTTCTGTGGCGGCCGGGACGGAGAATACGTTGATCAATGTCACCGGCATGATGTTCCTCCTTGATAGGATTCACTCGAAACTCGAACGGGCCTTACGGCGATGTGATCCGATGTCCACCTTCATGTGAAGAGGTCTGGCGGAGTAGGGCACCCGCCAGGTCTCTTCAGGTTATTGCGCCTTCCGCAGGTCGATCACGGTTCCTTCTTCGTTCAACTCGACCACGATATGCGACCCTTCCGCAATCGGCTTGGTCTTCACTTCCATCCGCTCCAGCGGAAATTCTTTTACGCCTTCCGGGGTCGCCAGCTTGATCACATTCTTCGTCGTGCCCGCATAGATCAATTTCCCGAAGATCAGCCGGTGACTGCCTGCCTTGTGCTTGTCTTTTCCGTGGTGATCGATGACCATGCCTTCTTCATTGATCCAGAGCGACACGTCATCGCCGACGGCCGCATCGGCAGGGGCGGTGTTCGCGCTGATTGTATATTGTCCGGCCGGCGTCTTCACATAGACCAAGCCGGATTGGATCTTGGTCACCGTCCCATTTACCTGAATGACGTAACCCGGCTTCGTGCGCGGATGCTCGTCGAAGCTCATCTCAACCGTAAAGCGATTGATGTCGATCATCTTTCCCGCTTCGTTCAATTCGACCGTCACCGGCGCCCCTTCTTCCAAGGCCGATAATTTGGACCGTCCGGTTTGCACATCAATGGCTTTCTCTCCTTCCGGCGTCCACACCTTGATCTCCCTCCTGTCCGGCGCAGTATAGGCCAGGTTGCCCGTCACGAATCGATGGCTATGCGCCTTGTCTCCCTTCCGATGGACGTCGATCACGGCATTGTTTTCATTGACCTGCATCTCTACGTCTTCCCCCACCTCAAGATTTTTGGGCGTGAGCGTGGACGCGATTTTCATCGTCCCCCATGGAGTCTTCACGGTGGTGATGCCTGATTGCACCTTCGACACCACACCACTGACCTTCATATGCGTCGCGCTCTTCCCGCCGCCTTCGGCGGTGAATCCGGAAGACGCTCCCAGCGCCACACTCAGTACCAGCGAACCGAGAACAATCATTGTGCGTGTCATGATACGACTCCTTTCATTCCTGACTGAGGACCACCTTGTCTAACCTCTGCACGATGGCCCTCGTCAGGCAACCCGAAGCCTCTATGGTGACCCCCGCGCGCTGCATCTGCGACAGCAACGTGGTGCCCGCCTCATCGATGAACGTCACTTCCCGGAGATCGATATGGCATGGGGCCGGCTGATCGATCTCCTGCTTCACCCAACAGGTCCGCAACTCGTCGACCCAGGGACCAGCCAGACGGCCGGACAGCACGAAGGTGGTTCCCGTGCTTGTGTTCGACAGCGTAATCTTCAACATGGTCGTGGACCTCTCTGTCCCTCGAGGACGGCCGGGAAGCAACCCGGCCCCGCCATGGATGATCTCAGAACATGCGCAATGCGAAGCTCGCCTCCCGCGGCTTCCTCACCGGAAGGGCCGCTCGCTCGCCGAACCAGCGGGCAATCAGGCCATCAAGCGACCACTTGCCTCCACCGATGATCAGCAACGCCAGGCTCATACCGATCACGAGCAGGTGATATTCGAACCCTTCACCGGTCTGCTGTCCGAACCAGTTCATGAAGAAGCCCTGGGGCAAGTGCACCGTCACAATCGCCCCCAACATGATCACCACAAAGCTCGCCGCCGTGAACCGCGTGAGCAGGCCAGCAATCAGCCCGAGACTACCGATGGACTCTCCGATGATGACGAGGAATGCGACCAACCAAGGGAAGCCCATTTTTTGAGTAAAAAATCCCATGGTGCCCTCAAACCCGAACCCTCCGTACCATCCCAATAGTTTCTGGGCGCCATGGGCGAAGATCACACCTCCCAGCACCACCCGCAAAATCAAACCGGCCCAGGAATCATCTGTTTTGAAAAAGCTGTACATGTCACACCTCCTTGATATGAATTACCGCCGGTGACTCCGCACCCATTGCAGAACCGCCGTCTCCGTCCTGTCTTTCAGCAACAGCCCCGCCACGAAGAGGGGCAGGGTCAGGAGCATTCCGTACCAGCCGACCCAGAGCGTGATGTCTTTCATGAATTCCCCCCGTTCCCTTGTGCGTTGCTATGCAGGGGTAATGGCAAGGCCTGTTCCAGGCGCTGGACGATCACGCCACATGGGCTAACTGCTTGAAATCCTGATCTGATTGTCCGTGGGTCGAAGAAAACGATGGGCTGACAAAAGATGCGTGACGAAGGGCGTGCGACGAGACGTCGTCAGGTGACGAAACGGCTCGTCACTCTCGTGGGCGAGAGAGTCCGAGCTTTTTGATTTTCGATGTGAGGGTAGTGCGTTTGAGACCTAATCGAGCCGCCGCACCATCCGGGCCGCCGATCACCCATCTGGTGTCGCGCAGGGTTCGGAGAATTTGGTCGCGTTCGGCATCCTGCAGGGTGGCTCCTGGTGCCGGGGCCTGCCGCGCCTCGATCTTCAGTTCCTGAAGCGGCACCTGAAGCTGCGTCCCTGGAGTCAGGATCACAGCTCGCTCGACGAGATTCTCCAATTCCCGAATGTTGCCGGGCCAGTGATATCGGGACAGGGCCTCCAGGGTCGGAGCGGGAATGGATTCAATGGTCTTCTTCATGCGCGCAGCATAGTGCTGTGCGAAATACCGCACGAGCATCGGAATGTCCTCCCGCCGATCCCGTAGCGCCGGAAGGTTGAGCGGAAACACGTTCAGCCGGTAATACAAATCGCCGCGAAACCGGCCTTCCTCGACCAATTTGGCCAGGTCTCGATTCGTGGCAGCTACCAGACGGATATCCACGCGAATCGTGCGCGTACTTCCGAGACGCTCGAATTCCTGCTCCTGCAGCACCCGGAGCAATTTGGATTGGAGCTCCAGAGGAATTTCTCCCACTTCGTCCAGAAAGATCGTGCCGCCATGGGCCAACTCGAACCGGCCGACTTTTTGGGCGATGGCGCCCGTGAATGCGCCCCGTTCGTGGCCGAACAATTCACTCTCCAACAATCCGGTCGGAATGGCGGCGCAGTTGAGTTTGACGAACGTGCGCGCATGCCGGCCACTCAGACGATGGATCGCCCTGGCAATGAGTTCTTTCCCGGTACCGGTTTCGCCCAGAATCAGCACCGTCGCGTCGGTGGGCGCCACAATCTCGACTTGCCCCAAAATCTGCTTCAAGGCCCGGCTGTCGCCGATGATGTCGTCGAAGCCGTGCTCGACACGGATTTCCTCTTCCAGATACAACTTTTCCTCGGTCAATCGATCTTTAAGCGTGTGAATCTCCTGATACGCCACAGCATTGTCGACGGCCAAGGCGATCTGCCCCGCCACCTGGCTCAAGAATTCGAGATCCTGTTCGCCAAAGGCTTGTTCGTGATGACTCGCCAGATTCAGGCAGCCGATCACGCGATCGCGCGAGAGCAGCGGCAGCGAGCACATGGAGCGGAACCCTTTCCTCACCAGGAGTTGAGGCACGGCATGGGAAAACGCCTTCAGGTCAGCCAGGGTGTTGGCGACCGCGGGGCGCCTCCGCTCAAACGCCAGACCGGCCAGAGACCCGGCGACATCCGATAGTGCCCCTTCGGTCAACGCGCCTTCGTTGTCGGGAAAATCGAGCGCATGCAGACGGACGCGCTGCGTCTGGCCGTCGCAGAGGATCAAACTGGCGTATTCCTGAGGGACCAGCTCGCGCAGACAGAGGCTCACCGCCTTGAACACCTGGCGCAGATCCAAGGTCGACGCCATCGAATTCGTCATGCGCAGCAACAGACTGAAGCGATCCCGTTGCCGTTCCACGTCCCGTTGTGATGCCGCTGCCGCCTCGCGGTTCAGCACGTTTTCTACTGCCACCGCCACTTGGCGTCCGACTTGCTGCATCAATTCCACGTCCGACGTGCTGTAGGCGCTCTGCTCAAGACTGGAAAACTCCAAAGATCCCAGTCGCTGCGTCGGGGACGTCAGCGGCACCAGACAACATGAACGCACTCCGTCCTCGCACATCAATTCGATGACCTTCGGCCAGCGTCGTTCTGTGGGCAGATCGTTCAGCAAGAGTGGCTGCTGGGTTTCCCACACCAGACCCGCCGGCGTGTCTTGGGGATCGCTTTCGTGCCCTCCGATGATCTCCGCAGGCACATTCGCCCGCAGCACCTGCAGACGCATCACCCCACGCTGAGAATCATAGAGAGACAGTCCGACGAAATTGACGGGTACGACCAAGGGCAGCAGCCGCGCAAGATCCTGCACTAGCGCAGACAGGTCGGAGTGACTGGCAATGGCTTCCGCGACGCGCAATAGCGCCCGATACCGCTCGATGCCGGAGGAATCTCTGTCGCTCACCGAGGTCCTGTCATGTGTCATCACGGAATGAGCAACGTCGTTCGTGACGCTGCAGCCTGCGTTAGTACCCCGCGAACTTTTCGATTCGAATATCGGTGTCCTCGACGTGAGCGTCTTTCAGAATGGTCCGCAATGCGGTCACCATGCCGGGCGGACCGACCACATAGTACATCGGCTTGTCGATCTCCGCGAGATACTTGGAGAGCAAGCCCGCATTCAGGTACCCCGTTTCGCCTCGCCAGGCATGGAGGGATTTCTCGGGTTCGGTCATGGTACCCACAAAAATATAGTGACGATTCTTGTCCTGTAAAGACTGCAGCTCATCCAAAAACGCCGCATCCTCCGGTCGCCGGTTGGAGTAGAACAGCACCAGACGCTGCGGTGATTGCTGCTGAGCCGCATGCACCACCATGCTGCGGAAGGGGGTAATTCCGATGCCTCCAGCTACCAAGACAGCGGGGCGAGTCTGGTCACTGTGCAACACGAGTTTGCCGAACGGCCCTTCCATCCGGACGGTTGAGCCGATCGGCATACGTTGCAACTCGCGCTTGAAGGCGGTGTCGCGAAGACGCGTCGCGACCATGATGGTGTCCTCATGCGGGGCGCTGGCGATGGAAAAGGCTCTGCTGTTGCCGGCCGCATCGGTTTCCGATGGCTGGAGTAACGTCAGGTCCACGAACTGTCCTGGAGTGAACACAAACTGAGACGGCTTGGCGAAATGGAACGCCATCGTTCCCTCCGCGATCAACCGTCGTTCGATCAGTTTCACCGGAAAGCCGCTGTCATCCATTGCGTCACTCATCCCTGACCTCGCATGACATTACAGGCGATACGTCCCCACCCTGTTACAGCGACTTGTGCGAGCCATCACAAAACGGAGGATTCTTCGTATGCTTGCACTGACACAAGGCCAGGGTTTTCTTTTCGACCGTCTTAAACTCCATGGGCGTGAAGCTGGTTCCCTTGTGAGATCCATCGCAAAATGGTTGCTTCTTCGAGCGGCCGCAGCGGCACCAATAATATGTCCCTGCTTCCAATTCCAATACGGCCGGCTGCTTCGCTGCAATGACTGGTTCTTCCATGTGCATCTCCTCCTGGTTGACTGACTGTTTTCATGTCCACATACGCCCTTGCCCTGCCTAGTCCCGCTCGATGCATGTCATGA
>ERZ724526.967-NODE-967-length-15576-cov-5.494813_pt1 | contig 15576 bp, 13 predicted proteins | sample MGYA00376059_ERZ724526 | MGnify/ENA primary metagenome ERZ724526 (study PRJEB28724, sample SAMN07190883) | activated sludge metagenome | isolation source: activated sludge of sewage treatment plant in Hong Hong | place: Hong Kong | collected 2016-03-17 ... | reverse complement strand
GCGTGGCGAGGATTGATTTCGATGAATGCGTTCTTTACGCCGTAAATACAGTAAGCATATAAATAAGCGATATGAAACAATGAAGCAAAAATCTCTTTAGAACTTGAGCTGGGATTAAAAGCAAGTTTGGATACTTCGCATACTTTTTTTGCTTGGCCACGGAAAGCATCAATTTCTTCCTGATAGTGCTGATCAGCAAGTAACCCTTTGCCTAAATCAATGATAAGCGTTAGCGTTCCTAGCTGACCACTTTCGTTACATGCTTCAAAGGTTATTTGATCTTTATCCGCTGAGAATACCGTTGTTTGGTCAGTATTATATCCACGAGAGGCATATCTCCGCTTGATGAGAGAGTTAACCTTCAGGCGCTGCTTAAGTGATGAGATTTCTCTAATAAAATAACCATTCCTCCTGAGTAGACAGTTGTCAGAATCGGATTCTAATTTAGAGGTTTTTTGCTCGGATGGAGTATGTGTTGCTTTGCTTGTTTTTTCTGGAACAGCCAGTTGATTGAGGTATAGTTTTTTGACTAATGAACTGTTTGAGTATGTTTGTACATCATACATCGATTTAGATTTCGCGGTTCCCATCTTTGTTTGCATAATCCATTCCTCTTTTCTTGTAGCCAAATGGCCTATGAATGTAAAGCTTAGCTCTGATTGATTTCAGAAGTTTCTATATCTTTACTGTCAGCCTAGATGCTTATAAAACGAGTCTTTTATTCTATGTAAGCTCTCGTAAGAAGCGCTGTATCTTTGACTTACGCAATAAGCGTGCCACCATAAATAATTGATAATATTCAATGGGTTGAATGGTTTGGTGAATTTCTGTCTGGCTTGATTGTGTCGCTCTAAGGTAACGCATTATTTGGGCGATATTGATAACAATATGATTATATTGATTAAATTTTGTCTCTAAATTGAGACGATTATTTTTTCAATTTCGTGTGATTGAAAATAAGAACTGCAGAGAGAAAATTCTTTACTTGCTCTGAGAAGGATTGAGTCGGTTAGTAAGCGACCGGGATGGGATCTAGGCTTCTCCAGAGATACCAGGTGGCGACAGACCGCCAAGGTTGCCATTCCTCAGCAATCTTTTGAATTGATTGTTTATCGATTGTTTGATTCTGGTTATAGTGAATACTGATAGCGCGCTGTAATCCGATATCATCTAAAGGCAACACATTGGGGCGTAGCATGTAAAATATTAAAAACATTTCAGCGGTCCATCTTCCGATCCCTCTGAATTGGATAAGTAGTTTGATGAGCGATTCATCATCCATGCGTTGCCACTCAGCTTCATCATGGACGCCTTCGAGAAATTTTGCCGATAAATCCTGAATATAGCTTACTTTTCTTGCAGAAAGGCCGCAGGTTTTTAGCAAATCTGTATCCGCAGAAAATACCGTGTATGGCGAGATCTCAGTTAATTGTAATGTCAACTTATGCCAAACGCTGGCTGCTGCTTTTACAGAGATTTGCTGTCCCACAATCGCTCTAGCTAAGGTTGTAAACGCATCACCTTGAGAGCGCAGTACTTCGCTTCCATCGGTTGAAATCAGCTTACCAAGAATCCTATCGCGTTCTCTCAATTCTTTCAGTGCGGTTTCCCAGTAACTAGGGATGATTGGTGGATTAGTTGTTTTAATTGCCATGTCAATTCTGATTAAAGGTTTCTTCCCAGGTGCGAAGTGCTGTGAGTGTCATTGGTAATTTTACTTTTTATACCTTCTCTGCGTAAATCAAATTGGGTGTGGCGTCTGTAACTCATTGTGTAGATTGAAAAGATTAATTGTTTTTGCTTGACGTAGTATTTTTTTTTAATTAGAGTGGATAAAAGTGGGTTATTAGGGTAATTATGTGGTAGATTGTGGGGTAAAATTAGATCAATGTGGGCGATGAGTATAAAAATGGAGTGATATGTTTCGTGGCGTTACACCGCTTAGTCTTGATAGCAAAGGAAGATTTGCTGTTCCAGCGAAATATCATGATGTGCTGAAATTAAGCTGTGACAATCGGTTGGTTATAACGGTCGATTCTCCTAAATGCCTACTCATCTATCCCCAGCCAGTATGGGAACCTATTGAAAAACGGCTATTGACAGGCCTTTCAAGTTTTAACCCCAAGATCCGGGCTATGCAGCGACTGCTTGTGGGAAATGCGTGTGATGTGGCAATGGATAATGCAGGAAGACTATTGGTGGTTGCGCAGCTAAGACAATTTGTTGGGTTAGTAAAAGATGTTGTGCTAGTAGGGCAGGGAGAAAAATTCGAGCTATGGGATGCTGAGAAATGGAATCAAGAAATTGAAACAGCGCTTGAGTTTAAAGATGGCGATATGCCACCAGAGTTAGAAGGTTTTTCTTTGTAAGCGGTTGCCTCTGTGCATTTGCCAGTATTGCTTAACGAAGCGATTAACGCGCTGGCAATTAAGGAAGATGGCATCTATGTGGATGGTACTTTTGGTTACGGGGGGCATAGCCAGTCAATTCTTCAGCATCTAGGCCAGAGAGGAAGATTGGTCGCGTTTGATAAGGATTTAAGCGCTATCGATAGAGCACAATCAATCAATGATGATCGATTCCAGGCTATCCATAGCAGCTTTGCAAAAATGCAGGAAGTTTTGCATGAGCTAAGAATCGAGCGGGTTGATGGGATTTTATTAGATTTAGGGGTTTCATCGTTACAGATCGATGAAGGAGCGCGCGGATTTAGTTTCCGGAGTAATGGGCCCCTAGATATGCGCATGAATACGAATATTGGGCAAACCGCAGAACAGTGGCTGCAATCGGTAACCGAAACACAATTAGAAGAGGTAATCAGAAATTATGGCGAAGAACGGCATGCTCGGAAGATTGCAAGAGCAGTTGTTATGGCAAGAGCGAAATACCCGATATCTACCACGTTTCAGCTTGCCGAAATTATTACAGAGGTCATGCGCACGGGTGGGTATCAGCATGGGGGTAAGCAGCATCCGGCGACACGGACCTTTCAGGCAATTAGGATTCATCTCAACCAAGAACTTGAGGAGCTTTCGTTAGTATTACCGCAATGTGTTGAGCTGCTGAATCCCAAAGGAAGGTTGGTAGTGATTAGTTTTCATTCCTTGGAAGACAGAATTGTGAAGCGTTTTATGCGAGCAAAAGCAAATCCAGAGGGTAATTTGCCAAGAAAGATTCCGTTGACTTCAAAGGAAGTTCAAGAATTGATTCATCGAGAGGTGCTGTTGATAGGCGATGCCCTAAAGCCTACAAGTATTGAGATTGCAAGAAACCCGCGTGCTAGAAGTGCTGTTATGCGTGTTGCAGAAAAATTAAAGAACAGGAGGTGAAATGATTAAGCTCAACATTTTACTGGTATTGATACTCATTTTTTCGGGGCTAGGTGTCGTGACAGCGCAGCATGAGACGAGAAAGCTTGTCATTTCACTTGAGAAAGAGCAAAACTTAACTGATCAGCTTGCAATCGAGCGTAATCAATTGTTAATTGAGCAGCGTACATGGGCAATGCCTGGTTATGTTGAAAAAATTGCCAAAAGTAAACTCGATATGATCGCGCCTTCATCGAGCCATATTACGGTTATTACCTCTGATCATGTTTTAAATTGAGCTAAGCCAATCGATGGGTGATTAATGATGAAATATCAGACAGCGGCTACAGCAATTTATTTACCAGTTTGGCGTTCACGGTTTCTGATCATTGTGCTTTTATTGAGCTTAATAGCCCTATCAGGACGTGCAATTTATTTACAGAGCTTAAATAAAGACTTTTTAAAGCAGCAGGGGGAGTCGAGGTACAGCCGAGTCGTAGAATTAAACGCACAGCGTGGAAAAATTACTGATCGTAATGGTGAGATTTTAGCAATTAGTGCGCCTGTAAAATCCGTATGGGTCGATCCCCAGCAGCTTAATGTGACTCCCGATCAATTAATAAAGTTAGCTCAAATATTAGAAGTTGATGTTGCAGAGATTCATAAACGAATTTCAGATAAGGATAAACGCTTCGTTTATTTGAAACGCCAATTACCCCCTGAAACTGCAGAAAATATCGCGGACTTAAACATTAAAGGTCTCTATCTCAAAAGAGAATTTTATCGATATTATCCGACAGGTGAGATGGCAGCTCATGTCCTAGGTTTTACAGATATCGATGGAAAAGGGCAGGAAGGAGTTGAGCTGGGTTGGGAAGGAATTTTGACAGGGAAGCATGGCAGCAGGCGTGTCATTAAAGATCGCATCGGTCGAGTTGTGGAAAATGTTGAAAGAATTCGATCGCCTCAGCCTGGTCAGAATTTAGTCTTATCGATTGACAGTAAAATTCAATATCTTGCACATCGAGAATTAAAGCAAGCGGTAGAATCCCACCGTGCTAAAGCAGGGAGTGTGATTATACTGGATGCACAAACCGGCGAAGTGTTAGCGCTCGCTAATTACCCTACCTATAATCCTAATCAACGTTCTTCTATCCGCAAGGAAAGCTTACGTAACCGTGCATTCGTCGATACATTCGAGCCGGGATCAACTTTGAAGCCTTTTGCAGTATCCATTGCCATGGAGACCGGCAAAATCAAACCGACTTCGCTATTAGAAACAGCACCTGGTTTTCTTAAGGTAGGGAAAGCGACGATTCGGGATGTCCGAAATAAAGGGGCGTTATCGGTATCACAAGTGATTCAAGAGTCAAGTAATGTAGGAACTGCAAAAATTGCATTGATGCTTCCACCCAAAACATTTTGGGAAATGCTTAGTCAATCTGGTTTTGGTACTTCAACCGGATCTGGATTTCCAGGGGAGGTCAATGGGGTATTGCGGCCTTATCAGAAATGGAAGCCGATTGAACAAGTTACAATGTCCTATGGCCACGGTATTTCGGTTAATTTAATGCAGCTTGCTCGCGCCTATACTATTTTTGCATCAGGAGGTGAATTAAAACCGATATCTTTGCTTAAAAGGCATTCTTCAGTGCTTGGTCAGCGTGTTTTGTCCATTGAAACGGCAAATGCGATGAGTGGCATGCTAGAGGCCGCAGTACAAACAAAAGGAACCGGTTTAAAAGCTCAGGTGAGCGGTTATCGAGTAGCAGGTAAGACGGGGACTGCACATAAGCGTCTCGAAAACAAAAAAGGCTATGCTGCAGATCGATATATTTCGACGTTTGCAGGCTATGCGCCGGTATCTAATCCAAGATTAGTCGTTGCTGTCATGATCGATGAGCCATCTGCCGGTCAATATTTTGGAGGTGCCGTTGCTGCACCGCTCTTCAGTGAGGTGATGGCAGCTGCTTTATGGCAACTCAATGTTCCTCGTGATGCCCCAGGAAATATAGTGAGTTCTCCTTTGCCAGTGAAATTTAAGGAGGAGGGATGAGTTCTTTAATCTCATGGAAGTCCGATGAGCTTCTTGTAGATCGCATTCTTGCTGAGCTCAATGTGCCAATTAAGCGACTAGTAACTGATTATCGTCACATTAAAGTAGGAAATACTTTTCTAGCTTATGCGGGGGATCGTTATGATGCGCGTTCTGATATAGCGAAAGTGATTGCTGCAGGTGCAAATGCTGTAATTTGGGAGAAGCAGCAATTTTCATGGAATCCAGAGTGGGTTATCCCAAATTGTGCGGTATTAGATCTCAAAGAAAAGGCAGGGTTGATCTCAAGTCGAGTGTATGGGAACCCTTCGCGTCACCTGTGGCTCGTTGGTTTTACTGGAACTAATGGAAAAACATCGTGTAGTCACTGGTATGCTGAGGCAATGACGATGCTTGGGAAAAAAACAGCAGTAATTGGTACGTTAGGGAATGGTTTCCTACAGGATCTGAAATATACTGCTAATACAACGCCTGATGCTGTTTTGCTGCAGGAAACGCTAGCAAGTTGTTTAAAAGAAGGTGCGCAAAATTTAGCGATTGAGGTATCTTCTCATGGTCTCGTTCAAGGGCGTGTCAATGGTTGCGAGTTCGCAGTGGCTGTGCTGACTAATTTATCGCGAGATCACTTGGATTACCATAAAAATATGGATGAGTATGCTGCGGCAAAAGCCAAACTATTTTTCTGGCCAAATCTCAAATGTGCAGTATTGAACCTCGATGATGTTTTTGGTATTGAACTCGTTCAGCAGATTGGAAAAAGGGATCTGCAAATTATCGGTTATGGTTTTAACCAATCAATCGATTTAAAACTAAATCAAGGAAATCTGCGAGTACTTAGTGGCAATAATTTACAAGCGACCATTGATGGTCTGGAATTTGATGTTGAATTTGAGCACGAGAAAGCGCATATCAAGACTATATTATTCAGTCGATTTAATGCCAATAATCTATTAGCAGTCATTGCTTCCCTCATAGCGAGCGGTGTTAATTTGCAGGATGCGGTTGCAGTCCTGTCACGTTTAAAGCCCGTCCCAGGTAGAATGGAAAAATTTGGTGGGGGAGCTCAGCCAACGGTGATTGTCGATTATGCCCATACACCGGATGCCCTTGAAAAAGTGTTAACTGGGTTGCGTGAGACATTAGTGAATAGCCATTTAAAACAAAAACCTCACTCTAGAAAAGCTAAATTGATCTGTGTATTTGGATGTGGTGGGGATCGAGATCGAGGTAAGAGACCGATTGCTGGGGGTATCGTAACGCGTTTAGCGGATCAGGTTATCGTAACCAGTGATAATCCCCGTAACGAGGATGCGCGCGATATTATCAATGAGATCGTGGCCGGTACTCGATACCAGAATTATATAATCGAAGAAGATCGTGCTTCTGCAATTTATCAGGCGATTCATAATGCACATAAGAACGATATTGTGCTAATTGCTGGAAAAGGCGCTGAAGCGTACCAAGAGATTAAAGGTAAGCGATTGCCATTTGACGACCGTGAAGTTACCCAACAAGTACTTCACGATTTAGCGAATATGAAAATGCGAGTACGCAGATGATGACTGTTCAAGAGGCTGCTCGCATGCTGAATGCTGATTGGCATGGCGATGACCTCGTGTTCGGTGATGTCAGTACTGACAGCCGTCAAATTAAAGCAGGTGATTTGTTTGTGGCATTATCGGGTGATCGATTTGATGGACATGATTATATTGGTGACACAATCGAGCGAGGTGCCGTTGCAGCCCTAGTTGCAAGAGAGATTAAAAAAACCAAATTACCGCAACATTTTGGATGGATACACGTTGCTAATACTCGATTAGCACTAGGGCAATTAGCGTCTCAATGGCGTGATCGGTTCTCACTCCCATTGGTGGCTGTGACAGGAAGTAATGGAAAAACGACAGTCAAAGAGATGATTGCGTCTATTTTTACTAAGGCGGCTTCCCGTCAATCTAATTTTACTACCGATGCTTCAGTTGATCAGGTGCTAGCGACAATCGGTAATCTTAACAATGATATTGGCGTTCCACTTACTTTACTAAGACTTCGACAACATCACGTTTATGCAGTAGTAGAAATGGGGATGAATCATGCCGGAGAAATTGCTTATTTAACGCAGTTAGCAAAACCCGATATTGCAGTGATTACCAATGCCGGTGCCGCCCATATCGAAGGGTTGGGTTCGATTGAGTTGGTTGCGCATGCAAAGGGCGAAATTTTTCAGGGCTTAGATAAGTCAGGCGTAGCCATCATTAATGCAGATGACAAATATGCACAGCTTTGGTATCAACTAGCAGGTAATCGCCAGATAATAAGTTTTGGAATGAATGCAAAAGCTCAGATTAGAGCGGATTGCCACCTGCTAGCATCGAGTAATAAGTGGATCTTAAAATTTCCAAAGGAAGAAAGTGAGATCGAACTACAAGTACTCGGACAACATAATGTAATGAATGCATTGGCTGCAGCTGCTGCAGCGTTAGGTGCTGGAGTCAGTGAGCAAGTTATTATTGAAGGTTTGTCGGCATTTAGTGGCGTGAAAGGTCGTATGCAGAAAAAAAGTGGATTGCATCAAGCAACTTTGATTGATGATACTTATAATGCAAATCCCGCATCCGTTAGTGCAGCACTTTCAGTTTTAGCGCATTTATCTGGAAGAAAAATATTCGTGTTGGGTGATATGGGTGAGCTTGGTGTTGGGGGTGCTGATCTTCATCGGAAAATCGGTGAGGAAGCAAGCCGAGCAGGTATTGAAAAATTACTTGCGCTGGGTGAATTGAGTGTGAATGCGGCAGAAGGGTTTGGAAAAGGAGCCATGCATTTTTCCAATATCGATGAGTTATTAGAAGAAGCTGAAAAATTATTGGATCACAATGTCACAATGCTAGTTAAGGGTTCTCGCTTTATGAAAATGGAGCGAGTTATTCAGCGATTTGAAGTGCGACATTGACTTGCTTAACAAAGGTTAAATACGCGTGATCAAAACGGAGATCACATAAGGATAAAAATGCTGTTACTCATTGCTCAATGGATTGCACAAGATGTTCGTGTTTTTAATGTTTTCAACTATATAACATTACGGACGGTATTGGCTGTATTGACAGCATTGGTGATATCTTTTGTTATTGGACCGGCAATGATACGTAAATTAACAGCCTACAAGATTGGGCAATCAATTCGTGAAGACGGGCCCCAGTCTCATTTGGTTAAAGCAGGCACTCCAACAATGGGTGGTGCTTTAATTTTGACGTCGATCGTCATTACCATATTACTATGGGCGGATTTAACGAACCCTTACATCTGGGTCGTTTTACTGACGACATTGGGATTCGGTGTCATTGGTTGGGTGGATGATTATCGGAAGGTCGTGCATCGCAATTCTAAAGGTCTTTCGGCCGCAGCTAAATTTTTCTGGCAATCCGTAATCGCGTGCTGCGTTGCAGCCTATCTTTATTGGATTGCAGACACTCCTGAGCAAACCAATATGATCGTTCCCTTTTTTAAGGAGGTTGCGATTCCTTTAGGAATGGTTACTTTTATCGTGCTCACTTATCTTGTTATTGTTGGAACGAGTAACGCAGTTAATTTGACAGATGGATTGGACGGCTTGGCTATTATGCCAACTGTCATGATCAGTGGTGCATTAGCTATCTTTGCCTACGTAACAGGGCATATCGTTTTTGCAAAATATCTGGGTATTCCTTATATTCAGAATGTGGGCGAGCTTGCAGTTTTCTGTGGAGCATTAGCGGGTGCTGGCCTGGCTTTTCTTTGGTTTAACACTTACCCAGCTGAAGTTTTTATGGGCGATGTGGGAGCGTTATCCCTTGGAGCCGCGCTAGGTGTGATTACAGTTATTGTTCGCCAAGAGATTGTTTTAGTGATTATGGGCGGGGTGTTTGTTGCAGAAGCTATGTCGGTCATGCTACAAGTAGCCTCTTTTAAGCTCCGAGGTAAAAGAATTTTTCGTATGGCCCCGATTCATCATCATTTTGAATTGAAAGGGTGGAAGGAGAATCAGGTTGTTGTTCGATTTTGGATTATTACTTTAATTTTAGTTCTATTAGGGCTCTCGACGCTTAAATTACGATGATTTTCCATGAAAAAAAGGTTCTAGTTCTGGGGTCAGGTGAGACAGGAATCTCCATGGTTAAATGGCTTTCATATTTAGGAGCGCACTTATCGCTTGCCGATAGTCGCGCTAGCCCACCCAATCAAAATTTCTTGGATGATTTTATCCCTCATCAGAAAAGGTTTTCTGGTCATTTTGACCTGAAGCTACTAGAAAATATTGATGCGATCGCAATTAGCCCTGGAGTTCCGCTAGCAGAAGCTTTTGTGCAAGAAGCCATTAAGCGTAATATCCCTGTATTCGGTGATATTGAGTTATTTGCTCTAGCACTGAACCAGCTAAATCAACCGAAACCGATTATCCTTGCCATTACAGGCTCCAATGGAAAAACGACTGTAACGAGCATGGTGGGTGACATGGTAAAAGCGGCTGGATGGGATGTGGAAGTCGCTGGAAACATTGGACCTGCTGTATTAAAAGTCTTACTGCAGCGACTTTCTACCAAAGGACTACCGCAATGCTGGGTACTTGAATTATCCAGCTTCCAACTTGAAACGACCCAAACACTTTTTGCTAATAGCGCAGTTGTACTGAATATTAGCGAAGACCATTTTGATCGCTATGATGGCCTAGATGACTATGCTGCTGCAAAAGCAAGAATTTTTATTGGCGGCACTCATAGTACGCAGATTCTTAATCGGGATGATCCAAACGTGCTTGCAATGGCGTTGCCTGATAAAAAGCAAGTGACTTTCGGTTTGAGTAAACCAAGCCGAGACGTCGATTTTGGTTTGCTGGAGTTTGGTTCTGCTTTATGGTTAGTTGAGGGAAAAAGGCAGCTTCTGAAAGCAGATATGCTAAAAATTCCTGGCATGCATAATGTGGCTAATGCGCTGGCAGCATTGGCACTGTGTCGTTCGGTAGGGTTACCGCATGAACCTTTAGTTGATGCTTTACTGAAATTTAGAGGATTGCCTCATCGGATGCAGAAAATTGCAACCATACAAGGGGTTGATTATTACGATGATTCTAAAAGTACCAATGTCGGTTCTGCCATCGCAGCATTAAATGGGATGAAAGGCAATATTGTGTTAATTGCGGGAGGGGATGGGAAAGGGCAGGATTTCTCACCTTTAATTGAACCCATTAAACAATACGTTCGAGCGCTTGTACTATTGGGGCGAGACGCAGAAAAAATAAGCCAGGCTATCAAAGGAGCTGCTAAACCGATTCATCATGTATCGACGATGGAAGATGCGGTGCGGTTGAGCTTTTTATTGGCCAAACCGAACGATATGGTTTTGCTTTCTCCAGCTTGTGCAAGTCTTGATATGTTTAGAAATTATATTCATCGCGCCGAGGTTTTTACTGTGGCGGTTAAAGAATTAGAGAGTAAAGGTATTTCATTAGTTGAGAGCAGCCCTAGCCTATGATTGTCCAACCAACCATTAATCGACAAAAATTTGCAGCCACATCGGATTATTATCTCATTGGATCAGTATTGGCATTGATAAGCCTCGGCTTAATTATGATTTATTCTGCATCCATCGCAATTGCTGAATCAGAGTATGGGGAAGCAGGTTCTTTTCATTACTTAACTCGACATGCCAGCTATATCATCATCGGCTTGATATTAGGTTCTATTGCATTTCAAATTCCTACTCGAGTGTGGCGAACGCTTGTTCCCTATTTGTTTTTAGGTGGAGTTGCCTTACTCATTTTAGTCCTGATTCCTGGAATCGGACGTGAAGTTAATGGGAGTCAACGGTGGATATCGCTCGTTATCGTCAATTTTCAGCCATCAGAACTCATGAAGCTGTTGATGATTCTTTATGTATCAGATTATGTAGTACGCAAATCCCTATATCTTAATGATCTTCGAAGAGGTTTTTTACCTTTATGGCTTGTTATTGGGGTAGTCGGTGTATTGTTACTACGCGAGCCTGATTATGGTGCTTTTGTCGTCATTACATCGATTGCAGTGGTTATCATGTTCCTTGGAGGAATGAGTCTTAAGCTATTTGTGGGACTGGCAAGTATTTTGGTAATCGGTCTGGTGTTATTAGTGTTATTTGAACCTTACCGGATGGACCGTATCATTGCCTTTATGGATCCTTGGGCTGATCCATTCGGTAAAGGTTATCAATTAAGCCATGCATTAATTGCTTTTGGTCGAGGAGAATGGTTTGGCGTTGGATTGGGTGGAAGTGTAGAGAAACTTTTTTACTTACCTGAAGCGCATACGGACTTTTTACTCGCGGTACTTGCCGAAGAATTAGGTTTTATCGGCGTAATGGTTGTAATGATGTTATTTGCTTGTTTATTAATAAGGGCCTATCAAATTGGGCGTTTAGCAGCTTCACTGGAAAACTATTTCTCGGCTTTGGTTGCTCAAGGAATCGGAATCTGGCTAGGACTCCAGGCGCTAATCAATATGGGGGTTAATATGGGGGTGTTGCCAACGAAAGGATTAACGTTGCCATTGATGAGTTTCGGTGGAAGTAGCATCGTAGTGAGCTGTATTGCATTAGCCATTTTGTTGCGAATCGATAGCGAGAATCGCCAAAGAATTAGGGGAATGGCCGTATGACTGATGCAAAGCGTGTTTTTTGTTAGAGGTCAATGTGAAACATACACTGTTGATCATGGCTGGGGGTACGGGAGGGCATGTGTTTCCTGGGATTGCCGTGGCCGATTATATGCGTTCACTTGGGTGGCGGGTTGTATGGTTAGGGACACAAAACGGAATGGAAGCAGTACTCGTGCCTAAATATGGCTATCCTGTCGAATATATTAATTTTTCTGGTATTAGAAGAAAAAGAATAATGGATTGGTTGCTATTGCCAGGAAAATTGCTACTCGCTTTCTGGCAAAGCATCAAAATTTTGATACGCAATCAACCGAGTATTGTATTGGGAATGGGAGGCTATCCCGCATTTCCGGGCGGATTAATGGCAGTTCTCTTGAATAAACCCCTAGTCATTCATGAACAGAATGCGATTGCTGGGTTAACAAATAAAATCCTTGCTCGAGTGGCTGATAAAATCTTATTAGGTTTTCCCGGTACATTTCCTCAAAAAGATAATCGTGTTGTTGTCACGGGAAATCCGGTGCGAAGTGAAATTTCAGAATTACCTTTGCCTGAGCAACGATTCTTAGATCGCACTGGCCCTATAAAGATTTTGGTCATTGGGGGCAGCTTGGGAGCGAGTGTATTGAATAAAGTAATACCCCAGGCGCTTAGTCGTATACCTGAAGCAAAACGTCCCATCGTGCAACATCAAGCAGGTAGGCAGCATATCGATGAATTGAGAGAGAATTATCGTGAGCAAGGTGTTGAAGGGCAGTTAATCGATTTTATTGATGATATGGCAGCCAGTTATGCCGAGTGTGATTTAGTTATTTGTCGAGCTGGTGCGCTAACGATTACTGAATTAGCAGCAGCTGGTGTTGCAAGCATTTTAATACCTTTTCCTTATGCAGTTGATGATCATCAAACGGCAAATGCTGAATATCTTTCCAAACCTGGTGCGGCAGTGTTGCTACCACAGCATGAATTGAACGCTGATAGTTTAGCCGACAAAATAATGGAATTGACTCGAGCGCAGTTGCTTGATATGGCGAAAATTGCACGAAATTTGGCAAATTTCAATTCTGCGCAACAAGTTGCGCAAGTATGTATCGCAATGGAGAAAACGAACAATGAAACATAAGGTGAAATCTGTTCATTTTGTTGGAATTGGTGGCGCCGGTATGGGTGGTATTGCTGAGGTGTTAATTAACTTAGGTTACAAGATAAGCGGCTCTGACCTAATGGAAAACATGACGACTGAACGCTTACAGAAATTAGGCGCTTTGATTTACTATGAGCACGACAAAGAAAATGTGGCAAATGTTGATGTGGTCGTAACCTCAACGGCTGTTAAAGCAGATAACCCTGAAATTATCGCAGCGCGTGAGCACCATATACCGGTTGTACCGAGAGCGATGATGCTTGCAGAATTGCTGCGTTTGCGACAAGGAATAGCCATTGCAGGAACACATGGAAAAACAACGACGACAAGTTTAGTTGCGAGTATTCTGGCAGAAGCTGGATATGACCCTACCTTTGTTATAGGCGGAAAGCTTGAAGCTGCAGGCAGTCATGCTAAGCTGGGCAAAGGTGAATTCATTGTCGTGGAAGCAGATGAATCTGATGCTTCATTTTTATATTTGCAACCCATCTTAACAGTTGTAACGAATATCGATGCAGATCATATGTCCACGTATGGCCATGATTTTGCAAGGCTCAAGCAAACGTTTGTGGAATTTATTGAGCATCTCCCTTTTTACGGTATGGCTGTACTATGTATTGACGATCAAAACATTCGTGAAATTCTTCCCAATATAACGAAACCAATTACAACCTATGGTTTATCACCAGATGCACAAGTCAGCGCATCTTCAGTTCAACACGACAATGGCAGAATGTGTTTTCGAGTAAATATTGGTGTTAATGGAACCGCGCGCCAGCTTGATATTACGTTAAATTTACCAGGGTTACATAATGTGCAGAATGCGCTTGCTGCAATTACCATTGCTAATGAAATCGGTGTGCCTGATGCTGCTATCGTTCGAGCGCTTGCAACTTTTGGAGGAGTTGAGCGGCGATTCCAACGTTATGGCGATATTAAAATCCCCGGTAAAGGAAGTTTTACCTTAATTGACGACTATGGCCATCATCCTGCTGAAATCGCTGCGACAATCTCAGCGGCCCGAGGCGCTTTTCCAGGGAGGAGGCTCATATTGGCATTTCAACCCCATCGCTATACACGTACACGTGATGTGTTTGAGGATTTTGTTAAGGTATTATCCACAGCAGATATTTTGTTGCTCACAGAAGTATATGCCGCAGGGGAAGAGCCGATCGTTGCGGCAGACAGTAAATCATTAACTCGGGCGATTCGTGTTTTAGGAAAATTAGAACCCATCTATGTGGAGATGCCAGATGAGTTACCCAGTGTAATTCATGGGATTGTTGAAGATAGAGATGTTGTGCTTATTATGGGAGCAGGCTCAATTGGAAAGGTTGCTGCATGGGTGTCAAAAGCTGCAAAAAAGTTGGTTGCGATTGGATAATCGAGGAATAAAAACTTTCCGTGTATTTTGGTAAGAGGTTTTAATGCAATTGAATGCAGCGGTTATGGATCTATTTGATTTTGATAATTCGATTGAGCAGGATATTGTCGATTTGGGTCAGCTGAGAGGTCAACTGAAAATCAACGAGCCAATGGGAAAGCATGTTTCATGGCGGGCAGGTGGTACTGCGAGGTATTTTTATATTCCCCAAGATCGCAATGATTTATCACGATTCTTGTCGCTGCTTCCTGAAAAAATACCTCTCTATATGATTGGTTTGGGAAGTAATCTGCTGGTTCGGGATGGTGGGTTTGATGGAGTAATTGTGGGATTGCACGCAAGATTGAATGATTTGTTTATTAGCCACACGGATGGTATTGGGGGGAGTGTTTTTGCAGGGGCCGGTGTATCTTGTGCTAAATTGGCTCGATTCATGGGCATGAGTAATTTAGTCGGGGCTGAGTTTTTAGCAGGAATCCCGGGAACGGTGGGAGGAGCACTTGCTATGAATGCTGGCTGCTATGGTGGTGAAACCTGGAATATCGTTGAACGCGTTCAAGTTATTGAGCGCTCAGGAAACATCATAGAAAAAAATATTGATGATTATCAAATCGGGTATCGTTCTGTGATCAGAAAATCGAATGACAATAAACAAGGAGATGAAGAGTGGTTTGCTGGTGCTTGGTTTAAATTGGCTAGAGGTGATGGTAGTGTTTCCAAGCAAAAAATAAAGGAGCTATTAACTGCACGGATTGCAGCTCAACCGCTTAATTACCCTAATGCCGGTTCTGTTTTTCGAAATCCAGCCGGAGATTATGCGGCGCGTTTGATCGAATTTTCCAACCTGAAAGGATTGCAGATTGGCGGTGCAATGATATCAACTAAGCACGCTAATTTCATTATCAATACGGGAAATGCCACAGCTGCTGATATTGAGGCAGTTATCACTGAAGTTCATCATCGCGTTAGAGAGCAAACTGGTGTTAGTTTGACTCAGGAAGTCAGAATCATTGGTAATACTAAGG